>Ga0114934_10000983_pt1 | contig 18574 bp, 24 predicted proteins | sample 4SBtaG_2_FD_99695 | JGI IMG/M metagenome (GOLD analysis project Ga0114934, IMG submission 99695) | Deep subsurface microbial communities from Kolumbo volcano to uncover new lineages of life (NeLLi) - 4SBTROV10_white metaG | ecosystem: Environmental > Aquatic > Marine > Volcanic ...
AACTTCCAGACCCTTCCGCTAGGTTCATCATCATCGTGTTCCCACGACCTGCAGTGAACTGGAGAGTCTTTGGAGTGTCCTTGTGTTTGTGAAAGACTCGGTTGACCTTATCGTCTGAGTCTGCGAGTGCAGCAATGTCATGTATTGAGATAGCAAAGGTGATCTTTTGATCCCAATCCCACTGTGGATCTCGGGGGGTCCCAATACCTGGGGCTGCCTCTAGTAGAACCGCACCGTCCTTCTCTACGTATCCTCGGCTATTGAAGCGTGGAGGAAGTATACCGAACTGTGCTGCGCCCTTTCCCTTGTAAAACCGGAGCTGTCCTGGCCGGATATCGTCTTGCATTTCTTATTCCTTTTCATGTCTGTCTAAGCCAGTCAAGCATTATCAATCCCTGTAATGCTAAGCTTGCTTCTAATGTCTCGCCATATGTCTTTTTGTATTTAAGTACCTCAGCAAATATCTCCTGAGGTGGGATTCCAGGTGGGAGTCCCATGTGGGACAGGCCTTCTCTTGCGATGAGATTTCCATATATCTCAATACGATCTGGAAGGGGTAGTCCCTGTAGTTCTTCTTCTATTCTATTAAGTCGGGTTTTGTTATTCATCTATCGATCCACATTCTATTTTAATATCAATCAAAGGGGATTACAAGCAAAAAGAAAGGCCCCGAAGGGCCTTCTATATCGAGTGAGACAGTGTTTAGCTCTCTCTTAACCAGTTGTTTACTTCTGCTGCCAACTGGCAGATCGGAGAACGGTACTGGTTGATGAGCTCGATATTCGAAGAGAGTTTACTGTCTCGGAAGGGCGGGGAGTTAACCAGTTTCCAGAGCCCAGTGTCTTCTTTCTTCATCTTGATATCAATTTGGTTCAGGTCTCCGAGGATGATTAGTTTTGTACCATCACCCATACGTGAGATTAAGGTGTTTAGCTCATGCCAGCTCAGGTTCTGAGCCTCATCGAGGATAAAAGTGTAGCCTTCATAGGTACAGCCCCTCATTAACTCTACAGGTACGTACTTCAGCTTTCCCGTTCTTCTTAGTGACTGGAGAGCGAGACGTGCTCGTTGGCTATTTCCAACCAGCTTTTCTAGGACTATCTCAAAGGAGGCCAGGTAGGGCTTGAACTTCTCTTGTATGTCTCCAGGAACTGGACCAAAGGCCCGGCTTCTTCCGACAGTAGAGGTGGGTTTGCAGAGCGCGATACCTTTCTTACTTTCTATGTTAGCCTCGATGGCATAAGCCATCGATAGGGTGCTCTTGCCGGTCCCAGCAGAACCAATAGCTATGTTTACTAAAAGTTCTGGGTTTCTCAAGGCGTCTACGAATGTAGCCTGAGAAGCATCTTTGGGGGAGAGGCCTTGTAAAGTCTTGCTCTTATCTAGAAGGGTCCAGTGGTGACCTCCAGTGTGACGAGCAATCGCTGTATGCTTCGAGTCAAACTGGTTTCTAAATATAGAGTATTCGTTGACGGCAACGTCAATTTGGGGTTTGTAATAAGGTGAAGTGTCGGAAGTATAGAGAGCGTCAATTAACTGTGGTGGTACGAACCACTCACGGAGCTTGGGCATGGGACTTTACCATCCTTGAATAGAAAGGAAAGGACAGAGGGAAGATCTTCCTCTGTACTTAGTGTATAGTCCGCCCGTATCATTTGCATAGAGTACAATGACAGTAGGTCCTCATCGAGGTGCTTGTCTCTCTCTAATAGACGTTGGTAAACGGTGCGTATTGGTGTTTGTAGTTTTATGACATAGCTTGATGCCGGGACCCCGCAGGCAGATTCAGCGATCACTTCAGCGTAGCTTTTGATAGCTTGAGCGAACTTTGCCTCGCGTCGTACTCCGACGAAATTACGAATGTCAATATAAAGAGGACGATCTCTCGCCTCTTTTTGTGTCTTAAAATAGTTTCGTATTCCTGTAGTCTTCCCAGTTCCAGGTAATCCTATGATTTGTATTCTCATTAGACCTCTTCAAAAGTTTATCTGGGGCTTTCGCCCCAGATAGTTGTCTATATAGATGCTCTAGGCACCCTTGACAGACTGTGTTGCCGTCACCCGGTCACCTGGCTGAACAGTAATGCTGCTGTACTGATTCTGCTGGAATGACCGGCTGTTGTGCATGATGTCTCCGCTCAGACTATGAGTCCGAACGAAGTCAGCGAGGGAGATGCCTCCAGGGGGAACGTCTACGCGAGTGACGCCGCCGCCTGGTAGTCGTACGATGCGAACCGTATTCATGATGCTGTTTGCTCGTTGTCGGTTGTGGTTTCGGATGAAGAAATTTCTTCTTCATCACATGGGTGATAGGTTTGGAGGTGAGTCCGAAGGGTGAAGAATCCTCGAGTAGAGTATACCCATGGTTTCTTCGCCTTCTCCGCAGCATACTTACTGCAGAGAGTGTGTACTAGATGGCTGGCCGTCGCCCAAACCAGAGTTGTACACATCCTCTGGTTGCAGGGCCCGTCAGGGACCTCGCTATCGTCTCGAAGAGTTGCTCTCCACTGCTCGAGATCATCTGCGCTACTGTTGTTGACGACGTTGACGATACCAAAGTCGAATCCGAGACGAGTCTCGAAGACATGGTCGACATCGACATCATATTCTACTGCTTCCATGATCTCTGCACGAGAGGACATGGTGTCAGTAGCGATGACCATAGGCCCAGCCTCTTCAACTTCAGATTCAGGGGTGAAGAACTCGTTGTGAGTTGTCACTTGAATTGCTGGGTTGAATCGCTTGAGCACTTCTTCCAGAGCCTGAACCTTGGGCATACCGATATGATGTACATCGAATGCCTGGTTGGCCAGGTTGTGGTCCTCGACTAGATCATTATCCCAGAGGGAGAAGCGGGTCCATCCCATCTTCGCGGCGAGTACAGCCACATTGGACCCCACTGCACCGCAGCCGATGATTGTGAGAGTATCACGAAGATTCTCTGGACCCACCCATCCGGAATGACGAAGGAAAGATACGCGGCCTTTCGTCTTACTCCTACTCATACCTCGACCTCTGCTACACCGCTATCTGCAGTGTCATCTGGGATTGCTGGAATTACAGCTGGTAGCTGAGGCTTTTCGGTCGCTTCCTTCTTGTTGTTCCAGTTCGCCCATTCCTTGAGATTGACGGCAGTACGCTCTGGTCCGAGATCCCAGCCGAGCTCCATAACGATGTCGACAGCAAGACAAAGGTCTTCTGCATCGGCACCATTGTTCTGAAGTTCTTCAAGGAATACGGCAAGGATTGTACTGTCTTTGATCTCCTCGGGGATTGAACTATCTACCTCAAACCACCGAGAAGGCTTCTGGTAGAGCAGGATATAAAGGTAGTAGAATTCCCGCTCAGGAATCAGGTCTCGAAGGATATCATAGACCTTCAGGCAGGCATCTTCACACTTATTGGAAGTGTTGATGACCGTGCAATGAGGTCGGAGGGCTTCGAGCTTATCCCTTGAGTAGACAATCTCGCCTTCTGGTCTCATCCACTTCGTATCAGTTTTAGTCTGAGAGGACTGAAGGTCTGTGAGGGAGGAGTCAGTTCCAGTCGCTGTAGGGGTTGTCTGAGCCGCCCCAGGCCGAGTAGTAGCTTGCCCAGTCGACGTCGGTGTCTGTACCGGTCTCGTCGACTGGGCCTGTGGATTTCCCTGGCCTGTCCCCTGTGACCGAGGCCATTGTGAAGTACCATTGGGTCGGTTGGTGTAAGAGCGAGTCTCGATCTTGTTCTTGATAGCGTGCTCGATATAAGTCATATCGGTCTCGGTATCATGGACATAGATAGGACTGTTCTCATAAACGATGTTCGTCTCAACGTCAACGATACGAGCATAGTACTCGTTTCGCTTGTTGAAGATGAGCATCACCTGTGGTCCAGGATCCTCCATGCGCTCGACAGCATCGAGTCGTTCCTTGAAGTAACCCTCATCAGTGCCGGAGGGACTGGGTCCCATATTGACATGAGAGTGGCACCAGACGCTAAGGCTATTCAGAATGACGTTCATCTCGTCATCACTGATCTCGCCGGTCTCAGGATCCCGACACTCTTCCTCGACCTCGTCGATTAGAGCAGCATACTGAGCTGGGTTGGAGTCCACTGAAGTAGCAGAGACCTCTTGGGGGGGGATGTACATATCGAAGATGTAGAAGATGATCAGATCTTCTTTCTCGATCCGCCGAATCCGATGGAACCACTGCACCTCGGTTGAGACACGCCTGACCAGGTGTTTGACTCCTGCTAGGGTCTGCCTGTCGAAGTAGAGAACGGCCTTCTTCGTTGCACGAACGCGGGCCTCTGAAATCGCTTTCATTGTTTGTTTTTAAACCTTGTCGTATTGAGCAAAAATGCTCTTTGCCTTTAACAGCCGGGTGGTATAAACCACCCGACCTTCTTACTCTTTAGAGACTCGCTCTTTCTTCTTGACTCTCTTGACTCTCAAGAGTTTCGTAGCCGACGGCCTTCTTCGCAGCAATCTTCTTTACGACGACATTCTGAAGTGTCGTCATGGTTCTGATTGTCGCTACACTCCTGGCCTTGAAGGTTGGTAGGCTTAGGGTTTTAGAGACACCCCAGTCCCAAGCAATCTGCTTGTGCCCCCACTCAATGCGCCAGTAATAGTACCGGTTCCCGACTCTCTTGATAAGAGTTTCTTTTCCTGAATACTTTGCCTGTTCTGCTTTGAATTCCTTCTCCTCGACCTCTCGGCCACGGAGGAAGACTTCTTGCGGCCTTGGGAACTTCTTATAGCTTTTACCCCAAATGTCGTTAGCATTACAGGTTCTGAGCCAGCTCATTCCCACGTTGATAGCACCTTCGATATCAACACGATCGAAAGCTTCGAATACAGCACTCCCACCTTCTCCAAGGCACACCCCATACCAACTACGAAGACACTGATTAAGACCATCTGCTTTCTGGATGGAAAAGCCACCCATATGGGGATGTAGCTTGATTGACATTGCGCTTTCATTGCTCCCCATAATGCCGAAGATAGCATCGGAAGTAGCAGGTCGTAGCTCGAGGTTTCCAGAACTTAAACGCACCTGAAAAGGACCAGCAACTCGATATTCCTGGACTCGTTCTCCTGTCACAACGGACATAAGTATGGGCCTTGGATTCGTGAAGATGATCTCTCGGATGGTCATATTGGGGTCTTTTGCAGCTTCAGGCCGAGCTCGAAGTGAGACCGAACCATTTGGTCTAGACATAACGACATCGTTGACAATGACATTAGACTCATAGAGTCGTTCAGCCCAGTCAAGACTCTTGAAGTTGGCTAGAATTGCAGATCTGGTTTCAGTTAGCCGCTCTTCTAGTTTCGTGACACCTTTCTGTAGTTTCTTCTTAGCCTGAGTATAGCTCTCTACTTTTATTTGAAAGTGGCTTTTGCTGCTCCTCTTGTTCTCCATGCTGGACTGTCGGATCTGAATAGCATTCTCTGTTGAAAGTCTATTAACGTTAGGATCTTCTAGCTGCTCTTGGTAGTATTCAATCTCTTCAACCAGAGTTTTAATCTGATGTGTCAGGGTTCTTACACTACGTTGAGAGGAGAGTAGGTCCCGCTCGTTTCGATCGAGCTGTTCTTTCTTCTGAGTCAACTGTTGAGCTGCGGGAATCTCCCTGGTCTCGTTGTTGATCATGATGTCGCTTAGAGTACTGGAGGGAATGAACCTCTTTCTTTGCCGAGCTTCAGCAGCTTTATCGACTACGATGTTGTCTCCGGGCATGATCTCAGCCAACTTAGGCCAGAAGCGTCCCATAGGGGTAGCTTCTGTAGCGAATAGCTTATCTCGGTCCGGAGGAGCTTGCTTCAAGAAGGCCGTCTTGTCTGCCTTAATGGCTACTGCCATATCGTAAACGAACTGTCGGATCTTATCTTGAGTCAATGACTTCAGAGCCCTGTTAACCCCAAGAGAAATGAACTCACGAGTGTAGAACTGACCCGTTCGGGTATGAAAAAGAGACAGAGTCATTCGGAAGGGGAAGACACAGAACACTTGAGTAGCCTGGTTCCAGGTGAGAGTCTGGAAACCAACGACAAGAGGCTCTTCGTTACCAAGGTTCTCTACAACCAGAACTTTACGAGTCTCTCCCCACTGAGCTTTCAATCGAGAATGATAGCTAGAAGAGAAGAAGCTAACCGCTCCGGTTTTATCAACCCAGACTTCCTGGGAAAGGAGGTCTGTATACTGATGAAGACGGAATCGATCTGTTAGATGAGAGGTCTGGGTATAGAGCTCACAAGAGAACTGCTCTGGAATTAGACCTCGAAGGTCTACTATTGCATTTAAAGTGAGCTCTGAAGGTGGGGCTGATCCTGCATGTCCCGTGAAAGCTTGTAGTAGTTTGGGCTTTAGTTGTGTCAGGGTTGGAGCCTTCTTATCCGTTTCTCCCTTGACTGGAATCTGCCAAGCGACTTGCACGTTGGGGATTCCAGTCAAGAAACGAGTACCCTGACGACGGTAAGAACCTTCTCTGAGTCGAGCAAGGGGTGTAGTCGACTTGAGTTCGATAACCGTGAGCCCCCGAGGAGTTCTTGTCTTGAGATCAGAGCCACCTTCTTTTCCCGTAACAACAAGCTTTCTCTGAGGAATGCTAAGATAGAAGGGAAGGTGTTGAACCAAATCTGTACCCTGCTCTCCACCACAAAGGGGATTCGTGACGAAACACAGAGAGGGATCGTTTGCGCCGAGGGGAAGGATGTTGGGATTCTCAAGGTTCTCAGTCGTATCAGACATGTGTTTTTATGCTCTTATGATTGAGTCTTTTTATGGCGTATACGCCAACTTTATTAGCAGTGTTGTCCATAAAAACTTCAGGACTAGATAAGAGGGAGAAGAGGATAGAGGGAAGAAAAAGTTTCCCGATCTGACCTTCTATTCTTTTCTTGTCTTTATAGGCTGCTGTAATAGCCCAAACGTTTGCTTTTAGGAGGGCTGCTTTTAATTGTTTTATCTGCTCTAATCGTAACTCTAGGTACTCGATGAGCAGTGCTTGTCTCAACGGATCCGAAGGTATTGTGTCGATTGCAGTTTGGATATAGTCATATAGACTGGTTAGGTTTATTCGACCTCTGGATAAACAGAGGGATGTTAGACCACTTGAATAGTGGTCTACTTGGAAACAGATACCTAGTCTATTCAGCTCTCTTATTTGAAACTGATTGACTTTGTTATGTTCGGTTCTTCTATCGTGTAAGACAATGGTTCCAAGTAACATTGTCCTTCGTGCTATAGCGTATGGGGGTAAGCCTCTATCATTCTCCTTCAGTAGACTTTCGAGTCGATTCATTTTTTATTTTTTGAAGATGGTTCAGAGTGTAGATAAGAGCAGTGCTAAAACAAACAGGACATATAACTGGCGGGGTGGGCCGTGCCTTAACGACATCAGCCCACCCGCAGTTGTCTCTTTCGATACAACGCAAAGCGTACATTATGACTTTCTGTCATACTCAGGGTCTGAGTAATCGATTGTCTGTACTAAGATCTTTGCGGGTTTGCCCGCTGCTCTCAGATTCCTCTTTCGCTCGCGTGCATCCGCACGCGAAAAGGTCTGATAGCGAACTCTACCATTGCTTGTTACTTTCCAGAGATGAGTTGGCAATCTCATGGTCTTCTCCCGAAGCCCATCTCTTTGGTGGGCTTCTTTTTTACTTTATTTAGTACATCTAGTTCTATCGTGTAATCTGTAGCTTTATTTATATAGATCTCTACGGCTGCTTTTCTTAGCAGCCGTCTAATAGTCTTTTCTATCTGACGAACTTGTGTCTCTTTGGCTAGGGCTATAATAGCTTTCTCTGGCCAATAGATCCTTTTGTCATCTAGCAAGTAGTCTGCCGTGCACTTAGGTATCAGATATTTAGTTGTGATACAGAGACGTTCTTCTTTTGTATAGTCTCTAAAGTAGATGATTTCCATCCGATCTCTAAGAGCAGAGGGGATATTCCTCTCATTGTTCGCAGTACAGATGAACATAACTTTTGAGATATCAAATGGGATTTCAAGATACCTATCTACAAAGTATTCGTTCTGTTCTGGGTCCAGGATTTCTAAGAGAACAGCAGACGGGTCTCCCCTGTGTGACTGTAGCTTGTCAACTTCGTCTAAGACGATAACAGGGTTTGCGCATTTAGATGTCTTTAGTGCTTGGAGAATTCTTCCGTATCTTGAAGCACTATATGTTCTTCTGTGCCCTCGTAGTTCTGCCTCGTCGTTTAGTCCTCCGAGTGCGATCCGTTGTAAGGGCCTATCACTGGCTACGGCAATGGCTTGAGCGATAGATGTCTTCCCAGTACCTGGAGGTCCTACAAAGCAAAGAACTGTACCTGTTGATCCTCTAATCCTCTCAATACACATATGCTCTAGAAGATATTCTTTAACATCATCTAGCCCGTAGTGTGTTTTGCTTAGTTCTCTCTTGAGTTGAGAGAGATCAATCTTGTTCTCTATCTCTATACCCCAAGGAAGTTCTGCAACTCTTTCCAAGTAGTCAACAATCAGCCCATATTCTGTTGAAGTTTTAGATACTGTATTAAGACGATTTAGTTCCTTCTGTACCTGAGACCAACTATCAGGAGGCAAGGGCAAAGCTTTTAGGCGCTCTTCAATTGTTGCCGGCACTTTTGTAACGGCAGGTGGTTGGGAATTTCGAAGCTTTGTAACAGGAGGAGACTCACTGCAACTCTCTTGTTTACTTATCTTATCTGATATGTAGAGCCATCTTGTGAAGTTGTTTACATCTTGCAGATATTTGAGCCTGTCCATTTCTTCAGTTAGGAGGCAGTCTGCCATGATGTCCATTCTTCGGACCCAGTTCCTCTCATGAAGTAGTTGAGATATGGTTTTGGGTTTAAAGACTTTTGTCTTCTTACTAGAGACATGAACAACTGTTTCGATTTCTTGGGCGACTGTTTCGTGACCATCGAAGAGCTCTTCAATAACAGGAACATTTACGGTCCAGACAACTTCTGGATGGCTAGGAGTTAGACCTCGATGTAGTTCTTCAAGGATTGCTATTCTTTTGATTCCAAGAAGGCTTATTAGCATAAAGTCTTCGGCTTGTTCTCTACTGACTACTTCGCAGAGAACTCCGATAGAGTATGTACACTCTACAATCTCTTCGATATTTGCCATTACTTGATCGGGAGTACCCCTCTTGAGGACACCTATGACGATGTACTCTGTTGGGAACTTCCGAGAGGTGTCATCTTTCTCTACAGTGTGAAAGAAAGGCACCTGACTTCTAGGTAGATCGATAAAGACACTTGATGTTGGTAGGGGAATGTCCCGATCGGGCTCTATTAAAAACAGTGGTATTTCCATAGTTTCTCTCAAAAGATTAGAGGCCCTTCAGGGCCTCTTAGGTTATTCTCTGGACGACTTCTTTGAGAGTTTCTCGAAGTTCTCCGTGAAGGGCTCGATTTTCTTTTCTCAAGGCTTCGTTAGAAGCTTGTAAGTCTTTCATTCTTAGTTCGTATTGTGATCTGAGGTGCTCAATTTTGAACTCGTTTACATCCACAGGAAAGGAACTAGTTCTAAGATAAGTACCTCCATAGTAAAAAAGAAAGTAAAGACCTTTTCCAAAAAGAAGAAGGCCCCCTATTTGGAGAACTGATAAAAGATATACATTGGCTAAGATGTTATCCATATAATCCTCGATTTCAGACCAAGGTTAATAGCGTCAGAGATTGATAATTGATAGGGTTTGAACCCTGGGTTTTCATTGTACCATCGACCATAGGCAGCTTCAGCTTCTAAGTAGGTTTCTAAAGTACGGGGAGAGTCTTTAATTGGATAGCGCCAGCCGTATTCTCCACTTCCCGAGGGGTAGATGGTTATTCCTTGAGCAAGAATTTCTTTCATGAGGTTTCTTCTGAGATTGAATTTACGGTAGAAAGGATGCCTGTCTTAGCATCTAGGTAGCCGTGGATACCCATGAAGGCAAGTGCTATCCCCCCATAGATCATTTCAGAAATGATACCTTCGTAAGTTAGCCAGGTGGTAGCTACAAAGGCCCAGCATTTTCGGCTAACCAGAATAGTCATTACTTTATCAGCACTTCTTATCCACAATGAGGTTGCAATTGAATCTGTATTCATTCTATCTCCAAAAGTTTTGGAGGGGTTTCCCCCTCCGAACTGTGTCCTCTCGGACGATTATGTAGCAGGTGAGGGCTCGGGCCTTGCTGTTGGGCTCTCTCGCTCTGGATTCCTGATATTGCGTAGGTATTGGATCTCGTTCGCGTGAACTTCTATACGTTGGGTTCGGTTACCTCGGCGGTCTTGCGTAGTCCGGACTCTAGCCCGGCCCGACACTCGAATCTGACTACCTTTCTGTAGCCGTTCGGCTTGTGCAGTCGCTTCGTCACCCCAAATGAGGATGTCGAACCAGTCTGTGTCGTGCATCTTTATCCGACGCCCGTTGGGTTCCGTTCGGAAGAAGTGTCGATCGACAGCTAGAGAGAAGCGCAATAGAGGACGACCCGAGCTTGATTCTGTTAGCTCGGGGGCTCTACCGATATTGCCTATTAGGTTGATTTGATTCATCTATCCTTTCTTTACGTCTTTACGTATCAGCTTGCTAGAGCATCATCTCTTAGCACTTGGTGAGAGTATGCTTTAAGCACAGCTTGCATCTTCTCTCGATTGTAGATCCGGTCTTTACCTGTGATTCGTTTATGGTATCCAGCTTCCCACGAACCATAAGGGTCGTGGACAATATAGTCTTTATCTTGTGTTAGGCCAACGATAACGATGACGTGGCCTGATCCAGTGAAGTAACCAGAGGTGATTAGGGGGCCTTCTTCAAGCAAGGCATCCATTCTACTTGGTGTTCTTTTTCCAAAGCGATCATGTATTCCTGGGAACCTTTCCATGACCCATTTCAACATGCCATGAATGTTCCAAGAATTGTATTTCCCGAGAGCCCAAGGGAAGTGGTCTTCCACTATACCAATAGCAATATCAGAGTTAAGGAGGCTAAAGAGATGGTCTTCTAATTGAATTGCTGGATTAGGAGAAGAAATTCCCAAAGAAGAGAGAACCATTGCGCAGCAGGTAGGCCCACAAGTAGATAGCGGTCTACTTCTGTTGTCTCTTTGGGTCAAATAAGGGACAGGCCAATGATGCAGAATTGGATTCCCGAGATCGGTTCGGTCTTGGCTGTATAATATGTTGTGTGTCAGGGGGCCGATGATTCCATCTGGATCTAGATCGAATCTTCTTTGAAAGGTACGGATTGTAGCTTCCATCTCCAAGTCAAAGTGGTTGTCTTCAACGAGATTTGCTCCGTATCTATCGTTAAGAAGATCCTTCAGATATTGAATATCATTGTTCTTTTGGCCTCGAGTGAATAGCATTATTTCTTCTCACATTTGGCTTTTGCCATAGCCCAGGCTCTTGAGCCAGGCATAAGTTTTAGTACAGAGAGCACAAAATCTCCGTGGATTTCTTGGGGATCTTGTGTCTTGTCGATCTCCAGCTCTCGGTAGAGAGCTATCCTCTCGGTGTGGTGGTAGTTGCTATTCAGAATGAAAGCTATACCATCCCAGAGTTCTATAGCGGGCTTTATTCGAGAAGGAGTAACAATCTGCTCTGTTCTGACTAACTGTCCAAAGCTAATTAGTTGGGATCGGTCGGGAACATAAGCGATGTAATCGCCAGGCTGAAGTCGAGAGCCTGAGAGATCGATAAGAAGTAGTTTATTTGGAATAGTAGTAGGCATTTCCCTCGAGTAGAGGGGCTCTTAAGAGCCCCTCTTAGAGTTTAGGTTACAACACACCCACCTGCACCGCAGGCTAGTTCTCCGGTTAAGTCTGTGTCGTCGTTCCACTCTACTATTTCTGTCAGGTCTATTTGCTGAACATGTTGTAGCAATTCTTCATATTTCTCTTGAGTACATTCCTCGTGAGGTAGTTGCTCATGAGTACCCCCATAGTGGGGGAAGAGTGCTAAGCAGTTATACTTCTCTTTGTTTTCCCACATCCACTTCCCGACTTCTTCCCATTCGTTATCTCGAATGTTAATGGTACAGGATATGGAGTGGGAGTTGTCACCATGTCGATGACCAGGCTTAATCCAGTCTTGGTAGACCCGTTCTATACGTTGCAAGAGATCTATAGGTGTCTCATCGCTCTGTACAATGGCGCCTTCAGGTGCCTTAATTGGTATCTCTACAAGAGCTTGGATATCTGGCTTTTCAATACTATCAACTATTAGTTCTGGGATATTATCTATTAGATACTGGTAGAGAGGCTCAGTCTTTAGGACTGTGACCCGCCGGATATAGTACTTAGAGTGCCATGCGTGGATTCCAGACGAGGTTCCTAAGAGGAGACTTGTTGTCCCACTAGGCTTTATGAGAGTAATGCGCGCGGCCTTGTTAATACCCAGTAGTTCTGCTACCCGAGAGTTCTCTTCTCTTGCGATTAGAGCTGCTTCAGACAGGTCGAGACTAAGAAGTTGTTTATTGGCCAATCCGGTAATACCAATACCAAGGAGAGCATCTCTTTTAAACTGCCGAGACCAGACTGGTCTGAGATAGTGAAAGTCTGTGTAAGAAGCTTGAAGAGTACCAATCAAAGCTGCCGACTGAGCTGCTTCGTTTAGTTCTTCTTGAGTAGTAATGGCTGAGCCATTTATTTCGGTGAGGTTACATCCTTGAAAAGGTCTTAGAGATGCCTCTCCGCACGGGTTTAAGCCCCAATCTAAATTGTTGGTAAGGTAAAGGCCTGGTTCTCCAGAGCGATTAGCCTTGATTGTTCTGAAGAGATCCCAGAAGTCTTCTTCTGTGATAGTACCTCGTAGAGCTGTAGCGCTGTTATTTGCGCGGCCTCTCTGAGGGTTTAGTTCTCTCCAGTTTCCAGCCTTACAACTTCTCATTTCTTGATCAAAGAAAGAGAATAGGCAAATCATTGCTGAACGTCGGATACCTCCGGCAAGGACAGCATTAGCAATATGGCATAGAATATCATGGCATTCTAGAGGAGAAAGCTTGCTACCTTCCTCCTTGGTTTCGAATATCTGCCCTATAAGGAACAGACACTTTTCGAGGGGCTGGGGCCCTGGCGCCTTGCCTCCCGATGTCTTAAGGGGGGCACCCTTGAGACGAATGTCAGAGAAGTCATACCGGGGTTTAGAGCCGCTCTTTAGGTAGGCTTTAATTAAGACCTTGATGGCATCTGCCCACCCCTCGATAGAGTCGCCAACTACAAAGCGCCTGTTCCTGCTGGGCTTCGTGATTGGGGGTAGTTTTGCTACATGTTGTTGTTGAACAGAGTAGCCTACACCTGATCCTCCTAAGAGGAGGAACATTACTTCGGAGAAAAATCGATAGTCATCGACTAGCCCAAAGACACAGTTGAAGCAACGATTAGGGGAAAGCTCCATAGCTTTCCCTGCAAATTGCATGCTTCGCATAGAAGGTAAGATGCGCTTTCTATATACTAAAGCGTAAGCTTGATCAATTTCATCAGTTAGAAAGGGATACTGCTTGATATGGTGCTGCTTATTGCGGGTGACTGTTTCATCGAAGGTTTCCCTTCTATTTAGATGTGGCCACCAACGTGCGTATTTACTATGAGTGATAATATCACTCATCACTTGTCTGCTTAGATCCACTACGGCCTTCCTATATCAAAAAAGAAGTTATTTATTCATGGGTATCTGGACAAGGAAGCAAGGTTCTGTTAGCACTAATTTCCACCACCACTACTTGAGCGGGAAGTTTTGCACCTTCTTCTAATGTCCATGGTCTATTTGAAATGTTAGATAAACTAACGTATATCTCGTCTGTCACTCCTGGGGGGAGGAGTTGGGTATGCAAGATTAAAGGGGTTGTATTTATATCATTTGAGGAGATTACAAAACCTATATGTCCAGCAGGAATTTCAATTGACAGTCCAGTGGGAATAGGTGTGCTTATCTGATTCCGTATTTCCTTTGGTACGTCTGCCCAGTCAAAGACTTGAGCAAATGAAGCTGGGATAATCATAACTTCAGGACCGGCATTATAGAGATCAAATCCTGTGATATTGATCTTTAAGTAAGCTTCTTCAGTTATCCCGCAGCGTTTTAGAACTCGTCGGAGACCGGGGTTACATCGAATACCAATTGTCATCTCTACCTCTTGGGGTTTAATAGAATATAAGAAGAGAAGGCCCCTGTTAAGAGAGGCTCTCGCTATGTCACTTGACTATTTTTAGCTCTTTCTGTTGGCAAATTCTCGAGGCCTTCTTCTTCTATTTACTCGTCGTCGTCGTCCCAATATTCATAGCTATCACGCTTATGCTTAGGATGTCTGCGAAAACCCTTTCGGTATGCGGTTGAGTGATCTACGTGGTGCGGTCCCGCATTCCCTCTACCTGACTCTATCATCTCTCTCGTTAGTTCGTTTCTTCTCTTTCTACGATTCTTATGGCGATCTTTGTTTGCCATCGAAGTCCTTTACCGGTATACGGTCGCACCCTTGCGGATTAGTACTTGCTTCCCATTAGCTAGGTTTGTAGCCGAATAAGTCCGGGGGGACAGGTGCCGACGAGTAGCCTCGTCATTTAGAATAAACGTTGAGTCCCCAATTCGGAAAGTCTGTCCTTGAGAGAGGGTGCTGAGCTTGATTTTGATAGGATTCATTAGGTTTGCCTTATGGTTTTGTCGTATTGTTAGTCTACATCTATTTAAAAAAATCTGTAGGGCTCTCGCCCTACGGAATGAGTTCAGCGCTATGCACTTACCTCGTTCATTATCATTGGTACCTCTCCACTTGCCAGTACTGCTTTCTTAGCATTCTGGAAGGCAAGCCACTGCTTGTGGATTCTTGCCATATGTTGATGTGACATCTTCTGCGTAAGAGTTAGTATCTTGATGTTGAGGTTACCAAGAAGATCTTGGATTTCGTTCCAGGGGCCCGGGTCCAACAGGGCCATGTCCTCTCGGAGTTCATATCGCACTTCACGTAGGAGCTGATTGCTCTTTGTGGAGAGCCCCTGAATGAATTCTTCGTGCCAACAGTCTAGCTGTGCCTTTACTTTCATAGCGTTTGAGGTGGCAGCATTGCTTAGAATTGAGAGCATCTCTGCTTCTAGTTCTGTGTCTAGGTCTGACTGTGTAATAATCAGCTCTAGTTTTATTGCGAGTAGCTCGATCTCATCTCGAATTCGGGCTTCTGCTTCAACCTTGTCTCGAAGAGAGGATTTATTCAGGAAAGGCTTCAGTACTGCTCTGATGACAGGAGGCCATGTTTCTGGGAGTTGGTTGGCCACGTTAGTTGTCCTGGTTGTAACTTGTTATGGATGTTGATATCGAGAGAGGTAGCTGCTTCTTGTGTATTTCCAACGAACAAAGCAAGAGGGGGTAGAACTCGAAAGAGTGCTGTCCCATCCCATCCCCTTTGTGGGGTTTGTGGGGAAGAATAGTTAGTTGGGTTGAAGTAGGTGCCAAGGAGATATGGTAATTCCCTTGCCTCTCGAATGTGGAGAGCGAGCTGAAGCTGGGCTATCCGGAATAGTCGTTCAGTTTTGAAGACAGTGTTAAACAACGCTCTATGTTCGGGGCGAGCTTCCCCTTGATACCAACCGAGACTTCCAATGAAGGTGACTCCTTGGAACTTAGCGGGGGTCCAGTCCAGGCATTTAATGCCTGTTCTGTGCTCTGAAAGTCGACTTTGAATCTCAGCAGCATAATCTGTTAGGCTACTACTGCTTAAGAGTTCGGTTAGGCCAACAGTTAAGAGCTTGTGTGGCTGGGGAAGAGATCTTAGGATATCGAGATCTTCATCCAGATTTGGTGACTTAAAATCTAAGACAGATCCAAGAAACCAGATTACATCTGCATGCACTGTTCGTAGAGCCGCTAGTCTTTGAGTACGAGTTTCTGAAAGGTTACTTACAGGGAATATATGCATATTTTTAAGACAGAGGGGAGGTAAAACCTCCCCTCTCCTAGTTCAGTTGATTGAGGGTACTGGGATCTGGAGGATGGCCTGTCGGAATTTCTCTTTGCCGACTGCCAAGAGCTGGTTCTGCATGTGATTCAGCTTGGCCTTCACTTCAGGGTCCTTCTCAGCTGCATCCGCGATCTCGATGCTGATACCAACAGCGAGACCAGCAAAGATACTACCAACGAGAGCAACGATACTCTTGCTGACAGCACTTAGCATGATGTAGATGAGACCAGCAGCAGCGATATCTGTGACCATCTTGTGATCGAGGAAGAACTTCTTCACCCTACCAGGCATCTTTAGAAAAGAGATGACGAGCGAGATGAAAGCCATGGAACCGAGAGAGATTCCTTCGAGCATTTTATTATCCAGGTGACGGGGATGTAAACGAAAGTTTCTGTAACAGTAGCCGGTGTTAGCCGGCTACCTCGTTTACCCCGTCATCCTCTTCGATGTCTGAGAAGTTCGGGTCACTATATGCGATCTCCTCCAACAAAGAGAATGCAAAACCTTTCCACTTCAAGACCTTGCTTGGCATCTCTGGGTGTTGTACCCAACAGCAGACACCCTCTCGTGGGTGAGAAGGATCTAGGGTTGAAGGGCCGTCTGCTATGCCGTTCAGATGATCGATCATGTCTTCGATTTGACCATCGTAGACCAACGTCTCTAAATGGGGAACTGCCTTAATTCCCATTGCTTGAGCTCTTGCTTTCATTTGAGCAGGAGAAAGAACTATCTCGTCACCTTCTAGGTTTGTCTCAGTAATCTTATAGATATAGATTTCAAATTGACCCAGGGCTAGGCCGTAGGTGTATGTTATCTGCTCTCCATATTGCTTCTTTAGTTCTTTGTCAGCTACAGAGTGACGAGCCATAATGGGTGTGGAAGTGGACCCGGCATAACCGACTATCTCATAGTAGATAGTCTCTCCTTTCTTTGGAGCGAGAGTATCGTGAATTGCTCTTCGATAGTCACCTTGCTTTCGATCTTGCTTGGGAATATTTGTTAGAACTGTCCGGCGTGTTCCGGTTACTTTCTCCCAGATTGTTCCATAGAACTTATCCAGCTCGGCATCTCTTTCTTCAACTGGTAGTTTACTAACGAGCCACTCCACTCCCTTTGCTAGGAGACGAGTAAGAGGGTTCTTAAGTTCTTCCCTTCTTCTTCTTCGTTTATGGAAGCCGGTGCGACCACTGGTACCGTGAAGTTTCTCAGTGATCGTAATTATAGCTCCAGCAGGCAGGGTAGAGAGGTAGTTTCTTAGTTGACCGGTCGAACCAATCTCTCTAAAGTTACTATACTCTGATGACTTATGAGCTTTGCGGGGTCCTGGAGACCCCTTTCTAGACCCTCGTAGGTTGGGAACGTACTTACGACAGAGCCAGTCAGTTCCTATCTGATTGACTAGCATCCCTTCTTTAAGGACAGAGATGTCTCCGAGAGACTCTATCTTATCGATAGGCAACCAGAGACCATCTGACTCTACCCCTTGTAGACGGATAGATCTTACTCGTCCCTTCTCGCAGAGATAGCCACCTAGCTTCTTGCCTGTATTAGGGTGCTTTCTAAAGAGAGTTTGTCGGAGACAGAACTCAGGGTGGAGTTGGCTTCCAGCTGGGAAAAGAATCCCAAGAGCTCCATCAGGAGTGTCAATCCCAACAATAACTCGATAACCTCCACAGATCCCGACTTGTATTCTTGTTACCTTGGGGTCTGGGTGGGGGCGTGTAGAAATTCGACAGATTAATGCTTTCATTTTGTTAGTCTTTCTTAATTAGACGTGAGAGTAGGCTTCTATTAATCTGTATCGTTAGGTCTTCTAATCTTTTAGGGCTCGGAAGACTCATGGGCTGGGCATCGCGAATCACTTTACAATCGTTCTTTGAACTTTTAGTGATGTGAAGTATCCCCCAGTTGTCAGGAAGACCAAGTGCTCGTAAGTCTTGGATAACTGCGCGATTGGTTCTTAATTGACGTGTATTCAGTGCTTCTGCTGTACCGGCAAGGTAACAGTGAGTGCTGTTCCTTTCGTATTTGAGAAGCTTTCTTTTTCTAAGGTCTTGAAGAAGGTCTGCTCGTGTTCGTTTGACTTCGACAACGACAATTCGTGGTCGGGCAATCCTACTTCGTATAGTTATACCGAGAACATCTGCGAAGCCTTTATTGTATGCGACTTCATACCCAACGATATCGCACCAGTAGTATCCGTATAAATACTTTGCTATTTGGTGACATAGAGTTCGGTGGGTAATCTTCGGCATTATTCAGGTCGTTTGTTCTCAAACTCTATAGCAGCTTCTGGGTTTAGTTCTTTCAATTGAGTATATACTATTTCCCAGCGTGCTTTCATCCATTTCTTTTTGACTGGATAGTTCTGGTTTATCTCGCAGTTTGGGGGAGGTATGAGCTGACACTCTCCGCAGAAGGGACACATCCATTGATACGTCTCTTTTACTACCGCCCCGCCAGCCATTGGAGTTATTTCTCTGAAGATATCTTCCCTGTCAAGGGTGACTTCAGCTCCACAACCTGAGGAGATAGCACCTTTCCCAGGTGCGCCACAGACTACATCAAGATCCCAGGCTCTGATTATGATTTGATCGGGATCTGCTTTCCATCCCTTAGGGCGTTTGTTTAGAATCATCG
>Ga0114934_10000984_pt1 | contig 18565 bp, 19 predicted proteins | sample 4SBtaG_2_FD_99695 | JGI IMG/M metagenome (GOLD analysis project Ga0114934, IMG submission 99695) | Deep subsurface microbial communities from Kolumbo volcano to uncover new lineages of life (NeLLi) - 4SBTROV10_white metaG | ecosystem: Environmental > Aquatic > Marine > Volcanic ...
ATGCATGGCAAGAGCTGAGAAATCAAAAAGCTATTGGTGTGAATTGGCGCTTTACCACGGCCGATGCGAGGATTAAATTAAAAACACTTTATCCGTCAATACAAGTGTGATGGAGTACTAGTATTGAAATATAAATCTCGCAAATTCCACCACCCCTGAATGATAGGAGTTCCTGTACTGGTATAACTATCCCAAACCTGTTATCACTTCAGTAAGTGGTCCTGGATTTACCCCAAGATAAATTAACAACAGCATGAGTCCAACCAGTACCAATTGTCCACTTTGGGCAATTTGGCGGGGTTCTGCTGGCTCAGAAGAAGTGTCCGGGCTTTTCATCATGACCATGACAACCCGTAAATAATAATAAAGCCCTATGCCGCTGCCCAATACCAGAGTGAATATCAGCAACCACATGGCACCCTGTACTCCGGAAGCAAAGATGTAAAATTTTGCTATAAATCCAGCAGTCAGGGGTATACCAGCCAAAGATAGCAACATGGTCGTAAACGCTGCGGCTAATAGTGGTTTTTCCCAGAATAAACCCTTTAAATCTTCGATATGGGTGAATTCTCTGTCAGCATTCGACAGGGCGGATATCATGCCAAATGCCCCTAAAGTAGTAATGAAATAAGCGACCAGATAAAAGGCAACCGATTCGATAAGCAGTTGTTTACCGATAACTGCCCCAGCGACGAATGGAATCAGTAAATAGCCCATATGCGCTATCGATGAATAAGCAAACAATCGCTTAAGATCATCCTGTAACAAGGCAAGTAAATTCCCTACCAGAATCGATAATAAAGCCAGAATTGTAAATACTATTACTACCGGAAAGTTATGTAGTGCATCTGCACTAACAAAATAACGCAGTAACAACGCAAATATTGCACCTTTGGATACTGTCGCCACAAACGCCGTAACGGGTGCCGGAGCACCTTGATAGACATCGCTGGTCCATAGATGAAAAGGCACCAGCGATAGCTTAAATGCCAGACCGGAAACCGCCATGGTCAACCCGACTATTACCATCGGTGACCAATTGGCTGAATCGGCCAGAACTGACATTTGGTCGAATTCAAAGGTACCCAATTCCGCATAAACCAAGGCAGAACCGAATAATAAAAAGCCTGAAGATACTCCCGACAATATTAAATATTTAACGCCGGATTCGAGTGCCATTTCTTTACGTACGGTATAGGCAATCATTGCGAACAATGAAACACTCATGGTTTCCAAACCGAGGAACAATGTGGCGAAATGGCGACTTGCGACCAATACCACCGCACCCAGAACAGCAGTTAACAATAACAAATAGATTTCTTCGTCTTCCGAATCACCCTGACCGAAATAATCTGAAAACAACAGAGTAACGACAACACCGGTCGACAAAATCAAACCAATAAAAAATAGCGCGTAGTCATCAATTATGATTAGCGGTGTGGCCTGTATTGGAGCTAACAGTCCTGCAATCGGCAAAGAAAGTATCGCCAGCCCCAAACCGATCAGGCTTAGTCTAACTGTTTGCGCATGGCTACGTTCAAACGCAATACCCAACATCACAGCGACCGATGCACCCGCGGTAAGAATTATGGGCAATATTGCAATAAATGCAGCAAATGTCATAGTTTAATCCTTGAAGGCAACTATCTGGTTTAAATTTTCCAGTACCGGGGCCGATAAATTGAGCATTGTCTGGGGATACACACCCATCCACACCATAGCAACGATCATAAACGCCATCATGGTCATCTCTCTCTGGCCAAAATCCCACAGTTTATGGCTTTCTCTCGGTTCACAATGAAAAGCCTTTTGTACCAATATCAAGGAATACACCGGGGCGGCTATTAATCCTAATGATGCGAATACTGTCATCCAGATATCGGCTTGAAAAGCACCCAGCAAAACCAGAAATTCACCTATAAAATTCCCCAGCCCGGGCATACCCAATGCAGCAACAGTAAAGAACAATGCCACGACAGACAATCTTGGAACCTGTCCCCACAGTCCGCCCATACGTCGCATATCCCGGGTATGCATACGTTGTTGTAAAGCACCGGCAATCATAAACAGGGCCGCAGAACTGATTCCGTGAGCCAGCATTGTCATCACAGCACCTTGAAGTGCCCATTCATTCCAGGCAAATACACCAAGCAAAATAAAGCCCATATGACTGATGCTGGTATATGCGATCAGGCGTTTCATATCGGACTGCGCAAAAGCCATATGCGCCCCGTATAAAATACTAATTACTCCCAGAAACATTGCAATTGGCGCAAATTCAGCCGAAGCATCCGGGAATAATGGAACCACAAAGCGAATCAGCCCATAGGCACCGGTTTTTAACAGAATTCCAGCAAGCAGAACGCTTCCCGCAGTGGGTGCCTGGGTGTGTGCATCCGGAAGCCAGGTATGAAATGGAACACCGGGTAGTTTGACCACAAATGCGATAAAAAACCCCAACATCAGCCAATAGGCCATATCCGGATCTATTGAAGTTTTTAACAGCACCAGATAATCAAAAGTGTATTCTCCGCTGGACTGATAATTAACAATGACCAGCGCAACAATTGCAGCCAGCATTAACAGACTGCTGACCTGAGTAAATAAAAAAAACTTGATTGCTGCATAAACCTTTTTTTCGTGGCCCCAGATACTGATCAGGAAAAACATGGGTATGATCATGACTTCCCAGAAAAAGAAAAACAGGAACAGATCCAAAGCCAGAAATACTCCGACAACACCCGCCAGAGTCCACATTAAATTAAAATGAAAGAAACCCACCCGCTCGGTGATTTCATTCCAGGAGCAGCCCACTGCCATAAATCCCAAAAATAAAGTCAAAAAAACCAGCAGCAAACTCAATCCATCCATCGCCAGATGAAAACTGATACCAAAACGGGGGATCCACTGCCAATTGGTTTCCATAATCCAGGATGGATCACCTGTTCCCGTCAAGGACAACGACGGGTCTCCAAACAGGTATATAAGCAGAACAATGAACATATCCAGTCCAAGCGCTGCCAAACAGATGAATTTAGGCTTGTCCGGGTCTTCAGTTTCCGACTTCCAGGCCAACAAGCCACCGATAAACAATACCGCGATCAGAAGGCTAAGAATCATGCGAATACCCCAATTCCAACCATGATTACGCCACCAAATATCATTCCAACGGCATACCAGCGTAGTCGCCCGTTCTGAGTTAAGGCCAGACCGGCATAGGCAAATCGGCTCAACGTTACTACCCCACTGTAAACACTGTCGACGATATCATTCACATTGATCACTGCCAGCCGCTTTATTGGGTTTACAAAACACTTATCGTAGAGGTCATCCATACCCCATCCGCTAAACCAGAAACGATGCAAATTTTGCCCGCGCTCGGTTGCCAGCAATGCTTCTGGATCATATTTTTTGGTTAGAAAATATAAAACTGCAATCGCGAAACCGGCTAGAGGCGTGATCATCGTTATCCACGTAACCAAACTGAATCCGGAATGATCTGGTGGCGGCATTGCATTGTGGAATACTGTATCCAGCGGTATTCTCAGTGATGCACCGAATAATGCCAGCACACACAATATTATCAAAGGAATACGCATACGATTATCAAAGCTCTCGTTTACAGTATTTTGCGATGGACCAAAAAACGCGATAAAAATAAGCCTAAAGGTATATATTGAGGTGATCAATGCTCCGACCAGACCGGCAAACCAAAGCAAAGGCCCAATTCCTCCGGAATTAAAAGTTTGCAATAAAATCTCGTCTTTACTGTAATGACCCGAAGTAAATGGAAACGCCGCCAGTGCCGCACCGCCGATAAGAAAACAGGCAAAAGTTACGGGTAACTGCTTTCCCAGCCCGCCCATCTTGAAAATATTATGTTCATGGTGACAACAATAAATGACACCACCGGCTCCCAGAAACAGTAAGGCTTTAAAAAAAGCATGGGTCATCAAATGGAATATCGACGCCGACCATGCCCCAACGCCCAGACCAAGAAACATATAACCGATCTGGCTGATCGTCGAATAAGCCAGTATGCGTTTGATATCGTATTGTGTCAGCGCAGTAAAGCCAGACATCAAAAGCGTTAATACGCCAATGATAGCAACCAGGATTTGAATATCGGGCGCTAACTGAAACAGTACGTGGGTACGCGCAATCAGATACACACCGGCAGTCACCATGGTCGCGGCATGAATCAATGCACTAATGGGTGTGGGACCCGCCATCGCATCCGGCAACCAGGTTTGTAATGGTAACTGTGCAGATTTACCCACTGCTCCACCCAGTAACAATGCAGCGGCCAGAGTCGGCAATGTAGAATCGATCGGCCAGTCAGTACTTGCACGTTCCATCAATGCCTGAATATCAAGCGTATTCAGGTGCATAAACAACATAAACAGCCCCAAGGCCATGGCCGTATCACCGACGCGAGTGACTACGAATGCTTTACGAGCCGCATAGCCATAATCAGGATTTTTATACCAGAAGCCAATGAGCAGATAACTGCACAAACCAACGCCTTCCCACCCCAAAAACAGCAATACCAAATTGTCCGCCAGCACCAGAATTAACATCATGCTAACGAACAGATTCATGTAGGCAAAAAAACGGCTGTATCCAGGATCATCGTCCATAAATCCGGCTGAATACCAATGGATTAAAAAACCAACGCCGGTAATCACAAACAACATGGTCAACGACAAATGATCAAGATACAAAGAAAATTTCGGTTGAAACGAGCCGACGTCCATCCATACCCACAGTGTCTGGATAAACGCGGAAGTGGGACTATTTAAAAATACCATGCCGATTATTGCAGTCAGCAAAGCAGAAAGAAAAATAGACCCGACGCCAACCATTTGAACCTGCCGATTGGGCAAATTACCTGAAGTCAGTACCAGGATTAAAAAACCCAGGAACGGAAACGTTGGAATCAGCCATAACAGATTGAGCATTATTGTTATCCTCTCATCTTACTGAGCTGGTCCGCATCAAGTGTGTGATACCTTCGATACAGCTGTAAAACCAGGCCAAGTCCTACTCCAACCTCCGCTGCCGCAAGAGTCAGAATCAACAAATAAATCAATTGGCCATCCGCTTGTCCCCAACGGGCTCCAGCCACTACAAACGCCAGTGCGGAGGCATTCAACATAATTTCCAATGACATCAATATAAAAATCACATTGCGCCTGACCAAAACCCCAATCACACCAAGGCCAAACAAAATTGAGGCCAATATCAAACCATGTTCTATGGGAATGGTAATCATGACTCGTTATTCTCTTTCAAATGATCAGGTCTACCCAAATGATAAGCACCAATCAACCCTGCCAACAACAACATGGAAGCCAATTCCACAGCCAATAAATAGGGTCCGAACAGCAATATTCCCACCTCTTTCGCACCCACTAAAGTCGCCCCGCTGGTTGCTTCGCCACCTCCCATAACCACAAGCAGCTCGATAAAAAGGATCGCAGCAAGAATCGATGGCATTCTCCACATCGAAGGATTAAGCCACAAACGTTCCTGCTCAACGGTTCGTTGCCCCAGATTCAGCATCATGATGACAAACACAAAAAGCACCATGATCGCACCGGCATAAACGATGACTTCCAGTACTGCAGCAAAATGCGCCCCCAGCAAATAGAAAACCATTCCCACCGCCAACAGAGAAACGATTAGAAACAATAGCGCATGTACTGCATTAATTCGTGTAATCACCATCGCTGTGGAATAAACCGCAACCAGAGCTGCTAAATAGAAAAAAAATAACTCCATGATATTTACCTAAGGCAACAAACTCTTCACATCAATTGGCTCAGCTTCATTCTCTGCCTGGCCTTTGTCTTTACCGCCAACACTTTTACCGGCAACTCTATAAAAGTTGTATTCATGATATTTTCCCGGGCCATCGATCAGTAAATCTTCTTTTTCGTACACCATATTCTGACGATTGTGCTCACACATTTCGAAATCCGGGGTTAACTGTATCGAATAGGTCGGACAAGCTTCCTCACAAAACCCACACATAATGCAACGAGAAAAATTGATGCGGAAAAACTCCGGAAACCACCGACCGCTTTCGTCTTCGGTCTTTTGTAGCGCGATACAGTCAACCGGACAGGCTACCGCACACAAATTACAGGCAACACAACGCTCCATACCATCCGGATCACGTGTTAACACGATTCGTCCACGATAGCGAGGTGACAATACAGGTTGCTGCTCCGGATATTGTATCGTGTCAGCTTTGGTGAAGGTATGAGTCAACACCAGCCACATTCCTGTCAACTGGCTTGTCAATATCGACTGCATCCTTCTTAACAGTGCACGCTGCTCATCATTCAGCTTTAACATACCACGCAGCCGATCATTCAGCATGTTGTCCTCCACAACCACCCAAGCTAATATTTAGCGGGATTATCTGTACGCCTGGACTCATCATTCAGCCCCCAAATGCCAACGCCAATCCACCGGTAATCACCAGATTTATTAATGCAACCGGCAACATAACTTTCCAACCGAAGGCCATTAGCTGGTCGTAACGGGGGCGGGGTAAGGCAGCACGCAATAATATAAACAGACAAATAAAGACAAATGTCTTTAAAGAAAACCAGGCCAACGGCGGTAAAATATCCGGCCCCAGCCAACCGCCAAAAAACAACACCACGACCATCGCCGAACTCAACAAAACACTGACATACTCACCCACAAAAAACATTCCAAATTTCATACCGGAATATTCAGTATGAAATCCTGCTACGATCTCGTGCTCCGCTTCGGGCAGGTCGAAAGGGGTGCGATGTGTTTCCGCGACTGCTGCGACCATAAACACCAATAGTCCGAAAATCTGCGAAAAACAAAACCACCCTCCTTCCTGGGCTTCTACTATTTCACGCAAGTTAAACGAGCCGGTCAACATGACAACACCCATCAGAGAAATACCCATAAATACTTCATAGCTAACAGTTTGTGCTGCTGCACGCAAACTGCCCATTAGGGCATACTTGTTATTAGACGCGTATCCCGCAAGCACTGCGCTGTAAACTGACAACGAAGTAAAGGCCAGAACAAACAGTAAACCAATGTTCAGATCGATCACTCCAACATCGGGCGCGAAAGGGATGACCGCAAAGCTCATTAATACCGTGACCATAATAACCGCGGGCGCCAGTATAAAGACGGGCTTATCCACAAAAGGTGGAATCCAATCCTCTTTCATGAAAATCTTTACCATGTCAGCAACTACTTGCCCCAGACCAAAAGGACCCACCCGATTTGGACCCAGTCTATCCTGCCAGATACCAATCAGGCGTCGCTCTAACCAAGTGAGATAAGCACCAACCAGAATGACTCCAAGCAACACACCGACAACATCGAATACAGTGCCGATATTTTCATTCATGATCGCAAACCTCTACATATTTCATTTCTGTCCCTGCTGTTTGAGTAAAACCCCATCATTCCAGTCCAATCCTGTACAACCTGGAACACCATAAGGGAGACCAACCACGCCTCGGGGTATACCTGGATCGGCCACCAGTATCGCATTAAACCCTGCGGCACCAGACTCAAAATCCAAATTCATCGGCAGACCAATCGATAAATCTAATTCTTCTATGTCACCTGGATTCATGGCGACACTGACTTCAGGTATTCGTTCCGCCACAGCTGACGACTGAACACTCAGTGCTTCGCTCCCGAAAATATGCTGCTGTGGTGCAGCCAACCAAACTTTCTTGCGAGGCTTGAATTTTTTGGGAATATGCAGATGCCATTCAGCCTTATCGTCAGATTCAATGAGTAACGCCCCTGGATCACCACCCCGCAATGGCCCACCAATTTCTTCCTGAAATTTGTTAATGGCATGGTTTGAATTCCATGCAGGAGCCCAAACACCCGCTCGTAAAGACGGCGGTGTATTCGATACCGAACCCTCCATCGAAAAGGCCAAAGCCGAATCAGCATCAACGGGCTGTTTTGGCTCGCTGACGGCAATATTAGCGCGCATCGCTGTACGCCCACTATAGCGATGCGGTTGCCTGGGGATTTTCATACCCGAATTTCGATATTTCGCCGAGGGTGCCGCGTCGGCCAAATTTTCGAAAGGGGGCTGCGTATCTGCACAGGCGGCAATTATTTCATCGGCCTGCGCCCAATCCCCTGCGCCAACATCACGTAACCACTCCCAACTGCCCTGGCGCTCATCTGACGGCACATGAACCGGAAAATATCTTTGCGCGCGTCCTTCCATGTTGATCAAAGTACCATCCGTTTCAGCGAAGGTCGCTGCGGGCAGAATCAGTTCTGCTTTGGCAGCTGTCTCGTGATTTGTGTGATCAATTAATACCAGATGTTTTGCCAGGTTGAATACTTCATCGATCATGGCCCTGGAACCACAACGATATAAATCATTTTCGAGAACGACGAGCGTATCCACACTACCTTTTTCAAGAACACTTTTTACGCCACTGAATTTCTGTGCGTCCGTTAAACCCAGGCCAATACTATTACATTCCGGAACCACAAGACTCAGTGCGGCGGATGAAGAATTTAACGCCTTAGCGATATTTGCAGCCGCTTCGATCACTGACTGGTTTCGACATCCACTACCCGAAACAATCAACGGCCGTTTCGCATTTCGTAATGCATCTGCAATTTTCTGCGCAGCTTCAACCCACTGCTTTGAAAGTTTTGCAACCGGCGGCGCCTCAGCGGACAAACATTCAGCCACTGCGAATCCCAATCTTGCCAGATCGTCCGGACTGCCGCTGAGATTTTCTGTAGCCACATCATGTAAACGGTTTGATCCGCAACTGGCTATATACAAGGGGCTTCGTAATTCCTGCGCTGCCTGCCTGACCGCAGCATCCTGCCATTTTGGAATGCCCAAGGACGCAGCAAACTCAACCGCTTTATTGCGAACCGCCTGACGAACCGCCAGAGCCAGCCGCGGCGCGGTATTGGTCAAATCTTCGCCCAGTATAAATATCGCATCTGCAGCTTCGATATCTTTTACTGAGGGATTTTTGGCAGGAGAATGTTGAATACTGTCGATTATGGTGTTTACCATTGAGAATTCGCTGTCCTCGACTCCCGCGTAAAAGCGATCTTTGCCGACCATCTCACGCAATGCAAAATTTGCCTCAACGGATGCTCTGGGCGAGCCTATACCTACCACTTTCTCAGGGTTTTTCAGCAGCGCTTTGAAATGATCCAGAGCCACCTCGCTGGACACTATCTGGCTATGATTTATCGAAGGGGTTTTCAATCGGGTCGGGCTATTGACAAATCCATAGCCAAACCGGCCCCGATCGCACAGAAAATATCCGTTAATTTCACTGTGATAACGGTTCACTATACTGCGAACTTCACCATAGCGTTCACCCGGAGTGATATTGCAACCAACCGAACAATGGACACAGATTGATGGCGCAGTCTGCATATCCCATTTACGGCTATAGGCACCACCATAGGTTTTATCTGTAAACACTCCGGTGGGACAGACTTCCACCAGATTACCACTGAATTCATTTTCCAGAACGCCATCTTCGCTGCGACCAAAATACACATGGTTATGCGATGCAAATACCCCCAAATCTTTACCGCCTGCATAATCATTGTAATAACGAACGCAACGATAACAGGCAATACACCGATTCATTTCATGACTGACAAAAGGACCCAGATATTGATTGGTATGGGTTCTTTTCTTACCGCGATAGCGACGGGCAGTATGCCCCGCCATGACCGTCATATCCTGCAAATGACACTGCCCGCCTTCCTCGCAAACCGGACAGTCGTGCGGATGATTGGTCATTAGCAATTCGATCACTTCCGCTCTGAATTGCTTTGCCTCACCATGGTCTAATGATACCCGCAGTCCCTCGCTAACCGGTGTCATACAGCCCACGATTAACCGTCCGGTTTCATCATCAGGCCCTGAGTATTGAATGGCAGCACATTGCCGACAGGCACCCACCGAACCCATTGCCGGATGCCAACAAAAATACGGCAGATCCAGACCCGCAGAAAGACACGCCTGAAGTAAATTGTCATCAGGATTCACCGAGTAGGTTTTTCCGTCTATCTCGATGTTCACCATTATTGGGCTCCCGCCGCAACCGGCTGACTTAGATATTTTTCAAAATCTTCACGAAAATATTTTAATGCGCTCTGCAAGGGTTCCATTGCACCCGGGGCCAATGCACAAAAAGTCGTACCAGGACCTAAGGTGCGAGTCTGCCGCAGAAGTAAATCGAGATCTTCCGGACGACCTTTTCCGTCGATCAAATCCTGCAATAACACCACGACCCAGGGTAGACCATCCCGACAGGGCGTGCACCAACCACAGGATTCCTGGGAAAAGAACTGAGAAAGATTCAATACCATCTGCACCGGGCAGGTATGGTCATCAAGAATGATCATTGTGCCGGTTCCCATTCGACTGCCGGCAGCTGCAATTGCATCAAAATCCATAGCAACATCCAAATGTTCAGGAACCAGAAAATCGGTTGACGCACCACCTGGCAATAAACCTCTAAGTTTATAACCATCCTGCATGCCACCAGCATGTTCATCGAGTATTTCCCGAATCGTCGTGCCCATCGGTAATTCCCATACTCCGGGCTTTTTCACACGACCACTTGCACCAAATAACTTGGTACCGTTATCGGCACCAACGCCCAACTCAGCAAACCAATCCGGCCCATAATGCAGGATATGAGGTAAATTACAGACCGTTTCGACGTTATTCACGATGGTTGGTTTTCCCCATAAGCCACTGACCTGAGGAAATGGCGGTTTTGCTCTGGGGTTTGCTCTTTTTCCTTCAAGCGAATTGAGTAAGGCTGTTTCTTCACCGCAGATATAACGGCCGGCACTGGTATGTAAATATAATTCGAGACTGTAATCCGAACCCAGAATATTCTTACCCAGGTAGCCTTTATCATAGGCTTCAGCAATCGCAGCGCTGAGACGTTCAGCCGAAAGGAAATATTCGCCACGTAAAAATATATACGCAGCGCTGGCCCGGATTGCATAGGATCCGATTATAATTCCTTCAACCAACTGATGCGGATCCTTTTCCATCAGGACTCGATCCTTAAAAGTGCCCGGCTCCATTTCGTCGGCATTAACCACGAAATATTTGGTTGTAGGCGCATCCTCACCCATCGGCACGAAACTCCATTTCATGCCAGTGGGGAAACCTGCCCCACCACGGCCTTTCAAACCAGAATCTTTTACCGTTTGCTGAACCTGCAACGAATCCATCTCTGTAACAGCTTTGCGAAGACCATCATAACCACCTGTCTCCAGGTAATTATCCAGCGTCGCAAAATCTCGCTCAGGTTTTATGTTTTTAGTCAGCGGTGTTTGCATGTTATATCTATTACCAGTCTCCGAAACCCAACAGTTGCGACATTAGTCGTTAACTATCAGGCCTTCGATTTTATTTTCTATTTTCAAATATTTTGTCTAACTGTTTCTCGTCTACATCATGATGGAGCACGTCATCCACCATCATAACGGGCGCATGATCACAGGCCCCAAGACATACAATCGGTAACAGGGTATATTCATCATCCTCTGTGGTTTCCCCCAGACCAATACCCAAACGCTGAGAAATTCCATCCTGAACATCGTTGGCGCCCAACATCCAACAACTCACACTGTCGCAGCATAAAATAACTTTACGTCCAACCGGTTGGCGATAAATCAAATTGTAAAATGTTGCTACACCATCCAGCTCTTCGGGCGACATGCCCAACAATTCTGCGATCTGCTTCAAGCTGTCATCGGACACCCAGCGGCGATACTTCTGAACTATTTTCAATGCCTCAATAGAAGCTCCGGATTTTTGTTCATAATGAGAGGCTTCTTCATTAATTTCTGCGATCTCCTGCTCACTCAGGCGACTTTCTTCGGCAATGGTTGCTGCAGAGTTATTCATCGGTCTACGTCCGCCATAACAAAATCAATACTGGCGATAATTGGTATCAAATCGGCAACCATCAATCCATTGGAAATCAGTGGAATCATTTGTAAATGAGGAAATGAAGGGGTACGAATTCGTGTTCTATACGACATGGTTCCGCCATCGCTCGTCAGATAGTAGCTGTTCAACCCCTTGGTTGCTTCAATACACATAGAAACTTCGTCAGCCGGAACTACCGGCCCCCAACTGACATTCAAAAAATGCTGAATCAGCGTTTCAATATCGTGCATTGTCCGTTCTTTAGCGGGCGGTGTAGTTTCCGGGTGATTAGCCTTGTAGGGTCCATCGGGCATGTTGTTTAAACACTGTTCAATGATACGGATGCTTTGCCGCATCTCTTCGACACGCACCGCGCAACGGTCATAACAATCCCCGTTAGTCGCTGTTGGTATGTCGAATTCGAAGTTTTCGTACCCCGAATAAGGGCGTGCCTTACGATAGTCCCATTCAAAACCGGTGGCGCGCAACCCAGCTCCTGTCACTCCCCATTCTATGGCCTCTGCCGTAGTATAAGTACCCACTCCCTGGGTGCGCTCCTTCAAAATTCCGTTTTGCATCGCCATTTTGTCATAATGGTCCAGGCGAGGCGGAAAATAGTCGATAAATTCCTTCAAGGGCCCTTGCCAGCCATTCGGCAGATCCATAGCCACGCCGCCAATGCGAAAATAGCTGGAATGCATGCGAGCCCCGCAAATCGACTCGATGATGGAAAATAACTTTTCGCGATCTGCGAACATATAGAATAGCGGCGACATTTGACCCACATCCTGGGCAAAGGTCCCATAAAATAACAAGTGACTACAGATGCGGTAAAATTCGGCAAACATGACCCGAATTACCTGAGCACGTTGCGGAATTTCTATCCCTAACAGCTTTTCAACCGCCAATACATAAGGCAGGTTGTTCATTGATCCACCGAGGTAATCGATGCGATCAGTGTAGGGAATATAAGTGTGCCAGGACTGGCGTTCACCCATTTTTTCGGCACCACGGTGATGGTAGCCTATATCAGGGACGGCATCGACAATTTCTTCGCCATCCAATTGCAGGGCTATTCGAAATACTCCATGGACGCTGGGATGATTAGGTCCCAGATTCAAAAACATGAAGTCAGAATTTTTCCCCTGTCGCTCCATGCCCCATTCTTCGGGTACAAATCGAAGCGCTTCCTGCTCATAATCCAGCTTTTCTGCAGACATGCTGTAAGGTTCCATCTCGGTTGCACGAGCCGGATGATCTTTTCGTAGCGGATGGCCTTCCCAGGTAGGCGGCAGCATAATACGTCTGAGATTGGGGTGACCATCGAACACAACACCGAACATGTCCCAAACTTCCCGTTCGTACCAATTGGCCATCGGCCAGATGCTGATGATCGTCGGTAAAACCGCATTATCCTCGTCTAACGCAACCTTAATTCGGATATCGTCGTTGCGTTCAAAGGACAGAAGATGATAGACGACGGTAAATGCAGAGTCTGGCAACCCTGCTCTGTGCACCCGCTGGCGCTCGTCCATCGCAGTTAAATCGAGCAGTAACGGATAGGGCTTATTAATTTCCCGCTTCAAAAATCTTAATACATCAAGCAGGTCAGACTTCGAAATCCAAAGGGTGGCTATGCCATCAACCGTTTGCTGAAAAACAAAACGATCACGACCAAATTTAGACAATAGCGCCTCAACACCAGATTCTGAGTCATATTCCATATTTGCGCTATTACTGACCATCTTATTCTTTGTTTTATCTTATTATTTTTATCTTAATAGAGTCTGTTAAGTCAACAATCTCTACATTAAATAATCGTATAAAATGCGATCCGAACATTCAACCGGCTCGAAATTCTTAAGACGGGTCCCTCAATTTTCCCGCTCTCATTCGCTCAAATCTCCTGGCATCACGCTGGTTCGGTTCAGGTCCTCGCACGACGTCCTGATCACCCACCACCCAACTTAGTGGTCTGCGCTCGTTACCAATGGACTCCTGCAACATGATAAGCCCCTGTAGTAAGGCTTCCGGACGTGGCGGACAACCGGGTACATACACATCAACCGGCAGAAATTTATCAACCCCTTGTACAACACTGTAAATATCATACATTCCGCCCGAATTCGCACACGAACCCATGGAAATAACCCAACGAGGCTCCATTAACTGATCGTATAAATACTGTACAACGGGTGCCATTTTTCTAAATACTGTGCCGGAAATTACGATCAGATCGGCTTGTCTCGGCGTCGCCCGAATAACCTCAGATCCGAATCGAGCAATGTCATTCCTGCTGGTAAACGCTGTTGCCATTTCCACATAGCAGCACGACAAACCGAAATTAAATGGCCATATCGAATTAGCTCGACCCCAGGACACCATATCCTGAAGCCTTGCCATGAAAAAGTTTTCCTGACTGGCTTCTTCGTAAGACCGACCACCAGGCCGTGGTGCCGAATCCTGATCAGCCTTTGTAAGTGACCATTCCATAACTATTTCCTTATGATTGAAGATTCTTGACGTTTCTGCCGCTCAGTACGCCAATCCAACGCGCCAATCCTCCACAGGTAAACCAATGCAGCAACAAGAACACCAATGAAGATGAGCATTTCTATATATCCAGCCCATCCAGATTCACGGAATGCGATCGCCCAGGCAAACAGAAATATGGCTTCAAGATCGAAAATCACAAAAAATATTGCGATCAGATAGAACGGAACAGCGTAATGAAGTTGAGACGAGCCGACTGGAACGATTCCCGACTCAAAGGGCTCACCCTTTTTTCTGCCAGCTTGCCCTAACAGGTAGGAACCACCCAACATAGCGCCAACAACCAGTACTACTGCGGCCCCATAAAAAATCAATGGCCACAAGGTATCTATATGAACAACTTCGGTATTCAAAACGACCACCTGCTCGTTAATTTGTTTTGCCGGTAAGTTACCCTTTTCCGCGCACCGATGCAATATGTCCTGAATGAAATTTATATTTTGTTTTTAAAAACCGTCCAGGCTTAAACCTTTTACCGAAGCAGACTGCCAAATAAAATTAATCGGGAACAAACTCGAAATACATAACCCAAGCCGGGAAATTACTTGCTTGGCTAAATTTTAACAATTTTTCTTTTATAACAATAATCTTTGCGCTTTCTTTGTAAGTTTCATTTACGAATATATGCACATTCATTTCGGCTCATTTAAGCCCAACAAAAAACCACCAGTACAGGAAAAAAATAAATATTGAACAACTCTATTGATACTTCCGTATCATTTCCCGCTATAATGGCTACAATCTTTTTTTATTCTGATCTGGGTCGTCACCTTAAAATAGTCTATGGCACGTAAAGAAACTGAGAAAAGTTATTTCACACCGAATGAAGTTGCAGACTTGTTCATGGTCTCTCCCATCACGGTTCGGGAATGGGCAAAAAACGGACAATTACAGGCAAAGCTCACTCCAGGCGGGCACCGCAGGTTCCTGCGTGAAGAAATTCACCGCTTTGCCAAGAAACGTGGATTGACACTGGCCGATGCTACGGACCCGACAACACGAATCCTGGTGGTTGATGATGATCATCAATTTTGCAGCTACATATCGGAATTGCTCACTACCACTACGAATTTTGTTACACTGCAAACAGCGTATGACGGCTTTAGTGCCGGGCAAATACTGACAACATTCCACCCCCACATTGTGTTACTCGACATAATGATGCCCGGAATGGACGGTTTTGAAGTGTGCGGAAAAATCAAACAAGACCCTGAAACAGAAAGAATTCGCGTTATCGCGATGACCGGAAACATTTCAGCAAGTAATCGCACCCGAATCCTCACAGCAGGCGCAGAATGCTGTTTGGCTAAACCTATCGACACGGATGAATTGTTCACAGCTCTGAAAATTGACGAACTGCGAATAAAAGCGTAGAGCCATTTCCAAAAACCGCCCTGAATTAAAATTGATCGATTGAACGTTTTTCGATCAGTTGGTTTACACGGTAAAACTGGCTGTATTTTGGATCGGCAGGCATTTAATCATTCTCAACAACAAAGCGCTTTCCGGTGCCACTCGAATGGCACTCGATTTTATGCTTCCCCCATGTACCCAGCTCCTCAATGACCACTCCAACTATACTGATTATCGATGATGATGATCAATTTTCTCGCTATGTTGCCGAACTGGTTTCGGGACAAGGCTTCAATATTCACCTGGCACCCAACGGCAAGCTAGGTGTCGAAGCTTGTCTGAAAATACGACCCGATGCAGTCCTCCTTGATCTTGTAATGCCAGAAATGGATGGAATTGAAACAATACAACGAATAAAATCGTATTTTCCAGATATGCCCGTTATAACAATGTCTGGCGGCAACCATGGGCCCGCCAACGTTTACCTGTCAGTCACAGAAAAGCTTGGGGCCTATACGACACTTAAAAAACCATTCGAAAGCCAGGAATTACTGAGTGCGCTGGCAACACTGTTCCCGAACAATCGTTTCCTTTGCCCATAAAAACAGGCCAAAGAGATTATACACAGAGACTCTCCCAGAGGAGAGTAGGACAAAATACCGATTTCGATCCACATTTTGATTAAATTCGTTTAATATTCTGGCTATCCACATTGGTGGATCGATAATATGGCCTCAACCACGTCCCTGGCGTCGATTTTTTTCGGACAGCTTGAGCAATACCAGGACTGTCATTTTCCCAAGGATATCCAGAATGCTCACAATGCGATAATGAAACGCTTTTTAAAAGCCTGCAAACGGTTCATCATAAAAGTTTTTGCGGCCTCTCTTTGTTTCAGCTTTCTATTAATCCTGCAGTTAAGATGGGTCAACCCTCCAATAACCAGTTTTATGTTCATTCGTCAGATCGAAGTCTGGCAACATCACCAAAGTCAATATCGACTACATTACGACTGGAAAAACCTCGATCAAATTTCCAGGCAGTTGCAACTCGCAGTCATTTCCAGCGAGGATCAGAAATTTCCATCACATTTTGGGATCGATTTTAATTCCATCTACCTGGCGTTAAACCAATGGCGGGACTCAGGCCATCTTCGAGGTGCCAGTACAATTTCACAACAAGTGACAAAAAATTTATTTTTATGGAGTAGTCGCAGTCTGTGGAGAAAATCACTCGAAGCCTATCTTACAATTATGCTTGAGCTACTGTTGGATAAGCAGCGAATTCTGGAGTTATACCTAAACATCGCCGAGTTTGGAGATGGTATTTATGGTGCAGAAGCAGCCAGCAAAGTTTTTTTTAAACATCCAGCACTACAATTATCGAAAACTCAATCATCAATTCTGGCTGCTGTATTGCCTAACCCCAAAAGATTGCATGCAAACCGTCCATCACAACATCTCATCATGCGAAGTAGATGGATTCTAAAACAAATGCACCAACTGGGTGGAACAAGGTTCCTTAAAAAGATCGATCGTTAATCCACTAGCCGAAAAACTATTCGCATATAGTACACCTCACAATCCAGAACACCCGTTAAATCAATAGCGGTATGCAACGGGTCAGCAGCAACTCTTGAAGCTACCAGCCATGAATGCTCTGACTCCTGCATCAACAGCATTCCAACTGAATTTCCATCGGTGATTTTACACACAATTTATGACTTGCGTCCCTGGCACTATAGTCCCTGGCTAGTCGCTGAATTTTTTCGATCCGGTCGCTACTAATTTACAAATTTACTGCACGTGTTTTTAACAAAAAATCCGCACTGCGTAAAAAATACATGCTACCGAACACCGCAGTGATTACAAACAAAAATACACTTACTTTTAACAAATCTTTGACTGTACTCATGTTCAACACCTCATTGTTTGATAAACGCTATACAAAATTCAAAAAGAAATCTACAGACTAAATTCACTCAGTATCACTACGTAGAATACTCACCGTTTAAACTTAAATTCAAGAAATGCAGTTTACAGGCCACAAATATTATTTCTTTAAATACTAGAGCCTTAGGGTAATCATTGTTTTTTACTGATTAATTTCCTGACAGTCCAGCAGATCATATGTTCTAACCATCCTGTAGCCACCTCAGCTAATTCTCTTTCATTGGCGCCGACGAGGCTGAAAAATGATCGCCCGACTGGTTTGACACTGCATAAGCCCTAGATAAACAACATAATAATTTACCACTGAATATATCCCCCAGATTATGTAGGGCATACGCTCGATTAGTGGCTTATTGACAGCACCTATAACCATATATAGAAAAACACAGAGGAGCAGACTGATACCCATCGATATTGCAATAATTTTTTTATCCATGACATCTCCATATGAAACTAACGAATCAAAATAGAATTATTCAGCTTGCGCTGAATTAATATAAATCTATTAAAACACTCACATCCATGTGAATTCTAGGAACTATTACCAAAATGGAATATATTTTTGTTCGCGGAGAATATTTGTGGTTTTAGGGTGATACAACACTAGTACTCCGTCACACTTGTATTGACGATTATTTAAAGTAATATATTAAGTTTTATTCATAAGACATTGAAACTTAATTTTTAATATGCCAGCAAAATTATATCGAGTTAAATTAACAAA
>Ga0114934_10000985_pt1 | contig 18542 bp, 15 predicted proteins | sample 4SBtaG_2_FD_99695 | JGI IMG/M metagenome (GOLD analysis project Ga0114934, IMG submission 99695) | Deep subsurface microbial communities from Kolumbo volcano to uncover new lineages of life (NeLLi) - 4SBTROV10_white metaG | ecosystem: Environmental > Aquatic > Marine > Volcanic ...
CATGGGAGACCGTGTGGGAGAGTAGGTCACTGCCAGGTAAAAAACGTTCCACGGTAGCTCAATGGTGGAGCACTCGGCTGTTAACCGATAGGTTGGAGGTTCGAGTCCTCTCCGTGGAGCCATTTTTTTATTTTTTGAGTTTTTATATTGTTTCTTTCTTATAAAAAAGAGTAAATGAAAAACAAAATCTATGATAGTTATATAAAAAAATATCAACAGGTTGTATGAAAAAATTAGTTGCAACTGTTGATTTTTTTATTGTTCCTGTGAATAAATTTCTAATAATAATAAATAATATAAAAGTGTCATCATAATTCTTTAACTGGATAATGTTATATTATAAAAAATATCTAAATATTAAGAATATTTTATTTAATCAGAAATTATTTCGATAAGTGAAAGGAATTTTTGGATTTAAATAGAAATATAATATTAATGCTATTAACAGGGGGTATAAGTATGAAACAATATAAAACTAATAATCTGAGAAATATTGGTATTATTGGACATGGTGGAGCAGGTAAGACTACATTAACAGAAGCTTTATTATATCATACAAAGGCAATTGACAGATTTGGGAAGGTTGAAGAAGGGACAACATTGAGTGATTTTGATGTTGAAGAAAAAAGAAGGAAGAATTCTATATCTACTTCAGTAGCATTATGTGAGTGGGATAATGTAAAAATAAATTTAGTTGATATTCCGGGATATTTTGATTTTGTTGGTGAGATGGTTCAGGGGTTAAAAGCGGTTGATTTGGCGATGATTACCGTTTGTGGTGTTTCTGGTATTGAAGTTGGAACTGAAAAATCATGGAAATATGCCAATGAACATGAAATCCCAAGGGCATTTTTTGTTAATAAGCTAGATAGAGAAAATAGTAATTTTGAAAAAGTATTATTACAATTAAAATCTAAATTTGGAATATCTGTAGTTCCAATTCAGTATCCTATTGGAAAAGAAGAGAATTTCAAGGGGATTATAAATGTTATTTCAGGTAAATCAAGAATATTTAATCCTAAAACTCATGAAATGGAAATAGGAGAGATTCCAGATGGACTAATGAGTAAGGTTGAAGAATGTAAAAAGATGATTGAGGAAGCTGTAGCTGAAACAGATGAAAAGTTGCTGGATAAATATTTTGAAGAAGGTAGTTTGAGTGATGAAGAAATATACAATGGGTTAATAGTGGGTGCTTCAAATGGAGATATAGTTCCAGTTATGTGTGGTTCTGCAATAAAAGGAATAGGAATTCACACATTGCTAGAGGATATGGTTGAATGTTTTCCATCACCAAAGGATACAAATTTATACAAAGCTCATGATCCTAAAACAGGTGAATATATAGGTGTAAAGATTGATGAGAATAAACCATTTTCTGCGATAATATTCAAAACGATAGCTGATCCATTCGTTGGCAAATTATCTATGTTTAGAGTAATTACTGGTGAGGCTAAATCTGATAGTGTTGTATATAATCCTAACAAGGATAAAGAAGAAAAATTGGGAACTTTGTATTTTATAAAAGGAAAAGAACAATATCAAACAGATATGATAGAAGCTGGAGATATTGGAGCCGTAGCAAAATTACAGTATTCTACTACTGGAGATACATTGTGTGATATTTCTGAACATGTTATGTATAGAAAAATAAATTTCCCTGAACCTGTATATTCAAGAGCTGTTTTGCCAAAAGCTAAAGGTGATGAGGATAAAATATCTAATGGTTTGCACAAATTAATGGATGAGGATCCAACTTTTAAGGTTGAAAGAGATTTTGAAAATTCAGAAACTATTATATATGGTTTGGGTGTAACGCATCTTGATGTTATTGCTAGTAAATTAAAAAATAAATTTGGCGTTGAAGTTGAATTAAGAACTCCTAAGATTCCTTATAGGGAGACTATTAAAAAATCAGCAGATGTTCAAGGCAAACATAAGAAACAGTCAGGTGGTCATGGCCAATATGGAGATGTAAAGATACTATTTGAACCGAGAAATGATGGCAAAGATGAACTTGAATTTGTAGATAAAGTTGTAGGTGGAGTTGTACCTAGACAGTATATACCTGCTGTTGAAAAAGGATTAAAAGAATGTATCTTGCATGGTGTATTAGCAGGATATCCTGTAATTAGGATAAGAGCTACATTGCACGATGGTTCTTATCACCCAGTTGACTCTTCAGAAATGGCTTTTAAAGTAGCAGCTTCACTTGCTTATAAAAAAGGTTTAGCTCAAGCAAATCCTATATTACTAGAACCTATTATGCATATTGAAATTTCAGTTCCAGATGATTATACTGGGGATATTATTTCGGATTTGAATAGAAGAAGAGGTAGGATAATGGGTATGGAACCTAAGGAAGGACAGCAAGTGATAATTGGAGAAGTACCTCAGGCAGAAATGTTTGAATATGCGACTGAGCTTAGATCTATGACTGGTGCTAGAGGAAGTTTTTCTATGAAATTTGCAAGGTATGAGGAAGTTCCTCAGGAGGTTGCTAAAAATGTAATAGAAGAGACTAATAAAGAGGAGTGAACTCGTTTTATTAAAGCAAAACATCGGGACTTCAGGTGGAGGCTTTACTCCATTTGAAGCAAAAAGCTTGAATATCCCACTTATAGAAGTGGGAGTCTTATAGAATCGATAAATATATTAAAAAACCTTAGAGAGAATCTAAGGTTTTTTAATATTTAAATACATAGTATTTTTAGTCTTATTTTATTATTTAAAGTTCATACATACATATCTATGAGGCAGAGGGTTTACGGAGTAAATTATAAAAATGTTGATAATAAAAAGAAAATATAATAAAAAAAAATAAAAGCAAATAGGAATATTTTCTTATGAGATATGATAATAATATGTACATAAAGACTTATAAGGAGAAGAGGTATGTCTGATTATTTCTTGGATATTAATGGAAGTATAAATCTAAGTGATTACAGTAATATAGAAGATTATATTAAAGTAGTAGACTTTGATGATAGTATTATTATTAGGTTTAGTCGTGAAAATAACGATGATGTTAACATAGTTGAGAAGATATTAGAACGTGATAATTTTAATATAATTTCGAAGGGTGATGAAAAACATGGGAAATATTTTATCAAAGCGAACAAGAAAATATAAAAAAGTAAACATTGATTCATATGATACGAAACAAATTACACAGTCATATGGGTCAGACTTAAAACCTATTAGAGAAATAGGGGTAAATTTAAATAATTATATAGATTCTTATCCAAATTTTAAGATCTGGGCAAAAACAAAAGATATAAGTGAAAGTGTTGAAAAATCAGTTCATAGGAAAGAAGATGAATTACTTCAATAGTTTATATTAAAAAAAGAGTTACATATTATCAATTTAAAATTGTTAATGTGCAGCTCTTTTTTTAGGTTATATTTTCAAAGAAAATATAACTGGTTTTAGGTAGAATTCATAGTTAATGCGAACAAACCTACCTAATAGTAATTAGCGTTTATTTAAATAAAAATATGCTTTTACTCCTTTTTCTGTATTTACAATACCATATTCACTATTGTGTAATTCTAAAATATTTTTTACTATTGCTAGGCCTAATCCTGTACCACCTAAATCTTTATTTCTTGATTTATCTATTCTGTAAAATTTATTCCAAATATATTTTAGCTCATTTTCTTCTATGTTATTTCCTTCATTTTCAATTTCAATAAGAATTCTATCATCATTGTCAGTCAAATTAATATATATATTTTTGTTTTTAGGAGTGTATCTAATGGCATTGCTTATTAAATTTGTAATAACTTCTTCTATTCTGAATTTATCAGCATAAACTAGAATGTTTTTATTTTGAATATTACAATTGAGATTTAATTTTTTATGTTTTATGTTTTTAGAATGAACCGTGTATATTAAATTTATAAAATCATATATATTAAATTCAGATAAATTCAATATAAATGTTCCAGATTCTAATTGAGATAAATCAAGCATATCTTTTACAAGTGAATCCATTTTTTTAGATTCATCTATTATTACATTCAAGTAATATTCTATATCTTTTTCGTCAACTATGCCATCTATTAAGCCTTCAGCATATCCTTCAATTAAACTAATAGGGGTTTTAAGTTCATGTGATACTCCAGCTATAAATTCTTTGCGCATTTTTTCTAATTCTTTTTCTTTTTCAATATCTTGTTTTAGTTTTATGTTTGCATATTTAAGTTCTGAAAGGGTTTTGTTTAAATTGTGTGAAAGAAAATTTAGCGTAGATGCAAGATTTCCTATTTCATCATTTGATTTTATATTACATTTTGCAGAGAAATCTAAATTAGCCATTTTTGTTGCTGTATTATTAAGTTCTATTAAAGGTGTTGATATCATTTTTGAGTAAATTAAAGAAAGAATTGCAATAAGAATAAGTGTTCCAATAAAGATATATATATAATATTTTTTCATAATTGAAGCTGCTTCTCCAACAGGTTGAAGAGTAGATATTACAAATATTATTTCATTAATCGAATTGTTGGTCATAACGGGTGATACAACGACAAGATTATTTGTATTAAGTATAGGATTTTTAAAATTGAAGCTTATAGTAGATTTATTTAATAAAACATCGAAGTAGTTCTCTTCACTTGAAAGCCAGTGATCGAGTGCTAGAAATATAACTTCATTACTTTTATCCTTAGGAATATTTGATATTGAATTATTACTTGTTTTAATCATGCCGTTTTTTGTTATTATAACCATTTTAGAGTTATTGGCATCTTCAAATTGGTATATATATTTTGTTAGCAGAGAAATACTATTTATTTTAACATATTCGTTTTTAAAATTTTCTACATTTTTTATCAAGCGGTGTTTTTTTTCAGAGTAATAGAATTTCTCAAAAAACAGGGATTGGAATATGAATGTTGTTGATAACAAAATCATGAAAAATATTGAAGTTATTGTGAAGAGTTTTGTTGTTATGCTAGAATTTTTCATCTTTTCACCTCAAATTTATAACCGCTTCCACGCACTGTTGTTATCAAATAAGATTTATCTTTTAATTTCTCTCTTAATCTCTTGATGTGTGTATCAACTGTCCTTAAATCTCCAAAGTAGTCATATCCCCATACGTTATCCAGTAATGTGTTTCTTGATAGAGCAATACCTTTATTTACAACTAAATAAGCGAGTAAATCAAATTCTTTTGGTGATAATTTTACAACTTCATCATTTATTAGAACCTCATGAGATAAAAAATTAATTGTTAGACCATCAATGTACTCGATTCCTTCTTTTTTTCCAAGAGTACCCTCAATTCTTTGAAAAAGATTTTTAACACGAGCTACAAGAACTTTTGGACTAAAAGGTTTAGTAACATACTCATCTATACCAGACTCAAATCCTGCTATTTTATCATATTCTTCAGATTTTGCGGTAAGCATTATAATTGGAACATCTGATATCTCACGTATAGCTTTGCTTACAGAATAACCATCTAATTCAGGCATCATAACATCTAGTATAATCAAATTAATTTTCATTTTCTTGAATTTTTCCAAAGCTATTTTACCGTTGTCAGCTTCTATTATGTTAAATTTTTCTTTTTTTAAATAATCATGTAACAGTTTTCGCATTCTTGCGTCATCTTCTGCGATTAATATGTTTCTTTGCATAAGAGGTTATATACCTACCTTTCTTTTTGTATTTTTATAGATTCTATAAGACTCCCAATTATATAAGTAGGAGATTCAAACTTTTGCTTTGGGTGGAGTAGAGTCTCTACCTGAAGTACCGATGTTTTGATTTAGCAAAACGAGTTCACTAAATTTTCTTTACAAGTAGTTATTCTCTGATACATATATTTTAATTCTTTATAACTTTTTTAACAAGTGATAATGTTTTGATATATTTTATTAATTTTATTGAAATTAAATTATTATGGTGTTAATGTATAACTAATAGAAAAAGACTACATTTAAGGGGGAAAAATGATGAATACAAAATTTTTTATAAGAAATAGAAATAATTTAATTAAAAGACTTGATGATAATTCCATACTATTGCTATTTGCAGGTTATGCACCATATAAGTCTGCAGATGAGAAATATGAATTTGTACCAAATAGAAATTTCCATTATATTACTGGTATAGATAGAGAAAAAATAGTTTTTATGGTAGCTAAGATTAATGGAAATGTTCAGGAAAAATTATTTATAGAGAGACCAGATCCAGTTATGGCAAGATGGATTGGCGCAAGGATGACAGATAAGGAGGCAACCCAAGTTTCTGGTATTGAGTGTGTGGACTATTTAGATAAATTTGAAGATACATTAAGTTCTTTATTAACAAGAAATAGAATAGAAAATGTGTATTTAGATTTAGAAAGACAGGAGATTGGAACGGCTATAACTGAGGCTCAGAAATTTGGAAAAATTATTTCAGAGAAATATCCATATTTACATATTAAAAATGTATATTATGATATTGCAGAACTAAGAATGATTAAGTCAGAAGAGGAAGTACAGCTTATAAGAAAAGCTATTGATATAACTAATGAGGGTATTCAGAATATATTAAAAAATATTAAATCAGGTGTTATGGAATATGAAATAGAGGCGTATTTTGATTATACATTAAAGAAGAATGGCATAAAAAATAAAGCGTTTTCTACAATAGCGGCATCGGGTAAAAATGCGACAATACTACATTATTCTGAAAATAATTGTAAGATTGAAGATAATAGTTTAATGCTATTTGATTTAGGAGCACAATATAAATATTATAATGCCGATATAAGCCGTACTTTCCCTGTTAATGGTAAATTTACCAAAAGGCAAAAAGAGGTATATGAAGTTGTTTTAAGAGCACAAAAAGCTGTAGAAGAAGCAGCTAGACCTGGAGTACTTTATAAGGAACTTAATGAGATTGCTAAAAAGGTCTTGATTGAAGGATGTAAGGAACTTGGTTTAATAAAAGAAGATAATGAAATATCAAAATACTATTTCCATAGCGTTTCTCATTATTTAGGTGCTGATGCACATGATGTTGGTACTTATAATATAGAATTAAGGTCAGGTATGGTAATTACAAATGAACCAGGGTTATATATAGAAGAAGAGGGTATTGGAATAAGAATTGAAGATGATTTATTGATAACTGAAAATGGATGTGAAAACTTATCTAAGGATATTATCAAAACTGTGAAAGATATTGAGAAATTTATGAAAAATAGATAATCTATTAAATATTAGACAATGTGGAAATTGGGCTAAAAAGTTCATATTTCCACATTTTAGTTGTAAGAATTTGTTATTAACATATGGGGGAATATATAAAATGATAAAAAAATTTATACACTATTATAAACCGCATATTAAGTTGTTTTTGCTAGATATTTTATGTGCACTATTTATGGCGGTTGCTGACTTGGCATTTCCTATGGTTACTAAAGATATAGTCAATAATGTTATTCCTAATAGAATGATTAAATTATTGTATATTTATGTTTTGATTTTAGTAGTATTATATGTGCTTAAATTGATAAGTAATTATATAGTGGACTATTGGGGACATATAGTTGGAGTTAGGATGCAATATGATATGAGAAAGGATTTATTTGAACATCTTCAAACACTACCTTTTAGTTATTTTGATGATACTAAAACAGGGCATATTATGTCTAGAATGATAAACGATTTAAGAGATGTATCTGAGCTTGCTCATCACGGTCCAGAAGATTTGTTTATTTCAACAGTTATGATATTTGGTTCGTTCATTATATTATGTACTGTAAATTGGCAATTAACATTGATAATTTTCGCTTTTATGCCAGTATTGATATGGTTTGCAATAAAGAAAAGAGTTAAAATGTCAGAAGCATTTAAAGTGAACAGAAAAAAAATTGCTGTTGTCAATGCTCAATTAGAAAATAGTATTTCAGGCATAAGAGTTGCAAAATCTTTTACAAATGAAGAATATGAAAAGCAAAAATTTGATGAAGGCAATAGAGAATTTAAGGAAGCTAGAGAGAATGCATTTAAGACTATGGCGGAATTTTCTTCAGGAATGAGATTTATGCTAAATATTTTAAATGTTATAGTGTTATTTGCAGGAGGATTATTTTTATATTACCATAAAATAAATTTAGGAGACTTGTTAGCATATTTTCTTTATATAAACTTTTTTATGCAACCTGTCAGAAGACTTACAGCTTTTGTTGAACAGTATCAGCTTGGAATGACAGGATTTGAAAGATTTATTGAAATAATGAATATAAAACCTGATATTATTGATAATGAGGATGCTATTGAACTTAAAAACGTAAAGGGAGATATTGAATTTAGAAATGTTACTTTTAACTATAATGAAAATCATTCAATATTAAGGAATCTATCTTTTAAAGTTGGAAGAGGTAAAACACTTGCATTAGCAGGACCATCAGGTGGAGGGAAAACTACTATATGTCATTTGATTCCAAGGTTTTATGAAATTTCTGAGGGCGAAATTCTTATTGATGGAATAAATATAAGAAATGTAACTCTTAAATCATTAAGAAAAAACATAGGAATTGTTCAACAGGATGTATTTCTGTTTACAGGTACGATTAAGGAAAATATTTCATACGGTAAACCTGGTGCAACAGATGATGAAATTATTGAAGCAGCTAAAAATGCAAATATTCATGATTTTATTATTTCTTTACCAGATGGTTATGATACTTATATTGGAGAGAGAGGAGTAAAGTTATCAGGCGGTCAAAAACAGAGAATATCAATTGCTAGGGTGTTTTTAAAGAATCCACCAATACTAATACTAGATGAGGCAACATCCGCACTTGATAACAATTCAGAAATAATAATACAAAAATCTCTTGAAAAATTATCAAAAGAAAGAACTACATTGGTTGTTGCACATAGATTATCTACCATAGTAAATGCTGACGAAATAATCGTGTTAACTAATGAAGGAATAAAAGAAAGAGGAAGTCATAATGAATTAATAGAACGTGAAGGAATATATGCTCAGTTATTTAATGCACAGTTCAAAGGTTATATACCAGATTTTGCATAAATTTATCGATTCTATAAGATTCCCACTTCTATAAATTGGAGATTCAAGTTTTTTGCTTCAAATGGAGTAGAGACTCCACCTGAAGTCCCGATGTTTTGCTTTAGCAAAACGAGTTCACTTTAAAAAGAAGGAAATTAGCTCTTCTCATAGAATATGTACAATATTATTGTAAGAAAATGTAAAACATAATATTGTAATAAGCATAATGTTTTAGTAAGCAGTTAATTAAGTAATATCGGGAGGAATAGGAATGATAAAGTGTAAAAATAATGTAGAAGAGCTAATCAAAAAACAAGGAGGTTTTAAATACTTTAAAGAATCAGCACAGATAGATGTTTCATTAAAAAGCGATAAGTTAATAAGAATAAGGTATAATAATCCAAAATGTATTGTTATCAACTTTTTTAATTATGATGATGCAATTTCTAGGTTATATAAGGACAGAAAGTATATAAATAAATATTTATAATTTTTATACATGCAGTGTAGTTTAATACATATGCATGTTTTTAAGGAGTGTACGAATATATTGATTAGTTTATTTTTTAAGATGATTTCACAAGCATATTTAAAAAATAATGTATTTATATAAATGAAACTTGAAAAAATAACTACCAAGTAGTAAAATTAATAATGGTCAAAGAAAGTCAAAGACTAATCAATGAAAGGAATGGTAGTGTGGCAAGATTATCGGATTTGATAGAAGAATTTATTAAAGAAATGTTTATTGATAAAGATGAGTATGAATTGGAGATAAAAAGAAATGAATTAGCAAATTATTTTAGATGTGCACCATCTCAAATAAATTACGTTTTAACAACTAGATTTACAACCGATAAGGGATATATTATTGAAAGCAGAAGAGGTGGGGGAGGATGCATAAAAATAAAAAAAATTGAATATAAGGAACATAATTCTTTAGCAGATGTTATTTCCGAAAAAATAGGTAACAGTATAACATATTCAATTGCTCTTGGTATAGTAAATAATTTACTTGAAAGTGATATAATCACTGAAAGAGAAGCTAAAATTATAAAAATTGCAATAAATGATAGGACATTAGTCGTGTCTACTGACAGAAGGAATAATATAAGGGCAGATATATTAAAATCTATTATTATGAGTATATTAAGTTGATTGATTTTACAAGATTTACGCTTCTATAAATATGAGATTGAAGTTTTTGCTTTGGTAAGACGAGTTCACTATAAAATATATGAGGGGTGATAGTATGATTTGTGATAGATGCCATAAAAATGAAGCAAATGTTCACATTACAAAAATAGTAAATGGTGTTAAACAGGAATTGAATTTGTGTGATAAGTGTGCAAAGGAAATTGAAGAAATAAATATGATAGGAGATGTTGAATTTGATACACCATTTTCGCTACAAAATATTATAAATGGAATAATGGATTATGTGAATTACAATAAATCATCAAAAGATGTAAATAATTATGAATTAGTATGTAAAAATTGTAATACATCCTATAGGGAATTTAAGAAGGATGGACTTTTAGGATGTAGTGAGTGCTATAAAAATTTGAATGAAGCTTTAATACCTATAATTAAGAGAGTTCAAGGAAGTATTGAACATACTGGTAAGGTTCCTAAAAAGTCTGCAAAAGATATATATAATAAAAGAAAGATTATCAAATTAAAACAAAAATTACAAAAGGCTATTGCATTAGAAGAATATGAAAAGGCTGCGGAAATTAGAGATGAAATAAAAGAATTGAAAAGTGAATAAGGGGGATGAATATGAAAAATTGGATATATTCTGTAAATAACGAAAACAACGAAAACAATATAGTTATAAGCAGTCGCATCAGATTAGCTAGGAACATTGAAGGAATAGCATTTCCCCACAGAATTGATTCAAAAGATGGAAAAAGTATAGTTAAAGATGTAGAGAAGGCATTTTACAACACAAAATATCCTAATGAATATTTTAAAACCATTTATCTTTGGGAGAATGATTTAATCAAAAATAGAGTTTTTTTCGATAAACATTTAATAAGCTATAAATTAGTATCAAATATGGATAAATCAGCTTTCATTGTAAATGATAATGAAACTATAAGTATTATGATAAATGAAGAAGATCATTTGAGAATTCAAGCAATAAGTGCAGGATTAAATTTAAAAGAAACATTTGATGTAGCAGATAAATTTGATGATTTATTAGAAGAAAAAGTTAATTATGCATTTGATGAACAACTTGGATATTTAACAGCATGTCCGACTAATTTAGGTACTGGTTTGAGGGCATCTGTTATGCTTCATTTACCGATATTGTCTATGCAAAATGAAATGGATAAAATTTTTAATACTGTTTCAAAGATAGGTATGACTGTAAGGGGACTTTATGGAGAAGGGTCTAATGTTCAGGGAAATTTATATCAAATATCAAATCAAATTACTTTGGGACTCGAAGAGGAAGAGATATTAAATAATTTACTTGCTGTGGTAAAACAAATTATTAATCAAGAACATATTTCTAGAGAAAAAGTTATGAATAAATACAGTTATGAATTCAAGGATAAAATTTTCAGATCATTAGGATTGTTAAGATCCGCATATTTATTGCAAATGCAAGAAACATTAGGTCTTTTATCGAATGTAAGATTAGGTGTAGAAATGGGAATAATTAAAGATGTGACTTTTTCAACATTAAATCAATTGTTAATTGATATTAGTGATGCATCGATTCAATTAGAGATTGATGAGAAATTATCAAGTAAAGAATTGGCGTATAGAAGAGCTGAGATTGTAAGAAATAAATTACAAATGAGTAAATCTATTGGAGGAGATAATAATGATGTTTAGCAGGTTTACTGAAAGAGCTCAGAAGGTAATAATATTTGCACAAGAAGCTGCAAATGAATTAAAGCATGGATATGTCGGTACAGAACATATTTTGCTAGGAATTCTAAGAGAAACTGATGGTATATCAAGTCAGGTGCTTAATGAAAATGGTGTAACAATTGATGCTGTAATGAAGTTGATTTTGGAATATGAAGGGCAAGGAGACGTTAATATGCAGAGGCATGAAATACCTCTTACACCTAGAACAAAGAGGTTATTAGATTTAAGTCTTGCTGAAGCCAGTAATTTAAAGCATAATTACATTGCACCTGAACATTTATTACTTGCATTGGCAAAAGAAGGTGAGGGTGTAGCATATACTATTTTAGTTAATATTGGGGTCGATATTAATAATTTGATTAAGCAATTGATAGATGAAATGGAAAGTTATTCAAATACAACCATGAAAAATTCAGGTAATAATAGAAATAATGAAACACCTACTTTAGATAAGTTTGGAAGAGATTTGACACAAATGGCATCGGAGGGAAAGCTTGACCCTGTAATAGGTAGAGATAATGAAACGCAGAGGGTTCTTGAAATATTATGTAGAAGAACTAAAAACAATCCATGTTTAATAGGAGAACCGGGAGTTGGTAAGACAGCTATTGCAGAAGGTTTAGCACAGAAAATAGCATCAGGGAATATACCAGAGCTATTAAAAGACAAAAGAGTTGTAATTTTAGATATGTCATCAATGATAGCAGGTGCTAAATACAGAGGAGAGTTTGAAGAAAGGTTAAAAAAGGTTATGGAGGAGATTGAAAATAGTGGTAATGTAATTTTGTTTATTGATGAAATCCATACCATAATAGGTGCAGGTGGAGCGGAAGGTGCAATAGATGCATCAAATATTTTAAAACCGGCATTGGCAAGAGGTCAAATTCAGTGTGTAGGTGCGACTACTATTGATGAGTATAGAAAATATATAGAAAAAGATGCTGCACTTGAAAGAAGATTTCAACCTGTTATGGTAGGAGAGCCTACTAAGGAAGAAGCATTACAAATACTAAATGGATTAAGAGATAAATATGAAGCACATCATAGAGCAAAAATTACAGATGAGGCACTAGAGGCAGCAGTAAATTTGTCAGATAGATATATTACAGACCGTTATCTTCCTGATAAAGCAATTGATTTAATAGATGAAGCGGGTGCTAAGGTTAGAATACAAAATTTAACTGCACCACCTAATATGAAAAATCTTGAAGAAGAACTTGAAAAAATATCTAAAGAAAAGGCAGATGCTATAGCTGTTCAGGATTTTGAAAAAGCAGCAGAATTAAGAGATAAAGAGAAGGAAATAAAGAACAAATTAGATTTTATCAAAAATAATTGGAAAACCAAAAGTGAAGTAACAGAACATGTTGTTACAGGAGAAGATATAGCAAATGTTGTATCTAAATGGACCAATATACCAGTTGAAAAATTAACAGAAAAAGAGTCTGAAAGGTTGCTTAAATTGGAAGATATTCTTCACAAAAGAGTTATAGGACAGGATGAAGCTATAAGTTCTGTTTCTAGAGCTGTTAGAAGAGCAAGAGTGGGGCTTAAAGATCCTAAAAGACCTATTGGCTCATTTATATTTTTAGGACCTACTGGAGTTGGTAAAACTGAATTATCTAAAGCACTTGCTGAAGCCATGTTTGGTGACGAAAATAATATGATAAGAATTGATATGTCAGAGTACATGGAAAAGCATACTGTGTCAAGGCTTATTGGATCTCCTCCAGGATATGTTGGATTTGATGAAGGAGGACAATTAACTAAAAAAGTTAGAGAGAAGCCTTATTCTGTTATTTTATTTGATGAAATAGAAAAAGCACATACAGATGTATTTAATATTTTACTTCAAATACTTGAAGATGGAAGACTTACAGATGGAAAAGGTAGGGTTGTTAATTTTAAAAATACTATAATAATAATGACATCAAATGTAGGTGCTTCAACTATCAAAAAACAAAAAACTTTAGGATTTGCAGTTGATTCTGATAGGGCACAAAGTGAATATGAAAAATTAAAAGGAAATATGATGCAAGAGTTGAAGCAGACATTTAAGCCTGAATTTTTAAACAGAATTGATGACATAATTGTGTTCCATCCATTAGAAGAAAATGAATTAAAAGAAATTGTAAGAATTATGTTAAATAGTGTTTCAGAAAAATTAAAAGATAATAATATATTTATATCATTTACAAAAGAAGCAGAGGAGTATTTGGCTAAGGAAGGATTTGATACTGCTTATGGTGCAAGACCATTAAGAAGAGCTATTACCAAAATTGTTGAAGATAAACTTTCAGAAGAAATTTTAAGAGGATATGTAAAAAAGGGTGATAATATATTTGTTAATTATGAAGATGGTGAATTAAAATTTACCAATGATAATATTAAAAAATAGTGGCATTGAAAAGTTATGCTTAAATAATGGAGCTGTCTTTAAAAGATAGCTCCATTATTTAAATAATAATTTTAATTATAGTATAGAAATTCTACCATATTGAGTATATAATGTTTTTATGAGTGTAAAATCGGGTTACAAATATAGGCTGTTGCATATAATTAGGGGATGAATATATGGCTAAGAATAAGACTGTGTTTATTTGTCAGGAATGTGGGTATGAGTCACCAAAATGGATGGGAAAATGTCCTGAATGTAATTCATGGAACACATTTATAGAAGAACAGAAAAAACTTGAATTCAAAAGAGCTGTAACAATAAGTGATAAGCATATTCCACAGAGTATTGTAAATATTGTTTCGAGTAAACAAGAGAGATATGATACAAAAATAAGTGAATTAAATAGAGTATTAGGTGGAGGGCTTGTAAAAGGTTCATTAACATTGATTTCAGGGGATCCAGGTATCGGTAAATCAACATTGTTACTTCAAACATCAGGGAATATTTCGAAAAATTATGGTAAAGTATTATATGTTTCAGGAGAGGAATCCGAACAGCAGATAAAAATGAGAGCAGATAGATTAAATGCTATTTATAAGGATTTATTTGTTGTTTCAGAAACAAATATAGATATTATTGAAAAGCATGTAAAAGAGGTTAAACCTATATTTGTAATAATAGATTCAATACAGACATTATATAAGCCAATAATTACTTCTGCACCTGGAAGTGTTTCACAGGTTAGAGAATGTTCTAATGAACTTATGAGACTTGCTAAAACTAATAATATACCATTTTTTATTGTTGCACATGTAACAAAGCAGGGTGAGCTTGCAGGACCAAGGGTGCTTGAACATATGGTAGATACTGTTTTATACTTTGAAGGAGAGAGAACTCAAGAATTTAGAATATTGAGGACTATAAAGAATCGTTTTGGTACAACAAGTGAAATAGGGGTATTTGAAATGAGAGAGGAAGGATTGATTGAAATAAGTAATCCTTCGCAGGTATTTCTTGAAGAAACCAATTATTTGAAGGAAGGTTCAGCAGTAATTGGTATTGTAGAAGGTACTAGACCAGTATTAGTAGAAGTTCAAGCATTAGTAGGACATACTAATGCACCTATGCCAAGGAGAACATCTATTGGAGTAGAGTCATCAAGGTTAAGTTTGATTCTTGCAGTTTTAGAAAAAAAGCTTAATATACCATTTTATAGTTCAGATGTATATGTAAATGTAGTTGGTGGATTAAATTTAAATGGTACATATGGTGATTTGGGTATTGCATTAGCACTTATATCGAGTGTGAAAGGTATACCTATAAAATTAGAAAAAACAATGATTGTTGGTGAAATAGGACTAACTGGAGAAGTAAGACCTGTGGCTTTCTGTGAAAAGTTGGTAAATGAAGGTATTAAATTAGGATTTGAAAAATTTATTATACCTAATAATAATTTGGGTAAAATAAATAAATATAAAAATGTTATAGGTGTATCTTCATTGAGAGAATGTTTGAAAAAAGTATTTTAGAAGAGTTGGTGAAAAAAATGAGAATAAAAAGAGATAAGGAATTAATGAATATTTTAAAAATAATGGCACCGGGTACTGAACTTAGGGAAGGTTTGGAGAATATATTAAGGGCAAAAACAGGAGGATTAATCGTTGTAAGCGATAAAGAAGATGTATTAAAATTGGTAGATGGTGGATTTAATATTAATTCTGAATATTCTCCTGCATATGTTTATGAGCTTGCAAAAATGGATGGTGCAATTATAATAAGTTCAGATTTAAAAAAAATATTATTTGCAAATACCCAACTAATGCCTGAACCATCAATTCCGACATATGAAACAGGAACAAGACATAGAACTGCACACAGAATTGCAAAACAAACAAATGAACTTGTAGTAGCGATTTCGCAAAGACGAAATATAATAACAATTTATAAGGGAAATTTAAAATATGTTCTAAGAGATAGTAGTGTTATATTGGCTAGGGCTAATCAAGCAATACAGACCTTAGAAAAATATGTATCGGTATTAGATAGAGTTATAAACAACATTAATTTACTTGAATTTCAAGATTTGGTGACTCTATTTGATGTTATGACAGGTGTACAGAGGATAGAAATGGTTATGAGAATTGTTGAAGAAATTGAAAAATATATTATTGAGCTTGGAAATGAAGGACGGCTTATATCAATGCAACTTAATGAATTGATAAGGGATGTTGAGGAAGAAGGAATTTTACTTATTAGAGATTATTGTGAGGAAAGTTTAGAGTATAATGAAATATATAAAAGAATCCAAAATTCAAGTTCTGAAGAAATTGTCGATTTGGATATAATATCTAAAATATTAGGTTATTCAGGGGTACCATTAGTTGATACTCTTATTTCTCCGAGAGGTTATAGAATGTTAAATAAAATACCTAGATTACCTTATAGTGTTGTGGAGAATCTAGTTGAACATTTTAAAGAATTAAAGAATGTTATTGAAGCATCTAATGAGCAATTAGAAAATGTCGAAGGAATTGGAGAAGCAAGAGCTAAGGCTGTTAAAAACGGATTAGTTAGGCTTAGAGAACAGTTTATGCTAGATAGGCAATTATAGCACAAAATAGGAAATTATTTTGTGCTATTAACTCTATTGTTGTTAGTTATCTTAAAGTGAACTTGCCTAATGTATTGATTCTGTCTTCTTCTTTTAGAAAAATGTCATACAAATTTAAATTTAAAAGATTGCACAATGAAGCTAAATAGAATAAATTATTGCCAATTTCTTGTTCAATAATTTCTCTACAATTAGGACACAATTTTCCATATAGATGCGTATCAGAACTTTTGTTGTAACATTCTTCTTGCTTTTCATAGTTATCAACTGAAATAGATTTAGATGCTACGTTTATTTCTATACACCCACAACTTGTTACAGATTTAGCTACAGCTCTATTAATTCTTGACTCAGATTCTTGTAATTTAGTAAGTATATCTAATATGCTTCTATGTCTTAAAAGGCATTCATCAACAGAATTTTGAAAATCATCGATTATTATATCTTTCATAATATTCACTCCCCAAATGAAAGTATTTATGATACTAAGTAAATTATAAGTTTTATTTAAATGATTTGTCAATGAAGATTATTTTAAGAATTTAATATATATTCATAATAAAACACAAGCAACTATTTTAATAGGGGGATAATTATGATAAATTTTGGATGAAATTTATCATAATAAGTAAATAAATTATTAAATAGTGTCGATAATTATTGAAATGTTTTTGGGAATATAATATAGTAAGATAAAAGGCATATAAAATGAAAAAATGTTAATAATTTAAAGGGAGGTGAAAATATTGCTAAAAAAAATATTAAGAATATTGTTTACACTTATAGGAGCTACAATAGGGTATATTATTGGTGAGATTATTGCTAAATCGGATTTAATTAAGAAGTTTCCTGTATTAATTAATGGTAGTATTGGTGGATATATTTTAATAGCAATTCTAGTAATAATATTTGGACTTATATTTTTCTTTTTATCACCTTTAATTAATGCTGCTATAAGTAAGGTTATGGACTATGTTGAGAAAGATGTTCAGAGAGTACCAACATATGATGTTATAGTTGGAACGGCTGGAGGTATAATAGGATTAATTATTTCGACACTCTTTTTTAGTGTACTAAAGAATACAGGTGTAGGAGGAACATTATTTGCTATAATATCTGTAATTTTAACATTGATTATTACTGCATTAAGTGTGGATATAGCTATAAAGAAAAAGGATGATATAATATATATATTTTCAAGTATAAAGAAAACTGGCAGTTCAACAAAAGAAAAGAAAAATAAATCAAAATATACATCAAAAATTTTAGATACATCTGTTATAATAGATGGAAGGATATTTGATATTTGCCAAACGGGATTTATCGAAGGAACATTGGTAATACCTAATTTTGTATTGGAAGAATTAAGACATATTGCAGATTCGTCAGATGATTTAAAGAGAAACAGAGGACGAAGAGGATTAGATATACTTAATAAAATTCAAAATGAATTAAAAATTCCTGTTGAAATAGTTGAAAAAGACTTTCCAGAAATCAATGAGGTTGATAGTAAGCTTTTAAAATTGGCACAAGTTATGAAAGGAAAGGTTATTACGAATGACTTTAATTTAAATAAAGTTGCTAAATTTCAAGGTGTTGATGTGCTTAATATTAATGAG
>Ga0114934_10000986_pt1 | contig 18524 bp, 35 predicted proteins | sample 4SBtaG_2_FD_99695 | JGI IMG/M metagenome (GOLD analysis project Ga0114934, IMG submission 99695) | Deep subsurface microbial communities from Kolumbo volcano to uncover new lineages of life (NeLLi) - 4SBTROV10_white metaG | ecosystem: Environmental > Aquatic > Marine > Volcanic ...
AAAGCAGGAGCAGGAGCAGGAGCGGGATCTGGAGCCGGAGCTGGAGCAGGAGCCGGAGCAGGAGCCGGAGCTGGAGCTTGAGCTTGAGCCGTAGCCGGAGCGGGGGCCGGAGCTGGATCTGGGGCTGGAGCAGGCTACGTAGCGGGAGCGGGAGCAAGAGCGGGAGAAAATGAATCAAGCAATTTTACAATCAGGATTCGACAAGAGCAAGAGCTGGGTCAAGAGCAGGAGCAGGAGCAGGAGCTGGATCAAGAGCAGGAGCAAGAGCGGGCTCTGGAGCTGGACCAATAGCTGGAGCTGGAGAAAATGAATCAGGCGGTACTGAGAGAGGGGTGGGGCAGTAGCTCCAGCTCAAGCTGGAGCAAGACCGCCAGCGGAAGCTGGAGCTGGAGCAAGAGCCGGAGCTGGAAGTGGATCAGGATCAAGAGCAGGCTCAGGAGCAAGAGCTGGAGCAGGAGCGGGAGCGGGAGCAGGAGCGGCATCAGGAGCAAGAGCGTGAGAAAATGAATATAAGCAAAAGGGTTATTCTGATGACTGAGGCATGTAAGAAATACTTGACGGAGTATAAAAAACCAAATGAAACGATCTAAAAAAAACAAAGACACACCTCTCCTCCCTCAGGAGTTTTCCCAAGAGATGTCCTATGCGAAGTTGGTAAAAGTTTACTTGCGAGCTAGACGATTGGTTGACAGTATGAATACTGAAGATATGGACTACAGTACCTTTCGGCTCTTCGAAGAGTGCGAAGAGGTCAGACTATACATGAAGGGAATAAGATGACGATCGAAGAAGCTGCGCGAGAATTACACATCTTAGAAGGAAGGTTTCAATTAAACCCACTTCTGTTGGAAGGCGCACGAGAGGAATTTTTGGCCGAAGTCAGACATTGTATAAATCAGGCGAACAAGGATATCACTATTCTTTTATCGCAAAAAAAATCTTCACCCGAAACACCATGAGTGTATAGTCAGGTGTGTTTATTTTTTAACTAAGGAGGTTTTAGATGAAGAGATTAATTGTGTTTTTAGCATTGAGTGTGTCGAGTGTAGGTGTTGCAGGACAAAGGTCACATGGGATTGAAGACATTGAGACGGTTCGGGAGAAGACCGACAAGGTCATTGCTCATATGATCGACAAAGCTGCCGAGGTCCTACGGGATCACGACGAAGGCCGATTGGCGAAACAACTCAAACACGAGTACACGTTGACATGGTCCGGCTACCTTGCCAACAACAAGGCTATGTATGACCACGATCCACTTTTCGACTGGTTGAATGAGGCTTATGACGCCATCGAAGACGCCCTTCCAATTCCTGCCCTCGAAGCAGCCCGGTTGGATGACATCAAGAAGCTCAACTACGCAGCTCCCGTGACATTCTCCCCCGGCATCGCCTGGGATAAACAGGACTATGTAGATCACTTTGTTCCGTTCTCAAAAATCCTCGTCTACTGGGGAGCCATGGGAGCCTGTACCTACTACTCCGGAGGGGCGGCGATTGGCGGTTGTCCTATGGCTGCCGTGACGGCGGAGGAGATGGTTGGGACCTTCATCGCCCCTCAGGCAGGTGGTTCGATCTACTGCTCCTCGATCCCTGAAGGCAAAGGATGTGAAGAGAGAGGGTTTTTCCGTAGGTTCAGACGACATAGATCTTAATCTTATGGGAGGTTCTAAACGAAACTCAGTTCACAGAAGGTTGTAAGCCCCGTTTAGAATCACCCACCAACTTTAGGTATTCAAATGAAGTTCAAACTAAACGACGTCTTCTGGACCTTCCAAGGTGAAGGGCGACAAGCTGGCAGGAGGGCGTTGTTTATTAGACTTCCCGGCTGCAATCTTTCCTGCTCATGGTGCGATACAGAATTCGATTCACACTTCGAGTGTAGCGAAGAAGTATTAGAATCAATGGTCCAAAAAGAACCTGCCGACTTGGTTGTTATTACCGGAGGCGAGCCGTTGATGAATAGACAGCTCAAAACCCTTGTTCCTTTCTTAAAAAAATTCGGAAAACAAATAGCTTGCGAAACCAACGGCACCCAACCAAACGACTACGGTATCGACTGGATCTGTTGTAGTCCGAAACGAGATTCAAACTACGAGATCAATACTAAGATGCGGTTCCCAGACGAGGTTAAACTCGTAGTTGATTCAGGATTCGACGAAAAAACTATGACCGATGTCGAGCGAATGGCGAGGGCCAGGAGGAGTAACCCTTACCTTTACCTCTCGCCTGAACATGGAGATATGGAAAAGAACGTAAAGACGATAATCGAGTTGATAAGGAGAAAGCCCGAATGGCGAATGAGTCTACAGACCCACAAGTGGATAGGGATAAAGTAGAAGCCGAGTTGATTGTCGCCAAGACGATAACCGCGATAGGTGAAGACATAAACCGCGACGGCCTAACCGACACGCCTTCCAGGGTAGTTCGTTCGTGGTCGACCTTGTTCAGAGGTTATAAACAAGACCCACAAGATATTCTCAAAACCTGTTTCCACGGAGTTCAGTGCGATCAGATGATTGTCTTGAAGGACATCGAAATGTTTTCGACTTGTGAACACCATATGCTTCCTTTCTTTGGCAAGGCCCACGTCGCCTACCTGCCGAAACATGGACGAGTCGTCGGCCTATCCAAGCTCGCCAGGGTCGTCGATGCCTTCGCCCGACGTCTCCAAATACAAGAGCGTTTGACAAATGAGATAGCTGAATCAATCTACAACGAGATTTTGCCCTATGGCGTTGGCGTTGTCGTCGAAGCTAAACACTTTTGTATGATCTCACGAGGCGTCAGCAAACAAAACAGCGTGATGAAGACGACCGCCCTTCGCGGCTCCTTCCGAGAGCCCTCCGTCAAGTCTGAATTTTTAAACGCCATCCAATAGGAGAGTCAATGAGACGACAAGTCATCGCATCGCTTAAGGTTGAAGGAATACACAGTTGGCCTAAGTGCCCGCATGAAGAAGTATCGTTTTTAAAATCAAAACATCGACACATCTTTCACATCAAAGCGTGGAAGTCGGTGGAGCACAATGACCGAGACACTGAGATTATTCTAATGAGAAGAGACATTTTAAGGTCATTGTTTGAAAACCATTCGAATACTTTTGATGGTTGCTTTCAGTTTGGGACTATGAGCTGCGAAGACATCGCAGAATTTTTGTTAACCGAGAACTCACTAGATAGCGTTGAAGTTATGGAAGACGGTGAGAACGGAGCTGTACTATGGAACAAGTAGAAATAGATAATGTTTTGTCTTTGGTTGAAAAATATGGAACCGGCGGCTCACCTAAAACCAAATCTTTTGGAACTGAAATCTACGGACAAATAGACTTGCCGTTGCTGAAAGGCTTCGCATCGGTAAGGAGAACCGAAGAAAGATTTACTCAATTCGACGTTGACTTCAACGGAAAAACTGTCTTGGACATCGGATGTCACATAGGGTCTTTGTGTTTTAAAGCAAAAGAGAAAGGAGCACTCCATGTTGTCGGGATAGATACTAACCAAGATAGAATTCATACCGCCAGATGTATACGGGACTTACATAAGATCAAGAATATTAGCTTCTTAGATGAACGAGAGTCAAAAGCCCGACCGACAACTAGATATCAAATAGTTATGTGTTGCTCCGTTGACGACTATGTGTTTAACAAAACCGAATTTTACCAATACGTTTTTAGTCGAGTTGCCGAAGGAGGAGTTTTAATATTTGAGAGCAATATACAGATTTATTCCAACCATCCTTTTGCTGCTTGGTGTCGTTTGAATAAGATAGAATACCATTGGTTAGGAGAAGCCATAGACAAATGGCCTTATGGAAGTCACCGCGCTAGGGATTTGTTCAAGGTTTACAAATGAAGAAGATAGCTTTCTACGGTAATTCTTGCACAGGAAAAACCTCGTCACTCTATGCCATCGCTTCTGAGCTTACTTGTGCCGGAAAGAGTTTCAGGATAGCCAACATGCCTTACGACAATTCAGGTCATGTGACTAACCCGAAACCTTTCTCAACAAACTTCCTTGAATCAACTCCGGCCTCTCGCCTACACTTCATCTTCGAAATGCTCGCCAATGAAACTCGTTTGATGACTAATCCCGACGTTGACTTCTACCTAACAGACATGACGAACATGGACTTATTTTATTTATACAAGTGGGTGTCTCGACTATGCCAAATTAAAAACCTATATTACATCGAACAACTTTGCACCTCTTGGATGTCTTCCTATCATGTAATCTTCAAGATGAAGGACGACGACTTCTACTTCCAAGACGGAAGCCGACACGACAAGACGGTAGTTAAAAAAGCAATGGCACCTTACTACCGCAAAGGGGGAGACTTCTCAGGCCATGACATTGAAGGACCCGTTGGAGATAGGCGCAAAGTCGTATTAGAAATATTTAAGGAGCTATACCTGTAATGTTTTATTACCTCCCCCTTGAACCTTATGTCGAACGATACACGTACCTGATGAGTAAGCGTGGAGGGTGGGCCGAGTCACACTTCGCCAACCAGTCAGTTCCTTTCCGTCGGATCGAAGGAGACAAACAAACGTCGAGGATCACCACAGGGTCAGTCCTCGATGCCTATGGCCGATCCCGTTGGGCTATGTCTCAAACGACGACCGTCCTAAATCTGTTGGAAGAGGGGACGATTAAAGACGGAGACGTCATCTACACCGAAGACTTCTGGCATCCAGGAATAGAATCATTGTTCTATGTCCGCGAAATAACTGGTGTTGACTTCAAGGTTGGTTGTTTTATGCACGCTCAGAGTATCGACCCTTCCGACTTCACTCGCCCTATGAGGCGTTGGCTTGGCGACATCGAAAAAGGAATGTCCAAGGGTTACGACTATGTTTTCGTCACATCAAGAATACTCAAAGACCTGGCTACCGAGGCCGGTTGGGATAGGAAGAATATTCACCTAACCGGACTGCCGTATAATGAAGTGATGTTATTGGCTGAATACGGTCACCTTATCCGTGAAAAGAAAGATCCGTTTGTTTTATTCTCAAGCCGTTTCGACCTGGAGAAGAACCCAACCTTTTTCCTAGACCTCGTCGCTGCTTGCCCTAACATTGATTTCAAGTTGGTGAAGCCTAGAGAACGACTATCAAACTCGAAACGAGTAGAGTATTTGGCAAAACGTATGCACGAAAAATTTACTAATTTCGAGATCGTAGATACATCGACTAAAGAAAAATACTACGACCTCCTTGGACGAGCGGAAGTACAATTCAATTGCGCCATCCAAGATTGGGTGTCTTGGACTCTCCTAGAGGGTATAACTTTCGGCTGTAAACCACTGTATCCAATATGGAAAGATTTCCCTGATGAGCTGTCCGATCACCCTGAATCTTTATATGAGAACAAAAGCCTTTCGTCAGCGATTAATGCCTTGAATAAACTAATGGACAAGAATGTTTCTAAAAACCTCCGCTCTATTCCTATTCGCCATGACGAAAGCTGGAAGAAAAAACTAGAAATCATGGGGCTTATAAAATGATTCTCTATTTCGCCGGAATGGAAAGCATAATGAGGTCCTACGACTACGAGCCTCACCCAACGGATCATGTCTTCGGAACTTATTTCTATAAGAGCAACACCCAACAGATGATCGACAGGTTAAAACCAGGCGGACACCTGGGGACTATCACTATCGACTCCGGCGCCCACTCATTCTTCGGACAGGCAGGAATAAGTAGCAGCGCACACCACAACAAATCAGGAAAAAAGAAATCGTTACCAAAGCCTGAGGATTATTTCGACGGTTATGTTTCTTGGCTCAAAGATAATTATGAGAAGATAGATTATTTCGTCGAGTTAGATATACAAGCAATCGTCGGGATGGAGAAGGTCAAGGAGTGGAGGAAAAGATTAGCCCGCGAAGGATTGTTCGACAAGTGTATAATGGTCTTTCATTCGATAGATTCAATGGACGACTTCGACGAAATGATCTCGATGACTCAGTCCCACTATATTGGACTTGAAGGATTGAGAAACAAGAAGGTCACCCTCCCTTATTTCAAACTCCTATCCCGATGCTATGACGCCAAGGTTAAGGTCCACGGCTTCGCCTTAACCAATACCGACATACTTAGCGAGTACCCTTTTTACTCAGCAGACTCAACCACCTGGACTGCCTCGATTCGGTATGGAACATTCTTCGGCCTTGACTCTATGGGCATGGTTAGACAAAAAAACCCGTCGAAGAATAACTATTTTAAGTACAACGTAGACATAGATTCTACTAAATACAACCGCACCAAAGATGCCTCAATTAGGAAGCTGGTCCAAGCAGCAGCAGAATTCCGCAAGTTTGAAACATCACTAACCTCCCTTTGGGAAAGCCGAGGAGTACGATGGCATGGCAACTAAAAAGCATCCGAAAGGATATGGGTGGATACCCTTAGATAAGTTAGTCGAGTGTACCTGGAACTACAAGACAGACGATCCCGAGATGGACGTTAAGTTGCAGGCTAACATGGAGAAAAACAAACAGGTCGAAAACCTAATAGTCCGAGAGATGAAAGGCGGTAAGTTTGAGGTCGTCAATGGCAACCACCGACTTCGAATCCTTCAAAAGATGGAAGCCGAAAAAGCCATGTGTTACAACTGCGGGAAAATTTCCGACGAAGCCGCAGAACTCCTGGCAACCGAAACCAACGAGACGAGGTATGCAAGTGATCCGTTGAAGTTGAGTGCGTTAATTAATCGCATTGCACAGGTCTACCCTGTCTCGGAACTTGCCATGACCTTGCCCTACACCGAGGCGCAGATTGAAAACTACTGCAAACTATCTGAGTTCGATTGGGAAAGTTCAAAACAAAACGAAGAAGACACCCAAGGAAACGAAGGATCAGATGACGGCATGCCTCCACCGGAAGATTTCGAGTCGATCCGTATCCCTGTTTCTTTGATCCCCTTGTGGCAAGAACAGATTGATCGCATGAGGTTGTTCCTTGTCGAGTTTCACGGTCGAGAAATAACCGGAGACATCCAGCCGATCGAACTCATGCTTGCGACCTTACACCACACCCCTGACGCGACGATCGTCCAAACAATGGCATAATACCAACCCGGCCATGGCCGGGCCGTCAGTGGCCATATGGCGGATCTGATGGGCCGTCAGTGGCCATATGGCGGCCAAAACGGTGGCCGGTGGCCAATTGTGTCGGATCGGTGGCCAGGGCGTCAGTATCCCACTGTGTGACGCTGACGGGTAGGGCGTAGATCCCATGGTTTCGGGCCTACCGATTGGCGATGGTGGCGATGGTGGCGATGGTGAGTAAATCTGGATAGTAAGAAAGGCCCCATCTCTGGGGCCTCAAATCAACGCCTATTTTGTTTTGTTTTTTATCCTTTCAATTTTCTTTTTCAGACGTTGGATCTTTTTGTATTTCTTCTCCGCCTCCTTTTCCAGATCTTTAATCTTTGTTTGTATTGAGTCGATCGCCTCGGCAACGGCATTGATCCGGGCCGTTTCGATGTCGTGGATCTCATCCCAAAGTTCTGCAATTTGTTTCCTTGTTTCTTCGACCATGTTTTTCTCCTTAGGCTACTTCATACAATTTTTCTTTCCGGTTGTTTATTATTTCAAATGCGGATTCAAGGTTCTCTTTTTCGAGAACTAACTCTTCTTCTTTGTTTTTCATCCTATCTGTGAATGCCAAATCTTTTGTGATCCTCCTTTCGTGGTAAACTTCCAACTTGGATTTTACTTGTTCGAGCCTTTTGACAATGCCTGCTTTAACCGTGTTTATATTGCCTGACATAAATGCCTCCGTTGTTTTAGTTGCGCCATTGCAACTTATCCTCCAAGGCGGCCGGAGGGGCCGCCGGTCAATTTAATCCTCTTGGAAATACTCAATCGCGGAATGAATATCTTTCCATTTCATAACTTTTGAATAGACAACCCAACGCCTTTTCTGTAATTCTAAGGCTCCGATCAAACTCTTTAAAATGTCTAACTCGGAATAAAAAATATCAAGAATGGTTTGTTTTTCTTTTATTGTAGCGATCTCCCAGTCGTCTAAAATAATTTCCCAACGGTAAAAAATGTCTCTGGCAACTTCGCTTGCATTGTCTAATTTTTTCTGTGCGTTCTTCATGGTGACTCCTGATGTTTGGGTTTATTCAAATACATTTCTCTAATCCGGTTTTGAAAACCGGAAAAAGTCGACCGTGTAGCTATGAACTGTTGCGGTCTGTTCTGGCTATTTGCCTTTGGCCTAACCCGTTACCGTGTAGCTATGAACTGTTGCGGTATCGGATCTTCTTGCCCGTCTACGGTTCCGTTCTTCGGTGTCACCGTCAATCTCCGTCGCCACCGTCCCGGTGGCATTACCAATGGGGTTCCTCCCCACACATAAATTACCCATCGACAGACACCCGGATTTCCTTGGAACTATTTTTCTGATGCAATATCCACGGGTTACGGGCCGTTTTTATCCCACGTCGTTCTGATTTTCCTCAATAAGTACGGGCGGTTGCCAACATATAGACAAGTAATGTTCGGATATTACACAGATAAATCAGTATTTTTCGCTTGTCCCCTTATGTCCCCGTATGTCATTGTATGTCACAATATGTCCACATATCTCACAACGCGCGAGCAATCGCCAAAACAAGGAGTCGAAAGATGTCGAAGTCGAAGTCGAAAGACGAACAGCCAAAGTTAAGTTCAGTTAAGGAAGATTTTAGCGCAGGAAAATTTCCTGAGGATGTTCGAGTCGTAAAACTTTTAGAGAAGTTAAAAAGGCTAAAACAATCCAGAAACGTAGCTGAAAGAAAACTAGAAGAGATCGGAATGAAGATCAAACACTTAGCCGAGTCGCTAAAAGATTTGGGTTACGATGGAGATCAAGATTGATGGAAACAAAACTTAGGAAAAACAGTAACAGTGAATGCCGTCAGATTCGAATCAGTGAAGAGATCGAGAAATTGTATCAGACGTGGGGTGATGAATGTTTCATGACTCAATCAGCCTTAACGAGATTGAATGAGCTACGTTCTGAGTTATCCTTGTTGATCAGTAAAAGCGAATCAAAAGGCGTCTACAGTTAGCCAAATTTTTTAGACACTCCCTGCGTATTGTGCGCAGGGAGATTTTTTTGCGTCAGTCACAGAATTGGAGAAAAAACTTTATGAAATTTACAACCTTAAAATCACCTGAGGAGTTAAAAAGTTGGGTAGCCTCCGGGAAGCTCGATGGCCTCGTCAACGTCCCCGAAGATGTTTACCATGCTGGTCCTGGTATTAGTCAATCGTCGTTTAAGAAATTGGTCTATCCGAACACACCTGCCGACTTCAAACTATCTTTGTCGAAAAGATCAGCGCCAACTCAAGCACAGACGATCGGTTCGGCCACTCACATAGCTATATTAGAGCCGAACCTTTTCGACGGTGCGGTTGCCATGTCTCCGAAGTTCGATCGACGGACGAAGAAAGGGAAGGAAGAATCGGCCGCCTTCGCGGAGGACAACAAGGGCAAGTTGATTTTAAATGAAGTCGAATACAATCAGTGCCTACAGATGAGGGATTCAGTTTATTCGGTCGATGAGACAAAAGAGCTATTCGAAGGAAATAAGTTGTTAGTTGAGCATTCCGCATACAGCTACGCTCACACAGGGGAGTTGGTCCGAGGGCGAGCCGATGCCATCCTAGTGGACAACAAAGAAGTGATCGACTTGAAGACGACGATTGCCGCCTGGCCGGGTTCTTTCATGAAGTCGATTGTCAACTACGGATATCATATCCAGGCGGCTTTTTATTTGGACCTTTTCACTGAAGCCTCTGGCGTCTCATTCGACAAGTGGACTTGGATCGCAGTCGAAAAACACGCGCCATATAAGCACATGACCTATACGGCCTCGAAAGAACTCCTCGACGTTGGGCGCAGTGAATATCAAGCGTGTCTCGACTTGCTGTGGAAGTGCAAGAAGGAAGACCATTGGCCGGCCTACACGAAAGAACGTCAAGAAATTACATTGCCGAAATGGAAGTTGAATAACCAAGAAAACCCTAACGAGGAAGAGGTGTTTGATGTCAGTGCATTTAGCTAAACATATTCAGATGAATAACATCGAGGCGCAGGCGATCGTCGATCCTAAATGCGACTTCATAGAAGTCGACTTCATTACGACTAAACTCTCAGATTCAGAACACGGGAGGGCTTTCGTTAAGAATGTTAAGTGTGTCTTGTTCGGTTGTTCTGATCAATTCGAAGAACTAATAGACGTCTTGAAGTGGGCGAAAGAGGAGGCTAAGAAAAATGGCAAAAAGAAATAATGGGGTCCTGAACTCCCAACAACTTAACGCCATCTCAATGCTCGACATTAAGACGGTAGCGAATAGATTGGGAGTGACGACTAAGACAATAAGGCGTTGGATCAAGACAGGCCATTTCCCGATGGGAACTAAATTAAGTAATCGAGTAGTTAGATGGCATCCATCTACAGTTGCAACCTTTATCAAAGAAAGAAATAAATAATGACAAAACCACAAGCAGTTTCACCTCAATCAGTCTCGGACTTATCCCCGGAAAAAGTTGAACTAGTTAAAAGGACGATAGCCAAAGGGGCGACGAACGACGAACTAGAACTGTTCATTTATCAATGTAACAGGACTCAGTTGGATCCCTTCGCTCGACAAATATACTGCGTCCCTCGTTGGAACCAGAAAGAACGAAGGATGGGGATGGTTACTCAAACCTCGATCGACGGCTTCCGTTTGATTGCAGATCGAAGTGATAAGTATGAAGGACAAGTCGGGCCTTTCTGGTGTGGCGGAGATGGCCTTTGGAAAGACGTTTGGCTTGGCGATAAGGCCCCGTCTGCGGCCAAGGTTGGAGTGAAAAAACAAAACTTCTCGGAACCACTCTTCGCTGTTGCCCTCTTTAAGACGTACGCTCAAACGAAAAAAGACAACACCTTGATAGGCGTTTGGGCGTCAGGCCCAGAATTGATGATCGCGAAGTGTGCCGAGGCGTTAGCGTTAAGGCGAGCCTTTCCGCAAGAGTTGTCCGGTCTTTATACAGGCGACGAGATGTCGATGGCCGAAGAGGTGCAGGTTAGCAAAGAAGAACCGAAGGCTTTGAGCCAAAAAAAGGAACAACCTAAGGCTTTAAACACCAACAAAGAAGAGCAAATTAAGAAAATCCTGGAAGCATTCAAACAGTTCGGAGTTGAACGAATCGACCTAGAACAAGACCTAGGAAAAAAACTCGAAGAGATGAACGAAGGAGACGCCAAAAGGCTACAAGAGTCGTGGAGAAATCTAAGTAAAAGCAGGAGGTAACAGTAATGGGGAGAGTGAATCTCGAAGAGAGGTTTTTCTCAGAGCTCCGACTCCACAAACTTGCAAGCAGACTCGGTGGCGACTTGAAAACCGCCATCGGTTGCATGGCTCTTTTGTGGCATGAGTCTCAACTTCGAGGACGAACAGATGGCTCGAAAGAGGAAATTTTGGATTGGACTTGGGACCCTGATTGCAAAATCTTTGGCCACCTCGTCGCCTCAGGGTACTTAAAAAAGGAGCAGGGCGATTGTTTTTTGATCAAAGGAAATGATCAACAACTAAGCGGATTGAGTGAATGGAGGGCATCGAAATCTGCAGGCGGAAAAGCGCGTATAAAAAAGGCAAAAAGGGGTTCAAACGGCAGATTCGTCGGAAAACCGACGGTACCGACGGTGGAGGCGTCAGTGATTAATAACGACTCAGAAACCGTCCAGCATGGACCACCTACGGTCCAGCATAACTCCATGCTGGACCAGCATGGCCAGCATGACTCCTCCAGCATGACCAGCGCCACCAGCACAATACAACTCATTCCATTACAAAACAAAACAATACAGCCCCCGGTGACACCGGGGGGGTCCGGGGGGGAGGCGGTTTTGACGGAACCTGCACAAGGATTAAACGAAAAGGAGGATATCAATTCTGAACCGTCTAACATAAACGTCAGTGCGATCGAGGCCGAAATAATACCGATGGAACCGGATGGGTCGAGGAGTCCCGTAGTTTTAAAGAAAACTAAGCGAAAACGGAACTTATCGAAAGCCACCGATCGGGATTGGGCACTCGCGAAAAAGTGGATTTCTTGGTCGTTTGAAATTGTTCCTAACGGCCTGTTCAAGTTAGAGGCATACGTCGATGAGATTCGGAAGACGAGGGAGTCTATAAAATTCACAGAAGATGAGATGGAAATCTTATTCGAGTGGATTCGACAAGACGACTTCTGGGGAGGTCAAGGAAATGCAATCAGCCCGTGCGGAATTAGGAAAAAGTCGAAGACGAACGAGATGAGAAAGATCGACAACATCTTAAAAAGATTCATGGGTGATTACAAAAAGCACAAGCATCGACAACAGGCCGTCAGTGAAGCGATGTCGGAAGACTACAAACCTTTTTAAAAGGAGAGATCTTGAAGAAGGAAAAGTTCATCAAAGTTTTGAATTATTATTCGAAGATTCTATCAACAAAGGCTCCTGATTTCAGTGATCCGGCTCCTTTGCACTTCTGGTGGACTAAGTTCGGCGCGTTAGATGAAGATGAGATCGTAAAGGCTTTTGAAAAAGCCATGGCTACGAGACATTTTTTTCCTTCACCGAAAGACTTCTTAGAGCTCCTTGGAAAAGGAAAAGTCAAACCGGAAGAGGCAGGCCGCGAGGCATCCGCAAGAATCCTCGCGGCCGTCTCCCTTCACGGCTGGCCTAATCCCGACAAGGCCGAAGCATACATTGGGCCCTTGGGATGGGAAGTTGTCAGGATGCAAGGCGGTTGGGCACAGGTTTGCGATACCTTGACGACCTCAAACTCAGGACAGTACCAAGCTCAATGGCGTGACCTTGCCATAACACTGGCGAGGAAAGATGACCTTGGCCTTTCACTGCCTCCGGGCATGAAGAACAAGCCGAGGTCGCTGCCATTACCGATATCAACTGCAATCAACCTCGCGTCGAAAGGAGTAGCGAGGATCGAAGATTGACTTTCCGGTTGAAATTCTTCACCGGGTAGATACATTTTTACAATTGTTAATTTATATACGAAAGGCAGAAGGATGAACTCAGTTACACTGATAGGAAATTTAGGACAAGACCCGGAGTTAAGATACACGGGGAACCAAGTTCCCGTGTGCAACTTCTCGATTGCAACAACTAAGAGGATGAAAGGTCAAGATGGTCAGACAAAAGAAATGACGGAGTGGCATCGGATCATCGCCTGGCAAAAACTGGGAGAAAATTGCAACAAATATCTCCAAAAAGGGAAAAAGGTAGCCATCCAAGGCGAAATAAGGACTAGGGCCTGGGAGGACAAACAGGGAGTCAAACGTCACACGACTGAGATCATTGCACTTAACGTGGAATTTCTTTCCCCTGCGGGAGAACCCACCGGACGAACCGCACAATCTGAACCTCTGACCGAAGATGATCTCCCGTTTTGAGGATTTTTTCGAAGAAGAGTCATCCCGTCGGATCTTTGATTAAGTTCCGCGGGCTGACCTACACAGTTATCCAACAGGATGGGCGCAAAGTGACGGCAACTCGACGTTGGTTTGTGCTTTTTGTGAACAGTTTTTTTATACGAAAGGTTGAAGATGGAACGAAAAAACTTTTGCGGGACTTGCGGAGCGAAGATCGTAGAATACCGACACTCTTTGAGCAAACCTTTGATCATAGGGTTAAGAAAACTAAACGACAACTCGCCTTGCAACCTAAGAGAACTACATTTGACTAGGAACCAGTGGGACAATTTCCAAAAACTTAGATATTGGGACTTGGTTTCAAAATACTACGAAGGGGGAAAAAGGTCGGGAGGAGTCTGGAAAATTACTGAAAGAGGTCGATTGTTTTTAGGCGGTAAGATTTCAATAGACCGATCCGTCTACACTTTCCGAGGGGAGAGGACGAGGTATTGTGGCGAAGAAATCTCGATTGAAGACTATGGACATTATGGACAGCACGAGATGCGAATAGACTACGTGAAAAACTCCATCACACATGAACAAAAGATTTAATTTAAGGAAAAAAAGACAATGAGGAAAGCATACGTTAATTTTAAGTCAGAAACTATGGTCCAAGCTTACGTCCATTCGTTTTGTGCTCACGATAGTCGAGAAGCAACAGCGATAGTGGAGTTCGATACAGGATTTATTGCGGAAGTTAATTTAAGCTCTATCAAGATGGTCCAACCTCACGCCGAAGTCATGGAGGCGAAGAAGAAATATTTAGAACAAGTTAAGATGGAACAAGAAAGCAGGAAACAGAGAACCACTCAGCCGGTTTAAAATTATTGTCACTAAAAAAGGGGGAACTTTGGGAAAGATAGACTTAGGAAAGTGTCCTTTTTGCAACAGTTCCCCTGACCTTTACATGCACAAAGGACCGGTTCGGCAGTGGTCAATACTGTGTTCAGGCTGTAACCTTGGTATGCACAACACCCACCTATCGGTCTTGGTGTTTAGGTGGAACCAAAGGAATCACTTGAAACTTGTATTTGAAGAGGAAGAAGAATGTCCATCTTAGCAACAGTTAAAGATAAACTCTCGGGAAAAATCCCAAAAGGCAAGAAGAGGTCTAAAAATTGGAGAAAAGTTCGACGAGAACATCTCAAAAATAATCCTATCTGCGCCATCTGCCATGGGAAAAAAAAACTGGAAGTTCACCACATCATTCCTTTCCACTTAGCTCCTGAGTTGGAAGAAAAAAAATCGAACTTAATTACACTTTGCGAAAGGAAAAAATATGGGATTAATTGCCATCTTCTCGTCGGTCATCTTGGAAACTATCGTCGAGCGAATCCAAACTGTTCTAGTGATGTTATGGTATGGAATAGAAAAATTAAATTCGACGGCCCTTTAATCCAAAAAGCACTAGAAAAATCAGAGAAAAAAAGAATCTAAACTATGGGACACAAAGAAACTCCGATTCAAAAAGCGATAGTTTCTTACCTTGAGCTTCGAGGATATCCCGTCTTTCGGATGCCCCTTGGTGCGGTATTGCACAGTAAAAAATCTAAAATATTCTACAAGAAACACCCGCTGAAAGGGTTCCCCGACTTGTTCTTTTTTCGCAAAGGAGGCCTTGGCATGCTCGGAACCATCGAAGTTAAGAGCGCCGATGGTAAACTTTCAGACGATCAAAAAGATTGGAGATACCTACTTAAATCACAAGGCGTCCTTTACATTTTAGCCCGGGAAATTCAGATAGTTAAGAAAGCATTGGATGAAGACGAAAAATATATACGAGAAATTCTAACTAGGTCTTAACAAAAAGGTTCAATTTATATGACTGCTATTGAGTTTATAGGATACGTTTACTTAGTTGGAGTTTCTTTTTCTGTAATGATAGCCTTTGAAGATAACTACATTGACGACGTCTATAAGATATCGGTTTTCATTCTAATAACAGCGCCAATCTACAGCATTCTATTGATATTGTCTTTTCCAGTTTATTTGTTATCTGAGCTTAGAGATAAATGGGATGATTTTAACTACGATACATCTGATCAAGAAGATCTTCTAGACCTGTAATAACCAAGGATTTATCTTCAAAATCTCTAATCTTGCTTGCGAAATACAAAAGCATATTAGATATGATCTCTTCTTCATGATTAATTTGAGACATAGAATAAAAAGATTTCTCTCCCATATCATGAAGCGTCATATGTTCTATATGCCCAAGGGGAATACAACGGTAGTCACTCGGCTTCTGGCCGGTACCTCCGTTCTGACCTGCTCTAACATGGTGCGCGACGATGTTTATATCTGTGTTTCCTGTCGCGGATCTTTGTTGTCTAATGTACTGAAGATATTGTTCGTTTCTTTTCGGTGTACTATTTCTCATCTCAATGCTACCTTTGCTTTTTAACAAACGGAAAAAACTATGCCTGACAAGAAAATTTCCCTTCTACTAAGCAACAGGCTAATCCAACAGGCCGCGAGTCGATATCATGGCGAAGTCAACATCTCAAGTATAGCACGAGAGATGAAAGTCGGAATAACTCGCTTGTGGTTCTATTTTTCTGGTAACAGGAAGTGGGCCGTCGACTCTTGGCTACAAGTTATGGCATGTCTGGGAGCCATGGAGGTTGACGAGGACAAGGTAATAATTAAAGTCCGCATGTCAGATGACGAGCGAAAGTGGTTTACATCACTTAGCGAAAAAGAGTATGCGAAGAAATCTCCTGCTTCGGCTTTAAGTGAAGATTCAAGAAAGGGATCTGAAGGCGTTGAACAAAGCTCTGGAAAGAATATGATCACCGAAGCAGGAGAGTACTCGAGCGAAACGGCCAGGTAATGCCCGAGGTCTTCCCCCCTTATTTAAAAGGATCGACAAACCCGTGAAGGTTCATCCTCCCTCGATAAGGTCTCATCTTGATGAAGGCGTTGTCTCTAATGGCGTCTTCACGGGTTAAAGTTTTAGAACCTCCACCGCTTGCGCCAATCGTTAACTCTTCATCTACTAAAATCTCAACGTGAATAATCTTACCGTTGTTGTTATGCCAAAAAGCTAAACAGCCTTTTGTTGGAGAAGAGACAACGTTGTACTGAAACTTCTTGTAGAGTTGGGCTGCTGTGGCATCGAACTTTCTGGGGACAATGCCAACAGATTTTAACATCTCAACAACCAAACCAGAACAATCAAAACCGGAAGGATCATCACCTCCCCACTTGTACCAGTGACCAATCCAATTTTTAATGTAATCAACTGCAATCTTCCTTTTCTGATTATTCTTCAACCTGAAAAAACTCCATGGCCAACTCAGCAAGTCCAAGAACTGCGGTCAATGATTTTTTGATGACGCCTTCTATTGAATCTTGAGGGATGTCGAAAGTTTGGAAGATGGTTTTCTTAATATCTTCGAGTTCCGCAGAATCAATGTCGCCTATCTCTTTTGGAATTAAGGAAACATCTTTAAATGCCGGACCTGCCGCCTTTAAAGCTCCGAAGAAATAACCGACATCTAACATGTCTATGGTTCCATTTGCCATCGCCTTGCCTATGCCGTTGCCGAGAGACAAACCGAACAAAACCATCTCTTTCGTATTCTTAATATCAAATTCACCAGTCATTTTTTCTCCTCAAGAAAGTTGTTTCTTAAATTAGAAATCTGTTTTTAAAAAAAATCAAGGTGTATTGTGTATCGAGTTGATTTTTTTAAACACGTCTTGGATTTCTTTCTCCATAACTTTTAGTTTGAAGTCAACTTTTTGATTTAGAAGCAAACTGTCACGATTCAAAACCGCGACATCTTCTTTTATCTCTTTCAAAGTAACCGTCATCGAAGTGATCTCGGTCTTTATCATCCAACCGACCATGGTCAGGAGAGAGGCGAAAATAAAAGCAAAACTTTTAATAACAAAATGATCAATTGCTTTGTTCATCATTCCCTCTTCATTAAAGCAGATAAGAATAAAAAGGTTCCACCTGAATGAATTTTTTCTTTATCGCATGGTTCCCAGTTATAACCTTTTTCTCTTTGCAAGATCCAACCTTCACACCGATCTGATGAAGTTGGAAGGCGACATTTCGGCCAATATCTTTCGTCAAGAAGCAATTTCTTAGTCAAAGTATAATCGCCATCCGTATATCTAGCAACTGCGTAGGAAAAAAGTGGGTTTTGAGGGTTTTTCTTCATGTGATACTTGACCATTAAGTAACCTAACTTGGGAATCTGCCCTCTTAACATGCCCACCACAAGAAGTCGGAGAGTTTGTAGGTGGGCTTGGTAGTCCGGCATAGGTATCCAGGTGTATGAGTATCGTTTGACGTTGGGATCTCTTTTAAGGGTGCCAATGGCTTCGATAAGGAGGTGCCTAAGGTCTCTTCCTGCGATGAGCCCTCCGATGTATGTCCTTGACAACGGGCCTTTTCCCATGACCCATTCTTTTCTTTTTCCGTACTCATATAGATCCTCCAACACGTCAAGCCTCTCGTGGAAGACCGCCCAGAAAATCACGCCAAGGAGCATATCTTTTGAGATTGTGGACTTAGAATCTGCGAGTTTTTCCCATCCGGGAGTGTTTTCATTTTCTTGATTCAATAGATAGTTAGAATAACAGTTTTTAGCAGGCTTTCGAAACCACTGCCCCCATCCATCACGGGCCGCGAGGAGATCGACATCGACTGCCAAGCCGGTAAGTGCGGAGAATAGGAGAGAGTCGCATCCTTCGTTATGGACGAACCCAAACTCGTCTTGGACTTTTTTGATATTCTCTAAATAGCATTCCGATTGTTCCTCAAGAAGATCCACTATAGGCGGATTAGGTATTCGCTGATGGGAACAAGATATAAGCAATGTTAAGATGAGATATTTCATAGAAATCCTTACTCAATTGTGTACTTACAAATGATCTTCCATTGTAAAGATCCTGTGGAGTTCGATCGAACAAGTAGTTTTATATTGTTATTCGCAACTTGATTAGAAATATTCGCCCCTTCTACAGATGTAGTGCCAACACACTGAAGGAAATCTATGCTAGTTAGATTCGCAGGAATCGGCTCAGTCATTTCAAACTCGTTTG
>Ga0114934_10000987_pt1 | contig 18503 bp, 14 predicted proteins | sample 4SBtaG_2_FD_99695 | JGI IMG/M metagenome (GOLD analysis project Ga0114934, IMG submission 99695) | Deep subsurface microbial communities from Kolumbo volcano to uncover new lineages of life (NeLLi) - 4SBTROV10_white metaG | ecosystem: Environmental > Aquatic > Marine > Volcanic ...
GTCTCTCCAGCCCCGGCGACTCCGCCGAGGTCGAGGCCCGCTCGGTGGCTTCTCGGGTGGCCGGCGGTCAGCCGTCCGGCGCCGTCAGCGCCCCCGCCAGCGGCATCCTGCGCGAGGATCCCGTCTGCCTGCCCGAGATCGAGCTGCTGCGCGACGCCGTCAGTGCAGGCGACGCCACCGCGGCCATCAACCACTTCTATGCCCTCAGCCCCCAGGAGCAGACCGAGCTCTGCCTGGACGGCCGGCTGCTCGGCAACTTCCTGGCGCTGGTCACCGACCCGGACGCGCGCCATGCCCTGGCCCACCTGCCGCCACCCTCGGCCCTGTGGCTGGAGATGGCCGGCGCGCACATCGCCAGCGGCGAGGAGCTCGCCAACGTGCTCGCCGACGTGGGCATCACCGGCTCCGGGGCGCTGAGCCAGGCCGCGTCGCTCCTGCTGCCCTTCCCGGCCTTCTGCTCGCCCCAGGTCCTGGCCACCCTGGTCGCCGACGGCGATCCCGCGGGTCAGGCCGCCTGCCTGGAGGACGCCGCCTGCGTCGAGCTCCTGCGGATGACCTGGCCCTCCATCGACCCCTTCAGCGTCCTGCCGGACCTGCTCGCCGAACAGGTGCTGGCCATCTTCCTGGCCGGCGGCCCCGGGCGGGAGTGGCTCTTCGCCACCCCCACGGCGCTCAACGACCACATCCTGCTGTCCGGCACGGCCCAGGAGTGGGTTCGGGGTCTGGTGGGCACCGCGCTGGCAGATCTGGAGTACCTGGTCCAGCTGGACCCGGTGTCCTGGGGCTCGTGGCTCGCGGGGACCGCGGTGCTGGCCGAGCTCCTGATCGTGGGCACCCCGGAAGCCGAGGTGATGCTCTACGCCCTGGCTGCCTACGACCCACTCACGGCGGTCGCCGAGCTGCGCGCGGTCGGCTGGCTGCCGGTGGAGATGCTCGCCGCGGCGATCGACGGCGTGTGGCTCGATCTGCAGGTGATGGACGACATCCTGCACAACGGGGCCAGCCCCGACGATCAGTTCCTGATCGCGTCCGACGGGCTGCTGACCGCGGAGCTCCAGGCCCTCGGCGTGCACCCGCTCGACGTCTTCGATCTGCTCGCGGCCGACGACCTCAAGCTGCCCGAGGCGATGGCGGTCAACCCGGACCTGACCCTTTGGATGCTCGTCGACCCGGGCCGCCTGCAGGCCTACCTCGTGGGGATCGCGGACCGATCCCTCTGGACCGAGTGGCTCGTCGCCAACGACGTACCCTCGTTGATCCAGCTGGCCGCCCTGGACGAGACCTGGCGGGACGGCGTCGACGCCGGCAACCACCTGACCGCCGTGCTCACCGCAGCCCCGGCCGCAACCGACGAGACCACCTTCGACGGCCTCTACAACCTGGTCGGTGACGCCACGGCCCGCACGCGGCCCCAGAACGACCTGGCCTACACCAAGATCATCCAGGTCCCCCGCATGACCGCGGGCCAGATGCCCGATGTCCTCTACAGCCACAAGGACGCCGAGGCCGCCACGGTGGGCGGGGTCGCGATGACCTGGGACATCGTGAAGACCCCGGTTCCCGTCGATCCGAGCGACAGCGCCCTGGGCCTGTTCCTGAACGCGATGCGACAGACCCCCCGCAGCATGATCATGGCCACCAACACCCTGATCTTCGCGGCCGAGGAGGAGTTCTACTGGTCCCAGCTGACCCCGGTCGTGTCCCCGGCCTGGTACGCCTTCTCGACCAACCAGCGTCGGGCCATCCCCACCTCCTACGCCGGCAGCGGCGTGGTCACGATCGCCGCCCACAAGGCCGGCGACACCGTCGACGAGACGGTGCGAGCCGCAGACGGCACGGTGACCGAGACCGGCGCCACCCTCAACATGAACGCGGGCGACGTGGACCCGACCCACATCGGCGCCGACGACACCCGGGCGTGGGCTACTCGACCGGCGGCGGCGTGGACAACAGCGCCACCGGCGGCGACGACAACGAGACCATCCCCGGCGGGCTGACCTACTTCCAGAACCACGCCGTGCACGAGTTCGGCCACTCGGTCGGCGAGACCGTCTACAACAAGGACGGCGGCGGCACCCTGCCCAAGGGCGACACCTTCGCCCAGACCTATGGCGGGTGGGCCCAGGCCGGCACCGCGGTGGACTATGCCCGCTCCATGTCGTGGACCACGGCGATGGACACCACCAACTACACCCTCATCGACGGCGGCAAGAACCTCACGGTCGCCGGCACCGTGATCCGGGACTTCCTGACCTCGATCGCAGAGAAGGGGCTCAGCAATGCCACGGACCCGGCGGCCCTGGTCGACGCCGCCGACCCGGCCAAGTACGCCGCCACCGCCGACCTCATGACCGCCCTCGGCGCCCACGGTGTCCTGAGCGGCACGACCCTCTTCAAGACCGTGGACCGGTGGGGCAGCGCCATGCCCGACGAGGGCTACATCCTGGAGCACGGGGTGGCGGCCGTGGCCAAGATCACCTTCTACTCCACGCGCTGGGGCGACCGCTGGGTCCAGTACGACAAGCAGGCCCACGACAACTGCAAGAGCAGCCTGGGCTGGTACAGCCTCTCCAGCCCCATGGAGATGTTCGCCGAGGCCTTCACCGCCAACTACTCGGGCGGGACCGTGCCGGTGGCCCGCGGCGCCAACAGCTGGACCACCTACTTCAGCGACCTGGAGAAGTCTCCGAGCGTCGCGACGGCGGCGGGGGCCGCACCCGGCGTCCTGGCCACCCCCTATGGCGCCCCCGCGGCAGGGTCTGGTGAGACCGAGCCCGCTGTGGGGCTGATCTGATGCAGGGGACCCGGCCCGAGCGCATCCCCTGCCCCGAGTGCGCGGCCCCGGTGGCCTTCGCGTGCCACGAGAGCGCGAACGCGGACCTGGATCCGGGCCTCCGCCAGGCCGTGCTGGAGGGTCGCTTCATGCGGGCCGACTGCTCTGCCTGCGGCGTGGACTTCGTGGTGGAGTCCGAGCTGCTGTACACCGAGCTGCGGCGCGGCTGGTTCATCGGCGTCTTCCCCCGAACCCGGAGGAGCGAGGCGGACGCCCTCGGAGCCCTGATCGAGCAGGCCTATGTCACCGCCGCAGGCGACGGCGCCCCTCGGCCGATCCGCCTGCTGGCCCAGAGCGTGCGCCGGCGGGTCGTGTTCGGCTACGACGAGCTCCGGGAGAAGGTCCTGTGCGGTGAGCACGGCCTGGACGACCGGGCGATCGAGGTCACCAAGCTCGCGCTGCTGCTGCGGGCCCCTGGGTTGGCCGCCCACGCGGACCAGGTGCCTACACTGGTCGACGTCGATCCCGCCGCCGGCACCCTGCTCTTCCGCCTGGCGGCCCACGAGCACCTGCCCGTGCCCCGGGCGCGCTACGAAGCCGTCGCGTCCGAACAAGACCGCTGGCAGCGAGACTTCGCCCCGCTCTTCGACCAGCTTCACGTGAACATCACGCGCTGTGGTCCGGACCTGACCAGGGCACAAGCTTGAGGGGCATCCTGGCGGGGCTGTTGCTGGCCTGCGCAGCGGCCAGTCCCCCCGAAGCCGAAGAGCCTGCCTCCCCACCCGCGCCAGCGGCCCCCGAGCCCGAGCCCCAGGAAGAGACCGTGACCGTCACCGTGGAGCGCAACACCCCCGACGAGCCTGGCTGGGCCGACGCGTACGCCCTGGTCGAGGCCCACTACGACTGGCTCATCAGCAAGCCAGACGTGACCAGCGTGACTCTGGCGCCCACCACGACCGGCACGGGGGAACAGCTCCCCTTCCTGGTGAGCCTGGTGGTGATGCCTCACTACCGGGGCACCGTACCCGTGGCCGACGGCCAGGTCCTGGAGGCCGCGGCTGGCACGGCAGGGGCCGAGGCGGTGCTGCGCGGAGCGGGCTTCCCCCAGACGGCCCGATCGGCGCTCCTGGTCACCGAGGTGCTCCGGGTCTTCGGCTGTGCGCCCGAGGGGTGGGAGCGGGACTTCCGCTACGACCTGGAGACAGGCCGGGGAGCCGCGGGGGTCGGGCCACCGGTGCTCGAGCAGACCGCAGAGGGTGCGGTGCTGAGGCTGAAGCGACGCGTGCACGCTTCGGGGGGCGGCAGGCCGTCGTCTCGGGGTGGGCGTGCGAGGCCGAAGAGCGAGGTCCTCGAGGTGCACTTCGATGCCGAGGCGCGGTTCCGATTCGTGGTGCCCGAGGGCTGAGCGGCGGCGGCGCCGAGGAACCAGCCAGCCACCCTTCGGCCCGAGCGACCTTTCGGGCGACCACGTCAGCCCGCGTCACGCACCCGCTCCACGAGTCTGGCCCGGGCCCGCGCGTCGAGGCGCCGCTGGAGCGGTGCCCAGTCCCACCAGCGGTTCATGGCGCCCACACGCCAGGCCGTCCAGGCACCTGGCTCGCGCTCTACCAGCACCTGGCCTGCCCGCGCGATCTCGAAGCCCAGCAGGGGTGGGGCCGCGGCCAGGTCGACCAGGTCGATGTCCAGGCCGACTCGCCCCAGGTCGAGTGCCAGGACTCCCCAGGTGGCGACTGGCGCTCCGGGCCGGAGAGCGACAGCCAGATCCAGGTCGCTGGCAGGTCGCGCTTCTCCTCGCGCCGCAGAGCCGAAGACCGCTGCAAGCCTCACCTCCGGGTGGTCCTGGAGCAGCTTGCGGGCCCGGCGGACACTGGCGGACGGGAGAGGGTCCATGGGGGAGTCTACCCTCGCAGGCCGCCCTTCACTCCCAGTCGACCTCCAAGACCTCCCCGGCAGGCACTGCCCGAACCCCGTCCGCCATTTCCCAGGCCCTGTTCCCGGCATGCACCACGTACAACCCATCCAGCGCCAGATCCCGCAAGGCCGCGCGGGGCAGTCCGCCGCGCAGCCACAATCGGTCCAGCTGCTCGGCCCCGACCTCGTCCAGGGCGAGACCGTCGAGCCTCACCCACTCGATCCATTAGACATTGGTATTACGAGGAAAGACGCGCCCCCGGCTTCCGACTCCAGATCAGGTAGTGCAAGTGCCCGCCAGCGCCTGCCGCGGTGCCCGACTCGACCGCTTCGAGCACGGTCTGGGTCCGCTGACGAGCCACCTGCCAGAGGGCCTCGAAGCGCTCGGCCGCGCCACCCCCCGCCAGGAACATCGCCAGGGAGTTCTCCCGGGTGCCGCCCCCATGCGGGGCACCGCCTCCCGCCAGAGCCTCCCGCCTCATGTCCAGCTCCTGGGCGGCGCGGTCGTAGGGCGGCGTGATCGGCGCACACTGGCTGTTGTTCCGGACCTGGACGCCCTGGAAGCCGGCCTGGCGCAGGAGCTCGGGCAGGTCCTCGCCCACGCAGGGCCAGCCCTGGCCCAGCGCCCGCTTGCCGAGGGCGCAGTGGTACTCGAGCTCCAGCAGGTCCCGCATCACGGGCCACGGCGCCACGGGCCTGCGCACCAGGTCGGCCGCCGTGTCGGCCAGGTTGTTGGGCTCCGCGGCCAGGAACAGCCCCCCCGGCCGGAGCACCCGCAGGGCCTCAGCCACGGCCCGGCCCGGGTCGGCCACGTGCATCAGCACGGTCTGGCAGGTCACCAGGTCGAAGGTGGCGTCGTCGAAGGGCAGGGCCATGACGTCGGCGACCTGGTAGCGAGCTCGGATCCCGCGCCGCGCGGCCCGCTGGGACGCCTTCTCCAGCCACGCGGCCTCGGCGTCAACCCCTGTTAGCTCGGCGCTCTCGTGGAGGTAGGGCGCCCAGCGCTGGCCCCAGTGTCCGACCCCGCAGCCCAGGTCCAGGGCCTGGCGGACCCACCCCAGCGCCAGCACGCCGGCCATCAGGCCCAGGAAGTCCTCGTCCCACCAGGTGTCGCGCCAGTCCCCCTCGAAGCCGGTGAGGCGCTTGTAGTCGGCCAGGTCGAGTCCGCTGCGGTGTTCGTCGCCCATGGAGGACCCCAAATGGGCCGGCTGAGCACCACCGCCCGAGACGCCCCTCGAGGATGAGCGCCTGTGGCGCACTCGCCCTGGCGACCCACCGCGATAGGCACGCCGCTGGAGGGCACCCTGGACCGCCACCCCGAGTCCCAGGACCGACACTGGTCCCTGCTGTTCCTCAGCTGGCTATTGGTGACGACGGCCGCGGCCGGCAGCCTGTTCTTCAGCGAGGTGATGGACCTGCCGCCGTGTTCCCTGTGTTGGGTCCAGCGGGCCTTCATGTTCCCGCTGGTGATCGTGCTGTTCGCGGGGCTGTTCCCCTTCGAGCCCAAGAACGTCCGGTTCGCGCTGCCCCTGGCCGGTGTGGGATGGGCGGTCGCGACCTACCACGTGCTGCTCACCTGGGGCGTGATCCCCGAGAGCGCGGCCCCCTGCACCGAGGGCGTCTCGTGCTCCGAGGTCGAGTGGGCGCTCTTGGGTGTGCTGTCCATCCCGGTGCTCTCGTGGCTCGTGTTCACCGCGGTGGCCGCGCTGTTGCTGGGGCTCCGCAGGAGGCTTGCAGGATGAAGAGAGAGATGCTCGTGGCCGGGGTCCTGGCGACCCTGATCCTGCTGTTCGTGCTCGGCACCGTGGGGGTCAAGAGCCAGCGTGCCCAGGAGGTCGAGGTGCTGGCCCAGGAGGAGGCCACGCTGTTCGAGCGGCCGGGTGCCCCCTCCTTTGGACCCGAGGACGCCGACGTGGTCATCGTCGAATTCTTCGATCCGGCCTGTGAGACCTGCGCGGCGATCTACCCCCACGTGCACCAGCGGGTCGAAGCCCACCCCGAGCGGGTTCGCCTGGTCCTGCGCTATGCCCCGCTCCACCACGGCGCCGACGTGGTGGTCCGGGCCCTCGAGGCCTCCCGCAAGCAGGACCTGTTCTGGCAGGCCCTCGACGTGCTCTTCGCCACCCAGGCCCAGTGGACCGCTCACCACAAGGTCCAGCTGGACCGCCTCCCGGCCTTCCTGAGCGAGGCGGGGGTCGACCTGACCCAGCTCCAACAGGACATGCACGACCCGGCCATCGACGCGGTCCTGAAACAGGACCACGACGACCGGACCACCCTGGGCGTGCGCAAGACCCCGACCTTCTTCGTGAACGGCAAGCCCCTGCCCCGCTTCGGCCTGGACGCGCTCCAGCAGCTGGTCCAGAGCGAGCTCGAGGGGGGCTGATCCAGGCTGGTTCTAAGGTTCGATGGGGTAGGTGAACTGGGTCGACACCCCGGCACCGTCGCTCCCGTTCGGGTAGGTCACCGTGTACAGGCAGTCGCCCTGGGCCACGCCGGTGATCTCGAACCAGCCGAGCTCGCTCTCGCCGTCGGCAGCGCCCACCATGGCGATCGTGCAGGTGTCCGGTGTGTCCGAGTCCACGGTCAGGGTCGCGGTGCCTTGGCAGACCACGTTGTCGCCGACCATCGGGTGGACCGAGAAGCTGTTGGTGTCGCCCACGTCGATGTCCTCGAGCACGTAGGCCACCGGGTCCTGGATGCCGTCGATCTGATCCTCGCCGGCGAGCTGCAGGGTCAGGGCGGTGTCGTCGATGGTGGAAGTGAGCACGGCCTCCTCGGGGATGATGCCTGTGTTCAGCGTGATCACGACCTGGCTGGTGTTGTCGGCGTCCAGCTTGGCCACCGAGGCGCCGAGCTCGACCGGGTAGTAGCCGTAGCCGATGACCGGCTGGCCGTTCTCCATCGTCATCTCAAAGGTGACCCACACGTCGTGCTCGGTCAGGTACGCGGCGGCATCGCTGTCGGTGCAGCTGTGGCCCAGGCTCAGCACCTCGGGGGTCTTGGCCTGCATGTTGACCGAGTCGGTCAGAGTCTCCCCGTCCAGGGTGCCTTCGACCTCGAGCAGGGCCTGCCCGTCGCCGATGCCCGTGATGGTGACCTCGCCCCCGGACCAGGTGTGCACGTCGAGCACGGCGAGGTCGTCGAAGCCAGCGGAGATCAGGTCGACGCTGCCGCCGCTGACCCCGGACACCTCGACGTCCAGGAAGCCATGCACGGCGACAGGCTTGTTGAAGTCGTTGACCCAGTCATCCGCCCAGTAGGAGAAGCGGAAGTTGCCCTCGTTCCCCGTCAGGGTCGACTGGCAGCCAAGGGTGAAGAGGGCGGCGAGGGCGAGCACGTTGCGCATGGGTCCATCTCCTGTCCAGGGCCGGCACAGCCCCGGGAACAGTACTTGGACCCCCCACGTCGCGCAGGAAGAAACCCCAGGATCAACCCCGACCCCGATGATCCGACAACAAGAGGCCACACCGCGCGGGGATCCGATGACGCTGACCACTCTGCTGTCCCTCACCTTGCTGGCCTGCGGGTCCGACGACACGGCCACGACCACCGACTCGGCCCAGTCGCCCGCCGACGACACCCCGGACAGCGGAGACTCGGGCCGGAACACGGACACCCAGGACACCCAGGACACCCAGGACACCTGGGACCTGGGCGCCTTCGAAGGCACCGTGCGGGCCCAGATCGAGTCCTTCCAGGTCACCCTGCCGGACCCCGCTTCGGCCGCCTTCACGACCTATGGGACCTGGGAGCAGCGCTCGCTGAACCCGCGCCTGTACCTGGATCCCATCGCCGACGACCAGCTGCGCATCGGCTGGACCGGGGAGAGCGGCACCGGCCACGTGGCTGTCGTGGACAGCACCACGGTGGTCTCCACCCTCGACTTCGACGGGCTGTCGGTCCAGGGCCTGGCCAACGACGGCGACGGCGGCTTCGGCGTCTTGTTGCTCCCGAGCGACGGCAAGATGATCCTGCGGCGCTACACCGCCGACGGCGGGCTGCTCTGGGAGAGCGCGATGACGTCGGGCAATGAGTGGGCCATGTCGCCGTCGGGCAGCTCGATCATCGGGGACTCCCGGCTGGAGTGGGGCGGCTCCCGCTTCGCGTCCTACTTCGTCATCCAGGACATGGGCTCTGGCCACCACATGGACAGCTACATGCTCACGTGGATCGAAGACGGCGCCGACTACGGCGACGTGTGGGGCACCGGCTGTTCCCATGGCATGAGTCAGCTGGTGCGGACCCATCCCGAGCACGGCCGCTTCGTGCCCGTCTGCAGCAGCGACGCCTACCCGGACCACGGGATCTACGCCTGGCGGGACAGCGGGCGCCGGCTGTACAGGGCCCACGCCAACGGAGCCGGCCTGGTCTCGGCCGAGCTCGGGGGCATGACGGGCACCCAAGAGGGCCTGATCCTGTCGTTCAACGCCAACCAGCAGGACTGCTGCGATGCCAAGGGCGTCGGGGTGATCAACCTGGACCTGGACGGCTACCCCACGTCGGGGGTCACCTGGCTCACGGACACCGACGGCGAGCACGAGCGGGACAGCGCCATCGCCCGGATCGGCACCGCGAACGACGACGGCTACACCGCCGACCGCTACCTGGTCGGCTGGCGCCAGACCGACGACGACAGCTTCCTGCTGGGTGTGATCGACCAGGCCGGCGCCTGGCAGGTGCCCGCCGAGATCGTGTCCGTGGAGATGGGCAGCGCACCGGGGGTGGCCTGGGGCCGCCGTGACGACGCGTTCAGCACCGACGCCCAGGGCCGCGTGGTCTGGGGCGTGCTCTTCCAGAAGAGCGACACGTTCCAGTGGTTCCGCTACAGCGACTTCGCAGACGAGCCCGCGCCGACCACCCAGTAGTCCCTACAGTCCCCACGGCCGGACCACATGCTGCCAACAAAGGGCTCCTGCTTGATGTGGTCGCCCGCCACGGCGCTGAGGGCCATGCAGGTCTGGCCCGACGCCTGGATCGATCAGCGGGTCCGACGCGCGGTCTACTGGCAGATCGGGTCGCTGCCGTCGTCGCTGACGTTGTCCTCGTAGACGTTCGTGCCGACCTCGCTCAGGGTCACGTGGTCCGGCACCAGGGCGCACTGGGGTCCCGTGTTGCGCCGGAACACGCTGTCTTCGAACACGATCTGGGCCACGGTCGAGCCGAACACGACGCTGAAGTAGTCGCTGGCCCGATTGTCTTCGAGGGTCGCCCGCACCAGGTGCAGCGAGTCGTAGGGGTTCAGCGTGAAGGTGGGGTTGTCGGACAGCGTCGAGTCGGTGATCGTGGCCGAGAAGAACTCCAGGCCCCCTTCGACGCCGCGCACGGTGCTGTCGGTCATCTCCAGGTGCCCGACCGACGTGACCCAGCCGGTGTGGTCCTCGAACACCGAGTCGTGCACAACAAGCTCGCCCGCCACGATGCCGTCCGGTCCGTCGTCGGCCACGTTGCCCCGCACGGTGCAGTCCCACAGCTCGACGCGGTCGTCGGAGTAGATCGCCCCGCCGCCCAGGAACACGTCGGACGCGTCCTGGACGTTGCCCTCGAGGGTCGTGCCGGTGAGGATCAGGTCCCCCGCTTCGACCAGGATGGCCCCGCCAGCCTCGGCCTGGTTGTCGCGCAGGACAGCGTCGGTGACGCGAAAGCTCCCGGGTCCGACCAGGTGGAGCGCCCCACCCGCCGCGTAGCCGGTCCACGCCCCACCCAAGGTGCCGGTGCCCCCGGTGATCGTCAGGCCCTCGAGCTCCAGGGACACGTCTTCGGTGGCGAGCACGGAACCCCGCAGGATGGTGGTGTCCGGGCCTTCCTCGGCGATCAGCCGCACGGTGGTCTCGATGACCGGGCGCTCGACATAGGTGCCAGGGCCGATCACCAGGGTCGAGCCCTCCTGGGCATCGGCGAGGGCCAGAGCGATGCAGGGGTACTCGTCCAGGTCGTCCAGGACGACCCGTCCCCCAGCGATCACACCGTCACAGTCGTCGTCCACGCCGCTGCAGGCGTCCTCGAGGGCCCCCGGGTTCACGCTGGCGTCCTGGTCGTCACAGTCCGTGCCGCCGGACGCGATCGAGGCGTAGCCGTCCTGGTCCTGGTCCGTCTCTTCGCTGGGCGGCTGCTGCTGGATGGGCGTGCCGGCCGGGCCGAGGGTGCTGGGCCACGCCGGGTCGGTCGGCGACGAGGGGGTTGCACTCGGCGGCGTGTCTGAGCCGCCACACGCGACGATGAGAAGGAGGGTGCTGGGGCTCATGAGGACTCCGGGTGTACCACCCTCTGGCGCAGCAAGGGACGTGCCAGGCCCGGGACCCCACGCCACGCCGGCCTCGGGAGCGCAGCGCCTCCCCTCGACACGCCCTGCGTGCCGCGAGCACGCACCGGCGGGCCCCGGCGCTATCCTGTGGTGCTCGTCCCTCCAGGAGCTCGTGCCATGTCGTCCCTCCGCCTGCTCTTGCTCTGCGCTCTGGTCCTGCCGGCCTGCCGCAACAAGGACAACACCGGTGACTCAGGCCAGTCCTGCACCTGGTTCACCGACGCCGACAGCGACGGCCACGGGGTCGGCGACCAGGTGCTCGGCCTGTGCGACGACCAGCCGGCCGCGAGCGCCACCGTGGATGGTGACTGCGACGACGGCAACGGCGCGGTCTTCCCGGGCAACAGCGAGATCCCCTACAATGGTCTCGACGACGACTGCGACGCGGCCACCCCCGACGACGACCTGGACGCCGACGGCCACGGCATCGCCACCGACTGTGACGACGACGACCCTGCCGTGAACCCCGACGCGGTCGAGGTCTGCAACGACCTCGACGACGACTGCAGCGGCGAGGTCGACGACGCGGTGGGCGACCTGTTCTACGCCGACGCGGACGGCGACGGCTTCGGCGACCCGGACACCGAGACCCGGAGCTGTGCAGGCGCGACCGACTATGTCGCCGACGCCACGGACTGCGACGACGGCGACGCGACCGTGAACCTGGCCGCCGACGAGGTCTGCGACGGCGTCGACAACGACTGCGACCTGCTGGTCGACGACGACGACCCCGGCCTGCTCGACCCGGTCACCTGGTACGCCGACCTGGACGCCGACGGCTTCGGCGACGACGCCACGGTGGTCGAAGCCTGCGATGCGCCTTCGTTCTACGGCCCCGACGCCGGCGACTGCGACGACGGCGACCCCGCGGTGAACCCGGACGCCACCGAGGTCTGCAACGACAGCGACGATGACTGCGACGGCCTGGTCGACGCCGACGACGACTCGGTCGAGGGGCTGTCCACCTGGTACATCGACACCGACGGCGACGGCCACGGGGCCCCCACCTTCAGCGTCGAGGGCTGCAGCCAGCCCGACGACTTCGCCGCGAGCAGCGACGACTGCGACGACGGCGAGGCCCTGACGTACCCCGGGGCCAACGAGTCCTGTGACGGCGACGACAACGACTGCGACGGCGACGTCGACGAGAACGCCAGCGACGCGGGCACCTGGTACGCGGACAGCGACGGAGACGGCTACGGCGACCCGGACGCCGCGATCCAGAGCTGCGAAGGCACCACCGCTCTGGTCGCCGACGCGACCGACTGCGATGACGGGGAGGCTGGGGTGAACCCCGGTGCGGCCGAGGTGTGTGACGGCGACGACGAGGACTGCGACGGCCTGATCGACGACGACGACCCCAACGTGACCGACGCCGGCACCTGGTACACGGACAGCGACGGGGACGGCTTCGGCGACGCCAGCGCCCCGACCACGGCCTGCTCGCAGCCGTCGGGCACGGTGAGCGACGACACGGACTGCGAAGACGGGGACGCGTCGGCGTACCCCGGGGCGCCGGAGCTCTGCGACGGGGACGACGAGGACTGCGACGCCCTGATCGACGACGACGACCCAGACGTGGTGAACGCGGCGACCTGGTACCTGGACTATGACGGGGACGGCTTCGGTCAGACGACCTTCACGGTGGACGCCTGCGAGGCCCCCAGCGGCTACGTCGACAACAGCCTGGACTGCGACGACGCCCACGCCGAGGCGAGCCCGTCGGGCACCGAGATCTGCGACGGGCTGGACAACGACTGCAACGGCAGCACAGACGTGGGCGCGAGCGACGCGAGCACCTGGTACGCGGACGGCGACGGGGACGGCTTCGGGGACCCGGACACGAGCAGCACGTCCTGCGAGGCGGGCAGCGCCGAGGTCGCCGACGCCCAGGACTGCGACGACGGGGACGCGGCCGTGAACCCGGACGCGCAGGAGGTCTGCGACGGCGTGGACAACGACTGCGACGGGGACGCCGACACCGGGGCCACCGATCAGGGCATCTGGTACGCCGACGACGACGGCGACGGGTACGGCGACGCCGCCGCGCCGACCACGGCTTGTGACCAGCCCAGCGCCACGGTCGCCGACGCCACCGACTGCGATGACGCGGACGCCACGGCCTTCCCGGGCGCCTCGGAGATCTGCGACGGCGACGACGAGGACTGCGACGGCCTGGTCGACGACGACGACCCAGGCGTGACCGACTCGAGCTCCTGGAACATCGACTACGACGGCGACGGCTACGGCTCGGCGGACTGGGTCGTGGTCGCGTGCAGCGAGCCCACCGGGTACCTGGCCGATGCCTCCGACTGCGACGACGCCGACCCGGCCGTGAACCCGGCAGCCACCGAGGTCTGCAACAGCATCGACGACGACTGCGACGGCGACGTAGACGACGACGACGGCGATCGCTCCGGCGGCGACACCTGGTATGCGGACAGCGACGGCGACGGCTTCGGCGATGCGACCAGCACCACCGACGCCTGCGAGGAGCCGAGCGCCTACACCAGCGACGACACGGACTGCGACGACAGCGACAGCACCATCTTCCCGGGCGCCGAGGAGGCGTGCGACGGCGTCGACCGCAACTGCGACGGCGACCCTCTGGCCGGGCTCATCGACTCCGACGGCGACGGGATCGTCAATTGCGAGGACCCCCAGGTGTACGCCATCGACTTCGACAGCGGCTGGGAGGACTGGACCTATGTGGACCTGGGCGGCGGCAACAGCCCGACCTGGACCACCAGCTCCGGGTACCTCTACGAAGGCTCCAACGCGGCCCTGTCCATCGCCTACAGCGCCGACCTGGGTGCGCTCGACACGTGGACCCTGACGGTCGACGTCTACAACTCGACGAGCGCCAACAACGACAGCGGCATCGTGTTCGGCATGCTCGACGAGGACAACTACTGGCTCGCCCGCTGGTCCGACCCCACGGACTACTACGGCACGGGTGGCGTGGTGGCCCTGGACGAGGTGTCCGGGGGCACCAGCACGACCCTGGCCTACGACGACGGCACCACCACCGTCACCACGTCGACAGCCGAGTGGATCACCCTGGCGGTGTCCGTCGACGGCGAGGACGTGAGCATCTGGTGGGACGGCACCGAGGTCGTGACCCACACCCTGACCGGGGCCGCTCCGGTGGGTCTGGACCGAGTCGGCCTCTACACCTACGACAACGACGGCGGCGTCTACTACGACAACCTGGTCATCACGAACCCGTAGACGAGGCTAAGGCTCGGGCTCCTCGCGGAAGGGCGTCTCCGGGCACTCGCTCGGTTCGGCCCGCAGCTGCCTTGCCCGGGACTTGCATGCCTGGGCCCTGGGTCCGGCGACCGGGCACAGCGCGCCCTCGATCTCCCGACACACCACGGCGGTGGCCAGGTGGAAGCCGATCATCCAGTCGAATTCCTCGTCCATGGCAGCCACCCTGGCCACCTCCTCGGCCAGGGTCACGGACTCTGCCCAGCGGGCGGCGGCGTGGCCCACACAGTCCCGGACGTGGTCGGTGACGAACGTCCGGCACAACCCGATCGTCGTCACCAGATCGGGCGGATTGCGGGCGTCCAGCACGTCGAAGGCGCAGTCGCCGTCGGCCCGACAGGCCTCGAGCAAGGTCGCCAGGGGCGTCTCTGGCGACCACCGCGCCCGGGCGGCCGCCCAGTTGTGGCGGCACTCTCGGGCGTAGGGCGTCACCTGGCCGCAGACCGTGGACAGGTCGAGGTGTCGAAGCAGGACGGCCTGGCTCGCCAGGCAGTAGCCGAGCAGCCGGTCGTCCCCTGCATGGGTGGCGCAGACCGCGAGCTCCGGGGGCAGCACGCGGTCGGCCGGCGGCGTCTCGGCCCCGCTGCAGCCGCTCAGGGCCACGATGAGGGCGACTGGGCTCATGATCAGCCGCCGCCGCCTTGCTCCCCCCGCAAGGCCCGGAAGTCGATGAGGTCGTGGTTGACGCCTCCCGGAGGCGGCCCCCGCGATCCCGGAGGCGTCGGGGGACCGCCGGAGGCCCCCGGTGGCCGGTGCCCCATGGCGGGTCGACCGGTGAGCACGAAGTACTCGGTCGGGTTCAGGACGGCGCCCTCCTGCAGGCGCCCGATCAGGCCGCCGTGGCCGGCCGCCTCGAGGCGTTGGCGGAGCGCCGGGTTGATCTCGAAGATCCCCTGCCACATCCCCGGTCGCGTATCGACGATCTGGTCGCCGAACTGGATCATCGAGTGGATCGCCTTTGCCCCCTGAGCCCCCGCCACGTCCTCGTGGATGTAGCCCCGGCCTCCGGCCGCACCCTGGACCGCCTCGCAGCCCGCCTGGCAGTCCGGCCGGGCGTGGATGTCCGGATTGAGGTCGCGGGCCCGCCACTGGTTGAGCGTGTCCCGCGCGGCCGCCGCCTCGGCAGCCGGCACCCCCGCGCCCGCCAGGTCCGGCTGCTGGCCGATGGGACCGTCGGGCGGCTGCCAGGGCGCCCCGCTTGTCCCCGGCGCGTCGGGCGCGCCGAGGTGCGGCGGGGTCGCGGTGTCGGCGAGCATCGCCCGGCCCATGCGGACCCTGGCCTGGGCGAACATCGCCCCCCCGCCCTCGAACAGGAGCCCGACGAACACCCCCACCAGGAAGCCCGTGACGGTCGGCTTGTGGTCGAACGCCGCGTACGCGACGAGCTGGTCGACGGCGGCTCCCGAGACGGCCGTGACCGCCCCCGCAGCGAGCGGTGTCATCCCCCACGCGATGGCGGCGCCGTAGGCGACCGAACCGAACGCGGCCCCCGCCGCGCCCAGGACGGCGCCTTGGTATGTGCCCGTCCACACGGCCCCCCAGTCCGTACTGCCGCTGTTGGGCTGGGCCGCCCAGGCGGCGGTGCCGCCGAACGCTGCCCCCACCAACGCCCCCACCACGAGGATCGTCGTGAAGGCGACGTTGCCGCGGATGTCCATCCCACCGGCGCCCGCGTTGCCGGCGTGGGTGTAGGCCTGGACGCCGTATGGATCCCGGGGATCGCGGCTGAGGAAGCGCCCCGTCTCGGGGCAGAACCAACGGTCCCGCTGGTACACCAGCCCCGAGACCTCGCACGCGTAGTGCAGGCCCAACCGGACGCGCATCTCCAGCGGCGACTCGTCGAACACGAACGCTTCCTTGGGGCGCCTGTCATCGCCGAACTCGAACCGCGACACGACCCGGACGCGGTCCGTCGCCGGACGCGCCCGGCTGAACACCTTGGTCCGCCCGAATGCGTCCTCGTCCTGGATCTCGACGACGAAGCCGAGCCGGTCGCTCAGCGCGACGGGGCGACCGTCAGGCCGGGCGTGCACGTAGAAGCGGTGCCAGTCCGCGCCCGCGAGGGCCTCGGCCCGGGTCCTCCGGTCGAAGCACAGCAGCTCGGTGTTCGCTGTGCCCCACACGTACCGCGCCGTCGGCTCGAGGGAGCCGCGCTGGCGCCCCGTCTCGCACTCCTCGACCAGCTGATCCCCGTCCCAGTACAGGAGCCGGCTGAAGCTGGTCGGGTTGACCACCCCACGGTTGTCGACCTGGATCGCCACGAGCCGGTTCAGGGGGTCGTAGTGGTACCGCGTGCCCCAGCTCTCGCGGGGGCCCGGGCCGCCGTGGGCGCCCGACTTGTCGAGGTCCACCACCTGGACCGGCCGGTTGCGGTAGTCGTACGTGATCCGCTTGCGGAGGCGAGCGTCTCGCTCGGGGGTGGCGCCCGCGATCGTGAGCTCGCTCGTGATGGTCGTCAGGTTCCCGGCCGTGTCGTAGCCGTACGTCTCGTCCCGCGTGTCGAGGATCGAGCTCCCGCCTCCGATGAGGCTGGCCGCGAGGCCCTGGCTGCGGTCGTAGCGGACGAGCTCGACCGTCTTCCCGGTCACCTGCCCGCCGCGCCGCGTGCGCAGGGACTCCTCGGTGCGCAGGTACACCTCGGCGCTGTCATAGTTGACCCCGAAGGACAGCGCGAAGGACGGCGACAGCGCGGTGAGGGCGGCATCGGCGACGGCCCACTTGTAGGCGCCGAAGTTGGTCAGGTAGGGGTCCCGCGTGACCCGTGACTTCACCGTCGGGGTGCCCACGGAGTCGTACGCCGTCACCTCCCAGGAGCGCGGGAACCGACCGCGGGCGATGCCTTCCATCGATCGCACGAGCTGGCCGCGCTCGTCGTAGCCGTAGCTGTCGGTGGTCCGCCGGGTGGGGCCCCGATCCTGGCGCAGACGGCGATCGATCGTCTTCCGACCGACGATGCGACCGCGCGCGTCCAGCGTGTCCTCCTGCTGGTAGCTCCAGCCCTGCGCGAAGATGCTGAAGCCTGCGGGCCGGTGTTCGCGGTCGTAGCGGCGTCCGCTCGTGAGGCTGGGGACGCCGACCTGGCGCTGCTCCACCATGCGGCCGCCCGTCCCCCACCAGGACCACTCGAAGTGCGCCGGCTCGACCCAGGGGGACCGCGGCCCGCCCACGAAGAGCTTGGTCGGGCGGCCGCGCGCGTCGCGTCGCCAGACCAGGTTGTGATCGGGGTAGCCCGCCCGCACCCGGTGGCCCCGAGCATCGTAGCGGCTGGTGACGATCCGATTGGCGAGCGGGTCGAGCCGCGGCAGCTTGTCCGGGTCGAGGAAGCCATTGCGCTCGTGGCGCACGCGCCCGAGGGACGTCCAGGCCCGGTTCACGAGCGTCGCGGCGGTCTGGTCGACCGCGAGCACGAGGCGTCCGAGCCCGTCGTAGAACCAGGCCTCCTGGGTCGTGCCGACCACGCCGGTCCCCGCGGTGACGACTCGGCTGACCGGCTGCCCGGCCGGGTTGTGCAGATCGCGGACGATGGTGCCGTTGGGGTCGATCGTCTCGATGCGGCGACCGAGCGGGTCGTGCTGCATGCGCGTGGTCGCCCCGCCGGACGTCACCGTGACGAGGCGATCGAGATCGTCGTACGTGTACCGGGTGCGGGTGCTGTCGGCGGTCTCCACCTCCTCCAGCCGGCCGTCGATGTCGTAGTCCAGGTTCGTCTCGAGGATCGAGCTCCCCTGGCTGACCAGGGGGAGCACGGGGTCGCCGCCGGCGTACCGGTCGACGTCGAAGGTCTCGCCCCGCTCCAGCGTGCGCACGCGGCGGCCGAGCGTGTCGTAGCGATGCTCGACGGGCACGCCGTCGCCGCCCACCATCCCGCGGAGCCAGCCCATCGAGTCGAAGTACCGGGTCACCGACATGCTGCCCCGCGACTCGCCGGTGCTGCGCCCGAGGCCGTCGTAGGTCCAGGCCATCGTCGAGGCGACGCTGCCCCCAAAGTCGTTGGTCTCGAGCAGGCGCATCGACGTGGCCTGTCCGTCGCCGCGGAAGGTCCACGTGCGCTCGTTGCCCGCGCCGTCCATCTCGCCGGTGCGTCGCCGGGCGCCGTCGTAGGTGTACTCCTCCACCAGGGTCTGGCTGAGGCCGCGGTCGCCGGTGCCGGAGAGCTCGCGCTTCGTGACCACCCCGCGCAGGTCCCACGTCAGGGTCTCCACCTTGCGCATGCGGGTGTCGTCGCCGCCCGGGTCGAGCACGTGA
>Ga0114934_10000988_pt1 | contig 18498 bp, 21 predicted proteins | sample 4SBtaG_2_FD_99695 | JGI IMG/M metagenome (GOLD analysis project Ga0114934, IMG submission 99695) | Deep subsurface microbial communities from Kolumbo volcano to uncover new lineages of life (NeLLi) - 4SBTROV10_white metaG | ecosystem: Environmental > Aquatic > Marine > Volcanic ...
AATATAACTTATAATAAATATAACTAAATGCATAAATACCTTTTTAAACCCCTCTTTTTTCTTCCTCGAGTATGGATGTTAAAATATTGAAGACTAATTTGAATGGTAACTCTAACATTGGTTTGTATTCTTATTGCTTATCAGTAAATGGGAAAAATCTTTGTTTGTTAGGAGAAGATTTTGGTTCTTCTATTGAAAAAGAAATTTCTAAAATTCTTAGTGCTGAAATCGTTCATGTTAAGATTGCAGGAACTCCTCTTTTAGGAGTTTTTTTATCAGGTAATAATAATAATTTGTTAGTTCCAAGAATTGCTTTTGATAATGAAATTAAACAATTAAAAGATTTGGGAATTAATGTAAGGGTTTTTGACACTAAACTTACTTGTTTAGGTAATAATATTGCTTGTAATGATTTTGGTGCTCTTGTAAATATTGATTTTACTGATGGAGAATTAAAGTTTATTAAAGAAGCTCTTAAAGTGCCTGTTAAGAGGATTAGTATTGCTGAAACTGAAGGTCCTGGAGCTTGTATTGTTACTAATGGTAAAAAAGGAATTATTCATCGTGATGCAGAGGATTTTGAGATTGAAATGGTTCAATCAAATCTTGGTCTTGATAGTTTAGAACCTTGTTCAATTAATATGGGTAGTCCTTATTTAAAATCTGGTTTAATAGTTAACAATAATGGTTTTATTGTTGGTGAACAAAGTGGTGGTCCTGAAATTATTTATGTAGAACAAAGCTTGTTTGAATAACAACAATTGACAATAAATGTTAAAAAATGTTAAAAAAATATTTAAAAATATTCATATTTAAAAATACTTATTAGAGGTAGATGTTTTATGAGTCAAGAATTATACGCAGAATATGGTCAATTAACACAAAAAATACAATTATTAACTCAACAACTTCAAAGTTTAGAGCAAAATCATGCAGAATTAGAGATGCTTGTTGATGCTATTAAGAATTTTTCTAATTTAAAAAAGGGAGAAAAAATTTTGGCTCCTATTGCTAACGGAATTTTTATTGATGCTACTCTTAATGATAATTCTTTTTTTAAGATTAATGTTGGTGGAGGAGCTATTGTTAGTAAGTCAACTGAAGAAACTATTGATATGCTTGAAAAACAATTAGGAGAAATAACAATTGTTAAAGCTAAGACTAGAGATGAGTATGCTAGTGTTATTGCTAAATTACAAACTATTGAACATCAAGTTCAGAGTGGTTTAAGTCAAATGAATAACAATAACGAATCAAGTGAATAAAACTGGAATAAAACTGGGTGGAATAAATGTTTAAGTTCTTAAAAGACAAGATTAAGAAGGCTGTTAGTAGTTTTTCTAAGAAAGCTGAGGAAGAAGTTGTTGAAGAGAAAGTTGAAGATAAAGAAGTTATTGAAGAAGCAAAAATTGAGGAAGAAGAACTTCTTGAAGTTGAGGAAGAAGTTGTTGAAGAAATTAAACCTAATATTGAAGAAATCAGGATTCACGAAGAAGAAAAGAAAAAACAAGAAGAATTAAAATTAAAGAAAAAAGAACAAAAAAAACAAGAAGAAATTAAAGAAAAAGAAATTAAGAAAGAAGAATTAAAAGATTTTAAAGAGTATGATAAGACTGATGAAGAAATTGAAGAAGTTTTTGAAGAATCTCATTCTGTTAAAGTTAAAGAAAAAGAAGTTAAGAAAGAAAAAGAAAAACCAATTGAAGAAGAAATTGTTCCTGAAGAAAAAGTTGAAGATAAGAAAGTTATTGAAGAAGCTAAAGAAGAGGAAGAAGAAAAGATTGAAGAAGAAGTTGTTGAAAAACCTGAAAAAAAGATTGAAAAGGAAAAAGAGATTGAAAAGAAGGTTGAGGAAACTCCTGTTAAAGAAAAGAAAGGTTTCTTTGGAAAATTAAAAGAAAGTTTTACTAAGAAGACTCTTAGCAAAGAAAAGTTTGATGACTTGTTCTGGGATCTTGAAGTTAGTTTATTGGAAAACAATGTAGCTGTTGAAGTGATTGAAAAGATTAAAGAAGATTTAAAAAACGCTCTTACTAGTGGAAAGGTTTCTAGATTAGGAATTAATGAATTAATAAGACTTAGTTTGAAAAAAAGTATTTCTGAACTTTTTGAAGTTCCAGGCTTTGATTTGATTGAAAGAATTAAGAAAGAAAAAAAGAGACCTTTTGTAATAGCATTCATAGGAGTTAATGGTAGTGGAAAAACTACTACCTTGGCCAAAATCGCTAACTTGTTCTTGAATAATGATTTAAAGGTTGTGCTCGCTGCTAGTGATACTTTTAGAGCAGCTGCTATTGATCAATTAGAAGAGCACGCTCATAACTTAGGTGTAAAGATGATTAGTCAAGGTTATAACGCTGATCCTGCTGCTGTTGCTTTTGACGCTATTGAACACGCAAAATCTAAAGGCATTGACATAGTAATGATAGACACTGCTGGTAGGCTTCATAGTAATACTAATTTGATGGTCGAGTTAGAAAAAGTTATTAGGGTTTCTAAGCCTGACTTAAAGATTTTTATTGGTGAAAGTATTACTGGTAATGATTGTGTTGAGCAAGCTAAGCAGTTCGATGAAAAAGTCGGTATTGATGCCATTATCTTAAGTAAGGCTGATGTTGATGAGAAAGGAGGAGCAGCCATAAGCGTTTCTTATGTTACAGGTAAACCAATCTTGTACTTAGGTGTTGGTCAGAACTATGGTGATTTAAAGAAGTTCGATAAACACAAGATAATAAAAAGCATGGGGTTGTAATTTAACTAAAAAAATTATACTGGCGCCCTTTTGAGCCAACATACTCGACTGATTTTTTAAGGAGAGTATATGGTTGGCGTGCTCCAGTATAATTTAAAAAAATCTAAACTAAAAACTTATAAACTTATTATTCAATAATTTCTTTTTATGGAATTAAACACTATTATTGGTATTATTGGTATGGCTCTTATCTTATTAGCTTTTATTCTTGACTTGTTGAAAAAAGTCACTAGTGATTCTATTCTCTACAACTTGATTAATATCTTTGGTTCTTTAGCAATGATTTATTATGCTTACACTCTTAGTAGTTGGCCTTTTGGAATACTTAATGGTGTTTGGTTTTTGAGTGCTTGTTACAAACTAGTTTGGGTTGAAGAGAAGCACTGGGCTAAAAAAGTATAAGAAACCAAAAAACTTATAAGTTCTATAAGTCTTATAAGTCTTATGACAACTACAACTATTGCTATATCCTTAGAAACTAGAGAAAAATTAAGAAATCTTGGAAGGACAGGAGATTCTTATGAAGATGTAATTAAAAAAATGTATGAATTAACAAGCAAGCATATTCTTAAGACTTATTTATACGATACTTCTGACTCTATCAGTATTCATGAAGCTAAAAAAAGACTTAATAAAAGTCATAAAAAAATAAGAGAATGATACTGTGGCTAAAGTTATTATTTCAGAATTCTTATTTAAACAAATTGAAAAAAAATTTAATAATTCTGAAGCTAATAAAATTGTTGACTTAATGATTTCTTTAGAAAATAATCCTCGTAAAGGTAAAAGTTTAACTCACGTTGACAATATCATAATTAAAGAATTAAAGCATAAAAAATTTAGATTTTACTTTATTACTGACGGACACATTTTAAAATTTGGAACTGAAGATGAACTAGCAAATTTACTGATAAAATTTATTCGTATGTCTGATAAAAAAGATCAAAAAAAGATCATAAAAGAAATAAAAGATGTTCTTACATCATTTGGATTTGAAGATTTGTAAAAAGTTTGTTAGGGCACGGCTACCAAATACGCTCCTTAAAAAAACCAGTCGCGTATGTAGCCTCTATTGGCGCTAACAAAATTATCGTTATTTTTTTAAACAACTCATTATTCTTTCTCATTATGATAGTTTTAGGTATTGAGAGTACTGCTCACACTTTTGGAGCAGCTGTTTTTGATAGTGAGAAAAATGAGATGCTTAGTAATCATAGAGATATGTACACGACTGAAGAAGGAGGTATGATTCCTTTTGATCTTACAGAACATCATTTAAAGGTTTGTGACGAAGTTGTTAAGAAAGCTTTAGAAACTGCAAATGTAACAATCAAAAATATAGATTTAATTGCTTATAGTTCTAGTCCTGGTCTTGGTCATGCTTTAAAAGTAGGTTTAATAATGGCTAAGAGTTTGGCTTTAATAAATGATATTTCTCTAGTGGCTGTTAATCATTGCGTTGCTCACTTGGAGATTGCTTCATTAGTAACTAAAGCTAATGATCCTGTATTGCTTTATTGTAGTGGTGCTAATACTCAAGTTATTGCTTATGAAGGAAAAAAATATCGTGTTTTTGGAGAGACTCTTGATACAGGCGTTGGTAATTTTTTAGACACATTTGGTCGTAATCTTGGTTTGGGTTTCCCAGGAGGACCTAAGATTGAACAACTGGCTCTTAAAGGAAAGAAATTGATTGACTTACCTTATAGTGTTAAGGGCATGGATGTTGCTTTTTCTGGTTTAGAGACTAATCTTAAAAGAAAGATTAAGAATAAAGAGGAGAGTAAGGAAGATCTTTGTTTTTCTGTTCAAGAAACAGTTTTTGCAATGTTGTTAGAAGTTGCTGAGAGAGCAATGGCTCATTGTAATAAAAAAGAATTAGTTCTTGGTGGAGGAGTTGCTTGTAATAAACGATTGCAAGAAATGGCTAATAAGATGTGTGAAACTAGAGGAGCAAAATGTTTTGTGCCTGAAAATCAGTATTTGGTTGATAATGCAGGTATGATTACTTACACTGGTTATTTGATGTTTAAGAAAGGAGGAGTTTCTGTTAAGGCTGAAGAAGCTTCAGTTAATCCTTATGAAAGAATTGAGAGCATAGATGTTACTTGGCGTTAGCTAATCTTGAATTGTTTCTTTTTCGTATTTGTTGATCATAAATTTTTCTTGCCATTCCATGTTTTAATAAAAATCCTTTTGTTTCATTAGAATTAGGTATTCCTCTTGCTGAATAAATAGATCCTTGTCCAGCGTTATACATTGATTCTTCTAGTTTGTTTCTTTGTTCTCGAGTATAAGTTATTCCTGATAATCTTTCTTGGATTCTTATCTTGTCATAGCTATCTTGCATTGCTAGTGCTGCTATGAAGACGCTGTAATAAGAGTTTTGTAAATTAACTTCTTTCATCGATCTTGGTAGTTCTTTAATGTAAGGTTTTCCTATTCTTCTGGCTTTATTGTTCTTGTTGATTATTTCTCTGGCTTTTGATTTTTTTATTTGCCAATAACCAATAGCGTCTGAACCACTTGTTTGTTTGTATTGAAAGCCTGATTCAACCATTCCTCTAACTATTAAGTCTTTTACAGTTACGTTTGGGCAATAAGTTGCTGCTCTTTCTACAAATGATCTTAGAGGAGCATTTTTTTGATACCTGTTTAATGATTCTTCAAAACTTCTTTTTAAAATGGGGATAATAGTTTTTCTTTTTTCTGGACGATAATGTGATAATGTTTTTTTTCTTTTTTCAAGATTAGAATATTCTTTGTTGAAAGCAGTTATTGATGGTCTAAAATCAAAAACTGGTATCTTGATTTTTTTACCTGTAATCATCGCTAATACTCCATTTTTTGGCAATCTTAAATTATTTGCTTTTAGTAATGCTGTTAATTGTAAGCCATACTTATTTGCAATGTGAGAATAAGTCTTGTCATGCTTTGAGATTGTGTGTGTAAAGTATTTTAGATTGTCTTGCTGTGTGAATGATTGTGTTGTGAATGATTGCGCTGTGAATGATTGCGCTGTGAATGGTAATTCGTGTTCTAAAGCTGTTGCTGGTACTCTCAAGTTATGAGCTTCTATTGTTTGTTCTATAGTTGTTTTTGCTTGTTGTTTAGCTGATTTTTTTATTAGTGCTTTTGTTACAAAATAATTTCCTGCAATCCAAACTGAACCAACTATTCCTATGGCTGATGCTAATGCTAATAGTGTTTGTTTATCTGATTTTCTTCTTTGTTGTTTTTGATATTCTTGTTTTTCTTTTTCTGTTGGTGGATTAAGAAAATCTTCTTTTGTGAATTCTTCATATTCCAGCATTCCATCTAAGTTTTTAGTCATAATTCTTATTATAAATCCATCATTTAAAAAGCTTTTGTTTTTTAGTCACTTAATAGTAGTAATATGTGTGTTTTTTAATTAGTTTCTATATAGAAAATAATGAAAATAAAAAAGTTACGAATTACACGAGTGCTTTCGAGTTCACAAAAAAGTCAAAGAATGACAATGACAAAACCCTAGAAACGATAGTTACAGAGGTTTATAATCTAAAATTAAACCAATTCTTTAATTCTTTTCTCAATCTTCTTGTGCTTAGAGAAATCAAGTATTTCTAATAATACTTCTTTCAAAGTCTGAACAGGAATTATCTTAATCTTACTTAATTGTTCTTTATTTAAAACAATATCTTGCATATTAGATTTAGGAACAATTACTTTCTCAATACCTGCATCAATAGCTGCACCTAATTTAGCACTAACACCACCTATGGGTAAGACTTCTCCTCTAACGCTTAATGAACCAGTCATAGCATAGTTTTGCTTGATAGGAATATTATTCAAAGCACTAATAACAGTAGTCGCAATAGCGATACTGGCACTATCTCCTTCAACCCCTTCATAAGTCTGTAAGAACTGAACAAATATGTCGTGCTTCTCCTTAATATCTTCTCCAAAAATCTTTTTAATCATAGCAGTAACATTAATAACTGCTTCTTTAGCAATATCACCTAATTTACCAGTAGCCAATATTTTCTCTGATTTACCAGGAGTTACTTGAGATTCAATAGGCAAGATTATTCCTGACAAAGTACTACCAGAACCCATGACTGCCAAGCCATTAACTCGACCAATCTTTTTTCCTTTAGTAACAATTACTTCGTACTCTTTTTTTCTCTCAATATATTTATCAGCTATTTGTTGTTCAAGACTTCTAGCAATTTTTAATGCTTCTTCAACATGAGTTGGTTCAACTAACTTAGATTTTTGTTCTAAAGCAACATCACCTGCAGCTCTAACTATTCCTCCAAGCGCTCTTAGTCTAAGAGTCAAATGGTTTTTTCTTCCAGCTCTCTTTTTTGCTTGTTCAATTATTTGAAGAACAGCTTGTTTTGAAAAATGAGGTATTTTTTTATCTTTCTTAACTTCTTGAGCAACAAAATAAGCAATTTTCATCCTGTTTTCTTTATTATCAAGCATTGTTTCAGCCATGTAAACTTCATAACCATAACCCCTAATTCTACTTCTAAGAGCAGGATGCATGTTCTTTATAGTGTCATAATTACCAGCAGCCATCATTATAAAGTTACAAGGTACTGGTTCTGTTCTAACCATTGCACCTGCACTCCTTTCGCTTTGACCAGTTATAGAATATTTTCCTTCTTGCAAAGCAGTTAATAATTCTTGTTGAGAATGAGGTTGAAGAGTTGCCATTTCATCAATAAATAAGACTCCCATGTGTGCTTTGTGAATCATTCCTGCAACTACTCTTTCATGAGCAGGCGTTCCTAAACCACCGCTTTGAAAAGGATCGTGAAGAACATCTCCGAGAAGAGCTCCTGCGTGTGCACCAGTGGCGTCGAAGAATGGCGCTTCTTTTTTTCCAAAATTATCAACAATTAGTTTTGGAGAACCATTAGCAATCATTGTTCCAGGCATTTTTTTAGCTAAACTAGATGTTAATATGTATCCTAACAAAAATATTAATCCTCCTATAAAAAAAGCTACGAACATTATTGCACCAACAGTGCTATTATAATCAGTAGTGTACTTAGAAAATATCCACCAAGGAATAAGCATGGCGATGATCGCGAATACCAACATCAAAGTACTGTTTCCTTTAAACATATCAGGAGTTTTTCTCTTGCTCTTTTGAATTATTTTTCTACCTTGACCAGCAGGAACAGTTCTTATTTGAGGTTGGTTTTCATCATTAGGATTGGAAAAAGATAGTGTGTCTACTAATTTTTCTTTTGGTAATAATTCTGCAAGTGCTAAACCAAGCATTGATTTTCCTGTTCCTGGTTCACCAATTAATAAGACATGCCTTCTCTGTTTTGAAGCCTTCCTAATTACTTTTACTGCTTCTTCTTGACCTATTACTTGATCTATAACTTTTTTAGAAACAACTAATTCTGCTGTTGACTTAAAATTCAAGCCATTACTAGTCTTAGAAGCTTTAATTTTTGTAGATTTCTTCACCAACCTTATTCACCTAAAAAATGTGATTAAACAAGAGTATTTAAAGGTTATGTATTAATTCTCTAATTAATTCTCTAAAAAAAACAAAAAACATATAAACTACTTTATAGTGGTTATGTTATGGAGCGGATTGAAGATAAACTTAGAGCTTTAAAAGGCTATACAGAATTTTTTAGACAAGGACCTCCAAGATACGATTATCAACCTTCAAAATCTTTAGAACAAGACTTTTTAAAATTAATAAGAGCAATAGGAGGTATTGATTTTGAAAACAAACATCATAAAAGAATAAAAAATACTATTCTAAACCCCAATTCTAATTCTGAAAAATTAAGAAAAAAAAGTGAAAAAGCCTTTGATAGAGGAGATTTACAACTAGGAACTCTATATCACCTAATTGGAACAAGTGTTTTTAATCCTGAAATGACTTTTAGAGAAATAATTGAACAACTTAAAGGAAAAATAGATGTAGCAGGAGCTTATTATTTGAATTTTCAAACAAAACACGAACTCAATCCTGAAAATTTAGAAAAAGCAATTTTTTTAGATTTTGACAGCACAATCACAGATTTAACTCAAGAAGACAATATCAGAAAAGATGTGTTTAACTTCTTAAAAAAACATGAGGAAAACAAAAAATATTTACATTTAGTAACTTCTTCAGGTTTAGACATAATAAAAAAAATGCAAGGATCTCTAAGAAAAGAATATTATGAAAAAATAATCAGATACTTAGATGCTGTTTTCGCAATTCCAGGAATAGTAATGAAAAATTTATCTGGAAAACTTTATGGAGGATTAATAGATTATTTGAAATTAAAACCTGAAAAATGCATAATAATAGGCGATTCATTAGGTGCAGATAGGCCTTGTGACAAATTCTATGAAAAAAGAATTGTTCAACTAGTAACTACTGAAGGAATCTCTGCTAATAAGTGGACTCAAACAATTAGGTTATTAGAACTATTATCAGAAGGACAAGGATTGTCTCATGCAATTAGAAAAATAAAAAAACAAACCGCTAAAGTTGTTAAAGACACTAAATTTGTAAAATATAACCTTTACGACTTACTTAGAAAAGACAGAATATTTCTTGGAGAAGACAGAATAGTTGATCTTTATGGTCATCCTTATTACAAAAACGCTTTAATAATGGGTAAAAAAAGTTCAGAAGTAAAATTTCCAACTCAATAATTTTTCCTAAAACTTTAAAAACCCTCTCCAATATAATTATTTTTTATGTTTGCTTGGTTTAAAAAAATTAAAAAGAAGTTTCAAAAATTCGTTAAAGAATCAGAGTTCTTTATTCATGAAACAAAACACAAAGCACTAATTAAATTCTTAAGCGTAATCACAATCATAATAGCTTATTTTTCAATTGTTAGTTTTCACCTGGGTTTAGAAAACGGTGTCTTAGTAACAATATTAACTTGGACTTTCTTCGTGTTCTGCACACCAATTGCAGACGCAGGATTCTTAATAGATTTTCCAATGAGACTAATAACAGGTATGAGAATGTTATACTCAGAAATGATGGTTTGGGTTGTGGCTTTCACAATAGTTATTAGTTCATTAACTTTAAAACCAGAACTATTTGAAAAAAGCACTATTCTCTTATTATTCAAAGACATACTATCAAAACCTTGGCCTTTCTGGAGCATAATAGCTTTATCAGCTTTAGGAACATTCTTCTCAGTAACTTTTGGAGACGAACTAATAGATGTTGCTAAACACAGCGAAAGAAAACATTATCAAAAACACAAAAACAAATACAGAATAATTGTCACCCTCAGCATATTAGTCTTAACAATAATAATCTATTACTCACTAATGAACTATTACCACTTAAAATTCTAAAAAAAAAAGTTTTTCTAAAATATTTAATTCTAACTTAGAAAAAGCAATTAAGCTTTAGTTAAAGCTTGGTAAGAAAGCAAAACAAAAAAGCAAGAATTTTAAGAGAAGAAATACAATATCACATTAACAGAGGAGATCTTAGCAAAATACAAGAAATTACAGATAAAAGTAAAGAATTTTACTTGTATTGTTTAAGAATTGAAAAAACTATTGATGTTATGAATATGCGAATTCTTCTTCATAAAGAGTTTCAATAAAAAATTCAAAACCCTTCACGATAATATGATTTTTTTTAGCTTCAACTATTAAAGTACTATTAACATCTAATTTAAAATTTCTCTTAGTAAAATGGACGATACTAATTCTTAAATCATGAGTTTTTTCTAGTTTTTCTATTGCTTTTAAATCATATTTACCTATGGTAATTATGTCAATATCAGAAGTTTCTTTTTGAGTGCCCTTAGCATAACTTCCAAATATGAGAAATGTATTTAGAATTTTTGATAAAGATTCAGTTAATACTAATAAATCAAGATTAGATTGAAAATTAGCTAGTTTTTGATATTCTAATTGGTAAAGTAATAATTTGGTTTTATAATATGTTTTTAATTTGAAAAGTTTGTTTTTTCCTCGATAATCATAAGTTAGGATTTGTTTTTTAGCCAAGTAATTCAATGAGTTGGAAATAGTCTTCTGATTAGCTTTTAAGAGCTTTGCCAGTTCAGTAGCATACCATTCCTTATTCAAATCCCTAGAGAAAACTTCAAGGATATCAAAGTATTTAAGTAACATATTACTAACATAAGTAAATAGTTACTTATAAATGTTATGGAAGAAGAAAAATATTAAAACCGTTGAAAGTTTTTCATTTTATTCGGAAGAAATCTATTTTTTCTTCAGATTTCTTTATTAAGAAGTTGTTCTCATTAATTATTATGAAGATTAAAGATTTTTCAATTCAAAATAAACCTCGAGAAAGATTAAAGAATTTCGGAGTAAAAGCTCTTAGTGATGCTGAACTATTAGCAATAATATTACAAGTAGGAGGAAATGGTTTTAGCGTTATTGATCTTAGTAATAAGGTTATTAATGAGTTTGGTAAAGATTTGTTTAATAAGAATTTATCTGAACTTATGAATATTAAAGGAATAGGTTTTGCAAAAGCTTGTAAAATACTCTCTGTTAACGAGCTTAGTAAAAGATTTGTAAAAAATTATTCTTTTATTAATAACGCTGATGAAGCTAGAACTTATTCTTCTAAAATAATAGGTGGTTTAGAACAAGAACATTTCTTAGTTATACACTTAGGTGCCCGTAATCAAGTTCTTGGTCATGAAATAGTTACTAAAGGACTTGTAGACAGCTCACTGGTTCATTCTAGAGAAGTTTTTCGAAGCGCTATAAAGAATAATGCTGTTGGAATAATACTTGCTCACAATCATCCTTCAGGATGTTTGAAGTTTAGTGAAGAAGATGAACGAGTAACTAAGATACTTCGAGAGGCTGGCGAATTACTCGGAATAAAGGTGTTGGATCATATTGTAGTATAGGTTCTTTTAAGTATAATTTACCTAATGCTTTTTCATTAGTTTTAACTTTTCTGGATAATTTTTTAATATCCTCTTCAGGAGGTAATTCTTCTGGAACAATATCATTTTTTAATAATACTCCTCTAACATCTTCATTATTACTTACGTGTTCAATTGAAATATTATTTTCTCCTTGAAGATTCTTATTTTTTACATTGTGATTAGTGATTTCTGTTGCCAAGTTTTTTGCAGTTATTGTTACTGTTGGTAAGAAGTCTGCTAAAGGTCTTTTTTGAGGAATTTTTAGTTTTATTTTCATCTGTTTTGTGTCTTTTCCTCCAAATAATGCTTTATCACCTTTACTTCTTATACGAGCGAATCCTTGTTCGTTTATTCCTCGTTCATATATGAGTTTAGATAGTTCAGTTTCTGATTGAGTGAGTTTTTCTCTAGCTTCAAATCGTTCTCTTAATTGTATTCTTTCTTCTATTAATTCTTGTTTTCTTGTTTGAATAGCAAAATAGCTTTGAGCAAAGGCTATTTCTTCTTTTCTAGAATCACCATTTTGTGCGATAAGATAACAAGCATACCTTGTAAGCATAATGTCTTCAATTTCTCGTTCTGCATCTGAACCTAATTGAACCTTTTTGGCAGCTCCGACAAAATGGTCTAAAACTTCATTATTTGATTGTTTGCAAGCTATTTGAGCTTTTTCTATGACTCCTTTGAATTTTCTCCATTCTATATACCCTAGTAATTTTTGTAAGTCTCTTGCAAACCAGAATTCTATTCCATTTTGTTCATTAGAATAATCTTCAAAATTTTTTGTTAGTTTGAATATGACTTGTTTTTTCATAGCTCTTAGTTATCAATACTTATTTATATACTCTACGGGTGAATGTCCAGTGCTTTTTGTGACCAGTGAATTAATTAATTAGATATGACTAAAACATTATTTTTTTGGTATGAGATTAAGTTATAAATAGTAGCAGGTTCTTTTAACAATAAATGTTTCTTCCTAGTTATTACTTTTCTTCCTAATTCTTTTTCTATTTCTTTTCTAGTATTACCTGCTATTGTTCCTCCTTTTTGAACAATAACTTTGCTTTTATCAAAAGTATCAGGATCTTCATTCTTAGAGATTTCTTTAGTTGTTGTTTCTGCAAGCATGTTAAGAACTAATTCCATATTGCTCATGTTATCTCGTAAATTTTCTTTTTTTAAATCTTTAAATTCTTTATATTCTTTAACAGTCTTATCAGACCAAGCTTTTGTTAAAATATTTGTTAATATTGCAAACTCATTCGGTTTATTTATACCTGTTCTTTGCCACTCATCTGTTAATTCTTTTCTGATTTCAATAGATTTTAATCTTTGATTAATCCATTCCTTCGAATGACCTTTTTGCAAATAAGTTTTTAATGCTCTGTTGATTAATAGTTCTGGGTCTTCATATTCATCTATTCTTTCTTTACCAACTTGAGCAAGCCAAAGCTTAAATGGCTCGGCTTTTTTAGAAGGGATTGATTGAATTAAACGCAATAATTGTTCAGTATTAGCAACATCAGTTAATCTTAATTTACCATCAGAAGCTAACATTTTCAAAGCGTTACAATTTGTAACGGTTTCATTCCCTTCTTCTTTTAATCTTTTTTTAAGAACTCTCCAGTAGGTTTGTGGATTACTACTTTCAGTTAATACGCCCACTACATCTATTATTGAGAAATACCATTCTTCTTTTTCAGAATCCCATTTCACTCTGATCTTCTTATCATCAAATAATTTTATAACAGTCTTTTTTTCCATAGCTCTTAGTTATCAATACTTATTTATATACTCTACGGGTGAATGTCCAGTGCTTTATTTGACCAGTGAGGAGAAACTCGTGATTTTTACGATTATTTTACTATTTTTTTCAAAGCTTTTAAAATCTCAACTTCAGCTAAAGTATCAAGTTCACAATACTTTTCTAAATTATTTCTTATCTTTTTAACTTCTTCTTTACTTAGTTTAGAAGTGGCAATTAATTCATAAGCATTAGATGCGTCTCCTCCATTTCCTATGATTAAATCTTGATAAGATAAATTTGTGAGTGCGGGTAATACTTTCTTTAATGATGCTGATCCTTGTTGTATTGGGTTATAGTATGAAAAGTTTTTGAAAGGTATTATTAAATCATTGAATCGTTCTAAAACTTTAATTGCCCAATCAGAATAACCTTCTATTTGTTCGCATAATTCTCTTATTACCCCTATTTCAAAACTTTGATTCCAAGCAAGAATAGTACCTTTGTCTCCTAAATTATTTTTCATTGATTCAAGAATTGCTTGTCTTGGATCTTCTGTTTCTTTTGCTAAGAACGAGATGTGTTTACATTTACCTTCTGGAGTTTCTTGAATATGAAGCGAGTATTGGAAAGGCATTCTTTGATAAGGTCTTAAACCATCATAAAGAGGAATGCAAGGATTAATTGTTTCAAAATCAAAATAGTAAATAGGGTATTGTATTGTGTTAAGAAATTGTTTTATTGCATCTTTATTGATTAAGGGTTTTTTTGATATTTCACAATTTCTTTGAATTTCTTGATTAGTTGTTAGTTTGAAGTCTTTTGGTATGTCTTCTATTCTTATTATGTCCTTATTAAATAATTCCCAAGACTTTTTTCCTCCTCTAGCAAGTTGAAATACTGAGTTTTTTGGAATGTTTTTCCAACAAATATCTTTTAAAGAACAAACATAAGGTTTTGAACAATTAGGATTAATTTTAATATTTGGTTTTTTTTCGTTAATTATTTTTAGCATTTCAGCTATTCGCTCTTGAATTCCTTCTGAAAACTGAATTACTTGTTCAGTTATATCTTCTTTTTTAAATAATAAATTTGGATTTATATCTCCTTGTTTAATGTAAGTATTATTTATAAACATTAAATAACACTTATTTATTTTTAATCCTGCTAATTCATAAACATGTTTTTGAAAACTAACATCATGAAGGTTTATTTCTTTAACTTGAGTACTTGATTTAACTTCAATAATATCATAAGAACCATTATTAGGAACAAGAATATCAGCTCTTGAGAATAAGTTGTTTGTTAAAAAACCTGCTTCAAATAAAGGTTTGTTTTGTTTTAATAATTCTTTTGTTTGATTAATATTTTCTATAAAACCAGCTTCTGTAACTTTAATACCGTCAGGGAATAATTTTGTTGCTAAAAGTCCTATTTTAGAGCCAACATCAAATATTTTTTGTTGAGCTTCATCAGGTTCTGGAATGGATGACTTGTCATTAACAAGAGTCCAAAGTAGTAATGAACATTGAAGACCAGCGAGGTATTTAGATTTAGTTAGAATCATTTTTTATCTTTCTTCTCTTTTTTTCAGATAACTCAGTATAGTTTTCTTTTGTTAAAATTGATTTACCAATTCGCTTCTCAGCATCTTGTCGTGCTTTACCAGCAACATCGCCTCCTTGTGTTTCAAACTCCAAACCAAGGGAGGGTACAATTTGTCCCCCTCCTTTAAAAACATTATTTAATACTACATCTTTTAAAACAAACCACCACTCATCATTAAAGAATGTTCTCCTAATATTCTTATTTTCAAAAACTATTAGTTTATGTTAATCCATAAATTAAAAGATATTAATACTCATTTATATACGTTTTGTGTGCGTGACCAGTGGTTCCAAAAAAAACTAGAATTCAAGAAACAACAAGTAATTCAACAATCTTTAGAAAAAGATTACTAGAAAGGCTTCTACTAAAAAGAATCAGAAGAAGGAATAACGTCCTTTTGATTAACAAGAGTCCACAATAGAAGAGGACATTGAAGACCAGCAAGGTATTTAGATTTAGTTAGAATCATTTTAGTTCTTAAAAAAAGAAAGGAATATATAAAAGTTTATATGATATATTAACTTTAGTTAATGAAGTTTTTGGTTAAAAAAAAGAAAGTGAGGATTATTTCTTATTAAGTCTTCAAATTCTTTAAAGCTTCAATAATCTTATTCTCATAATCTAATATTTTCTTCTTAATTACCACGGGTTTATCATATTTTACTTCTTCATATTCTATCTCTTTATATTTTGAAATGCTTAAGTCATAATTGTTTTCTTTTATTTCTTCAAATGGAATAAAGAAAGCTTTCCCTTTTCTATCTGCTGGTTTCTCTTTAAGTTTATTCTTGAATTTTTCAAGAATGTCTGGAATATCATTCTTTTCTGGCTGAGGAGTTCTTTTATCGTCTAAACTAAAACCATCTGATTGCATATCATAAAACCAAACTTCTTTAGTTGACTCTCCTTTTGTAAAATACAAAATCGCCGTTGATACTCCTGCGTATGGCTTAAAAACTCCACTAGGCATTGAGATAACAGCATCAAGACGACATTTCTCTAAAAGTAATTGTCTAATATTTTTATGTGCTTTTGAATTTCCAAACAAAACTCCGTCTGGAACAATAACAGCACATTTCCCGCTATTTACTAAAAGATTATAAATTAATTCTAAGAATAATAATTCTGTTTTCTTTGTTTTTGTTCTAAAATTTTCTCCGATGTCTGATTCATCTATACTTCCTTTAAATGGAGGATTTGCTAAAATTACTTCATAACTATTTGATTCATCAAATCTTTTTGAAAGAGTGTTCTTTTGTTCAACATTAGGATTATTTATTCCATGCATCATTAAGTTCATTAATGATATTTTTAGCATTACATCATCGAAATCATATCCGTAAAAAGTTTCATCTCTTAAGATCCTCCATTGATTATCATTTAGTTTATCTCCTGCATAATTTCCTTCTTCTACTAATTCTTTAGAAGTATTATTTTTTAGTATGTGCTCAAATGCTGAAACTAAGAAACCAGCTGTTCCACAAGCAGGATCGCAAATCTTATCTCCATATTGCGGATCAAGAAGTTCAACCATCATCTTGATTATATGTCTTGGAGTTCTGAATTGTCCGTTTTTTCCTGCTGTTTGAAGTTGGCTTAATAAATACTCGTAAATATCTCCTTTTGTATCTCTGTTTTGTTCTTTAATGTGCATGTCATTAATGATTTTTACAGCTTCTGCTAATAAGGAAGCTGTTGGTATTGAGAAAGTTGCATTTTTCATATATTTTGAATAAATTGAATTTTCTCCGCCGTTTAGTTTTCTTAAGAATGGGAAAACTTCATCTCTTACATGTTCAAGCATTGCTTCTGCTGGCATTTCAGTCCAAACAGACCATTTAAGTTCTTTTTTAGGAAATATTGAAGTAAAATTTTTCCCTAAAAGTTTAGCGTTTTGTTCTCTTGAAACATCTTCATCTTCTAACCGTTTTATAAAGATTAAGTAAGACATCTGTTCTATTGCATGAAGCGGATTACTAATTCCGCCACTCCAGAATTTATTCCATAATAAGTTTATTTTTGATTTTAATTCTGCATCTAACATTTTATATCAACCCATTCTGTCTTTTTTAATGCTTTAGATAAATGTATTTTTTTATCTTGATCATCATCCACTACATATTTTATATTATTATTATATTCACAAACAATATAATCAAGCTTAGTTATTAAAAACCAGATTATTTGTTCATAATACTCAGGAAGACAGGACACCCTATAACCCTTTCCTAAGTATTTCCCTTCCTTTATTTCCTTCCCAATAAGGCTTTCTGCAAATTCTTTAGCTTTGATTAGATCTTTTTCAAATTCTTCAGAAGAGACATTTTTACCCAATAAAGTCTCTTCGTGTTCTCCTTCATACCAGTCATATTGTATTTTGAATATTTTCATTTTTTCTCCAGTTTTTTTATTCTACTATCTTCAATTAATAATCTCATTTGTGATATTGCCACCTTATTCAACCTAATAATTCTTTCACTCTGCGATAATTCTTCTTTGATGAATTCTGAGTTTAATGCTTCAAGATTCGCTAAAACAACTAATTGACTTACATTTGCATAATCCCTCATGTTTCCTTTTTTTTCAGAATTCTCCTCAGACCATTCTTTTGCTGTTTTTCCAAACAAAGCCATATTTAACACGTCAGCCTCGCTTGCATAAATCTGATTTATTTCTTTTTTACTAAGTTCTTGAGGAATCAAATTTTCTTTAATTGCATCAGTATGAATTCTATAATTTATTTTTACAAGTTCTCGTTTAACATTCCATCCAAGATTTAAACGTTCATTTTCTTCATATTTCAATCTTCTAAACTCTTTTATGAAGTACAACTTAAACTCCGCAGAAATCCATGATGCAAACTCTAAAGCGATATCTTCGTGGGCATAAGTACCACTATCATACCTTCCTGATTTAGTGAAAATTCCTTTAGCATTAGTTGTTTCAATCCATTTTGATGGCGAAATAGTAAAAGAATTCAATCCTGCTTGTAATCTAACCGTATCGAATCCGACACGGTTAAATTTAGAATTATGTATTTTCTCCCATATTCCTAAAAATTCAATAGTATTCCTGTTCCTAAGCCAATTTATAATAACGAAACGGGGTTCTTTAGAATTCTTTTTTTTGGCAATATCCGTTAAAGAAACATACTTTTGGGTATTTACCTCTTTAATTCCAATTCCTATGCCTTCAACATTAATTATTCGGTTATTTTTCATAGTACTAACTCTCCCTTGAAAGCTTTCTGCATCAAAGCATTAAATAGGTTATCAATTTCTTCTTTAGATTGTTTTTGTTGTTCTTTTATTGCTTCAACTTCTTTAACGATAGAAGCGAATTTATTTTGGAGAGAGAGGGGGGGAAGAGGAATGTCAAAATCTTTCATAATTCCTGTGTTTAGATTTGGCTGTGTTCCATCATTTGCTTAACAATAAGAATACTTCTTGGTCTATCAACAATTTTTCCAATGTTTATTTTTGTTGGATCTCTTC
>Ga0114934_10000989_pt1 | contig 18491 bp, 32 predicted proteins | sample 4SBtaG_2_FD_99695 | JGI IMG/M metagenome (GOLD analysis project Ga0114934, IMG submission 99695) | Deep subsurface microbial communities from Kolumbo volcano to uncover new lineages of life (NeLLi) - 4SBTROV10_white metaG | ecosystem: Environmental > Aquatic > Marine > Volcanic ...
ATGATTGCGATGGCAGCGTGGACGAGGGTCATGACGAGGATGGTGACGGCTGGCAAACATGCGATGGCGACTGTGATGACTCCAATCCGGAGGTTCACCCAGGAGCAGAAGAGCTATGTGATGCTGAATTAATTGATGAGAATTGCAATGGGCAAACTAATGAGCTCGGCCCTGTATCTTGTTGGACAGGTCCTGAGGACGTCATTGTTGACGATGAAAGCTCCTTGTCGCCATGCCTCACTGGGCTAAAATACTGCAAGGGTGGAACTTGGACAGACTGCTTGGGCGAGATAGTGCCAACTGATGAAGTTTGCGACGGCTTAGATCAGCGATGTATTGGAGAGCCTGATGTGAACCCCATAACAGATGGGAGTACCTGTGGCCCCGTTTCTGCTATTGGAGAATGCGAGTTCGGTTATGAGCTTTGTATAAACGGTGAGCCACTATGTGATGGCGCGGTTTATCCTCAAGCAGAGACTTGTAATAATTTAAATGATAATTGCGACTTAGCTGGCTTGATTGATGAGGACTTAATAAGACAGTGTGAGACGGTTTGTGGCCAGGGTATCGAGACTTGCCAGCTTGGGCAATGGGTCAGTTGTACTGCTCCCATTCCTACAGAAGAAACTTGTGATGGCCTTGACAATGATTGTGATGGGGAGGTAGACGAAGGCTGTTCCTGCATAGACGGCATACCACTTACGTGCTACGATATGGTAGACGAAAATGGCGCTTTAATTGGCTGCGGCGTAGGCATCCAGGGGTGCATCAATGGCCTGCTTACCGAATGTACATTTTGGGACACATTTCCAGAACAATGCAATGCCTGGGACGATGATTGCAATGGCCAAATTGATGATAGTCTAACATCTATGTGTGGACCCTTAGGTCTTGACGGCATTGGACAGTGCATTGTCGGTACAGATTCTTGTCAAGATGGAGAGTGGACGGGGTGCCAGGGCGCGGTATGGGATGAGGAAGAGAGATGTGATGGCATTGATAATGATTGCGATGGAGAAATAGACGAGGGTCTTGATGCCGATGAAAAGGTAGACATGATGTTCCTGATTGATCAATCAGGTTCTATGTGTGACAAGATTGCCGCCTTAGAGGGTGGCATTTCACAATACGTAGTAGAGTTTCAAAACTCCGAGCACCGTTTGGGTCTTGCTATATTTCCTTCTGGAATGGGAGAGTACCAGACATCAGTGATTGCGCCCCTGGGCAGCGTCAGCTCTTTCTTGGCTGCGCTTGGAAATATCAATTGTAGCGGGGGTAATTTTGAGCCCAGTTACAATGCTATGTTTGGCTTGACAGCCCCTGATGATCCACTAGGTATTGGTTGGCGCTCTGATGCCACGCCTTACGTTATTGTAATGACTGACGAGCAAGGCCAAACAAGCAATCCTGAAATGTACAACCAGAATACAGTAGGACATCACGTAATTGATTGCCAAATTGGCAACTGCACAACGGGGGATATGATTGAGATTTATATCTTTACTACCATTTTTGCTTATGGGTGGTATAGCGCTGTTGTTGGGAATGACAATGCAAGATTGATTAATATTGTTCCTGCTGAGGTTACCAGATATACGGACATTTTGAGGAACATTTTTCGTAATATTTGTTTTTATGAAGAGGTAAGTGATGGTGGTACAGTCATTAACGATGGAGGGCAATAGAGCGCTGTGCCTACGCCAGCTCTGAGATCCATACTTATTAACAAGTGGCGGGCTAAACCGCTATATTTAAAATATTTTAATAAAGCTCTTGCAGATGATTTAATCCGCAAGGGCTTTATTCTTGTAGGGCGCCATAGGCGATCATATGCAAAGAAGTATGTTATCCAGGCTTAATGATTGATCTGGAAGCGATTGGGCAGTTCCGAGAGCTTCTTGGTGTGTTCCATTAGCTGTTGCGTACTGTGACGTAGTTCCTTAAAAGTAAAATAAAAAGAAAGTGGTATTGTTATGGCAAAAAAAAACGGGACTGGTGGGTCACACTGGTTATTTATTGAGGGCGGGATGCAATATGGAGATGACGAAGGTAAGGGGGGGCAATTAGCCGGGCCTTATACTGAAAAGGAAGCGCTTGACAGGATTGAGATTTATTTACAGGGCGGTACTGAGCGAGGGGCCATTAGGATTATCGCAGGTAAGGAAGCCTCTGTTATAGTGAGTTTAAAATGAAATCAACCACTGTGGCTTTTCCAGTAGAGGGGCGGAGGTATAAGGACAGCTGGCTTGACTATCCTGTTGTTTTTGTATCTAGGGGGGCATTGTTTAATAATTTGTGTGAATGATATGCGTAATAGGAGGAGTCGATGAGACTGCGAATAGATACTGAGGCAGGAGGCGAACGTGAGCGAGCCCTTGATCTTAGTGAATTAAGCACTGTGCTGGCAGCCTGCAAGGAACTTGATCTTAGTACGGATTGTGTAAAGTATGTGGGTAACGGCATTTGGAGCTTTCCCAAAATAAGCAAGGAAGTCTTCACTGGCCTGGTTAAGGGGGAGTTTTCAGGAATACACATGGCCATGGTGAATGGACATAGTGTTGTGCTTGAGGATGCACTTGATTGGTGGGAAAGAAAAGAATTAACTCGTTTTTAGGAAATAGCATGTTAGATGACATTATTGGCACTGACGTTCTACTGAATGTTGGCAGTAGGGACGCTAATGGCGACAGCTTGGTTGAGTACAAATCATGTCATGTTGAATACGAGATAGGGTTAAACCCTCCTGAACAGCAAAAGTTGTATAAGGTCCGCCTTAAAGATGGGTCTTTGACTGGAGCTTGGCGCTGCCAGCTGTTCGTTGCTACCGTTAAACCATAATGAAAATTGGAACCTGGTCATGAAATTTATAGATAAAGAAGGACAGCTTCACCACCTTCCTATGTCATTGCCTGCTGCGCTCACTGTTGCTGCAGTACTTAAGGCTTGTTAAACATAGAAAAACACCTGAGCCCAATCAGATCACTACAGAGCAGCAGCATCACTATTCTCACGACATCCAGTTGCGAGAATTATGTAAAAGTAATTATTATTTAAATGCAAATTGTAGCTTTTTGAGATAGAAGAGATTCGCCGTACGCATATTATGAATTGATGCCAGCGTTATGCATATTATGGCATAGCAGAGTGTGTTTTTGCCTTCGGCTGATCGGATATGTCAAAGCATATGTCGTGATTGCAGTACCCGGCTATAAAGATTCTGCATTTTTCTTTCTCTTACTAAGAGGCATCTTGCTTTGAAGGCCCTTGCTCAGCGGCCCATGTCCGCTCAGGAAGTACTATCTTGATAAGCAATAACCGCTGTTATTAAGCAGCTTAGGAGCAATGATGGGCTTGCTGAATTCGATCCGTACGGGGTTTAAAGCCCCCAAGAAAACCGAAGAACCTACTCCGCCTATTTTCAGATGGGATGGAAAACGATGGTATCAGGCAAACACTGGTTTTTTTAACCCTTCAGTTATTTATGACAACATTACAGACATTAATGCTAATCATAATGACGCTATCATCTTGACGCCATCAGGCTTTACGGCCAGTTATGAGTGATAAGAAATTGCATTATAATGCTGCCAGGTTGGCAGATGCAATGAAGGTTGTAAAGGCCGCATCTATTTGGATTCATTCAGGCAGCGAGCCCAGCAAGTCATTTCAAGAAAATGTAGCTGCCTACCAAGACTCTGAGAATAGCTTGGCCATGGCCATTAAATCCTTTGAAGAGAGCTATGGAGAGCAAACATGATATGGGCCCTGTTGTGCCTGTGCCACATTCAGCCCCCTATAATGTACGAGGGGCACTTTGCTTTTCCAAGGGGGAAAGAAAAGATAATTATTATTGACGAATGTGTCCCTGCTAAGCAAGCCAGGCCTTATAAAGAATTCTGTAATAAGAATATGGATTCTGCTAGTTATCCGCTTTGCTTTACGACTGGAGCTGTTACCCGCAGTAGATGCATCTCAAATATAAGGCAAAACACACAGGGGATGCGAGTAATAAAATGGAAGTGGCACAGGTCACTATAACTGAAAATATAGAGAAGAAATGATGAGCAGATTTGATTTTACCTTCGTTACCCCAAGTGATGAAAAACATGAGAATGAAATAATTGAAGAAAGCAAGTGGACTGAGCGAATGTTTTCTGATAAGAAATTCGCTAATGACCAAGAAAAGATGCTTCCAATTCAACTCGTGAACGCTTCACAAATGTCCAAACTCAGTGACGCTGCTGGATTGCGAGATTGCTTGCCAGTACTAATGAATTTTGGAGGAGGCGTTGAGCGCTTCAAAGGCATTAATGGCATTCGTAAGGGGCAAGACATCCTGCTATTAGGTGGGTGTCGTGCTGGGAAGGGAGGACAGGGAAGGCTATGGGTACCACTTGAAGAGGTTTCAGACTTTTGTGATAGAATTGCTGGCTTAGCAGCGGCTGTTGAAGCCAAACTCCCTGAATATGGCCTAGATGCAGGGGCTGATAATGAACCAATTTAGAGGCACTAAAGCGCTAGGAAGAACAAACTGGCTTAGAACTATAGCCGTTTCTCTGACTGTACTCACATTGACCATGTTGGTTTTGTTTGTAATGCCAGTCATGCTAGCTACTTTTTTGTGTTTTAAATCCCCAGTGTTTCTTGTTACGGAATTCTTAGCAGAGTTGAGTGATATGTCCTCACTGGCTGTAATATACATAGGGCTGTGCTTAGCAGCTCTCCAGATTGCCTTTGTTCCAGCAATAAACGAGGTTGTTGATAGGCTATATGCAAACTGGGATAAGTACGTTATTTAAAAGCATGTTTTTATAGAAATATATTAAATATAACTCTGTCGAAAATCGCACCAAAACGTACCTGCGTGGCTATACTATATATATAAGAGCCCAAAAAGAAAAACAGTAAGAATACTACTAGGCAAGAAATATGCCTATAAGGATATATTTTGTCAGAAGATTTTGATCAGATTTTGCACGAGGCGAATTGGGCAGTAGAGAGAGTAAGAGAGAATTTGAATGGTAATGAGCCAGCAGAGCTGACAGAGGCTCTTTCGCTCGTATCCGATGCTGTCAGTAGGTTGACAGAGACCAGGTCTTCTCATACTTCTCAAGAGGGATTAAAAGACATTCAGACCTCAATGGGAAGGGTATTAGCTGCACTTAATAGCTTTAATTCTAGATTAGATTCTATTGAGAAGAGCATTAAGAAGCCAAGAATATTTGGAAAGCCTAGGCGTAGAAAAGACGTTGTTCCTACTAAGAGACTTCAGGGCAAAAAATGATCATTCCAAATGTGCTTGGTACTGTCCTTGCAATTCCTGGCTGGCTCAAAGGCCGGGCTTATATAAAATATTTTCGTAATAGAATGAAGGAGCCGCGCCATGACCAAGCGTGAAGACCTAGTTGAGTTTGCTGGAAAGGCCGGCCTTGAGTTAGGACCGAGGGTTCACATGAAGAAAGTCGGAATTGCCGACGACCCCTTGGTAACAACTGCTGACATGAAAGATTATAAGTTTGGCAGTATGAATGTGCAAGAATCCTTGCCAGTTAGCTATTGGCTTGAAGGGTTTCTAACTAGCAAGCCGACTGTGGGCGAGCCCCTGTCTTTATTGCGGACTAATCGCAATGGAGTTGAGACATTGGGACTGCCTATGACCAGCTTTTTGAAAGATATTTCAGAGATTAAAGATGGGTGTCAAAAAATCGTCACTGAGAACTCAGTGTACTTCCTTACCTACTTAGAGGAGTAGGCTATCATATTCTCTTTATATGGAAGATCCTTAAAAGAACATGCGTTAATTACCGAGGCATGTTCTGAGAACATCATGCTTCGGTTAAAAAAAGCAACCGATAAAGAGAAGACACAGAACTCAAAGCGCTGCTCGCCTACTCTAATGAGCTCGTCCTAGCAGAACATACTCCTCAGAGAGAAAAAATGAATACTTTCGATGTAAGGTTTTGGTGGAATTATTTGAAGTTCTTGCCCTTCGGTAATACTTTATTTAGTTTTTTCCTAGGCTTAGTAGTTCCCTATACGGGCAGTCTTAGGGCTAAGGTGCTTACCATTGACTCATATACGGACGAATCCCACGTTAGAGTACAGATGAAGGACCATTGGTTTTTAAGAAATCATATTAGATGTTTTCATGCTGCTGCCCTTGCAAACCTTATGGAGCTAACTGGCAGCCTAGCGTTGCTAAGCGTTATGCCAGGGGATATGGCATGTATAATAACCACTGTAACCTGCAGTTATTTAAAAAAGGCTCGCGGCACGTTGGTAGCTGAGTGTGTAGGGGACAGCCCAATTGAGGGTCCTCACCAGTGTAGGGTATATATTAAAAATTCAAGGGGAGAGTTAGTTGCCGAGGGCAAATGCTTTTTCCAAGTAAAATTAAAGAAACCCAGAGGGTGGTTTTTTAATTCGGAACGTGAGGAGCGACCAGATGTTATTGATAGGCCTTGGTGATAAAAAACTTCTTGGCACTCGGGGAAATATTGGCGCCATGGTTTTAGATACTTTTGTTGATAATAATTGTCGTGATAAACTCGGCGAGTCGGTAGTCGTTAAGGGAGTGAAGTATTCTTTAGCTTATGTTGCGAATAAGTCAGTAATGGTTATGAAACCCTCATGCCATCCTGATAAGTTGGAGAAGGCAGTTACTACCTTTGTCAGCTTGCACTCTAAGACCGCAGAGGAAGTAGTTGTAATCCATGATGATATTGATTTCACTCTAGGAAAATTTCGGCTCAAAAATAGTGGCGGGGATGCCGGGCACCCAGGAATAATTGCAATAGCCAAGGCATTAAAGACAAAGGAATTCAAGCGCTTAAGAGTAGGAGTGGGTAAGAAGCCTCGCGGATTGTCCAGAACAGAGTATTTGTCTGATCATTTTTCACCACATGAGTATGCACCAGCATTGTGTGCTATCAGGAACGCTGCTTTAAGTTTGAATGTTTTAATTGCAGAAGGCATGAAGAAGGCTCAGGGGGACGCAAATAAGGGCTCCCCTATTGATAAAGAAAAGATTATCAAGGAGAAGTCAGACCCGTATTCTGGATATTACGATGATGATGACTGGGATTCTTTCGAGGGCGGCTGGGGCCATCATTATTCTGTACCAAAAATGGTAGACGTTTAGGAGTGACCATGATTATTCTAGCATTGTTTATTGCCAAGATAGTTGCGCTATTCACAGCCTGGTTAGCGTTGTTTTGGCTTACTTGGTGCATCCGAGTGAGAAGCCCTGAAGTGGTGTCGACATGAGTAGAATTTCTGATTTAATCGAAAAGTTTCCGATTGGTAGCAAGGTTCGAGTTAGCTCAGTGCTACCAAGTGGGGACCTTGTCTGGCCGCATATCAACTCATCAATGACGCAGTTTTTCTGTGGAGAAGAGCTTGTGGTTTTAGGACATGTAACTCACAGAACAAAGGGAGTTGCCTTATTGCTAGACACTTCTGGTTTTGGAGTGTTAAATCAGTATTTTAGCACTGATTGGGTAGCCAAGGTTGGAATTAGAAGTATGGATATCGAATTAGTGAGGGATGGCTCAGAGCGTATCCGAGGCAACATGGTAGTACCAGCGCCTATTAATTTAAATGAAATTCCTGGTGCTGTTAATAAGAAATTGGAAGAGATTAGAGCTCGTAAAAAGGCCGGGCTTGTTGGCATTGAAGAAACAACAGATAGTTCGCTTTTCCAAGCGGCGGCTGACAACACTGAAACAACCATGATGTCAGCTATAGGCGGGGCAATGGCTGCTGCTTTAGGCACGGCATTTGTTAAGCATATGGGCAAATCGAAAGCTAATGCTAATAAAAATAAATTAAGTAAAGATAAAGCCGCATCGGCTATTGAGAGCGTAGTAGAAGAAGAGGCAGTAATAAAAAGTTAGGGGTCAGGATTTTTTCGCCGGCTTCGATCCCGGTCCCCGTTGGCCAGCCGGCCTGTAATATATTGGAGTTAGCAATGGTTGATATAGGAAACGCTCGTAGTTTAGTGTCCGAGCGTTTAAACAAGCGCCAGTACCAGCTGGCTTTTGAGGCAGCTAAGGTGGTAATTGAGTTGGACGGCTGCTTCCCTCAGACAGGGCATAGCGGACTGCCTTATTGGCAGGCCGGATTTGCCCTGGATGCTATGGGTAAAGAAAACAGTTTTGGTGGACCGGATAGTTGGTACAAAGAAGCCATCAGATTAGAGCCTTTCAATGCGGCCTTTCACGCATCTTTAATTTGCTATTATGTAGATAGGGAAAAGTATTTACTGGCTATTAAGTCCTGGGAAGCAGCAGTAGAGCTTACTAAGGACCCGGATGATGAGATGAGAGCAGAGGCTTATATTGATTTATATTTTCCAGTTGCTCTACATTTATTGCTGCAATTAAAGACGACCTTGGTCAAAGAGGTTTTAGGCGCAATACCTCCAGAGGTAATCAGGAGGCACAGCGGTCTGTTGGCTATTTTTAATGCTTATCGCGTATTGATGTTTAATCAAGAACTAACCAATATGGGTGTGCATGCTATTGATGATAGCAATACCTTGGGGGCCTTGCCTGAGCCAGTGTTGAACCCGATGAGGTATGCGCAAGGGTGACTCGCTGCACTTAATTACTGATTCAGAGGATTAAAACACAATCTATTCAAAAACATGAACAGGAGAGAAAATGATGTTATCTGCAGACGAAGCTCGCAAGTTAACAAGGAGGGCCGATTCAACTGCCGAAGCGCATGCAATTGCGCTGCTTAGCGATGTTGAACTCAGAATTAAAAGCCATGCGTCCCGTGGGTCATGTTTTGTCTCTTACTTAGTGCCGGCCTCAGACGCACTAAGTATTGCTATAAAAACCGCGGTTATTCTTGGCAATACATTGCGTGCTCACGGTTATGAGGTTGATGTTAGAAACAACAGTATTGATATCACCTGGGCCAACCCAAGTGGGGCCTCGATGCAAAATTATAATGTTTTTATTTCTGACGGGGAAGGATATCTTTGGCAGTACGCTGTCAAAACAGATTCTCCTAGTAGAGCTATAGAAATTGCGGATGAGGGAGGGGCTGAAGTCATTGGCAATTATGAAGACAGACTGGGAGACCTTTGTTATGTAGAAAACGAAGCAGGGGAGCTAGTGCTTGAATGTGGCTAGTTATGAGCATCTTCTTGTCAGTGTTATCCATCGGCATTGCTTTAGGGGGCAGCTTTGAGGCGAGTCCCTGCCTTATATTGCTTGCTGTGGCCTGCGTTATTTTGTGGGCGAAGCCTGGGAGTAATTAGCAACGGACATTTGTAACACATGATATTTCATACGAGTGGTAAGTACATTATGTTTGAATATATTTTTATATATTTCCTCCAGCCTTAAAAGATACATAAACAAAAAAGGGCAGCTTCATCGCTTAGACGGCCCTGCGGTAGAGTATGTCAGTGGTACTAAAAAGGACTGTTATGAAGAAAGTAAAGTGCGGGAACGATAAATGCTCGCATCGCAGGCCTTATCACGAGAGTGAAGAAGATGCGCGCCCTCATGCTTTGCTAGAAGTTAAGGATGATCATGAGGGCAAAATGTTTTGCTCTATAACCTGTGCTTGTATAGCTGGGTATTATTCAGTTACCAAGGGCTGGTTGTTGGACCCTAAAACTGGTCAAAAGCTAGAGTCAGGAACCGATAGAGATAATGCGCTAAACGCAGAGGATTATTTATGATTGGCGCTTTGATTGCAATCTTTTCTATCTTGATCTTGTCCGGAGTGTCTGCTTTGTTCTTGATGCTTAAATTATAGGTTTAAAATGAAAATCAAAGAGAGTGCGCTCAGCGCTTTAGATCTTGTAATCGGATTTATTCATGTTACATATTACTATCTTATTGTGGATATGTACATAACATTGTTTGTGTGTCTATTGGGGTTGACAGCTGTAGCTACTGCTGCTTGGATTAATGATGGCCCTACAATGAGGGATTGCGTTGAGGAGCAGAGAGATTTATGCGTCGACAGTGAATATTTAGAATGCAAGGCCAGACTTTGCGTTGAGTGTGGTTATGCATGCTGAAATCAAATATTAAAAGCTGGGCCAGTAGTGATCCTAATATTTTAGGAGGCTCCCTGGTTTTTAAAGGGACTCGAATATCCGTGAATCGCATTGGCAATTTAGCGAGCAAGGGAGTGGCGGTAAACGAAATCCAAGAAGATTATCAAGTAAGCGCTGAGGATATTGAGCGGGCCCGCATTTTTTACAAGGGGAGAATAGCGACAGTGTCGAATGCCATAATAATCGCAGCCTCCCTGGTTTTGTCAGGATTTATTATTATTTTGGCATTGGCATTTATCGGTGATCTGACAATAGTAGCACTGGTTAATCACTTATTGATAAGCCCATCAGGCCCGTCCTTCTATTTTTTTATTGCATTGTCAGTGACCGGGAGTGCGGCTATCCTTAGAGCGTTGGGACGTTGGTAACAAACGCTTGAAAATAAGCAGGGCGAGGTAGCTGGCGACACCACCTCTTTTACAAGGAGGCTCCTGCAGAGTTCGATTCTCTGGCCCTGTACCAATAAAGATTAAGAGCGAATGAAGTTTGATTATTATCGCAAGCACAATGATCGTACTCAAAGTAGTCGGACTTACCACAAAAAAGGGTAACACTAATATCCGTGCTATCCTCAAAAATGAAGCGTTGCAGGAGATCAAAGAAGAAGTGAATCCGAAAAATAAAGAGCAGCAACAACTCCCAGTTAAAGGTAAGGAATGTGGACAAGTTTGAAAAAATAAATTTTAAAGAATTAAGAAGAATGTATGAGGTCGCCAGCTCATATTTTATAAAAGAAAAAGCAGAACAGAAGCTTTTGGAGATGTGTCGTTCCTTAGGAGCGGCTCTATATGCGCTTTGGGGGTGCCTGAATCTTTTTTGGTTCGCTTACACTGTTGTTATAATAACTGCGAGCATGCTTATTGACTCGTCATACACAGCAGGCGTACATGCTTTCTTCGGATCACCCAGCGTGATTGACATTCTTTCATTCTTGGGGATAACAATGACTGGTTGCATATTGAGTTTTATTTTGTTTCATCGGGCACTGAATGCACTATGGGCAAGCAAGCGCAGTTTTGTAGGTATATAATATGCAAAAATATTATATCGTAACGAAAGAATGCCCGCAGTGCCATAAGGATTTTACTTGTAAAAATGCTGGCTCTGAATATAAAGAAACGTGCTCAAGAGCATGTAGCAATGTATTTTTTGCCGCAAAAAGAAATACGCTTGGTAAATATGAGAAAGTAAGCAAATCCCTAAATGAATTTTATGAGAATAAGGAGGGCCTGCTCAAAAATACTATTAGAAAGTGCGAATACTGCGAACGAGAATTTACTAGCAATGTTCGCAAACAAAGATTTTGCTCTAGGAGTTGTGGTGGAAAACAACATTGGCTGGACCATCCTGGTTTGGCTCGCAAAGTAGGTCGAAACCCATCTTGCTATACTGAAAAGGAAAGCCTTATTCTTACAAAGAAGGAGAAAAGAAGCATTGAAGGAAAAGCTTGGCGAGCCAAGAAAAATGCAGAAAAGCTAGACAGTATGGACGGGCCACTTATATGCCACGGCTGTAATGCTGAAGTGATAATAAGCCACGGACAGGGGCCGAGAAAGTACTGTAACAGGAGTTGTGCTGGTAAGCATTACCATAAAGAAAACCCAGGTCGGGCAAGCGAGATGGGAAGAAAATCAGCAGCGAGTCTTTCAAAAAGAAGTGCTTTTAGCGGACAAGTGCACGGAGATATTTGAAGAAGTACTGACAAATATCGATATGTTTAATGGTTGGGATGCTGACATTGTATTGCCCAAATACAAACTGGCCATTATGTGGAATGGAGTTTGGCATTATAAAGATAATATAAGAAAAGGACATAGTTTAAGGCAAGTTCAAAATCGAGACAAAATAAAATTAAAAGAAATTAGAGCAGCGGGGTACGAGCCATACGTAATAAAAGACATGGGAGCGCACAACCCTGTTTTTGTAGAAGAAGAGTTTGTTAAATTAAAAAAGTATTTAGAAACTAGGTAATTAGGGCCGTTAGCTTAATTGGTTAAAGCTGGTCGCTCATAACGATCATAATATCTGTTCGAGTCAGATACGGCCTACCACCGGTTTAAAGGCATCATAGGTAGTTTAAGAATTCCCGAAGAAACACGGGGTCTTGGCTGCCAACGAGCCTAAGCCTTTCCAAATGAAACGAGCAAGCTTCTTTTAGCATGATGAAAAACAGATTCATCGAACAACGCTTTCATATAATGAATACAATTATGATTTTATAAATTCTGGCTGACAACATGATTGACCATAAAACAGCTAAGGCCCTAATAGCGCGCGTACTAAAAGATAATAAATGAAAATGAAAATACATTAATATGGAAGGAATCTAGTATGGCTAAGCAATTCGGCAGTATGATTGGCAAATCTATCGTGTACGGAGTGGCCTGGGCAACTTGGTCCCGTATCTTCTATTCGGGCCTTTGGTTTATTGACCTATGATTTGGTTTATTTCCCTATGAGTAGTCGCTCTGGTCCGGTGCCCTCATATGCATTTTCTGTTAATATGGATGAGGGAGCGTCGCCTAGGAAGCCTGACAGTTGTAGATTGGCATGACTCCATATCCAAGGAGCATTAGAAATGATCGATGGGCTCGGAAACTTTTTTGAGAAGTGCGATATCTCATGTGCCCAAAATAATCATAGAGGAGGCGTCATGAGAGTGTGGGACGCTACAGTAAACAAAGTAGAGGAAGCCGGCAGCGGCTTATTCTATATTAAATTAGATGGAGTTGAGCGCAAATCAGGCCGCAAGGTTACTATCTCCTACGTAAGCATCGATACTCCTGGCTATCCAGATGAATATAGGGTCGTGATTAGAGAATCAATCCTGGGAAACACAATAGTGTCTGTTTTTGCCTCAGTACTTTCGGGGGCTGAGGGCGTCAGAGCATTTCTTGTTTGGCCCAAAAAATACTAGGAAAGCATGTTCAATTTATTAAAATCTAATTTCGCATACAAAATAGATCATGAAGAAGAGGGTCGTATGATTGTATCCGCGAACACGAGAGGGATACGCTGCGTGAAAGGCCCTATAATCATAAGCTAAAACAACTTTAGCGCTCTACTAGTGTAAAAGGAGATGGCATGGTAAAGAAAAAATCTGTTGTAGCTGAGCAAAACAGTGATTCAGTTGTAGGAAAAGAATCAGTCAAAGCTAAGTTAAGTGAACTCAAAAACACTGCCGCTTTATGCATGGATTTGCAGGAGTGTGTTGACTTTGGGGAGATAGTAAGTATTAATTGTCGCATTAGGCGCTCGCCTGAAAAAACCTTTATTAGATGTTTAGGAGTTTTAGATGATATTGCGAAAGAAGAAATTAGTCAGTCCTTAGAAAGTATGTTGAGCCGGGAAAAAACAAGCCTTCAGGAGCTAGCGATTGAAGTTTGCGACCCCCTTTAAATCCCAGTGAGGATAATACAAGCCAAAAAAACAGATGGGTTTTCCATGAAAAAAGAAGATGTTGTTTTAAGTAGTGCAAAAATAAGAAGTGTTGGTTTGGACCTCAGCTTACTAGGGAATGGCTAAACTTTAAACCCGGAGGAAGCTATGATTAGGCTCTTAGGACAGTTACCAAATAAATTATACTTGGCTTTTTCTGGAGGAGTAGACAGCATGGCTGTCTTGAACTTCTTGCAGCAGGGGCGTAAGGATATTACCCTGGTATATTTTAATCACGGAACTGCCCATGGTGATGATGCTGAGAGGTTTGCTCGACAGATAGCCAATGAATACGGGTTAGAGCTCATTGTGGGCGGCGCTAAAGGCCATTTAAAAAAGGGCGAGTCCAAAGAGGCTCAATGGCGAAATTGGCGTTACGAGCTATTTCATGGCTTAGACGGACCGGTTGTGATGTGCCATCACTTAGACGATGTGATCGAAACCTGGATCTTTACTGCCCTGAATGGAATCCCACGAACTATTCCCTATAGTAATGGCAATGTCATCAGGCCCTTTTTGCTTACTAAAAAGCAGGAACTCGTTAACTGGTGTAACAGCAACGACATCGGATGGGTGCAAGACTTGTCAAACAAAGATGTTTCATATGCTAGAAATAGAATTCGACACAATATTGTGCCTGAGTGTTTAGTAATTAATCCAGGATTGCATAGAGTAATTAGAAGGAAAGTTGAGCAAGATAATGTTGAGCGACTTAGATAAAATAAATGTAGAAGCACATGGTACGGCTACCATGCTATTAGCGGACGGCCAGGCGGGAAAGAATACTTGGTTCTATCCCAAAGGCCATAATAAGCACGCAGCGTTAGAAAAGATTGCCGAAAAACATCATTTTTATGATGAAACCGAAGGCAGGTACTTTGGAGTAGCTCTCGATAAAAAGCGAGCGCCCTTGCATTCTACCGACGACCATCCTGCGCTGACGGAGGAGTATGGCAGGAGCCACTGGCTGTTTAATGGCTACCTGCACAGGGCTTTCGGCCCAGCGTTTATACAGTCACTTTCCTACCCCGATCTTCAGTCTATTCACTCTACTGAGTATTATATTTTCGGAATTCAATTTGAGTCAGCCTCGGAAGCCGCGCACTTTCAACTAAGACATCATAATTGGATTATTGAATGTGAGCGCATTTTAACGCAGCACATTTTAGCAGACTCTAGTTTCGACATAGGCGCCCATGTTCCTGCTTTTAGCAGCAAAGAGCTTTTTGAGAAAGAAGCCCAGAGCTGGTGCTTAGAAGTGAAACAGCCTGGAAAAATGCACCGACTGTATAATATAAAAGAAATAATCAATAAGGATCGTGCGGCCGCGCTCAGTAATACTAAGAACAAGGAGGCGAGCCCCGAGAGGCCACTTGATGGATTGGCGGGAGCCTTGGTGGCAGCAGCAACAGTTGCTTTTGGCACTGCTTTATTAAAGCAGAGAAAGGTTAAAAAAGAATTTGAACGGTTTGTTACGGATCACAAAGAGCAGATTGCTGAGTTTAACGAATTTCCCAAGGTAAAGTAATGGCAGACAGGCATGTTATAATCGGAGATGTCCACGGATGTATATCTGAGTTAAAAGCTTTATTGAAGAAGGTTGAGTTTGATCCAGGCAAGGACATTGGCATTAGCCTGGGAGACCTTACTGATCGAGGGCCGGACTCAGCAGCATGTATCTTGCTAATGAAAGATATGGGCTTTAAGCTATGTCACTCCAATCATGATGCCAGGTTTATAAATTGGAAAGCAAAGGAGAATGCTTTAGCCAGGGGGCATGTCGATCACAATGACGTGCTGCTTAAGGATGTGCATGTAACGACTCTAAAAGGAATACAGGGCCACCCGCGTGAAAGTGAGATATGGGAATACCTGCAAAATTATCATTTAATTTATGAGTTTAGTAGTAGCGATACCGTATACCACTGCATCCACGGAGGGTATATTCCGGCCAACGGCCCCTCTACTTCTAAACGATGGATTATTCGTTTGAGGAAATTAGAGAATAAAACGAATCAACCAATTAAACACGACAGCAGTAAGGATGCCACTATATGGCCAAAGCTATGGCAAGGGCCTCAGCGAGTTATTTTTGGGCATATGATTTTTAATAAACCAGCTTTCTTTGAGCACGCCATAGGCATTGATACTGGGTGCGTATTCGGCGGCAGGCTAAGCGCTCTGGTAGTTAATAAAAACGGATCTGAAAAGATCGTATCTGTGGCAGCCCAAAAGAGTTACTGCGAGTAAGGACTCAATGGATAATGCAATATTCCTGGGGGAAAGAATTGTGGAATCGCTCAGCAAAGAAGGCATTAATGATGCCCGTTTGCTCGGCAAGATAGAAGCAGTAAAGCTGGTTGAGGAAAACGTAAATCCCGATGCAGCTATAGTTTTTGAGGATACAGCAGTCGGGGCCGTCTTTGGCAAAAGCCCAATCATTCCAGAGTGCATTCTTGAAAGTAGTGACGCATTAGCGCTGCCCTATCCAAACTGTATTTTTATCTTTAATATTTAAAGAGGTTAATATGAGAAGAATATGGAAGCCTTCTTCTAAGGCCAGCAAGGCTAAGCACCACAAGTGGGCCCGCTGCGAGCGATTTACAATGGGCCACGACACAGCGTGCATGTCACTCTTGTCAGAGTATGACCAGATGGCAGGGGTAAAAGGCTCTAAACACCGGCACAGCAATAAGATCGGTGTCTATAGAGCGAGTTCTTTTGGGCAGACTACAGAAGAGCGTATGGAGGCAGACACTATTGCTTTGCTTAATTCTGGCAGAGCCAGCTCTATTGAGGAGGCTATTGCTATCGTGAGCAGGAATCAAGGAAATAAAGATGCCCAGCCCTGAAATAAATGTAAATAATTTATTTTCCTCTATGGCAATTGTAAGAGGTGTTGTCGACATGGGTGCACTTTTGCAGGAATACAAGACAGTGTTGAGCCTTTTTAATCAATTCGCTTTGGACAATGATCTTTATCAAGTACAAGACTCTTTATGCAGTCGCACTCATGCTTGCGTGGGAATGTTTAAAATGCAGCAATCTGCTTGTAAGTACCTGGAAGCGATGCAAACTCAGCGTGATTTCAATAGGCTGCCTCAGTGAAGGAATTACTTATGTGTCTTGGGAGCCTATAGTCTCCCAGGCTCAAAAACCAGAATGATATATAATCATGTGTTATTTGGAACTATCAGTAATATATAATTTATCAATAGGGACCTTAAATAGGGCCCTAGGGCCCGTGAGGTACTTGCTCACGTGGTCCTTAATACTGTTGGTCCTAGGGCTGACGTTATGGAGTGAGCGTGGACAAGAAGACAATTAACATTTCTTTCGATATTGATCGAGACATTGGGTTTGTGTATGGAGATACTGTTTGTGTAAAAGAAATCACTGACGGTGACGAGATTGTGCTTGATCTTTGCGGCTTTTCTATAGCTACAGAGTCCGACAATGTAGAGTCTTTAGATTTTGCAATCCAGGAAGAAGGGCAGGACTCGCAGTACTTAAGTACTGAATTTAATAAGGAGCAGCGAGAGCATTTATTTTCCGCAATAGAGAATGACGCACTATTGCTTGCGTCTTTTTTGAAAACCCTTGAAAATCATGAAGTAGAGATCCCAGCCATAGCGGCGCCTGATGAGGTAGCCGATGATGTAGCCGATGATGTAGTGGCAGGGTGGTGCTTTGGTTGCGAGAATAATACAGAAGATTGTATCTGTTATTAATCATGAAGATAAGCAACTTAAGAAAAATCAAGGACTGGCAGTTTTTTAAATACACTTATCCCTATCCTACAAATGAAGTCACTGAGGGCAAAGCAGAAGAAGTGCATGTCAGGCTACCCAACCCCGCAAGGGCAATCATTTACACATTAATGTTAAGCGGACCTAAGTTAGAAGATGGAGAGATAGGGGCTGAACAATTCAGTGCAGACATTTTTCCCCTAGAAGAAGACGAGAGGTTTGACACTATTGATGACGCATCAGAGCTTCGCTTGGTGATTAAAGACCTAAAAGCCGCATTTAAGATTATGAATTAAAAAGGAAAACTCTCATGTCCGACTTAGGATGCCTTGCTGGCCGTAGCCTTGTTTCTATTGCAAATTGGTCCAAAGAAGAAATCGAATACTTGTTCAGCATTGCTGATGGCATCGAGTCAAGGCTGGACTCCCCTTCGGACATTAGGGAGCCACTAAAGGGGCAAGTGCTATCCTGCCTATTTTATGAGCCAAGCACTCGTACCAGCTCTTCTTTTATTGCCGCCATGCAGCGCCTAGGAGGATCTGTAATCCCTATTACCCAGGGGGTTCAGTACAGCTCAGTAACAAAGGGAGAGTCCCTTAGAGACACTGTGAGGACGTTAGCGCAATACTCTGATGTCATTGTGCTGAGACATCCCAAGAAGGGGGCTGCCGACTTGGCGGCTGCCGCTTCTAGCATGGACAATGTACCGCTGATCAATGCTGGTGATGGAGCAGGCGAGCACCCTACGCAGGCCCTGTTGGATCTCTATACTATTATTGCAGAGCTTGGCACTGTAGAGGGTAAAAACGTAGTGTTTTTTGGGGATAATAAGCATGGTCGAACGGTACACTCACTGTCAAAGTTATTGCTTGAGTTTGGAGTAGGGAGTATTAAGTTCGTAGCGCCTCCGTCTTTAAATTTAACCATTGATGATTTTACTAAGATGGGCTTGCCATCTGAAATATGTTCCAGTCAGTCATTTATAAATGATAGCTTTCAGGCCGCTGACGTTGTGTATGTCACACGAACCCAAGAGGAAAGACTAAGCCTGACAGACAAATTTACGTCTAAATTTAAAAGACAGATTATTAATAAGAAAATGCTAGAAGAGTGCAAAGAAGACATGATCGTAATGCATCCTTTGCCACGTACTTCTGAACTGAGCACCGATCTGGATGACGACCCTAGGTCCGTATATTTTAAGCAAATGCGGTACGGAA
>Ga0114934_10000992_pt1 | contig 18463 bp, 17 predicted proteins | sample 4SBtaG_2_FD_99695 | JGI IMG/M metagenome (GOLD analysis project Ga0114934, IMG submission 99695) | Deep subsurface microbial communities from Kolumbo volcano to uncover new lineages of life (NeLLi) - 4SBTROV10_white metaG | ecosystem: Environmental > Aquatic > Marine > Volcanic ...
GCCGTTCCGCCATTTGAGGCAGTCCTGGCGTAACGTTTATGAAGTACTATGTGGAGCCGTGACGAACGCAGGGCAGCCGGGGCTCAATGGTTGTCGCGTAGGCGAGTCGATTCTGGTTGACTCGGATGTCCCGCAATCTTTCACGAGGTAGCGACTCACTTATCCGAGGGTCGCGGTACAGGATGATTTAAATGAAACTAAAGCGACTATACATCTTAGCTATTATGTTTTTAACCTTAGGCTCTTGCTCAATTCTCGCCGCTCCAAGTTGGTCGCCTTATGCCAATGTTGCTGAGATTAGAATATCTAAGGGCAATCTGTATGTGCAACTATCGGGCAATATACTCAACACCTGCGCCAACTTTGCAGTAGTCAATATTAGCTCGGAAGGAGCTCCTCAAATGTTCGCCATGGTGATGGCTTCCTTTACGAGCGGCAAACAGATTGGCTTATACCTCTCTGATAGATGCGATCCAACCTATTACTCCTTGCTTGGAACGAGAATCAGGTAGGTAATAATGAAGTCGCAGTGTGGATCGATGGTAGCTCGTTGGGCTTATATTGTATTGACGGTTCTTTCCCTGCATCTCGTCACACGATCTGCGCTTGCAGAAAAGACGATCGAGCAACCGACTTCAGTATCAGCACCAGCCCAAACCACTAAAGATGCGACCGAAAGCTGGGGTCCATACGAACATTTGAGCGTCGTTGAAATATCCAATGGCCACTTATATTTGAAATCACCTTCTTATACTGTTTGTAGCGCCGGAGGCTTTCTGGCACTAGACATGACTTCAGGCACGGAATGGATAGAGTATTACACTGCGGCTATGATGGCCAACGCCAAAAACAAGAGAGTTAGCCTGCGTATTAATAGCTGCAATAATTCGACCTACGTGCCAGCGATTGGTATTCGTTTGAACGGGCAGTGATGCAAAAACAAATTCGAGTTACCCTAATATTATTGATTTGCTTAGCCACCTTTGCTGGGACTTTATTTGCGTCAAACGAATATACTGCACTATTTCAAGATAATTTTGGTCCTATCAAAACCGTTAAGAGAATCACAGTAGATGGCACGCATGCCACCATTACGGACCTAAATGGCAATGAAACATCCGGTGATGCCTGCCAACTACTTGGTTGCGCTGGTTCTACCCTTATAATCGAAAACTTCAAGATCACAGCCACAGATATAGGCCCTGAAGAAGCTTGCATTCGGCTAAAAAATAGGTCGAACATCATCGTGCGCCATAACTTTATAGGGCCGTGTTCAGGCACTACGAAATGGATAGAAAGGGCATGGGCAATTTTGGCAACTGGCAACGGCAATACGACCTCAATTAGTGTCGAAGAGAACAAATTTAGGGAGATTGAAGCTGGCGTGCGTCTCGATCGTCTAGAAGGCGGTGCATCGATAAGCAAAAACACCTTTTATGAGTTAGATACTACGGTCAACCTAAAGACAGGCGTGATCAGCTTAAAAGATGTTAGGGGAGCAGGTAATAGAATTGAATATAACCAGATTATCATTAGCACAGAAAACTGTTCGAAAGTAGCCTATGACAACCCAGATTTTGATACCATAAGTGTATACAACAGTCGTGGCACAGCCGCTTCGCCAATCCAGATCGTTGAAAATCGGGTGCATGGCAGCAGTTGCCCCAGTGCACCACCACCTGGGCGCCTTCGTTCAGGGGCAGGCATCATTGTTGATGGTAAGTGCGTCGATCTATCAGGGGGCAATGGCGCCTTAGATCCAAATAAGTTATGTTTAGAAAGACCGCAAGACCATTGGAATGGTTACATCCACATTAAAAACAATACCTTAGTTAATGCCGGACCGCAACAGACGATCGTTATTAGTGGTGGCCGAAATATAGCCGTCGAAGGTAATCGAATTTATACTAAAAGCACTACCTATTCGAATCCAATAGTTTATTCTCATTTTCAACCTATAGGCATGTCTGATTATTGGATCACTGTCTAATTTAAAAATGGCGATACTGTCGCTGCGAGCGCAGATGATTGTAGTTCGGTTGGTGGCACAACTTGCCCATATATGCGCCAGGGGTCGTGCTATAACGTCACATTTAAGGACAATAAAATACAATTCCTCAGAAATGGAACTCCCGATCCTTCTGTGTACATCCCGCATGTGAATGAGTGGGATGAAAACTATGTCTATGGTACTAACCCACACATGCCGCCCACCCCACGTAGGCCAGACGACAAACCACCACCATGCCCAGACGGAAAACTAACGAAACCATGCGAGGGCTATAACACCTGTTGCGCTGGCGAGTTCAAAAACGGATGGTGTGCTGATTTTTATGAAGCGCCAAGCAACTACAACCGCAATCCCTTAAAGGGAACGGGCAATGTCTATTCCGACTTTAGTTTAACGTCTGAGATTTTGATCAAATGAGGAAATAGAGCAATAAAAAAACGGTAGTTTTAGTCCAATCAGAATATAATAATCGACCTGTAAATTGTCAATTTCGGTTGGGACCAATCGGGGGGATATTAGGCGAGAATGAACATCCTCCAATAACCGGAAACTGTCCTGAGTTGCTTTTCACCCAAGTACGACACTTAACGCCGTATGTATTTGATAATAAAAGACCTGTGGTGAGGAAATGGCATTACACGGCGTCGATCGCGGGTTTTGTTCCTCCTAAATGCTTGAATAAATCGAGCTGTTCAGCATATAGATAATCGTAAAAATACTGCGATAATTGATCAGGGAATTTGAGGGTTGAAGACTATTTAAATTTGTATATTATCCGTGAACGGGAAGATATCCCTTTCAGACCTACAAAGATCAAATCTTAACTTTGTGATTGCGATCATGTTTTTGGACAAGATGTCCGAATCCGAATAATGACTTGTTAGGCGTACAAATGAAACTTTACAAATTTAGGTCATTCACTCCATTCGAGTACTTGGCCGATATTTTCGTTCACGGTCGGCTATTTTGCTCTCCGTATCAAAATCTCAATGATCCGTTTGAAGGTGTCTTCATCGCTTTGATTCCTACGGACTTCGGTCGTGGATTTGGACTAAATTTCGGAATGGGAGGCACTGCTGAATTGTTGAGGACTGTCGATGACATTGACGGAGATGCCATTGCCAACAAACGAGTATGCAGTCTTTCAAAATCGTGGACTGATGTTCGCATGTGGTCACATTATGCCGATGGTCATAGAGGAGTGGCCATTGAGATCGATTTCAATGGGCTAGAAGACGAAGTTCGTGAGGTGCAGTACATCGACTCCATCGAAAAGTTTGCGTCAGGTATACTTGCCGAAAGCCCAGATGCCGGTGCATTGTTGTGTAGAAAGACATTCCATTGGGATTACGAGCAGGAATTTCGGATCCTCGGTAGCGGAGAATATTTTCAGATTGAAGGCCGTATTGGGAAAGTCTATGTAGGATCGCGGATGCCGGCCAACCACAAGAACCTCTTGCGACAACTCCTACCTTTGGGCACTCGACTGGTGGATACAGAGTTGGAGAAAAATGACATTACCGTTCGTGAGACTCACAGTAGAGCTCTCGATCAAGGCGAGAGTGTTGCAAACAAAGGCAATCGGCGGTGATTGTGCCGTTCACAATATTACACAGGCGCTTGCCTGTGCCTAAATCAAGTACTGACTTGTTTACGCTGTAAAGCGCGAATGCTCCAGGACGTTATCCCGGTTATAAGCGAGTCGCTACCTCGTGATAGATTTCGGGACATCCGAGTCAACCAAAATCGACTCGTCTACGCGACAACCATTATTGCCCCGACCGTCCTGCGTCCGCGCCGCTTCGCCACACCATTGCAAGCTCGGCGCAGGCTACACAACACTCCCTCAAATGACTGGACACGATTATTCGGATGCCTACTTTGTTTTCCCTCTGGCGCGATTCGCACGCCGGAAAAACAGTGCGGCCTGATCGTTATCGGGGACTCATCGCCTTCGTTTTACTCTCCATGGCGTTCAGCGAATGAAGTTTCAACTACCGGATTGCGCCGGTCGCGAGTCTATCGCGTGACCGTCCGCAGATAGTCCATTACTGACCATTCCAAATGGTCAATAATTTGGTTCCTTTTTACAGAAGAGGAACTAATCATGGATCAATCTACCAACTCAAATAGTGAAAAAGAACCCTGGAATAAAGGCAAACTGGTGGGTCAAAAACCACCGCTAAATCTCAAAGAAATCTGGGCCATCCGGATCCGGTTGCAACTCGCAAATCGAATTCGTGACCTAGCCCTGTTCAATTTAGCCATCGATAGTAAATTGCGTGCCTGCGATCTGGTGAAGTTGAAAGTCCGAGATGTATCTCATGGAGATCGAATTGCAAAAAGGACGATGGTGTTGCAACAAAAAACCAAACAGCCCGTCCAGTTCGAAATCATGCAACAAACGAGAGAAGCCATTTTTCTGTGGATCAATCATGTCAATCTAAAACAAAATGACTACCTCTTTCCAAGCCGAATCAAAAATTCTCCCCATTTGTCGACGCGACAATATGCCAGGATTGTGGAATCATGGGTTGTATCCATAGGCCTTGATCCAGCAGCTTATGGGACACATTCACTTCGTCGAACTAAAGCGTCTTTGATATACCGACGGACCAAGAATTTAAGGGCCGTGCAGTTGCTCTTAGGGCATACGAAATTGGAAAGTACCGTTCGCTACCTAGGGATTGAAGTTGATGATGCATTGGAGATGGCGGAACAAACCGAAGTTTAATAGCGGATTTTTATCGGAAGCGGCTGTTTTTAACAGTCGCTTTGTGCTCAGGAGCTGACGTACGTGAAATTTTTCGCTTGCCCCAAGCTAAAAGTCAATAAGCGCCTTCAAGGTTTCTGTTAGAAACTACTAACAACGTCATAATCTACGGAATTGGATATCATGTTGTTTTAGGATGATATACAGTTAAGCAATTGGACCGAATTCACAAAATCGTTGTCTTGGAAACGAAAAATTGGGAAGATATGTGGAAACTTTATAATTGCTTGTTAGCTGCGTTTGGAGCATGGAGCTAGATTAATAACGATGCTATATAAATTTACTCCCACCCTAGATATCGCTGAAAAAGTCTCTACTGGAATATTCCGCTTCTATGAATTAACCAAGTATATAAAAATGGAAGATGAAGTGGGACGATCAGATCCAGAAGAGTGCTCGGTTAGTTTTCCTACTAAAGAATATGAAGAATTCCCAGACAAGCTACCTATAGGTAGCTTCAGAGGCATTGAATTCAAATGTATTAGCACTGGAAATAACGAGGAACATATTAGGCAATATTTTGTGTTTTGCATGAGCACAGAAATGGATAAAAAAGCAATTGGTGACTCTAGATATATTGTTGAACTTTATCGAGATAACTTTGATTTATTTATGCAGCTCCTAAACGAACCATTTGATGATTCTGCAAATCCCGAAGGTCACCAGTTCTTTAGTCATGGTGAGGTGAAGTACTACAACATACATAACCACCCTAAACCGTTTATAGGAAATAGGTGGCGTGAGGTGTTTGTAAAACACTCTGATTTTAATTATCAAAATGAATATCGGGCAGCCTTTTTTGCTTCAGATCACTTCTTTGATAGAATTTCAGGTAACCCCATGGTGATCGAGAAAAAAATATTCGATCAAAATAAGGAGCCAATGAGTTTTAATTTGGAGCTGTATGTTCAGTCAGGTATCGATGATGAGGGTTGGCGCTATATTGAACTTGATATTTCAGGGTTCGCTGCCAATATAAGCCCTGAACAAAGTAACATTACAGAGCTTGTTGCTGAGATAACTTGAACATTCAAGCAGCAGCTAACAAGGCCAGCCAGAGGGGCTTTCGCACTACGTACTCCCGCCCCTGCTGGCGGCGTTAGAGCATCATGCTACAGGATGCACCGCAGATAACCGAAGAAGATCTTCAGAAATGCAGGGACACTGGCGACTATAGCCCCGTAATGTTCGAATGGTACAAGTTTGTGGCGGGTCTATGTGTCACGTTTTCAAACTTACTCCAAGAATCGCCCGTGATCCGTAAAGACATCTCAGAAAGAGACTACGGAATACTTATTGGCCTGATTAATCGGGCTTACCGATTAATGCTAACCAACGTGGCCCTTTCTCACGAAGGGGAATTCGGCGAATCTACAAGTATCCTTGATCGCTGCATATTCGAAAGCTGCGTCATTTTGAGTTGGCTATGTGCCACAAATACCGAAGATAGATTCGATCGATATGTTGCGTCAGGTCTTAGGACGGAGCTCGAGCTAAAGGACCAAGTTAATCTCGCCCTTGAGAAAAGAGGCGGAGATGTTCTCTTAATCGAGAAACGAATGTTGGACTCTGTTGCAGACTGTATTGCGGAAGCGGGTTTTGTTGACGATCAGATTCGAGAAATGAAACCGCTTCCTAATCTAGCAGCGATGCTAGAAGCCCTTGGTTACAAGCGCTTTGCTTATACAGCGGGCCAAAGAATCGGATCGCATCATGTTCATGGTACTTGGGTAGGGTTAAGAAACCATTTCATTGAGAAAGAGGAAGATACTGGTCGTTATCGCGCACGACAGAAAAGTTACACTCATATCAACCAATATGTTTACATTACGAGTATTGTATTAGCTGCACTATCTAAGTTCGTTGATTTCGTATTTGAAGATGCCGATGAGGAAAAGGGCGAGATATTAAATCTATTTGAATCTACGGACGAAAATATACGAATGCTAAATATTGAAATCGTTGGTGGGGATTTCGATGCGATTGCCTAAAGTGTCCACGAAAGTCGTGCTAGATCACGCACCTATTTCGCAGGCGTTAACCAATTCAATATAAGGCCCGCTGTCCGATTCAGGTTGACTCTTGCCTGTCGCGACTCTATCCCGTGACTGCCCGGAGTTAGTCCTTTCCAGTCAGACGAAATATTTAACCCATGATTCGAGCAGCTTGGAGACGATTGACCGGTTGTGCTCAGGAGCTGCCATTCAGTTTGCACCCGAAGTTATCTGAATCCGTTTATCTTGTGAGAATTACATGTTATCCCGTTTAGAAAAATGAGGATTTATAGATGGTCTTTGCCCGCTGAGCCTAATGAAAGGTAAGATAGCCTGATCTGGATAATCATTTGTTCGGCCAAAAAGTATCTCAAGCAATAGTGCAAGATTTCCAACCAGTGGAATAAGGCAAATTAAATATGAAGAAAAGCGTCTATATCGAGACGTCAATTCCAAGCTATCTCACGGCAAAATCAAGCCGAGATATTAGGGCGGCTGCATGGCAGCAAATCACTACAGAATGGTGGGAAGTGGCACGGGGTAATTTTGACCTTTTCACCTCCGAGTTGGCCATCGTGGAAGCATCGGCCGGTAACCCGGAAGCAGCCGAAAGACGGCTCTCAGTTCTAAACGAAATTTCAGAACTTAAAATTGATAGTGAAGTGCAAGAATTAGCTGAATTGCTAATCTCAAAGGGAGGGATTCCAGCGGCTGCAGAGGCAGATGCATTGCATGTTGCGGTAGCGGCAGTACATAGAATCGATTACTTATTGACGTGGAATTGCCGACATATAGACAACGCAACCAAGAAACCAATCATACGATCAATTTGTGTTTCCGAAGATTATCCGTATCCAGAAATATGTACACCAATGGAGTTACTCCAGGGGAAAAATGAAGATGTATAGCGACGAAATCATAAATGAGGTTTGGAAGAATAGGGATTCATTTACTTCCAAACATAATCATAATCTAGCCGAAATAGTTGCTGAACTAGAAGCGAGGCAGAAAAGGTCAGGTTGTAAGTTGGTGGATAGAAGAGACCGAACAAGGCGCTCAACACGGACTGGCTCAGTCGCTGGCGCTCCTTCGGCAGCCGGCTAGCGCAAACGTTAAACTAGTTCCAGAATGTATACAGTCGACAGACCGCTCAGGGTCGGGTGCTGTCTGTCGAAATCCCATTCGGTGACCGTCCGGATTTAGTCCAAACCTGCCATTCGTTCTTCCACGACGGAGCGTTATTCGTGTTTCGAACAATGTCGGATCATGACACAGAAAAGACGTGGCTTAGCTCGGATACTAAATACAAGGAATAACAGGTGCTTATGGTTCGCGAGAAGCGAAATTAAAAGGCTGGGTGCGGTTCAGAATGTTTTTAGGAAAGCATTGTTGGGATTCGATAACAGTGTTGTCAGTCCCGCAGGAAACTTTGCGTATAGGTTTGCTGGTGGAATGTTCGTTAAGCCCAAACTTAAAAAACCTTCAAGCCGTAAACTGGATTCAAGACCTAAAAAATCTTTCGAGCGTTCGCGTCGTTAATCTGACTTGTTAAGCGTGTCCAATCCTTGGATAATGCATTGCATTGGAATAAGGCAATTAGCACTCTGTGGACACCTATTGGACAATAGATAAAAAGGACTTTAAATATCAGAGATTTAGAAGTATTTTGGTGCCGAGGAGAGGACTTGAACCTCCACAGGGTTTCCCCCACATGGACCTGAACCATGCGCGTCTACCAATTTCGCCACCTCGGCATTGTCAGCAAGCCAGTTACAGTCTGTGCAACTTGCCTGTGAATGAAGGCAGGCCACTCTACCTACCCCAGCTAATATTGTCAATGTTTAGGCTTTGCAAATTCCCTGGTTTTACGATCTTTATACTATGTAAGCCGTCGATCTGCGATTCTCAATAATATGGGGTTGTTATCCATTTAAATATTTGTTATGTCCTCAAAGAAAAAAATACCCGCCAATAGATTCAAACATCAAGATCCTCAAGTGGCCCGTGAAGCTGAAAAATACCAGAATCCGATACCCAGCCGAGAACTAATACTACAGATCCTGGAGTCTGCAGGAATACCGCTAACTGCAAAAGAAATTATCAGTGAGCTGGGAATTGTCCAGGACGATGACCTGGAAGCGTTTCGGAGACGATTGCGGGCAATGGAAAGGGATGGTCAGTTGATCAGAAATCGAAAGAACTGCTATTGCATTGTCAATAGTAAGGATCTGATTTCTGGTCGTGTCATTGGTCATGCGGATGGGTTTGGATTTTTGCATCCTGACGATGGTGGAGACGATTTGTTTCTGTCACCGCGACAAATGCGCGCATTATTGCCCGGTGATCGGGCTGTTGTGTGTGTGCGAGGTGTCGATCGTAGGGGCAGAAAGGAGGCTACACTTGTCGAAATTCTGGAAAGAAACACTGAACAGGTCGTAGGCAAATTATGTATGGAAAGTGGTGTTAATTTTGTTATTCCTGATAATCGAAAAATATCACAGGACATATTGATACCGGATGCACATATAGGAGCAGCTAATAACGGTCAGATAGTAGTTGCTCATATTATTACCCAACCCAGCAAGCGCAAGCAGCCAATCGGAAAAATTGTAGAAGTCCTTGGTGATCACATGGCGCCAGGTATGGAAATTGAAGTGGCTATGCGAGCTCATGATTTGCCCTTTGTCTGGCCAGAGCCAGTTAAGGAAGAAGTGGCGAGTTCGGGAACATCGGTAATCGATAGCGAAGCAGAGCATCGAACGGATCTTAGGTCTTTACCTTTGCTTACCATTGACGGTGAAGATGCAAAGGATTTTGATGACGCGGTATATTGTAAACGTATACCAAAAGGCTGGCGATTGATTGTAGCGATTGCCGATGTTTCATTCTATGTTTCTCCGGAAACAGAACTGGACCGGGAAGCGGAAAAACGCGGTAATTCCGTCTATTTTCCCGAACATGTGATTCCCATGTTGCCAGAGGTGTTATCGAATGGCTTGTGTTCTCTGGTGCCTGATGAGGATCGGCTTTGTCTGGCTTGCGAATTGATGATTTCACAGGATGGGCGGGTTTATCGGTCTAAATTTATGAATGCAATCATGCGTTCACATGCACGCCTGACCTATAATCAGGTGGCAAAAATGCTTTTTGATGGGAATAAGCGTTTAAAAAAGAAATATCACCATTTACTTGCTGATATTGAAGAGCTTTATTCGTTATACAAGGTGTTGCGAAACAGTCGGGAGCGTCGGGGGGCGATGGATTTCGATACTCAGGAATCGATGATTGTATTTGGCAGCGAGAGAAAAATCGAAAATATAGTACCGCTGGTTAGAAACGACGCCCACCGTCTGATCGAGGAATGTATGTTGGTTGCGAATGCTGCTGCAGCGAGTTATCTGCACCGCAAAAAAATGCCGCCGTTATTACGTATACACGACGGACCCAGTACAGAAAAGTTGAAGGATTTGCGGGTGTTTTTAGGTGAGTTGGGTCTAAGTCTGGGTGGTGGACAGAAACCGCAACCAAGCGATTATATGGCTTTGATGCAACAGATTAATGGTCGTGCCGACAGTCACCTGATTCAAACTGTATTGCTAAGGTCGTTCTCGCGGGCTGTTTATAGTACCGAAATAAAGGGGCATTTTGGTCTGGCTCTAGACCGTTACACGCATTTTACTTCGCCAATCAGGCGTTACCCTGACTTATTGGTTCATCGCGCCATACGACATTGCCTCGATGGAAATCCACCACAAACGTTTCGTTACGGGGTTTCTGAATATGCACTATTGGGTGAACATTGTTCAATGACCGAACGTAGAGCGGATGAAGCAACCCGTGATGTTGTTAGTTGGCTCAAATGCGAATATATACAGGACAAATTAGGTGAAGAATTTAATGGCATCATTTCTGCGGTTACTTCATTCGGTTTTTTTGTCGAATTGTCGGATATATATGTTGAAGGTCTTGTGCATATTTCAATGTTGGTGCGCGATTATTTTCATTTTGACCCCGTTGGACACCGCTTACAGGGCGAGCGTACAGGATTGAGTTATCGCCTGGGTGACAGGGTTCGGGTAAAAGTTGCGCGTGTTGACCTGGATGAAAAGAAAATTGATTTCGATCTTGTAGAGCAGACTGTCAAAAAGGCTAAGCGCCGGCGTCGGCGATGAAAAATCAGTCCAGGATTGGAGGCTTTCATGCGATTGATGCTGCGCTGGAACATACTGCTGATAAAATAGTACGAGTATGGGTTGACAAGCAACGCAGGGATAAAAGACTTTCCGAGTTTTGTCAGCGTGTAGAAGCGCTGGGTCTGGCCCTGGAAACTGTTGATCGAAAATTTTTGGATTCGTCAATGGGTGCGTCAAACCATCAGGGAATAGTCGCTGAGCTTAGAATTCCTGGTGAAGAGACCGAGAAGGATCTCTATAAGGCGATTAAAATGTTGAAGGTAACGCCTTTTTACCTGGTTCTTGATCAAATTCAGGATCCACACAATTTGGGGGCCTGCTTGCGCACAGCTGACGCGGTGGGAATACAGGGAGTTGTGATCCCAAAAGATAAAGCAGTAGGGATAACTCCGACAGTTTATAAGGTAGCCAGTGGTGCAGTGGAATCGGTTCCGGTTTACCGTGTGGCTAATCTGGCGCGTACAATGCGGCAAATGAAACAGTTGGGCCTTTGGTTGGCTGGAACGGATGGCGGTGCTGAACAGGAAGTATATACAGCCGACCTAAGCGGACCTCTGGCACTTGTTATTGGTGCCGAAGATCGTGGATTACGGCGTTTAACTCGTGAACAGTGTGACTTTCTCGTCAGGTTGCCGTTGCTCGGTACAGTTGAGAGTCTGAATCTTTCTGTAGCGGCAGGGGCGATTTTGTATGAAGCAATACGCCAGCGTAGGCTGAATAATACAACTATTGGGTAATACTATGGCTATACAAAGTAGAATGATTGACTACCAGGATAACGATACCAACCTTGAAGGCTATTTTGCCTATGATGATTCAATCCAGGAGCCGATGCCAGCAGTGCTAATTTGTCATGCCTGGGCTGGGCGTGATGAATTCGTCTGCGAAAAAGCCCGGCGCCTTGCCGGAATGGGTTATGTTGCGTTTGCACTGGATATGTATGGCAAGGGTATTTTAGGCTCGGGTATCGATGAAAATTCCGCGCTAATGCAGCCGTTTATGGAAGATCGAGAATTGTTGCAGGGCAGGATTAGCTGCGCACTGGATAGATTGCGTCAGTTTACCGAGGTTGATTCTACAAAGGTTGCTGCAATGGGTTTTTGTTTTGGCGGTTTATGTGTGCTGGACCTGGCGAGAAGCGGTGCTGAATTGAGCGGTGTAATCAGCTTTCATGGTTTGTTCTCAGCGCCAGCTAACACCGAAGGTAATCGAATCCTTGCCAAAGTATTGCTGCTCCATGGTCAGGATGATCCAATGGTAAGTGAAGAAGAAGTTAAAGCCATTAAGAATGAACTAACGCATGCGCATTGTGACTGGCAGTTGCATGTGTATGGAAATACAATGCATGCATTTACCAATCCGAGCGCCAATGATCCGGAATTTGGTACTGTGTACAATTCGACTGTCGATGCTCGTTCCTGGGTAAGTATGGTGAATTTTCTGGAGGAAATATTCTAAATACTACTGACCTTTGACTTGGGGCAGAAAATTTTTTCAACAATCAGGCTCGGAGTCGGCATAGGGGTTATTTAGCGAAAACTATAGGGTGAGTCAGTTTTCTGGTAATAAAGATCAATGTGTTGCCACCCATGATGACTCGTTCATCCAGTGTCAGATCTGGCCGGTGTTTCTTACGGCTTTTCTCCGAACTCAGTGCGCTGATTAGTTTGAATATTGCAACCAGAGGATAGAGTAGATACTGTCGGCGTTTATGGGCATTTCTTTTGATTTCGCAAACTTCCAGATTGTTTATTTTGAATATAAAATCTAAATGGGTAATGGTTAGCGGAGTGTTATGAAATTCGAATAATTGACAATTTTGTTCGAGGTAGGCATCAATATGAGGTGGTTTTGTTAAATGGCCGTGAAGTAAAAATTTCAGTCGTTTTTCAATATTCGAATAATTCGGAATGGAGAATACGCCGTAGCCACCTGGTTTTAGCACCCGGCTGAATTCTTTGACGGCTTGGAAGGGGTCGGTCATATGTTCAAGTCCATCGACACAGCAGGTGTAATCGAAACTGTTATCAGGAGCCCTGATTTCCCGATTCAAATCGGTGTAAATACAATCCAGTTCTTTTACTTCGAAAATCTCAGGATTGATTTCGCCGCTGGTGACCGTATAGCCCATTTCTTTTAATTTTAATCCCAGATGTCCGAAACCGGCGGGCGCGTCAAGCAGGTTGCCGGGTTTTTGAGTCGAAAACCAATTCAAAATCGTTTTATGGATACTGTGCCTGGCTTTTGGCTGAATGGCTTCGTGTTTAAATTCGTGATCGCGTTTGACGCTCATATCGTATTTAATCCCTTAATCAATCTTAAAAATAAGGTAACTGCTGTGTGTAAATATTACCGAGGGTGTAATCCACTGATCGCTTGAGCGGCTGCAACAGAGGTGTTGCTACAGAGCTTACAGGGAGGTATTGACGCATCTCTAATGCTAAAAAGGCTAAATGGTTACAGAATTAAACAGACATTGTACTGCGTTCACATAAATTTTGTGTCAAAAATCTTCATAAATGAAGGTTACACGCTAAAAACTAAATTGATCTAAATTGAGTTTGACGCTTCAGAGTTAATTTTTGCATCCTAAGGAGCGAGGTTTTAATAATATGCGAAAGAATGACGCAGGATTATTGTTTGTCTTGAAGGCGTAGCAACAGGCGCATAGTCGGGCTACGCAACTGTTGCTACAACGCAGAAGACCGACAATAAGACAAGTCAGGATTCGTATATTATTGAACCCTCGCTCCTAACTGTGAGGCTTGTAAATTAGTTTCCTTCCAGCGCCGCTTTTACCAGACCGGTTTGACTTTCAACGTGCTTTTTAAAACTTCCAACGGCAGGTGCTGCAGACATTGGACGGCCCGCATAATCAAGTTTTAGTTTGCTCCCGAGCAGGTCAAGAAAACGATGTTTGATTTGATGCCAGGCTCCTTGATTTTGCGGTTCTTCCTGACACCAGATCAAATCTTTGAGTTTTGTAAAGCGGCTCAATGCTGTGGTGAGTTGTTCCATAGGAAATGGATATAATTGCTCCACTCGAAAAATAGCAATGTGTTCAAAACCAGCCTTACGACGGGCTTCAAGCAAGTCAAAGTAGACTTTGCCGGAACACAGTATCAGTCGAGTTACTTTTTTCGGGTTGATGTCGTCTATTTCTTCTATCAATGGTTGGAAACCACCCTCAGATATTTGTTCAAGGGTAGAGACTGCTAATTTATGTCTCAACAGGCTTTTGGGACTCATAATTATGAGTGGTTTACGGTAGGGCCGTAGAATCTGGCGGCGCAATAGATGAAAGATTTGTGCAGGTGTCGTGGGAGCGCAGATCTGAACGTTATGTTCGGCGCACAACTGCAGATATCGCTCCAATCGAGCGGAGGAATGTTCCGCGCCCTGGCCCTCATAGCCATGGGGTAACAACATGGTGAGTCCACATAATCGGCCCCATTTAGTTTCACCGGAACTGATGAATTGATCAATGACTACCTGAGCGCCGTTGGCAAAATCGCCAAATTGAGCCTCCCAGATTACTAAAGAGTCGGGTTCTGCGGTGCTATATCCATATTCAAAACCAATCACCCCCTCCTCAGACAGGAGTGAATTGTAAATATGGAATTTGGCCTGATTATCGCTGAGCTTATTTAAAGGGATATAGATTTCACCATCCACCTGGTTATGCATGACCGCATGTCTGTGGAAAAATGTCCCCCGTCCAACATCCTGACCCGTCAGGCGTACGTTTCTGCCTTCTGTAAGAAGCGATGCATAGGCCAATGTTTCCCCGTAGCCCCAATCAATAGGTGTGTCACCAGTCGCCATTTTGCGACGGTTTTCCAGAATTTTGATGACTCTTGGATGTACTTCGAAGCCCGTCGGAACGGCAGTAAACTTTTCAGTTAAGGCGCGTATTTTATCCAGGGCTAAACGGGTACTACAGGGTGTGTCCCACTTACTATCAAAAAACTGGCTCCATTTGACAGTGTAGGGATTTACCACGTGGTCAAGGACTGGATTACTGACATGCTCCCTTCGTTCCAATGCCTGCACATAATCTTCTCGCATGCGATTTGCATCAGCCGTACTGATTACTCCCTGTTCGATCAATTCATCGCAATAAATAGTACGTGTGGTGGGGTGGTTACGGATTTTTTGATACATCATTGGCTGCGTGACTGAGGGTTCATCCGCTTCGTTATGGCCATGTCGGCGGTAGCAAATCATATCGATTACCACGTCTTTGTTAAAATCCGTACGATAATCCAGAGCCAAACGTGTGACGAACAAAACAGCCTCCGGGTCGTCACCGTTAACATGGAAAACAGGAGCCTGCACCATATTGGCAACGTCTGTGCAATAGAGAGTGGAGCGGGCATCAAAAGAATTACTGGTGGTAAATCCAATCTGATTGTTAATGACAATATGAACGGTTCCACCCGTTGAATAGGCCGGGGTTTCGGCCAGATTTAAGGTTTCCATAACCACGCCCTGACCGGCGAACGCGGCGTCGCCGTGTATCAGTACCGGTAATACTTCTGTTTCGCCGTTTTCATCGCGCCGGTCTTGTCGGGCTCTAACTGAACCTTCAACAACTGGATTGATGATTTCCAGGTGAGATGGGTTAAAAGCCAGTGCGAGATGCAGATGTCCTCCTGGAGTGTTCACGTCGGAAGAAAAGCCCATATGGTATTTAACATCACCGGACTTGGCCTGTTGTATTGCCTTGGAGCTGCCTTCGAATTCGTCGAACAAAATGCTTGGACTCTTGCCAAGCACGTTAACCAGAACATTCAGACGGCCACGATGAGCCATACCCAATACGATCTCTTTGGCTCCATATTCTCCCGAAGTCTGTATTAATTCGTCCAACAGTGGAATTAAACATTCCCCGCCTTCAAGCGAAAATCGTTTTTGACCGACATATTGTCTATGCATATGTTTTTCTATGCCTTCGGCTGCAGTCAGCATCTTCAAAATGTGCAATTTTTTTTCGTCAGTAAAAGATTGTTTAGCCCGAGTGCTTTCCAGTCGGCTGGCGATCCATGAATTAATCCCAATATCAACGATATGGGAATATTCTGATCCAACATTGCCACAATAGGTTTCGTTCAGAATGCCAAGAATTTTGCGCAGTGGTAGCCTTTCCTCGCCGAATAGTGTGCCGGTATCGAAGACGGTATCCATATCCAGATCACTCAGGCCATAGTAAGTAAGATCAAGATCCGGAACTGGAGGGCGTGGGTAGAGGTCGAGAGGGTCGCAGGTGGCCTGTAGATGTCCGCTGACTCGATATTGATGGATGAGTCGAGTAACCGACGATTGTTTTTGGAGTAATAATTCTGAATCTTCGGTATTAGTTGTACCGGCCTGTGAAGATTTGACGGGCCTTTGAGTCTTTAGTTGCGCACGAATCGGAGAGTGAGCGATATCGACCTGGTTGGGGTCTTTTTTTTGTAATGTTTGAAATTGATCCCGCCATGTTTCGCTCACCGATTCCGGATCGGTGAGATATTGTTCATATAAATCTTCGATAAAATTGGCGTTGGCACCGGAATAGGCAGAAAATTCACTAAATTGTTGAAGCAGGTTATTCATTTTGGGATCCATTTTTTTTTCTCTCATCCATAACTATAGGCTGAAAATGATTGAAAATTTAGTTACTGGTTGGTTTACTTATAAAATAATCCGAATTTCTGGTCAAAAAGACCTATGTATTGATGTACATTACGCTTTTTCTCGTTTTATTCAAATAACGGGTGGGCAATTGGTATATTGTCCGGCATTATTAGATTCACTTAAGAATTATAAATACAAGAAAATTACAAAATGGCTGATTATTCATTAATCTTTAACGTTTTAGTCGATCGTGTTGGAATCGATCGTTGCGCAAAATTGGCGATAGAATCCGCTAATCTGTCGTTCTGCGTAACGTTGGGCTACGACGTCGTTGAGGTTATTGGAAAACCCGTAGAAACCTTTCTGGGTTCTGAAATTGACAGTGACCGATTTTATTCCATTATCATGGATGATGTCTTGACCAGGCAATCGTCAGGTGAACTGGTAATTAATCTTAAATCAAAAAGTGGCCAGAGAATAGAGTTCAGTTTATGCGTATCGCCTTTGTTCGACGATCAGAAGAAGGTTCACAATGTAATTTGTATCGGTAGAAACATCGATCATACAGACTCGGTAGAACGCGCATTGATGGAGAGCGAGCAGCGTTTTAGACAAATGGCGGATATGACCGGAGAATGGCTCTGGGAACAGGATCCCAACGGTAACTATATCTATAGCAGTACAGCGGTGACTACGATATTGGGTTATTCTCCCACAGAAGTGGCAGGGAAACACTACACGGAATTGTTTAGCGAAGAAACCCGCCAGCAGTTTGTCAAAAAATCAGAAGATCCTGCAATAAGAAGAGGTTCCTTTTTCAATATACGCAATATGTATCGGCACAAGGACGGATTTGTGGTCAGTACAGAGTCGACTGGAGTACCTATCCATGATCATGCGGGGACTCTGCTTAAGTGGCGGGGTGTGGATCGAGATGTGACCGCGAGAATTCGTGGGGAGGAGGAAATGCGGCGGGCTCAGGTCAAATTGGCCATCGCTCACCATGAGATGAAAATTGCACGCAAAATTCAAGAGACCTTGTTGCCATCGTCACCTTTAATTGCACCGGGGATTCATGTCCAGGGTTTCTGTTTATCCGCTGATCAGGTTGGTGGTGATTATTTCGATTATTTCTGCCGGGATGGTAATAAGGTTGATGTGGTGATTGCTGATGTTTCCGGACACGCGGTTGGGCCGGCTTTGTTTATGGTCGAAACGCGTAGTGCATTAAGAAGCCAATCACAAATGGCGACTGATCCGAGTGAAACCTTGTTTATGATGAATCGTTTTTTGTACGAGGACTTAAGTCAGTCGGATCATTTTATTACCATGTTTTATCTACAGTATTGTCCGGTTATAGGTGAGCTCAGTTACGCAAATGCGGGTCATAGTCCGCCGCTGTTAAAAAAAGCAGGAGAGTCGACTTGCAAACAATTGGATGCGGATGGCTTGATTCTCGGTGTAAAAGATATTGTTAGTTTTGAACAAAAACAGGAACAACTGGAAATCGGTGATATCGTAGTGCTTTACACCGATGGCTTGACCGAAGCCCAGGATCCTGACGGTGAATTTTTTGGCATTGAGCGTTTGTGTCGTATCGTGACTAAAAACGCAGACGCAACGCCGCAACAGCTTATTGACATCTGTATTAAAGAACTCAAAGCGTTTCGTCGGGCAGATCTATTTGAAGATGATTTGACCATGGTGGTATTGCAGGTGACTGATGGGCTATGACTGCTCAGAGGAAACGACTTGCCCCCTAATCGAAACAGCCCTCTATGGGGGATCTGTGGAGGAAGTGTATGCGGCAGGGAAGCCGCATCCAAGCCTACAAGGATGTATTTACGGCGTCTTCCGGAACAGATCACCCATA
>Ga0114934_10000993_pt1 | contig 18446 bp, 18 predicted proteins | sample 4SBtaG_2_FD_99695 | JGI IMG/M metagenome (GOLD analysis project Ga0114934, IMG submission 99695) | Deep subsurface microbial communities from Kolumbo volcano to uncover new lineages of life (NeLLi) - 4SBTROV10_white metaG | ecosystem: Environmental > Aquatic > Marine > Volcanic ...
AGGCGGTTCGCGCCCTCGGACGACATCTGGTGCGGGTGATGTGGTCGATGCTTAAGCAGGGACGGGATTACGAGCTTCGAGACCAAAGGAGGCGCCCTTGAAAATCCAAGCGGAATGTTCAGGCCTTGCGATCGATACCGGTCTTGCCTGACTGATCCCTTCAGGGCAGCGCAGCCCCCGGCTTGCGGAGACGTAGTAGTCCCCAAGGTGCGCGGCGGTCCTCCTCCAGGCGGACCCTCTTAACTAAGCCCTTCCGCTCCAGGGCATCGACGAGGCGGCTGGCGGTCGCCGGGGTGACGGAGAGCCGCCGGGCGATGGAGCCGATCGTGCGGGAGCGGGGATGGGCATTATCGAGGAATAGCAGGGCCTGCACCCCCGCCCGCGATAGGCCCCACGCCTCGCCCTGCTTCCGCACCATTGCTTCAATTCCCTGAGCGATGCGATATAGGGCCAGGGCTGCCTGGGCGGTGGGACTCCCCTGAACCCGCTCTGCATCGAAGATCGAACCCCTCCGACCTTTTGAAGTACAAGTATTTGACATTGCCAAACAATTATAGCCAAAGCCAGGGCCTCTGTCAATAACTGCGGCGACGGAGCGGGTGCAGCTTATCCCTTCCCGTGCTCTACATGATCGGAGCAGGCCTGGAGGATGACAAGCACATGCTCGTCATCTAAAGAGTAATAGACCAGCCGCCCCTCCTTGCGCCCCTTCACCAGGCGCATCATCCGCAGGATCTGTAGATGATGTGAGGTGGCCGACTCGGAGGCGTCGAGGAGGACTGCCAGGTCGTGGACGCACAGCTCACCCTGAGAGAGCAGATAGAGGATCTTGACCCTGGTGGAATCTCCCAAGATCTTGAAGGTCGCGGCGATCCCCGCGGCTAGCTCACCGGACGGCATCCGCCGGGCCAACTCCGCGGCCTGCGTGGGGAGGAGTGTCTGAAAGTCTGGCTTGGTTTTGTCCTTCATCTTCAATACAAGCTCAGTTTATTTGATCTCACACGCTCGCGCAAGCCTTGACAGCCCGGCCCATTTTTGATATAGTGATGCCTGAACAATAATTCAAATATTGGAGAGAACGATGGACGAGGAGACCGCGGAAGTCAGGGTGGAGAAGCTCCATTGTCAGAGTTGTGCGCTCAAGATTGAGCAGGGTGTGAAGAGGCTGGAGGGGGTCAGCCAAGTCCAGCTCAACTTCGACACTGGCCAGCTTCTCATCCACTATGACCCGGCCAAGCTCGAACGCTCTGCGCTGGTCGCCGCGGTCAAGCGAGCGGGCTACGAGACGGCACATGAGGATCAAAGGGGATTCTGGCACGATCCCGAGCTGGTCTTGACCGCGCTCTCCGGGTCTCTTTTAACCGGCGGCCTGGCGATCTCCCTCTTCAGCCCTGACCCAATTCTGTTGTGGGTTGCCGCCAAGCCCCTCCCTCTCTCCGCAATCTTCTATCTCGGTTCTATTCTGGCCGGCGGCTATTACACTCTTCGGCGCGGTTGGGCCGCGGCACGAGCGCGCTCCCTGGACATCGACTTCCTGGTGAGCCTCGCCCTGCTCGGCGCGGTGGGGATTGGCGAGTTCTTCGAGGCGGCCAGTCTGGCCTTTCTCTTCTCCGTGGCCGAGATTCTTGAAGACCGCGCGGCCGATCGGGCGAGGGTTTCCCTCAAAAAATTAATGGAACTCGCTCCAGATGAGGCCCGCGTCCGTCGTGATGGCAGAGAAGAACTCCTGCCGGTGGAAGAGGTTGGGATCGGCGATCTGATTTTAGTGAAACCGGGCGAGCGGATTGGCATGGATGGGGTAGTCAAACAAGGTTCCTCCAACGTGAACCAGGCCCCGATCACCGGGGAGTCGCTGCCCGTGGCTAAAGGAGAGGGCGACCGGGTCTTCGCCGGGACGATCAACATCGACGGCTTTTTAGAGATCCAGGTCACCACACTGGCCCAGCATAGCACTCTCGCCAAGATCATCCGCCTGGTGGAGGAGGCCGAGGCGGAGAAGGCTCCCACCGCGCAGTTCGTGGAGCGGTTCGCCCGCTACTACACCCCAGCGGTGGTCGGGGTAGCCCTTGCTGTAGCCATAGTCCCGCCGCTCTTCTTCGCCCAGGCCTTCACCGTCTGGTTCCTCAAGGCGATCACCCTGCTGGTGATCGCCTGCCCCTGCGCTCTGGTCATCTCCACCCCGGTCTCAGTCATCTCCGCGATCACGGGGGCCGCTAGAGGCGGCGTATTGATCAAAGGGGGGCTCTATCTGGAGAACATGGGCCGGGTGCAGGCCATCGCCTTCGACAAGACGGGAACGCTGACCCGCGGCGAACCGCAGGCCACAGACGTGATCTCCCTAAATGATCATTCTAAAGAGGACGTGCTCCGGATCGCCGCTGCTCTGGAGCAGCGGAGCGAGCACCCCCTGGCCGAGGCGATCGTGAGAGCAGCGGAGGAGCTCCAATTGAAACTAGAAGAGAACGTAGGGGACTTCCAGGCGCTCACCGGCCGCGGGGTGCGGGCCAAGCTCAATGGCCAGGTCTATTACGTCGGCAAACCGGCGCTCTTTGAGTCGTTTCTTTCGCCTGACCAGCTCAAACTCGGCGAAGTTCAAATAAACAGACTGCAAGAGGAGGGGAAGACCGCGGTCCTCGTGGGGAACGAGACGGAGCTTTGGGGGATCATCGCCCTGGCGGACCGGCCCCGCCCGGGAGCTCGGGAGGCCATTCAGAGGATAAGGGAGCTGGGCCTTGCGCCGGTGATGCTCACGGGGGACAACGAGCGGACGGCGCGGGCGATCGCTCAGGAGCTGGGGATCGCCGACTTCCGCGCCGAACTCCTCCCCGAGGAGAAGGTCGAGGAGATCAAGAGATTAATTGGAAAATACGGCACGGTGGCGATGGTCGGCGACGGGGTGAACGATGCCCCGGCGCTGGCGATGGCCACCGTGGGGATCGCCATGGGCGCGGCGGGGACCGATGCGGCTTTAGAGACAGCCGACATCGCCCTGATGGCCGATGATCTCGCCAAGCTCTCTTATCTGATAAAGCTGAGCCGTAAGGCCCGCCTGGTGATCAGGCAGAATATCTGGGCCGCGATCTCAATTAAATTCTCCCTCGGCGCGGGGGTCTTCCCCGGCTTGGTCACTTTAGCGTTAGCAGTATTGATCGGGGACATGGGGGCCACCCTGGGAGTGACGGGCAACGCCCTGCGCCTGGCCCGGGTGAAATGGACCGAGAAGAGACACTCCGGATCACGGACGAGATAGCGATGGTCAACTTCGGTTATGGGTCTTCACCACTGTGCCCAAAGAGCTTTACCTCGGCCCGCTTGACAGCACTCTGTATGTCTAAGTTTAGGTTCCGCTCTAGCGCTTCTATGACTCCGAGCTTCCCTCGCGTCTCGGGGTGCGGGGCGATCATGAAGGAGCAGCAATCCGCGTAGGGCATGATCGATATTTCGTAGGTCCCGATCTTTTGCGCGAGCCGGATCGTCTCCTCCTTATCGAATCCGATCAGCGGTGCCATTACGGGATAACAAGATGCGGCATAGATTACGTTCAGGTTCTCCAAAGTCTGGCTGGCGACCTGGGCAAGGCTGTCGCCGGTGACGAGCGCCTTGGCCCCCTCAGCCTCGGCGATCCCGTTGGCGATCTGCATCATTATTCGCCGGTAGACCAACATCCGATATCTTGGAGAAACAGCCCGGACGATCTCCCGCTGGAGTCCCCCGAAAGGGATCATGTATAGCTTCACCTCGCCCTGGATCTTCGTTAAGACCTCCCCGAGGAGCTCGAGCTTCCGCCTTACCTGAGGGGAATGGATCGTCTCGTTGAAGAAGTGGAGGAGGACGACCTCGCAACCCCGCTTCATCATCATGAAGGCTGCCACGGGGCTATCGATCCCCCCGGAGAACAGGGAGACGACCCGGCCTGCCGTCCCCACGGGCAGCCCGCCGATGCCGCGGGTCTTCTCATGATAGACATAAGCTTCGTCGCCGTGGATTTCAATGTAGATCGTCAAATCCGGCTCTTCCAGCGAGACGGCCTTCCCTGTCCCCTGCTGGACGTGCGCGCCGACGGTGCGATTGATCTCGATGGAGTCCAGCGGAAAGTTCTTATCAGTGCGCCGTGCTGCGATCTTGAACGAGCGGGCCTCCCCGCCCTCCGCCTCCGCCAGTTGCAGGGCGGCTGCCTTGATCGCTTCGATGGTTAGGCCTACCAGTTTCGCCCGGGCGAAATACTTGATCCCGGGGATGAATTTCAAGGCTTCGCCGACCTCCGGGGCACCATCTTCAATGACGATCCGGCTGTATCTCCTGCTGACCCTCTTTTTTAATGCCCGGGCGATGTTCCGCACGAGGGTCCGCTCGAAGTAATCGCGATTCTTCCCCTTCAGGCCGATCTCGCCGTAGTGCACCACGTAGATGCCCATAACTATCTGGGGACTCTGCCTGGCGCCGATTCCTTCAGGGTCCCACCGTTGTGCCTTCGATCCAGAGGTCGATCAGGCTCAATACCCCCTCGTCGCTGATCGTCTCGCCCGTCCCGGGGACCTCCGTGCCCTCGACCCATAATCCGATCGCCCAGAGGATGTCCTCATCCTCGATCAGCGTCGGGTCACCAGAGTGGGCCGCAACGGCAGCCACAATACTCATCACAGCAGCCTGAACGGTGAAGCTCCAGGTGGTCGTGGCCATGTGTTTTCCCCGATCGGCAGCGGTGACCCAGACATCGATCTCGCCAGCAGCGAGGCTGATCCCGGCCTCCTTTAGGTCTATTGAGAATGTCGTGCCGTCCCAGTTTGCGCCGGGGCTGGCCTTATTGAAGCTGTGGCTGCCGGAGCTATCCTCAACCCGCATCTGGATCGCCTCGGGATCGACTCCGCTTCCCACATCCGTTATCTTTATTGAGATCGTTGGCTGAGAGTCGGTGACCATAGCATTCAATAGGGGATCAGGATTGGAGAAGACCGGCGGGGGGTCGGCCGCCCCGGTGACGGTCAGGCTCCCGCCCGCGGCCCCCACCTCCATCTGTGCACCGCTGTCGTCCTTCACCTGATCGGCCTGCACCTGCAGTTCACTGCTCCCGGCGGCCTTCCCCTGGAAGACGACCTGGGCAAGCTCCACCTCCGTAGCCCCGGTATGGACAGCATCTCCGCTATCACTGGCGAGGAGGGTGACTGAGCTGTGGTCGGCGGAGATTCTGAAGACACCTGTCGTCCTAAAGATATCGGGCCAGATGACATCGACGATGTCGGCGACGCTCCCGTTGGCCAGGCTGACCGTGATGGCGAAGCTGGCGAGCCCCTGGGGCGCGCTGTCCAAGACTAGGGGGATCTGGGTGGTCGCGCCGACCTCGACGCTCGCTGTCTGGACGGAGACCGTCTGGGCCATGCCCAGTTGGACAATGCTGAAGATAAAGGACAGAAATAGAAACCCTAGGGCGAACTTCCCTCTCATGCTCTCACCACCTCAAAGGATATCTTGGCCAGTTTAGCCGGAGAGCTGCGCCGGGTCAACTATGGATAGTCCAAACGGAGTCCGGTGGCGGAGGGGGTGGGATTCGAACCCACGGTGCCAGCGGCACGCCGGTTTTCAAGACCGGTGGTTTAGTCCACTCGCCCACCCCTCCGTCTCTACTTTTGATTATAGCTGCGCACCAGCGCTCGATCAAGTCCTAAAGCCCGTAAATTTGCGAACGGGGAGTGGGGAGGATAAAATAACCCACTTGGCCGAGGGATCGAGCTGAGACGTTATGGAAGAGTATCTAAAGCTGATTCTGGAGACGGAGGATAAGGCTCAGAGGGCGGAAGAGGAGGCGCAGGCGGAGGCCGAAAGGATTATCGCTGAGGCCCGCCGCCAGGCAGAGGAATTGATGGACCGGGCGGAGGAGCGAGCGAAGCGGCGACTGGCAGAGTTGCAGGAGCGGGCTGAGGCTGAGGCCCAGGCCCAGGCCGCCCGCTTGGAGGAGGAGCATAAAAAAAACCTCCGCTTACTGGAGGAACATTATCGTGCTGTGCGGGAGCAGGTCGTCCAGCAGGCGCTGGCGGAGCTGCTCGGCGCGCTGCGATGAAGAGATGTCCGAATATGCATTCCTGCTGGCGAAGATCCGCGGCAAGCTCGCGCGGATGGTCGAGTTGCCGGTCTATGAGGACCTGTTGAAGAGCGCTGATTTGGAGACGGTCCTCGACCGGCTGCGCGAGACGATGTATGGGCCCTATCTGGCGGAGGCCCCGGAACTGGAGCGGCTGACCGATCGGCTCCGCCAGGGCTTCTTCTCCGATATCTCCAGCCTGCTCCTCTCCCTCGACCGGGCCGATCGCGGGCTTCTGGGGGACGTGCTTGCCCGTTATCGCATCGAGAATATCAAGACGATCATCCGCGGCTATCTGCACCGCCTGCCGCCGGAGGAGGTTAAGAAGAAGCTGCTTGCGCTGCCCTGGGAGTCGTTCGATTACGAGCGCCTGCTCCGCCTGCCGGGGCTGGATTCCCTGATCAAAGAGCTGCCCTGGCGGGAGGAGCGCGCGCACCTGGAGGCGGTCCACGGGCAGGTTGGCGAGGCGGAGAACCCCTTCCCCTACGAGGCGGAGCTCGATGCGCTCTACCTGAAGCGGCTGATCGGGCACTGGAGGTGGCGCGAGGAGGGCGTCAAGCGGATCCTGGGCAACCGGCTATTGAAGGAGACGCTCACCTGGGCCTACCGCTTGAAGGGCTATGGCCGCTCCTTCCCCGAGATCATCAATATCCTGCCCGACTTCCGCCCGCTGCTGCCGCTGGAGGAGCTGCAGGCGATCCTCGAGGAGGAAGAGGGCTGGCGGCGGCTCCGGCGCTGGCTGAGTGCGACGCTGGCCCGGGAACTGGAGGGGACCGAGCGCTTCGACCTCGATCTGCTGACGAAGCTTTTCGATGAACAGTTGCTCCTCTCCATCAGGAAAGCTCTGATCGTCGAGCCCTTGGGGATAGCAATCGTGCTCGGCTACACCTACTGGAAGGAGCTGGAACTGGCGCGGCTGATCGGGCTGCTCGAGCGGGCCCGGGTCAGGCTGTAAAAGATGTTCATCACTGAGAAGATGCACCGGGTGAGCATCCTGCTCCCCCGCGAAGATGAGACAAGGCTCTGGGACAAGCTGGGGCGCTTCGGCGGGCTTCAGCCAGGCGAATTGCGCAGTATCACACAGCTTGAGGAGTATCTCTCGTTCATCGATTTAGGGGAGTTGAGCGCAGGGCTGCGCGAGGCCGCCGGCTTCCTCAATGTCGATTTGGAGGAGCCGCTGCGCGATCCGGCGGCTCGGTCGCTGGAGTCGGAGCAGTTGCAAGTTGAGCTTCAGAGGCTGAAGCAAGAGCTGGACGAGGCCAAGGGGCGGTTCCAGAGGATCAGAGGGCGCCAACGGGAGCTGGAGAGGGGCTTAGATCGGCTGACCACGCAGCGGGCCCATTTGGAGCTATTAAAACCGTTGCACGCTGACATCGGCGCGCTCCGCCGCCTGGAGCGGTTCGCCGTGGTCGCCGGAACGCTCCCCCGCGAGAATTTGGACCAACTGGAGCTGAGCCTGCGGGAGATGCCCCATACACTCCTGCCCTACCGGTTGGAGCGGCATCGCGTCCAACTCGTCGCCGTCACGCTCAAGGGGAGCGAAGATGATCTTACAAAGATCCTGGAATCGGCGCTCTTCCAGCCGATTGAGCTGCCAGAACTCCCCGGCCTTCCGGAGGAGGCCTTGGAGGAACTGGCGCGGCGCGAACAGGAGGTCAAAGGGGAGCAGCTCCAAGTCGAGCGGGAATTGGAGGAGTTCGAGCGCTGGCGGGGACGGAGAGGGGCGGAGGTCGGCGATTTTTTGAAGATAAATAACAAGACCCTGGATGCACTGGAGCAGACAGGCCAGACGCGCGCAGCCTCCCTCGCCGTCGGCTGGGTGCCGCGGCGGGATTTTAAAAACCTAGAAAAAATAGTCCAGGAGGAGCCGAACTGGGTGCTGCGGAGCGAGGAGTTGCCCTACCAGAAGCCGCAGGATGAATACGGTCTCCAGGTGCCAAGCAAATTGCGCAACCCGCCGTTCTTCCGCGCCTTTGAGGGGCTGATCAACGTCTACGGCACGCCGCGCTACGGTGGCTTCGACCCGACGATCATCTTTGCTTTTCTATTTATTTTAATCTTCGGGATGATGTTCGGCGACCTGGGACACGGCCTGGTGCTACTCTTGCTCGGCCTCGGATTACGCCTCTGGCCGCGCTTCCGCCGGCGCATTGGGATGCAGCGGACGGGGACGGTCCTGGCCGCTGTCGGTAGCTCCTCGATGGTCTTCGGGACGCTCTATGGGAGCCTCTTCGGCTATGAGAATATCATCCCTGCGCTCTGGTTCCGCCCGCTGGAGCATATCAACCGCCTGCTGGTCTACGCGATCATCGTCGGCGTCGGCGCGATCCTGATCGGGATCTTGATCAATATCATCGGCAAGCTGATCCAAGGGCGCTACGCCGAGCTGATCTTTGAGCGCTCTGGCATCCTGGGGCTCTGGTTCTATCTCGGCGCGCTGGTCGTCGTCTACCTGATGATCAAGGGGGGGACGCTCAATCTATTGCTGATCTTCCTGTTGATGTTCCTCCCGCTGCTCCTGATGCCGCTGGAGGGGCCGTTCGCCCGACGGCTGCAGGGAAGAAGACAGGCAGAGGAACAAGAGGAACAGGAGAATGAGGGGTTCCTCGTCGGGCTGATCGTCGCCGCAGTCGATATCTTCGAGACGATGATCGTCTATCTGAGCAACTCCATCTCCTTCGTCCGTGTGGCGGCATTCGCCTTGAACCACGTGGCGCTCTCGCTGGCGATCTTCCAACTGGGGGCGATGCTGCGCGCCTTCCCCCTCGGCGGGGTCCTCTACATCCTGACCGTCGCCGCGGGGAATTTAATCATTCTGATCCTCGAGGGGGGGATCGTGGGGATCCAGACGCTGCGGTTGGGATTCTACGAATTCTTCTCCAAGTTCTTCCAGGAGGAGGGAACGCATTTTAGGCCGTTCAAATTCGAGTTTGTCGAGAGGAGGTAGGAAAGTGCGCAAGGTCATCTATGGCTTGTTGGGGTTCAACCTGGTGCTGCTCTTAGGAGGCTTGGCATTGTTCGGCTTCTCCCTGGTGGTCTATCATCCGTGGGCGGCAGCCCAGGAGGCTGGGGCCACAGCGGCCCCCGCTCAAGGGAGCAACGTCGGCTTGGGGCTGATCGGTGCAGCACTGGCGACCTTCGGCAGCACCATCGGCGCCGGTTGGGCCCTGGCCTACGTCGGCGCGGCCGCTCTGGGCGCGGTCACCGAGAGGCCGGAGATGTTCGGGCGGAGCCTGGTCTACGTCGGCCTGGCTGAGGGGATCGCGATCTACGGAATCATCATCTCGATCATGATCCTGGGGAAGCTGTAGCTTCGGAGCGCGGGTTGAGATATAATTCGCAACGATGACAAGAGCGACGCGAGAGCGGATCTACGTCATTGGCTCACGTGAGGCGGTCCTCGGCTTCGCGCTCCTCGGGATCGCTGGGAGCACGCCACAAGGTCCTGATGAGCTGGGCGAAGTCCTACGCCACAGTTACGAGGAGCCGGGGATGGCCCTGATCCTGATCGAGGAGGGATTAGCGGCAGAGGCTCGCCCGGTGGTAGATGAATTGCTGGCACAGCGCGGCTTCCCCCTGATCGTCGAGATTCCTGGCAGGGAGGGGCCGCTGGAGCAGCAGAGCATCAAAGAATATATTGCGGGGGCAATTGGGATCAGGCTATGAGCGCAGGGCAAGCGATCGGTGATCTGGAGGGGCTCACGCGGCTGGTTCGGGATAAATCACAACAGGCAGCCGCGGCGACGCTGGCCCAGGCCCGCCAACAGGCGGAGCAACTCACCCAGGAGGCGGGAGCCCGGGCTAAGGAGCACGAGGAGGAGTTGGTCCATGCCGGGCTGAACACGGTCGAGCGGGCCCGCAAGCGGATCATCTCCCAAGCGCAACTGCGGCTCAGGGGTGAGCTGCTGGAGCGGAAGGCGGCGATCTTAACGGATATCATCGACGAGGTCCGGGGGCGCCTCGAACGGATGCGTGCTGATGAAAAATATCTGGACCTGCTGCTCGCATTGGTCCGCGGGGCGCTGGCTGGCGAGCCCGCGCCGGGTCGCGTTCTGATCTATCTAAATCAGGAAGACCTGCAGAATTATGGCAGCGGACTGCGCGGGCAACTCCCCAAGGAGCTGGGCCTGAAACCGGGAGAGATGGAGCTGCTTGCCGTGAAGATCGCCGGCGGGGCGATCATCGAGCTGCCGGAGCGGCGGCTCCAGTTTGATAGCTCTCTGGAGCAGATCCTAAGCGAGTTCAAGCCCCAGATCGAGCGGCTGGTCCAGGAGGAGGTCTTCGTCGCCCCGGAGGCGCAGCGGCCTAGCGAGGAGCGAGGTGAGACAACACATGGCAACGATGCCGGCTGAGGAAAAGGGGATCGTCACCTACATCAACGGCCCGGTAGTCAAGGGCCGGGGGATGGCCCTGGCCAACATGATGGAGCTGGTCTACGTCTCGGAGGAGCGGCTCTTCGGGGAGATCATCGGCCTGGAGGGCGACATCGCCACGATCCAGGTCTATGAGGAGACGACGGCGCTGAAGCCGGGGGTGCCGATCTACCGCTCCGGCCGGCCGCTGGCGGTCGAGCTCGGCCCCGGCCTGATCGGAAAGGTCTTCGATGGGATCGAGCGGCCACTGGAGCCGATTCGCGACAAGCAGGGGACATTCATCTGGCGCGGCGTCCACGTCGAGGCGCTCGATAGAGAGAAAAAATGGCATTTCGTCCCCCAAGCGGAGAAGGGCCAAGAGGTAGTCCCCGGCGAGATCGTCGGCGTGGTCCAGGAGACACCGCTGTTGGAGCATCGGATCGTCGTCCCCTACGGCATCCGTGGCCAGCTCACCGAAGTGGCGCCTGAAGGCGATTAGACGATAGCAGAGCCGATCGCCAAGCTTGAGGCGGAGAAGGGGGCATATAAGCTCTCGATGCTCCAGCGCTGGCCGGTCCGGCGAGTGCACCCGCTCCAGGAGCGGCGAACGCCGACGGTCCCCCTGATCACCGGCCAGCGGGTGATCGACATCCTCTTCCCCGTGGCCAAGGGTGGGACGGCCGCTGTGCCGGGGGGCTTCGGGACGGGCAGAGGTGTCGCCCCCGAGCCGCCGGTGCTGCTCGCTGACGGAACACTCCGTCAGATTGAAGAGATTTATGCTGCAAACAGGGGTCGAGGTCAGAGCTTCATCGATGGCTTCGAGAGCTACACTGAGCTTGGGAAACCGCTTCAGATCATCGGCTATGACGGCCAACAGTTTGAAAAGCAGGGAGCCACGTCGGTCTATCGGGGGATGACCGATCGCCTGATCGAGATCCGGACGCGCACCGGTCGCCGGGTCCGGGTCACGCCGGTCCATCGGCTGCTTGCTTTGGAGCCAGAGCTGGCAGTCCACGAAGTGGAGGCCCAGAGGCTCCAGGTGGGTGACTACCTCGTCGCTCCGCGGAAGATCGAGTTCAAGGGCGAACCCCACCAGCGCCTTTCCGCCTTTAAGCTCTTTGAGGAAGAGCGGGTCTGCGATGGGGAGATCCTTGAGCGATTGCCACGGCTGATCGATGCGGCCGCTCGGCAATTGGAGATGACAAAGAAGCAGATGGCAGAGAGACTTGGGGTCCCTTACAGTTGCCTGCTAGAATATTATCATGGGAGGAACCGGCCTACGGTGAGCTTCCTCCAGCAGTTGGTCGCGCTGCTGGGGCTGGAGGCGGAGCTTGAGCCACGATTGGTCAAGGGTGAGCGGCAGAGCAAGCCGCTGCGAATTCCGCAGGAGGTCGGCCCGGGGCTGGCCGAATTCCTGGGCCTGGTGATCGGCGACGGCTCGCTCAAGCCGACTGCCGTCTGCTTCTATAACAACGACGAGCGGATGCTCCGGCGCTTCGCCCACCTGGCAGAAGATCTCTTTGGGTTAGAGGCAAGACTGAGCGCCGGGCGGACGGTGAGACAGGCCTGCATTCATAGTGTTGTTCTGGTCAGATTTTTGGCGAAGCTAGGCATCCCCCGACGGCAAAAGGCCCGCCAGGCCTGTGTCCCCGATGTGATCATGCGCTCACCCGACTGGATCGCCCTGCATTTCCTGGGGGCCTACTTCGACTGCGACGGGAGCTTCAGCCGCTACGAGGCCGAGCTTACCACTGCCAGCGAGGGACTTCGACTTGGGGTCTCTTATCTGCTGCTCCGCTTAGGGATCCTGCATAGCCTCCGCGAAGGAGAGGGCCGGTATCGGCTCTTCATCCGCGGTAAGGCGGAGCTGACCCGGTTCTACGAGGCCTGCGGACGGCCAAGCTCGCCGAAGTTCACTGCGATCAAAGCTTATCTGGAGGACGGTCGCCGGGGCTACACCGCCATTGATGTGGTCCCCGTCGCAGCGGAGTTCTTGGAGGAGCTGTATGCAGCCAGCGGTCGGCCGCATGCCGCGCTGGAGCTCGTTAGGGTAAACACCTCAAATTACTTCGGTGAACGGGCTACGTCGGAGACGATGAGCGCTCCCACTTTCAGAAGATTCGCCGCGGTGCTCGGGCTGCCGGAGTTAGAGGAGCCCACAGCAAGGCTCTCCTCCATCTTCTATGACCGGATCGAGGAGATCAGGGTGATCGATGGGCCGACGCCGGTCTACGACCTGACCGTGCCGGGGACGCACAACTTCATCGGCGGCTTTGGGCCGCTGATCCTGCATAACACGGTCTTGCAGCACGCCCTCGCCAGTTGGGCCGATGCCGATCTGATCATCTTCATCGGCTGCGGCGAGCGGGGGAACGAGATGACCGACGTCTTGACCGAATTCCCCAAGCTGGAGGACCCGCGCACCGGCCGGCCGCTGATGGAGCGGACGATCCTGATTGCCAACACCTCAAATATGCCGGTGACCGCCCGCGAGACTTCAATCTATACCGGTGTGACGATCGCTGAATATTTTCGGAATATGGGCTACGATGTCGCGCTGATGGCCGACTCCACGTCCAGGTGGGCCGAGGCAGTCCGCGAGATCGCCGGAAGGCTGGAGGAGATGCCCGTTGAGGAGGGCTTCCCATCCTACCTGCCCGCGCGGTTGGCCGAATTCTATGAGCGAGCCGGCTACGGCAAGGTGAGTAAGGACCGCTACGGCTCGATCACGATCATCGGCGCGGTCTCCCCGCCGGGGGGTGACTTCACCGAGCCGGTGACCCAGAACACAAAAAGATTTATTAGAACCTTCTGGGCGCTGGACAAGCGGCTGGCCTTCGCCCGCCACTTCCCCGCGATCTCCTGGATCGAGACCTACAGCGAATACGTCGATGCGATGGCCGAGTGGTGGGCAAAGGAGAAGCAGGTCGATTGGCGGGGGCTGCGCCAGCGGGCTCTGACCATCCTCTCGCGGGAGAACGAGCTAAACAAGATCGTCCAGATCATTGGCCCGGACGCGTTGCCCGACGATCAGCGGCTGATCCTACATGTGGCCGAGCTGATCAAGGAGGGTTTTTTGCAGCAGAACGCGATGGACGAGATCGACCGCTACTCCACGCCGGAGAAGGAGCTCAAAATGCTCCAGCTCCTGATGAAATACGAAGAACGGGCGCGGGGGCTCGTCCGCCGCGGGCTGCCGGTCTACCGTCTCCAGCGGATGAAGGTCAATTTAAAGCTCTTGACGATGAAGCACGAGGTGCCGAACGATAAGCTCGAAGAGCTGGATCAGCTCGAGCAGGAGATGGAGCAGGAGTTCGCCCAATTGGAGCAGGAGTTAGCGGCACCAACGGGAGCGAGGTGACGGAGATGGCGATGAAGGTGCAGCGCCGTATTTACCTGGGCATCAAGGAGGTCTCTGGGCCGTTGGTCTTCGTCGCGGGAGTCAAGGACGTGGGCTACGGGGAGATCGCTGAAGTAGAGACTTCATTCGGCGAGGTCCGCCGTGGGCGGGTCTTGATTATAGATGAGGAGATCGCCGCGATCCAGGTCTTCGAGGGGACGAGTGACTTCTCGACCACCAAGACGAGGGTCCGCTTCACCGGCCAGCCGCTCTTGATCAGGGTCTCCGAGGAGATGCTCGGTCGGGTCTTCGACGGGACGGGGCGACCGCTCGACGGGAAGCCTGAAGTAATTACGGGCGAGGAGAGGGATATCAATGGCGCACCGATCAACCCTGTAAGTCGCGTCTACCCGGAGAACTTCATCCAGACCGGCATCTCGGCGATCGACGGGATGAACACCCTCATCCGGGGGCAGAAGCTGCCCCTCTTCTCCACCAGCGGTCTGCCCCATAACCGCCTGGCGGCACAGATCGTCCGCCAGGCGACCATTCCTGGCGAAGAGTCGGAGTTCGTGATCGTCTTCGCTGCGATGGGAGTAAAACATGACGAGGCGGCCTACTTTGAGGAGAGCTTCCGCGAGACCGGCGCGCTGGAGAATGTGGTGATGTTTTTGAACTTGGCCGACGACCCCTCGATCGAGCGGACGATCACCCCGCGGGTGGCGCTCACCGTGGCGGAGTTCCTGGCTTTTGATTTGGGAAAGCATGTCCTGGTCATCTTAACCGACATGACCAACTACTGTGAGGCGCTGCGCGAGGTGGCGACCGCTCGCGGCGACGTCCCGACGCGCAAGGGCTACCCCGGCTATCTGTATAGCGACCTGGCCTCGATCTACGAGCGGACCGGCCGGATCAAGGACTCCCACGGTTCAATTACGCAGATCCCGATCGTGACCATGCCGAACAACGACATCACTCATCCGGTGCCGGATCTAACGGGTTACATCACCGAGGGCCAGATCGTGCTCAATCCCGCATTGGATAAAGAGGGGATCTATCCGCCCATCGCCGTCCTGCCCTCGCTCTCACGGTTGATGAAGGACGGCATCGGGGAAGGGTTTACCCGCGAGGACCATCCCAACCTCTCCAACCAGCTCTACGGGAGCTACGCCCGCGTCCAACAGATCAGAAATATCGCCTCGATCATCGGGGAGGAAGAGCTATCGGATGTAGATAAAAAGTATCTGAAGTTCGGCGAGTTCTTCGAGCAGGATTTTCTCAATCAAGGAGAGGTGAACCGGACGATCGAGGAGACGCTGGGGCTCGGCTGGAAGGCTTTAGGAATTTTGCCGGTGGAGGAGCTCGGGCGGCTGAAGCGCGAGCAGATCGAGAGATACTATAAACCGCGAGAGTGATAGATGCCATTATTAGATGTCCCGCCGACGAAGTCGAATTTATTGGAATTAAAAGATCAACTGGCGATGGCCCGCACCGGCTATGACCTCTTGGAGGAGAAGCGCGAGGTCCTGGTCAGCGAGCTCTTAGGCATCATCGACGATGCGGAGTATCTCCGCCAGGAGGCCAATGAGCGGCTGACGAGCGCCTTCCAGGCGTTGATCGAAGCGATCATCGAGCTGGGGCAGGAGCAGGTGGAACGGGCGGCGCTCGCCTGCGGCGCGGAGGCCCAGATCAAGGTGCATGAGCGGAGCATCATGGGCGTGCTCGTCCCGCTGATGGAGCGGAAGCTGCGTGAGCTGGAGCTACAGTATGGTCTATTAGGAACCTCGTTCAAGCTCGATGAGGCCCTGCGGCGGTTCTATGAGGTCCTGGATACAACTCTACGGCTGGCGGAGACGGAGACGACCGCCTGGCGCCTGGCGGAGGAGTTAAAAAAAACACAGAGGCGGGTCAATGCATTAGAGAATATTTTCATCCCCCAGTATGAGGAGACGATTCGCTATATCGAGGCCAAGCTGGAGGAGGTCGAGCGGGAGACGATCTTCCAGATGAAGCGGCTCAAGTCCTGGCGCGAAGAGAAGGGGGAGGTGTGAGATGGAACAGGTATTCAAGCGAGTCCTCATCCCCATCGACGGCTCGAACTACTCCCTGGAGGCGGGGGAGTTTGGGATCAAGCTGGCCAAGGGCTATGGGATGGAAGTCCTAGCCCTCCACGTGATCGACGAGACGGCGCTGGCCTCGCTCTCGCGGCTGGTGCGCAAGGGGGAGGAGGAGCTGCGCGGGGACCTCCAACGCGAGGGCGAGAATTGCCTGAACTACATGGCCGAGTTGGCCGCCCGCGCGGGCGTTCAACTGCACAGACTGATCGAGGAGGGGACGCCGCACCGGGCGATCGTCGAGGTCGCTGAACGCGAGGGAGTTGACCTGATCCTGATCGGGAAGGTCGGCCGCCGCGGACCACGGCGGATCTTGATCGGCTCGGTCACCGAGCGGGTGATCGAGTCTGCCAAATGCCCTGTCCTGGTGGTGCATGCGGATTTGAGGAACGGTCCCTCCGGCCCGGACTTGAGGGCTTGACCCCGGAGGTGAGGCTGCGCTATATTTCGTTTCGCTAGAGGAGGTAGGAATAGGGATGGAGAAAGTGCATGATCACGTTCAGCGGGCGGCGGAGGCCCCAGCCCTTCCGCGCCGCCGGCTGACTGAGACGGAATCATTCCGCGATCTCATCAAGGGCCTCTGGGAGAACAACCCGACCTTCCGGATGATCCTCGCCATGTGCCCGACATTGGGGACGACGAACATGGCGATCAACGGGTTCACTATGGGGATCTCCACGGCCCTGGTGACAGTCGCCTCCTCGGCGACCGTCTCACTGGTCCGCAAGCTCGTCCCCTCTGAGGTCCGCATTCCGGCCTACATGATCATCATCGCCGCCTATGTGACGGTGGTCGACCTGTCTCTTAAAGCCTTCGTGCCGGAGCTCTCCAAGGCCCTGGGGCCGTTTGTGCCGCTGATCGTGACCAACTGTTTCGTTTTGGGCCGCGCGGAGGCCTTCGCCTCCTCTCACGGGCCGTGGCTCTCGGCGATGGACGCCCTGGGGGTCGGCCTGGGCTTCACTGCCTCGCTGACCACGCTGGGGATCATCCGCGAGCTTCTGGGCTTCGGCTCAATCTTCGGGATGCCGGTCCTGGGAAGCTGGTGGGTCCACTGGGTGATCATGGTCCTCCCCGGCGGGGCCTTCCTGGTCTTGGGTCTATTCATTGGGATAATTAAATATTTCTCCCCCGGCGGGACCCTGGGAGGTGCATAATCGATGGACGTTCTCTTAATCATCATCGGAGCGATCCTCACCAACAATATTCTATTGACGACCTTCTTCGGGATCTGCCCCTTCATCGGCGTCTCCGGGGAGTATCAGGCCGCAGCGGGGATGGGGATGGCCGTGGTCTTCGTCTTGACGCTGACCATACCGATCAACTGGCTCATCGAGCATTTTCTGCTCCAGCCGCTGGGGATCGAGTATCTAAGATTTATCGCCTTCATCATCACCATCGCTTTTCTAGTCCAGATCGTGGAGATGTTCGTTGCCCGCTTCTCCCCCGCGCTCTACAATGCCCTGGGGATCTATCTTCCCTTGATTACCGTCAACTGCGCGATCTTCGGGACCTCGCTCTTCATGATCATCTGGAAGTTGAACTTCGTGCAGAGCGCGGCCCTAGGCTTCGGCGCGGGGGTCGGCTGGGCGTTGGCCATCCTGGCAATGGCCGCAATCCGCGAGCGGTTGAGATTCGCGCCGATCCCCAAGGGCTTCGAGGGCCCGGCGATCACCCTGATCACCGCCGGGCTGATGGCCCTGGGGTTCGCCGGCTTCTCGGGGATGATCCACATGCAGGCCTTCGGAGGCTAAACTGACTCCGGAGCAACTCCAGCAGGCGACCCGCCAGGTCTACTGGAATATCCCCTTTGTCGGGGAGCCGGTCTTCTATCTCCTGGCCGTCCTCGCCACGGCGGTCTTCATCTGGGGGCTCTACCGCGTGATCCGCCGCTGCCTCCGGGGCCACGACGGCGAGGCCGGCTCCTGGCAGCCCTTCTTCCAGCGTCTTTTCAAATCGCTCTGGGCCAGCGGCTCAGACTGGACCGTCTTTCGAACGGATCCCTACGCCGGTTTTATGCACCTTTTAATCTTCTGGGGGATGACCGTGCTCTTCCTCGGCACGGTGACGATCACCGTCGATTACGACATCCTCCGGCTGATCAATCCCCGGCTGCAGTTCTGGCACGGCCCGGTCTACATCTGGTATTCCTTGGTCTTAGATGCCTGGGGTGCGCTGTTGATCATCGGGACCTCGCTGGCGTTGATCCGCCGCTATCTGATCCGTCCAGCGAAGTTGAAGACGAAGAGGTGGGACTGGCTCGTCCCCGGCTGGCTCTTGGTGATCGCGATCACCGGTCTCTTCGTCGAGGGCGCGCGGCTGGCGGCCCTCCAGCCACCGTGGAGGCTCTGGTCGCCGGTCGGCCTCGGCTTCGGTTATTTTCTGCGAGACGTAGGCCTGCAGAGCGTTGCCGGACTGCGAGCCCTTCATCTCTCGATCTGGTGGGTCCACGCGCTGCTCGTCCTCTCCTGGATCGCCTGGATCCCCTTCTATCCCAAGGTGGTGCATATGTTCTCCGCCGCTATAAATTTTTACTTCCAGCGCGCGGAGCCGAGCGGTCTATTAAA
>Ga0114934_10000994_pt1 | contig 18443 bp, 20 predicted proteins | sample 4SBtaG_2_FD_99695 | JGI IMG/M metagenome (GOLD analysis project Ga0114934, IMG submission 99695) | Deep subsurface microbial communities from Kolumbo volcano to uncover new lineages of life (NeLLi) - 4SBTROV10_white metaG | ecosystem: Environmental > Aquatic > Marine > Volcanic ...
AGATAAATTAGATCCATATAAAAATGTAACACCTACAAATAGAGAGCTACTTGCCCAAGGGACTGGAAATATACTTTCTGGATTAATAGGAGGCTTACCAATAACACAGGTAATTGTTAGGAGTTCTGCAAATATCCAATCGGGTGGTAGAAGTAAAATGTCTGCTATTATTCATGGGTTTTTACTATTGATATCGGCAGTAGTAATTCCTAAATTATTAAATATGATTCCGTTATCAGTACTTGCCGCAGTACTCTTAATTGTGGGCTATAAATTAGCAAAACCCGCATTATTTAAGAAAATGTACAATTTAGGATGGAAACAATTTATTCCGTTTACAGTAACTGTTTTAGGGATAGTATTTATAGACCTTTTATATGGTATTGGTTTAGGGCTTGCTGTTGGGATAGTTGTGATACTGATAAAGAGTTATCAAAACTCACACTTTTTACATAAAGAAGGAAAAGAAGAAGGCAAATTAAAAATGACTTTAGCCGAAGAAGTTACATTCTTTAATAAAGGAGCTATTTTAAAAGAATTAGATTCCTTACCAGAAAACTCAAACTTAGAACTCGATGTTAGAAAAACTAGGTATTTAGATAATGATATAGTAGAAATTCTTGAAGATTTTGCACTTAAAGCTAAAAACCGAAGTATTAACATTAAACTTATTTCTGAACGGGGCACTGTTGAAAATCCACTAAGTTATATCGAGTTCTTCAAATTAAGACCAAAAACAGCATAAAATAAATTTTTTAAAACAATAAAAATGAAAGCACATACAAAAATAACACAAGCAGCAATGACCCCAGAAAAGTCACTGCAATTTTTAAAGGAAGGAAATATAAGATTTCAAAATAATTTAAAAACAAATAGAAACTTACTAGAGCAAGTAAATGACACAAGCGAAGGGCAATTTCCGTTTGCAACTATTTTAAGTTGTATCGACTCAAGAGTATCTGCCGAATTGATTTTTGACCAAGGTTTAGGAGATGTTTTTAGTGTAAGAATAGCAGGAAATTTTGTAAATGAAGATATTTTAGGGAGCATGGAATTTGCATGTAAACTTGCAGGGACAAAGCTAATTGTAGTACTTGGGCATACAAGTTGTGGAGCCATAAAAGGTGCTTGCGACGATGCTAAAATGGGAAATTTAACGAAGCTTATTGAAAAAATTAAACCTGCAGTAAATGCCGTAAAATCACCAAAAGAAGTAAGTTTAAGAAATTCTTCTAACTTAGAATTTGTTGATAATGTTTCTGAGAAAAATGTAAATCTAACTATCGATAGAATTATTAAAGAAAGTGATGTTCTTGCAGATATGCAAAACAATGGAGATATTTTAATAATAGGCGCTATGTACAATATTAATACAGGAGCAGTCTCTTTTTATGAATAGCAAACCCGTTATGAAAGTAGTTTTGAAAAGAACAAAAACGCTAGTATTAATAGCACTATTAATACTACCTGTTTTAGCGATAAGCCAAGAGAGTAATTTTGGAAATTGGTTATTGTATATTGGGAATAAGCAAATTAATGAAAAGTGGAATATTCATAATGAAGTGCAGTTTAGAAACTATAATGCTATAGGTGATTTAGAACAACTGTTAATTAGAGTTGGATTGGGTTATAACCTTACAAATAATAATAACAATTTACTGCTAGGATATGGTTATATTTTGTCTCAAAACTATTTAAGAAATGTAAATGAAAAAAATTCGATAAATGAGCATAGAATTTTTCAACAATTTATAAATAAACAAAATGTAGGTAAACTAAAACTCAGTCATCGATATCGATTTGAACAACGATTTATAGAAAATGATTTTAAATTACGGTTTCGCTATTTTTTAGGATTAAAATATCCTTTATTTAACACCAACAATGACTATAAAATTTACATTTCAGTATATAACGAAATATTTTTAAATACAAAGCCCACTGTTTTCGATAGAAACAGATTGTATGGAGGATTAGGCTATAAGATTAGTAATAATATAAATTTAGAAATAGGATATATGAATCAGTTTTTTGAAAATTCAGGAAGAGACCAATTTAATATTATCACATTTATCACATTTTAAAAATAAAAAAAAAGGAAATTATAAGGCGTTGATTTTCATAAAAAATAACAGTAATTTAAATTTTTATCTAAAACAAAAATGATATGAAAAAATTATTTTCAAATTTCAAAGGGGATGCTTTTGGAGGTATTACAGCTGGAATAGTAGCATTACCATTGGCTTTAGCTTTTGGGGTGTCTTCAGGATTAGGTCCAAGCGCAGGTTTATATGGAGCAATTTTCATTAGTTTTTTTGCAGCACTTTTTGGTGGTACAAATACACAGATTTCTGGACCTACCGCGCCTATGACAGCAGTGAGCATGGTAATAATAGCCGGAATTGTAGCGTCATTTGATGGCGATATAAATAAAGCATTGCCTGCAATTTTAATGGTGTTTTTATTTGCAGGACTCATGCAAATCGGTCTGGGGTTAATCGGTCTGGGGAAATACATTAAATATATTCCTTACCCTGTTGTTTCAGGATTTATGACTGCCATTGGTGTTATAATTTTAGTAACCCAAATATTACCATCTATGGGTTATTATCCAAAAGAAGACACGGAATTTGTAAATCAATTTAAACCCTACGCAGAAGAGATAATTTTAGATAATATCTTAAAAGAAGAAGCAGGTGAAGGCATCTTGGTTTTAGAAGATTTTAAAGAGACCATAAATCGTGCCCAAAACATGACTCAAGAAGACATTCTTAAGGAATCACAAACCCTTGCTGCCAAAGAAGCTTCAGGGGTTTTAGGTGCTATTAAAGTAATGCCGAGGGCATTACAGTATATCAATTGGTTAGAACTAATTTTAGCATTAGGAACCATACTTATTATTTATGGTTTTAAACGAATAACGAAAGTTATTCCAAGTACTTTAGTGGCGTTGTTAGTAATGTCAGGAATTGCCTTTGGGTTTAAATTAGATTACAGACCTATTGAAGAAATACCAAGCGGTTTACCTATGCCTAATCTAGAGATGTTTACTAGCTTTAGTCTTGGTAGTGTTACACCATATATTTTTACAGCTTTAACTTTAGCCTTGTTAGGAGCTATAGACTCCTTATTAACTTCGGTTGTTGCTGATAATATGACTAAAACTAAACACAAGCCTAATAAAGAATTAGTAGGGCAAGGCATAGGAAATAGTATAGCAGCAATATTTGGCGGAATCCCTGGAGCAGGAGCAACTATTAGAACAGTAGTTAATATTAATGCAGGAGGAAAGACCAAATTATCTGGAATGATAGCAGGAATTTTACTCTTTATCATCTTATTGGCTTTAGGTCCAGTAGCGTCACAAATCCCTGCAGCTGTTTTGGCAGGAATACTTATTACTGTTGGTATTGGTGTAATGGACTATAAAGGATTGAAGGCAATGCCTAAAATGCCGCGTGCAGAAGTAATAATAATGCTAGTCGTTTTGGTATTATCGTCTGTTTGGAATCTAGTTTATGCTGTTGGAATAGGTTTGGTAATAGCATCTTTAATGTTTATGAAAAAAATTGGAGATGTATCAGCAGAACGTTCAGATGTTAAATCTTTGAAAAAGGAAAAAAGTTGGGTCGATGAAGCTAATTTTCCTGAAAATTTAAAAGAAAAAGTCTTTATAAAGCACATTAAAGGACCTTTGTTTTTTGGCTCTACAAGCGATTTTCAAAGTCTAGCTGCTCAAATACCTATAACAGCTTCAACCGTAATTATTAGATTTGGGCGTATGCCTTATATAGATCAATCTGGATTGTATGCTATGGAAGATGTACTTCAGGAACTCGGAAAAAATAAAATACAAATATTATTTGTAAACTTGTTAAAACAGCCTAGATATATGATGGAGCGGATAGATATTATTCCAGATTTAATACCAGAAGAACATATATTTGATAATTTTAACGATTGTATCTCATGGATAAAAGAAAGTATAAAAGACAATAATTAAAGAGAATCACAATGAATTTAGATAAAGTATTTCAGAATAACGAAAAATGGATTAAAGAGAAGATTGCCTTAGATGCTAACTATTTTGACGATTTAGGCAAAGGACAACAACCAGAGTTATTATATATAGGTTGTTCGGATAGTCGGGTTACAGCCGAAGATTTAATGGGTCTTGGTCCAGGAGAAGTTTTTGTGCATCGCAATATTGCCAACATGGTTTCAGGAATTGACTTAAATGCAATGTCTGTTATAGAATATGCTGTTGAACATTTAAAAGTTGCTCATGTAGTAGTTTGTGGACATTATGCTTGTGGAGGTGTAAAAGCAGCAATGCAATCAGCTGATTTGGGAATTTTGAATCCATGGTTGCGTAATATACGAGACGTATATCGCATACATAATCAAGAGCTTAATGCTATTGATTGTGAAGAAAAAAAATACGATCGATTGGTAGAACTCAATGTGCAAGAACAATGTATAAACCTAATGAAAACTTCGGCTGTGCAAAAAGCATATAGAGAAAGAGGGTTAAAGGTTCATGGTTGGGTTTTTGATGTGCATTCAGGACGCTTAATTGACTTAAATATAGATTTTGACACTATTTTAGATAAAATCAGAGAGATTTATCATCTAGATTAAAAAGCGAATTTAATTTTCAGTATTAGCAGTTTCTGAAGGAAGGTCTTCTTTAATAAGATAAGGGAAAATTAGAGGAACCAATGATTTTACAGGCTTGTATAAAATAGAGTCTTGTAATTCTTCATCTTCAATAAATGGAAGTGTTTTATTCATGGTATTAAATATCATAAGTACAACACTTAGGATTAATCCTATTTTTAAAGCACCAAACACACCTCCTAGTAACTTGTTCAATATACCTAAAGCAGCAAAATCCGCTAATTTTGTTAAGGCTTTTCCAGCCAATGAAATGGCTAAAACAATAATTACAAAAGTAATAACAAAAGCAATAATATTAATTGTTCTTTCATTCCAATCAAATCTACTATCTAAAAAATTTGAAGCAAAATCACTAAAATGAATTGCACCAAAAATACCTGCAATTAAAGCCACTAACGAAGCGACCTCTACAAAAAGACCTTTAGAAAGCCCACGGATGAGACCAAATAAAATAAGAGCCCCTAAAATGATATCTAAAATATTCATGGATGTAATAATTTTAGTAAATATAAATTAACTTTGCCACATTTAAGTTAACGCACAAATTACTATAAAAAGTATGTCTAGAGACGAACAACTCAAACAACGTTGGGAAACAGTAGTAGAGAAATTGTCTACTCAATTTGCAGATAGAGACACCTTAGATTTGGATGCTATTATTTATTTAATAGGCGTTCAAGAACTTGGGCAATTACACCGAGAATATAAAAAAGACGATAAAATAAGCCTTATGCATATTGCCATTTGTAAGTTGCTTGAGCCTTATGGCTATTATGAATTTGATTATTTTGATGATAATGGATGGCCGCATTATATAACCAAAGAAGAACTTCCGCATTTAAAAGCAGGGGAACAAAGCGTATTGATGAAAGAAGCTATTGTAAACTATTTTCTTGAAGCGGAGTTTATAAAATAAGATTTGTTAAATTTGCCCTTTATTTTGAAGCATTGCCATGATTGACAAGATTAAAGCCCTTATAACAGAAGCAGAAGTTTTTACTGCACAAACCAAAGAAGAAGTTGAAGCATTTAGAATTAAATATCTAGGCAAAAAAGGATTACTTAATGATTTTTTTGCAGAATTTAAGAATGTGGCAAAAGATGAAAAGAAAGACTTTGGGCAAATTGTAAATAAGCTTAAAAAAACAGCCGAAGATAAAGTTGCTGCTTTAAAAGAAGAACTTGAAAACAAAGAAGATGTTAAGGGTGTTTATGGCGATTTATCACGTCCTGGAGAGCCTATTCAAATTGGAGCGCGTCATCCTATATCTTTAGTAAAAAACCAGATTATAGATATCTTTTCTCGTATTGGTTTTAATGTGAGCGAAGGCCCTGAAATAGAAGACGATTGGCATAATTTTACAGCATTAAATTTACCAGAATACCATCCTGCAAGAGATATGCAGGATACATTTTTTATTCAAACCAATCCAGATATTTTATTACGTACACACACCAGTTCGGTACAAGTACGTTATATGGAAAACAATAAACCACCTATTCGTACCATTTCTCCAGGAAGAGTATATCGTAATGAAGCTATTTCAGCGCGTTCACATTGCTTTTTCCATCAAGTAGAAGGTTTGTATATAGATAAGAACGTAAGTTTTGCCGATTTAAAACAAACCTTGCAATATTTTACCACCGAAATGTTTGGGAAATCTAAAATACGATTACGCCCTTCGTACTTTCCTTTTACAGAGCCAAGTGCTGAGGTAGATGTATATTGGGGTTTAGAAACCGAAACCGATTATAAAATGACCAAAGGCACGGGTTGGTTAGAAATTATGGGTTGTGGTATGGTAGATCCTAATGTGTTAGAAAATTGTGGTATTGACTCTAAAGAATATTCTGGTTTTGCCTTTGGAATGGGCATAGACCGCATTGCATTATTACTACACCAAATAAGTGATATACGTTTATTAAGTGAGAATGATGTGCGCTTTTTAGAACAGTTTAAATCTGCTTTATAATAAAATTAAAAACTATGTTTTTCAAATTTCGTTCAATTTTTATTTCTTTTTTATGTTTAATTTTCACACTTTTTAGTCTAACAAGCTGTAGTGATTCAGATTTTGAATATACAATAGAAGCAAAGCTAAATCCGAATAGAATATCTCAATTAACAGCATTGCTCCAAATTACTGCTGAAAAACCATGTCGTGTTTCTATAAAAGTTTTAGGAGAGACACCAATTGAACAATCATTTGAAATATTTGCTGATAATTTAAGTATACCAGTTGTTGGGCTCTATCCCAATAAAACAAATAATGTGGTTGTGAATCTAAAATTTGAAGGAGGAGAAATTTTAGATACTGTAAAGATTAAGACCAATCCACTTCCTAATGGCTTTCCTAATATTAAAATTAACAAATTGGAACGAACAAAAATGGAACCAGGTTTGCACGCTTGCGATATTCATTTTGCTAACTATGGGAAATTCAATTCTATTCCAATGATTTTTGATGATCAAGGGAAAGTGCGTTGGTATTTAAATTTAAGTTTTATCGGAAAGATGGTTAGTCCTTTTCAAAGGCTTAAAGATGGTACTATTTTAATGGTTGACAGATTTAATATTTACGAATTTAATATGCTTGGGAAGCTTTTGAAACAAACAACGATTGATTCAAATTACGGAATGCATCATGATGTGGTTGAGTTGCCCAATGGGGATTTATTAATCTGTGTTGGGAAACGAGATGCTTATATTAACATCGATGGAGAAAAGGTACTCTCCGACAGTGACTTTATTATACATTTTGATAGAAAAAAATCAATGATTGTTAGGGAATGGGATTTGGCTAAACATTTAGATGTAAGTCGCAACTATTTAAACTTCTTACGTAAAGGAGATTGGTTACATATGAATGGACTGGCATTCAATCCTAAAGACAGTACTATTATAGTATCTGGAAAAGATCAAGGAGTTGTAAAAATATCTTGGAATGATGAGCTTAAGTGGATATTAGCTCCTAAAAGAGATTGGAAAAAATCAGGAAGGGATAATAAAGGGGAAAGCCCATTCCCTTTTGTGCTAACAGCAAAAGACTCTAATGGTAAAACATATGCCAATGATATTCAACAAGGAAAAAAAAGTGCTCCTGATTTTGATTTTCCTTTAGGACAACATGCTCCAGAGATTTTACCAAATGGGAACCTTATTGTTTTTGATAATGGTGCTCGCAGAAATATTAATGAAGAAAATAATTATTCTCGTGCTGTAGAATTTCATATAAATGAAACACAAAAAACAGTTACTCAAGTTTGGGAATATGGTAAAGAAAGAGGAAATTCTTTTTACTCATCAATAATAGGCGATGTAGATTTTCTTCACAACACTAAGAATATTTTGGTTACCTCAGGGTTTATCGATCCCGACGGCATCCATTCGGCTAAAATTGTTGAAGTTAATCATAAAACAGGGAAGGAAGTTTTTGAAGCAACGCTGTATTTAAAAAATCTAAGAGGAAATAGATTACCTGCTTGGGGGCAATCGGATATATTATATCGTTCAGAACGACTAGATTTGAAATATTAGCCTAATAAATTTTAAAGTTTCGTTATCTGGTTAAGATATGGTCAGTTTCAATTGGTTATATCTACCACGAACGAAGGTAGTTGTTTTTTCTTATAAAGTCAAGAAAGCGGTATCCACATTACCATCATAACTTTTGCTTCACACAAAGTTTATTTAGTATTTACCTTAAATTTAAAAACATCAGGTCTTGCATAATGCCCAACAACATCAAACATTCGTTTGGCAGAAATAATGTGTTGTAAATTAATATCGGCATATAAAATGCCTTCTTCAGCTTCCAGTGGCCCTGCTAAAATTTCTCCATTTGGAGCTATTATAGCACTATTACCAACATTTATCCATTCTTTTCCTTCAGGATAAAGTTTTTTAAATTCGTAATCATCAGGAATATCATCTATTCTTAGCGGCATGCAAGCACTAATTACAAAAAGCCCACCTTCTCTTGCAATATGCTGCATAGATTGAATCCAGTTTGGGCTTTTGTCCCAAGTTGGAGAAGCTAATATTTGTGCACCACTTTCATAAATGGCATTTCTCGCTAGTGGCATGAAGTTTTCCCAGCAAATTAATCCGGCTATTTTCCCAGCAGAAGTATCATAAGAATGCAAGGTACTACCGTCCCCTTGCCCCCAAATAAGACGTTCGCCTCCTGTTGGAATTAGCTTGCGGTGTTTCCCTAATATAACACCTTGGTCATTAATAAATAAGAGGCTGTTGTAAAGGCTTGTACTACTTGTTTCAGAATTTAACTCATGCACACCAATTACAACATTTATCTTGGCTGAATTTGCTGCTTTACATAATTTATCGGTTAATCTGTCAGGGACTGAAACAGCATTTTCAACAAGTTTTATGTAAAGGTCGTTTAAAACAGCACCTTTACTATTGGGAATAAGCCATACCCAATCAGGATATCCTGAAATAAATACTTCGGGGAAGACAATTAATTTAGCTCCTTTTTTACCAGCTTCTAAAATAGCTTCACAGGCTTTTTGAACGGTTTTTTCTTTGTTTAAATAAAACGGGGAGAGTTGAGCAGCTGCGACTTTTACATTCATAGAATTATGTTTAAAATCTTTTTCGTATTAATATTTTAATGGTATTAAAATTAATCATTTAGATTTGTTTCTTCTAAATTGGCATCCAAAGTACCATCATTACTTGAATTACAAAAAACAATAAAAACGGTAAAACCAAATACCCCATAACATCTCTGGCTTGTATTTTTATACCTTTACCCATAATAGGAAATACTAACAGTAAATAAAACGGTTGCAGTAAGTTACTTAAACTTTCGCCATAAGCAACGGAAAGAGAAGCTCGCGAGATTATTGCATTAATTTCTTCTTGAGGTAAGCCAGTACCAATTTCTTTTACTGCATTAATGATACTTGGGCCCACTACAGCAAATTCACCACCAGCTGATGGGATTGCAAAATTAACAATAGCTCCTGTTACGTAAGCGTAAAAAGGGTAAGAATCTATAGTAGCGAATGAAGCCAATACTTCTCCAAGTTTTGCTCCTAATCCTGTATATAGCATAATACCCATAATACCAGCATAAAAAGGGTATTGAAATATAATTCCTGAGATATTACTACACGATTGTTTCATTGCAATGACAAAACGCATAGGTGTTCTATGCAAGAGCATACCAACGATTAAAAAAATAAAAATCATGATATTAAAATTCAAATTAAACCCTTTGGTACTAAAATGAAAAATAATATAGGTCAATCCCATAATTACAATAACCAGTTGAAGAAAACTACTATTGTTTAATATGTCTGAGACTGATTTAAAAGGGAGTTTTAAACTTAAAGCTTCGGCTTTAATAGAAATGGCTTTGGTATTTTCTTTTGTTTCTAATAAATCGCTTAACTCATTTCCTTTTTTCTTTTTAGGAATTAGTAAAACCATAAATAAAGGAGCTACTACAATAAATAAAACAATCATTCCCATATTTAATGGAGACCCTAAAGTATATGAAGTAGGAATAACATCAGTTAAAATCCCTGTTTCAATTAAATAATTTTTTTCTGTGTTTAATAATAAGGGAATGGAACTCGATAATCCAGACACCCAATTACCAAATGATATATACACACAGGCTATTAAAAAAGGATAATTAATGCCTTTAACCCGTAAAGCTAATTCTCTTGCTAACACACAAGTAATTACAATCCAACCAAAACTAATTAATGATAATAACGCGCCAATCATAACTACCAAAAAGTAAACTTGTGTTGGGGTGTTAATAAAAATAGTGAGTTTATCAATGCCTTTTTTTATTGTTGGTGATAAGGCGATACTAAAACCAGTAATAATTATTAATACGATTTGCATACCAAATTCAAGTAGGTCAAAAAAACCATTGTACCAAGATTGAATAATTTTTAGTGGTGTAACATCTAACCAAATAAAAGCACCAATTCCTGTTATTATGGTTAAAAGTATTGCAAACACAAATGCGTTTGGCATGTATTTTAAAAATAGATGCGTAAACTTTTCTCCTAGTTTCGTAATCATTTTATGTTGGTATTAGTCTAACTTTTCCGTTAACTTTTTAAATACTTTTTTAGCATCTTTCCCTTCATATAAAATACCATAAACCGCATTAATAATTGGGAGGCGTGTTTTCTTTATATTTTGTTTGTTAAGCAAAAACGCGCTTTTTGTAGCATAATACCCTTCGGCAACCATGTTCATTTCCATTTGCGCCGATTTTACGGTGTACCCTTTACCAATCATATTCCCAAACATTCTGTTTCTAGAAAACACCGAATAGCCGGTTACCAACAAATCCCCTAAATATGCAGAGTTGTTAATGTTACGTTTCATTTTGTGCATCTTTTTAATAAAACGCTTCATTTCGCGGATAGCATTACTCATTAGTACACTCTGGAAGTTATCGCCATAACCTAATCCATGTGCAATACCAGCAGCAACCGCATAAATATTTTTAAGCATAACCGCATATTCTACGCCAATAATATCATCGCTTATTTTAGTTTTTATATAGTTGCTAGATAAATTATTTGCAATGTTTTGGGCTTTTACTGAGTCTGCACAAGAAATGGTAAGGTAAGACAAACGCTCTAGCGCAACCTCTTCGGCGTGGCAAGGGCCAGCAATAACAGCAATATTTTTAAATGGAATTTTGTAAGCATCATGAAAATGTTCGCCAACTAGCAATCCTGTTTCTGGAATAATACCTTTTACAGCAGATACGATTGTTTTACTAGAAATATCAATATTTAATTTCTCTAATTCACCATGAATAAAAGCGGATGGAATTACAAAAATAAGCACATCGGCATAAGCTGCAGTTTCATTAATATCATTGCTTAGTTTGAGTTGCTCTAAATGAAACTCTACTGAACTTAAGTAGTTTGGGTTGTGTTTGTGTTTTAATAAATGCTCTTTGGTATAAACACTACGCATATACCAACCTACTTCGTCAAGATTTTCGCAAAGCATTTTTACAATAGCAGTTGCCCAACTTCCGCTTCCAAAGACAGCATATTTTAGTTCTGAAGCCATTTTAAGGTAAAAATTTATGCTATCAAAAATACATAAAATATCACGCTTTAAATATAATTGACAATCAACTAATTACGTTTTTGGCACGCAATTTGAAAACACATTAGTATAACTAAAAGAAACGCTTATGAAGACTCTAAAACTACTTTCAGGATTTGCCTTAGTGGCAATATTATTTACCTCATGTTATACCGAAGTTATAATTGATGATACCAATATGTCTTCTATTTCTCTAAATCAATTATTAAACTCGTATGAGTTATGGTACGTTGATATTAATGAAACTAAAGGCTTTGGAGAAACCCCTTTTTTACAAATAGCATTTACGCTGTCTTTTAGAAATGGTACCTTATATGCAAACAACAATTTAGTTGGTATTGGTAGTCAAGGAGATGGATATGGGATTCCTGTTGGGAATTATAGTACCTATGATATGATTCTTGATGTGACTCATGATATTGATGGCTTTCAAACTTTTGATGTGTATCAAATAGATAATAATACTATAGAATTGTACAACCCTAATAATGATACGTCCTATTTTTTAAACGGCTATCAGCGTAGTAATTTTGATTATGATTTTGTGTTTTATGATAATATCCATTATTTCTTGCAAGAGTATGAAGCTTGGGAAAAAACATATACCAGTAACGTAGGCGCTATTAATGAATTTGATAACGAAAATTATTTACAGTTTTTAGCTGGAGGCAACGACTCTACATTCAGAAGCTCTCAAGATATAGCCATTGGTAATGTAAATAATATTTTTTGGGATTACATAGGTATTTATGGCGTACAGGATGTTGTTGGAAATGACTATTTAAAAAATTTAACACTAGATTATGACTTTTTTGACAATGAATATTTTGAATTAAACGTTATTAATGATGGGCTTATAGAATTGTTTCATCCTACGTCAGGAACGTATTATGAGTTTGAAGGGCGGGGGTATATTGAGTATATAAGAATTGCGAGTGGAAACTCAGATAAATCAAAAACAATCAAAAAACGGAAACAAAAAACAGAGCAGAAAGATAACCCAAGGGTTAATAATAGAAGCTAGAATTTTGGTTGGTTAGTTTTAGTTTTTAAACTGCTTAGAGGCATCTCTCTAGGCAGTTTTCTTTTTTATATGAGTTTAATTAATGAGAAACACACGACGAAAAGTATACAAAAAGGAAGCATAATCTTATTTTAATATGTATTTCATCGATTAAATATTGCTTTTTAAGGATAAACATGTATGTTTACCTCATAACCTACATAACTATTATATCATGAAAAAAATCACAGTATTAATTTCTGCTCTATTACTAATTAGTTTTTTTAGCTGTAATACAGAAAGTATAAACGACGAAAAAATTACTCAGGATCCAAATTTTAGAGTATTTGAAGCTAAAGTAAAAAAGAAAGGATCAGTTAATGGTTTAAGAACATCGTTAGACGAACCATGTATGACCACAAATTTAATTGCGGGTCAAAACTACATTGCTGGAACAGTAACTGTAGATATAGATGGAGAAAATTAATTATAACCTATTCTACAAATGAAGAGTGGACTATAGACGCAACTCATATGAGTATTGGTGATTGCTCTGAACAATCAATTCCTACAACAGGGTCAGGAAATCCGAAAGTTGGAAAGTTTGAACATTCTACAACACATTCAGAAGGTGTAAATGAAGTTACTTATTTGATAGATATTAGTGTTGCGAATGAAGAAGGCGGTTTTTGTTTTGCAGCACATGCTGAAGTTACAGGGCCAGAAGGAGGCGAAACAGCTTGGGCTGAAGGAACCCCGTTTGAAGGCAAAAATTGGGCGATGTACGTAGAAGCAAACGTTTCAGATTGCGAAGTAGTTGATGATGGAGGCGGAGTAAAATAAAGAATATAAAAAAAACCAGTTCAAGTGAACTGGTTTTTTATTTATAAAAATTCATTTCATCTAAGTAATTCCAAACATGTTCAGGAAGCATTGGTCTAATATTTTTTCCTTCTTTTATTGATTGTCTTATAAAAGTTGAAGATAACTCCATAATTGGAGCATCAACACTAATTATCTTTTTATGATTTTCAAATTTATGTTTAGTAGTATCTCTTGAGATTCTTGGATATACATATATAGAATAATGTTTTAAGATAACTTCAAAATTTTTCCATTTATGGAAGCTATTTAAATTATCTTCTCCCATAATTAATGCAAATTCATGCTTAGGAAATTGCTCTTCTAAATATACTAAGGTATTAATAGTATAATTAGGTTGTGGTAATTTAAACTCAACATCACTTTGTTTTAACTTTGGATAGTCTTTAGTTGCGAGATACACCATTTCTAATCGCTGATGGTCTTCGAGAAGTGAGCTTTTCTTTTTAAAAGGACTATGTGGCGTTACAACAAACCATACTTGGTCTAAATCACTATATTCTGCTATATGATTAGCAATAGTTAAATGACCAATATGAATAGGGTTAAACGTACCAAAGAAAAGACCAATCTTCATCTGTTTAATTATTAGAATTCACAAATTTACTTACCAAACCATAAGATTCATTTAAAGCGTGATTTAAAGTGTCATTTTCAATAATAACATCAAAAAGAGGCGCTGTGGCGAGTTCTGCAGAAGCCTTAGCAATCCTCATATTTATTTTATCTTCACTTTCAGTTTTGCGTTTTTTTAATCTAATTTTAAGCTCATCTATGCTTGGCGGTTTTACAAAAATAGCTAAGGTCTGTTCAGGATATTTTCGTTTTATGCGTAAGCCACCAGAAACATCAATGTCAAATATTACATGTTTCCCCATAGCCCAAATACGCTCGATTTCAGTTTTTAAGGTACCGTAAAAATTGTCTCTATACACTTCTTCCCATTCTAAAAACTTGTCAGCTTTAATTTTATTTTTGAATTCTTTTGCAGACATATAGTAATAGTCTTTCCCATCAATTTCTTCGCCACGTTTTTCTCGTGAGGTTGCGGAGATGGAGAATTCTAAATTTAATTCGATTTGTTTTAACAAATGCCTCACTATGGTTGTTTTGCCAGAACCCGAAGGCGCAGAGAAGACAATTAGTTTTCCTTGGGCCATTTTAAAGCACGTTTAAAAGTTGTTCTTTAATCTTTTCAAGCTCATCCTTCATTTGTACCACCAATTTTTGCATAGGTGCATAATTAGATTTAGAACCAATAGTGTTTATCTCCCTACCCATTTCCTGACCTATAAACCCTAATTTTTTACCATTAGAGTCATTGGAGTTTAAGGACTTAAGAAAATATTCTAAATGATTGTGTAGTCTTACCTTTTCCTCAGTGATATCAAATTTTTCAATATAATACACGAGTTCTTGCTCAAATCTATTTTCATCAACTCGCTCTTTTAATTCCGAAATCCCTTTACGTAAGCGCTCTCTAACGCCTTCAATACGTTCAGGGTCAATAGCAATAACTTGCTCCAATAATGTGTTAATATTTTGGATTCTATATCTAAACTCTTTTTCAAGTGCGAGACCTTCTTCAGTCCTGTAGTCATGAATTTTGTTTAGTGTGCTTTTAATTTCTTGTTCTATGGCTTGCCATTCACTTTCATCAATCTCATCACGTTCTGTATTAAGTGCATCAGGAAACCTAACAGCCATTTTAAGAAGCTCAGTGTTGTCACCATCAACAATAGCTTTTAATTGTTCCATATATGTTTTAACTACAGGATTGTTTATTTGTGTTGAGGTTTCTTCCCCAGTAATTTCCATATATAATGAAAAATCCACCTTTCCACGTTCTAGTTTTGAGGCAATAAGTTTACGAATACTTAACTCCTTCTCTCTGTAAACAGAAGGCATACGAGCATTCAAATCAAGGTTTTTACTATTTAGAGATTTTATTTCAATAGAGATTTTTTTAGTTGGAAGCTGTAAAACAGATTTTCCATAACCTGTCATTGATTGTATCATTTTCAAAAATTAAAAGTTGGACAAAGATAATTAAACAAGAGCTATAAATGTAATATTAAATTTTTATGTACCTGAATTTATTATTATCTAATCGCAGCTTTTGCCGTATCAACTGTTTTTTTACTGTTTCCTATAAATATGTTATTTCCAATTATTATTACTGGACGTTTTAAAAATGTATAATGATGTAAAATATAATGTTTGTAATCTTTTTCGGTTAGAGATAGATTTTTCAAATCCATTTCTTTATAAAGTTTTGCTCTTTTACTAAAAAGGGATTCATAACTACCTGATAAATGATACATTTCTTCAATCTGTTTTACTGTAATTTCATGTTCTTTAATGTCTTGTAAAATAAAATCGGAAGAAAGATTAAGTTCTTTCAAAATTCGCATACATGTATTACAAGTTTTAAGGTAGTATATTTTTTTCATTACTAACAAAGGTTAACTTTACAAAGAAAATAAATTAGACCTAGATATTTACATTTAATCAAACAAATAAAATGAATTACGCTTTTGATATTACATTAAAAAACAGAAAAATATTAAACTCTTTTCTTAAAAGCTTTTCATTAGAAGAATTAAATAGAGTGCCAGAAGGCTTTAATAATAACATAATCTGGAATATTGCTCACGTTATTGTTGTTCAACAACTTTTAGTGTATAATTTATCTGGATTGCCAATGATGATTAATGATGAAATGATAGCGAAATACAAGAAAGGGTCTAAAGTAGAAAAGGATGTAACTCAAGATGAGGTAAACGAAATTATGGAATTACTATTCTCTACTGTTGAAAAAATGAAAGATGATTACAAAAACCACATTTTTAAAAATTACAATGCTTATACCACTTCAACAAATAGTTCTATGACAAACGTTGAAGAAGCTATTGCATTTAATAATTTTCATGAAGGGATTCATTTGGGATATATTTTAGCCTTAAAAAAATCAATGTAAGTTTATGGATTACTATGCGATTGTAACGATATTAATTGTGCTTTCTGCCATTTTTGGCTATATAAATGTGCGTTTTTTTAAGTTACCAATAACGATAGGTTTAATGGTAATTACAATTATTTTCACTTTAGTAATAATTGCAATTGGTCAGTTTGATGATACATTACTTCTACACGAAAAAGCATTTATTGAAAACATAGATTTTAAAACAGTTTTGTTTGATATAATGCTTTCTTTTTTATTATTTGCTGGAGCATTACATACCAATTTTGAACAATTAAAAATTCAACGTTGGCCAATTTTAGTTTTTGCAACTTTAGGCGTTTTAGTATCTACTTTTCTTGTTGGTGTCATTATGTTTTTTGTGCTTCAACTTTTAGGATTGCAAGTAGATTTTATTTATTGCTTACTTTTTGGAGCATTAATTTCACCAACTGACCCAATTGCTGTTTTAGGAATTTTAAAACAAGCAAATGCCCCCAAAAAGTTAGAAACTAAAATAGTTGGTGAATCTTTGTTTAACGATGGTGTTGGTGTAGTTGTGTTTTTAACGATTTTAAAAATAGCCGAAGGAGGTAACGACATTACTTTTGTACATGTTACCGAAATGTTTGGCATAGAAGTGCTTGGAGGAATTGCACTTGGGCTTTTATTAGGATGGATTACCTATAAATTAATGAAATCTATTGACGATTACGATGTTGAGGTTATTATAACTATTGCAGTTGTAATGGGTGGAACTTTATTAGCTCAAAAACTTCATTTATCTGCTCCTTTAGCAATGGTAGCTTGTGGCTTAATGGTTGGAAATGATACTGTTAGACAAGCTGCTATGTCTGAAATGACTGAAACTTATGTTGACAAATTTTGGGAACTAGTAGATGTTTTATTAAACACCATACTTTTCGTTCTTATAGGAATGGAAATGCTCATTTTGGCTTTTGATGGTAGTTATATTTTGTCTGGATTGTTAGCTGTGCCAATTGTGTTAATATGTAGATATATTTCGCTATGGGTTCCGATTAAATTCTTTTCAACGCGATTAGATTTTGTGCCAAATACAAATTTAATAATGACTTGGGGAGGATTACGAGGGGGTATTTCAATAGCATTAGCATTAAGTTTAACTCATGAGATGAACAGGGAATTATTTCTGGTAATTACCTACGTAATTGTGGTGTTTTCTATAATTGGGCAAGGATTAACTGTTGGACCTTTAATTAAACGATTAGCAAAAAACGAAGTTTAATTAATTTTTATATACTGTAGAACTTCTTCAAACGGAATTGTAAATTCTGTAATTCCTTTAGAATATGGTGCAATTTCATATACATTATAAAGTAATATGACACCTTCATCGCTAAACCCGATGTTTTCTGGAAGATGAAATTCTTTACCAAAGAAATATGAAATATTAGAGGGTTTTGTTTCTTTATCAAAAAAGGGTTTAATAGCTTTAGTCAGATCTTCTTTATTAGTAAACACATCATCAAAGGTTAATACATGGCCTGTTTTTGGATTAAAATTTAAAAAGGTAACATTCATATTACCATGAGCTCCTCCTGTATTAAGATAGCCATTTATGGCAATAGAGATTATTTCAGCGGATTGGTATGTTACCTCGCCATCAAAAAGAGCCTCCCAAACTAGAGCACTTTCTTCAAAATCATTTTTAAACGCTTTGTATTCAGCATCAAATTTGTTTACTGCATCATTTAGTGTGATACTGTCGGTATCATCTTCACTAAAATTAAGCATATTAGCAATGTGGTTTTCAA
>Ga0114934_10000995_pt1 | contig 18441 bp, 5 predicted proteins | sample 4SBtaG_2_FD_99695 | JGI IMG/M metagenome (GOLD analysis project Ga0114934, IMG submission 99695) | Deep subsurface microbial communities from Kolumbo volcano to uncover new lineages of life (NeLLi) - 4SBTROV10_white metaG | ecosystem: Environmental > Aquatic > Marine > Volcanic ...
CAAAAGAAGATCAAAAGCGGATTACAAGGCGTAACCGCGTCGATTGATTTAAAAGTTCCTAAGAATCTTTCTAAGCAGCTCGGTAATTTTAATAAGGGCCTGTCCTCTCTTAATAAAAATATTCGTGCTCTTCAAAGTTCTGCTGCCACAGCTAATGCTCATTTAAGTGGTTTAGGAAAGCAGTTTAATGCTTTAAATACTTCTAGCACGGCAATGTCAAAGTCGCAGGCATCTGTTCAAACATCTTTAAAGAAAACTGCTAAACAAGTTGGGGAAGCTAGAGGTGAAATTCAAGCATTTGGAAAAGATGCTGCTTTAGCTATTAGACGTTTTTCAGCTTTTACAGTAGCTACTGGTGTGGTGTTTGGATTTGTGAGAGCAGTTCAAACTGCTACTAAAGCTGCTATAGATTATGAACGGGAAATTACACGAGTAGTTCAAGTCACAGGCGCAAGCGCTGGTTCTATTGGAAAATTAAAAAATACCATTGATGACCTGTCAACATCTTTGGGTGTAGATGCTAATGAGCTTGCAAAACTGGCTAGAACTTTTGCTCAAACAGGTCAGTCTATTGATCAGGTGCGAGACTCTATCCGAGCGGTTGCTCGCTCTACCTTAGCTCCCTCATTTGGGGAAATGAAAAACACGGCTGAAGGTTTAATTGCTGCATTAGCCCAGTTTAATATTGCCGCTAAAGATTCTGAAGCAGTTCTCTCTAGTATTAATGCGGTGTCTAAGAAATTTGCCGTTGAAGCTGAAGATCTTGTTTCTGTCATTCGACGTGCTGGTGGTGTGTTCTCTCAAGCCGCTGGTCAGTTTGATGATCCTAAACAATCTTTAAATGAATTAATTGGTATCTTTACAGCTGTTAGATCTACCACTCGTGAAACTGCCGATACAATTGCTGTTGGTTTAAGAACTATCTTTACCAGAATTCAACGTAGAGGTACTATTGAATTCTTAAAGCAGTTTAATATTGAATTGGTAGATGCTCAGGGTAACTTTGTGGGACTGTTTCCTGCATTTCAAAAGTTGTCTCAGGGCTTAGGAGATATTATTAGAAAAGGGGATGCTCTCACCCTTTCCGCTATTACTGAAGAGCTGGGTGGTGTTCGTCAAGTAGGTAAATTAATTCCTGCTATTACTCAGTTTAATAAAGCCTTATCTGCTACTAAGATTGCAGGAGAAGCCGCTAAAGAAGGATTGGGTAAAGATGTTGCTCTAGCATTACAACCTCTAGGAAAGCAGTTTGAACAACTACAACAGAGATTTGTAACTCTAGTTCGTACTATTTCTGAGTCTAAGACTTTTCAGAACTTGGCCAAAGTTGCTTTATCTATTGGAAATGCATTCTTAACCGTTGCTGAAACTCTCAAGCCACTTATTCCTTTGATGACCACATTTGCGGCCATTAAAATTTCTAAGGGGTTATTTGAGTTTGGAAAAGGGTTTGTTGGTGGTTTTAGAAAAGGTGGAGGAGCAGCAGAAGTTGGAGAGACTCTGGGTGGTGGAATTAGCGGAGGAACTTCTAAAGAAAGACGTGCTGCTGACACCGGAGCGCAGCAAGCTCTAACAGCCGCCGTTAAAAGTAATACCACTGCCATAGGAAGTAATACTACTGCCTTGCAGAAAGTTTCTATGACTGTGCAGGGATTAAATAGTACCGTTGCTAACACGACTACTTCTCAACTTGGGGCTATCGGAAATCTTATTAATGCTCTTAACCGTAGTGGTGGTGGTTTTGGAGGAGCGCCCAAGTTTGCTAAAGGTGGTCCGGTTAGAGGTCCTTCTCATGCTCAAGGTGGAGTTCCTGCTATTCTTGAAGGTGGCGAGTACGTTATTCCTAAGGGATATGCTAAAGGGGGTTTGGCTATTAAGCAGCTAGATTCCTCTCAATTTGCGGGATTGTTTGCTAAGCCAGTGGGAGGGAAAGATAGAGCGAGTACTATTTCTACACCTCTTACTAAAGGTGAAGAAGGCAAGGAGATTTTAGCCGCTATAGGTTCTCCTAAATCTTTTTTTATAGGTAATACTGACGAGAAAAGATTTGAAGAGAGTGCAGCTCAAAAATTAAGAAATGCTATTAATCAAATTTTGAGAGAGCTGGGAGCAACTGATGGAGCAAAAGGCATTGGGCAGGTTGATGCCGATGCAGAAGGAAAAAGACTACTTAAAGCCATTGGCGTTTCTGATATTGCAGGAAAAGTTTTTGAAGGTGTTGTGAGAGCTGCTACTGGTTCTATTCCAGATAAGGCCCCAAAGGGCAAAAAAATTAGTTCTACTGATACTTTTGATGTCCCCAAGGGAACAGCGCGTAAAGGTCTAGATGCTAATTCAATATTTGCTAATTTATTTAATGAAGGGGCGGCTCTTGAAGATATTGATTATGACGCAAAGCTTTCTGAAAGTTATGCAAATAGGGCTTCTTTATTAAGAAAAGCTTTAGCGGCGAATTTACCATCTGAAAATTTAGACCTTGTTTCTTTTAATAATAATAACACTACAGAAGATTTAATTAAAGTATATAGATCGGTTAAAGGTAAAAAGGGTCCAGCACGACAGTCAGCAGGAATAAATTTGCTTGAGCGATTTGATGAATTACAAATGGCTTTAGGGAAAATAGAGGGTCTCTTAGATGGAGATACGGAAAAGGTAGTTAGAAAGAGAATAAATACTATAAATCGCAAGATATCTGATACTGGAGTTAGGGATGTAAAAAACTTTGCTTCTGGTGGTCCTGTCTTCAAGCCCCGAGGAACAGATACAGTTCCTGCCATGCTCACTCCGGGTGAGTTTGTTGTTAATAAAGGCTCTGCTCAGAAGATTGGTTATGGAAATTTAGGAAAAATGAACCACATGTCTAAAGGTGGCGTAGCTGCTAAGGGCAATGTGATGCAGTATTTCAGAAAGGGAACTACTGCTGAGAATTTTGGAGGCACGGACGTTCAACGGGGTACTGGCGAGATTATGCAGACCCTTGACGATGTAAAATCTGTCTTTGATGGAATGCTTAAATCTCTTTCACCTGCTGCTCAAGCAGTTGTCAGAGCTGGTGCTGAAGGGGGAATTGCTAGTACGACTGATATGTGGAAGGGAATGCCTTCTGAGGAAATTAATAAAAGACAGAAAACTACTCGTGCAGTATATGGCACCAAGTCCAAAACAATAGGGGCTACTCTTGGCAAAGCAACTGAATCTGATGTAATACATGAGGCTGGACATGCAGCAGATTTACAGCTGGGTGGTGGTGAGCGGGTGGCTAGTAGGAAAGAGGGGACATTCCAGAATACTGTTATCGAAAAACTTAAGGGCAAGATGGTAGCAGATTTGACTGCGGCGGGAGAATCTCCTGCACGAATTCAAGAATACCTAAGTGACAATGCTGAATTATTTGCTGAACTATTCCAGAAGAGCACTCCTGCTGTCCGTAATATTCTACTTAGCACCACCAATGCTGCCGAAGGGATGCAAGCTTTAGCAAATGAGATAGGTAAGGGCGAAGAACTTTATGGAGATCTACATAAAAATCTCCCAGAGTCCGAAGCTAAATCGTCACCTAAGAAAGGGCTAAGAGATCGGTTGAGGCAAGCGGCAGGGGTTCCGCGTGGATTTCCAGCTCCACCTTTTGATCCTAAGAAACCAGCAGCAGATAAAAAATTCAGAGCAAAAGACTTTAAAGCTCAGGTGTCTGAAGGGGCTGGTGCTGAAAAATCTCAAAAGGAAATTCAACAGTTAACAAAAGAGCTTCAGACTTTAGGTAAAACTATAGAGATAGAGACTAAGGTTAGTGAGGATCTTGCAAAGCAGATAAGAGATACGGATGAGAATCGCCCACAAATTATGGGCAAAACAAAGCAAGAACGTGAAGCAGGAAAGGCTGCTCAAGACAAAGATATTGCTTCTCAACTATCAGAACTAAGGGCAAAGAAACAGGTTGCTGATGATAGAGTGCTTTCGGCTAGTGCGGCCCAAGAGGTTGGTAAAAAGCAAAAAGCAGACGCAATTTCGGTTGCTAGAGAAAATAAGAAGAGGGAAGAGGCGGCAATTATTAAAAGGGTGCGAGTTAAACCGAGCGTACCGGGAGGTCCCCCCGGTGGTCCGCCACGCAGACCCGGTTCTCCCGGTGGTCCCGGTGGTCCCGGTGGACCGGGAGGTCCCGGTGGTCCTACTCCTCCGAGTGGTGGAGATGTATCTGCCGCCTCTCAACAACTAGTGGGGGGATTATCTTCAGCGGTAGCAGCTGTGTCAGGATTTACGGTTGCCTTTTCCAGTTTTGATATGAATAATCCTCTACAGTCTATCATGAGCTTGGGCTTTGCGGCAGCTCAAGCCAAAGACGCAATGTCAAGCCTTGGTCCTCTATTAGGGGATTTTGCTCCCGGTCTGAAAAATATAATAGGTGGAAATGAGCATCTAGGCAAAGCAATGGACTCCTTTGGTAAGGAAGTAAAGGGGGTTAAGGGTGCGCCTAAGAAAGTATTTAATGCATTAGGTAAAGGAGCGAGGAGATTTGCTAGAGGTATTGCTGGCGGGCCAACTGGAAAAGTAAAGATGGGAGTGTTCAAATCCTTTGCTAGGGCTCTAACTACTAGTAAAACTTCTTTACTGAAAACCTTTAATGTTGGAAGCATGGGCAAATTAATGGCTAAGGGCCTCACAGGTCTTGGAGGCATTGTTGCTTCTTTAATTGCTGGTCCCCTAGTAGGTGCTATTTCAGGGGCTGTTTCTAAGAGAATATTCGGTGATAAAGAAAAAGTTGAAGGTACTAATATAGAAGGATTTAAAAACACTTCAGCTGGTGGTGGTGCTGGGGCGGGGGCATTAGAATCCGCAGGGGGAGCTGCTGGTGCAGGATTGGCAGCGGCAGCTATATTTGGTCCTTTTGCTGGCGCTCTAGTAGCTGGAGGTATTCTGATTAAGGGGGCATTTCAAGGATTTGCAAAACAGTTAGAGTTTAATGCATTTAAAGAATTTGGAAAGGCTGTAAAAGAAGCTTCGGGAGCTATGGATAGATTTGTCAAAATGGCAAATGTTACACCCTCAACCTTAGCTCAATTAAATTCTTCCTTAAATAAGGCGAATGCTGGTTTTGAGAAAAGCTTCCAAGCCTCTATGTTTCGAGAGAGAGTGGATCAAGGTTTCACTGTTAGTGGAATGTTGGGTAAGGGAGGTATTGCTCAAGGGCTCTTTGGCCAATCTGGTGGAGCGGGAGGTGCTTTAGCCTCAACCGCAGGGGGTGCTGCTTCGGGCGCTGCGATTGGTGCGCTTATTGGTGCGTTTACACCTCTTGGTCCTGTTACTGCGGGGGTTGGCGCTGCCATTGGTGCTGTTGTTGGTGGATTGGTTGGATTAGGATCTGCTTTATTTACTACTGATAAGCATGCTGAAGCTACTGGAAGAGCATTTGATAAAGCCGCTAAACAAATTACCCCTGAATTTTTGGAAAAGTTAGATAAATCTTTCCAACATACAGTTGCTAGCATGTCCAGCAATTTGGACGTTTTAGATTCTACTGCCATTAAAGCATTTGCAAAAGCCGCTCCAGAAACTTCTGTAGATCCAACTGTTCAGGCTTTTAATATTAAAGAGTCGTTAGTAGCATTTAGTGGGGCTATGGAACAAGCTGAACAGTCTTTGGGAGGTGCAGAAGGTGCGGGTAGAAAGTTTGTATCCCAGTTAAATGAATTGGTAGAACAGAAAGTTAAATTTAATTTAACTAAAGCTGTAATGGATGAAGCAGAGTTATTGGGCGACGATGGGGGCGCTGAACTTAAAACAGCATTTGTTAAGTTGAGAAGTGGTATTGATTTTGGCGACAGTCCCGATAGTGTAGCTAAAGGAATGCAGAAGTTACATAAAGAAATTGACTCAATGGAAGGTGTTTCTGATGAAGCTAAAAAGGCTTTACATGATACTGCCACTGCACAGTCAGAAGCTATAACAGCAGAGTTTGCGCGTATTAATTCTATGAAATTAGCTGAGCAAGCGGCTCGTGCTTCTGCGGCAGCCTTTGATGCTTTAGCAGCTGGTCTTGATAATTTTGCCAGCCAAACGTCTGCAATAGGTGATAATCTTACAAAATTCACCAACGACATGCAAGAAGAATTTAATAGCTTATTTTCAGATTCATTACAGATTGGTACAGTTAAAGGAATTAATCCCTTTGCTAATATTGATGCTGCTAGCAGATCCCAAATTAGTGAGGGAATGCAGCAGGTTCGTAGTCTAGGTGGAGCTGGACAAAATGATCCCGCATTTACAGGGATAGAAGATTTAGTAAGTCAGTCAAAAGAAATTCCCTTTGCAGTTGCTGATGCATTAAAGTCTCTTGCTCCTGAAATTGCAGCAGGTAATCAGGTAGACGATAGCACGGTTTTAGCTGAAATTGAAAAGCAGTTAGAAAAACGGGGAATAGTAGAACTACCACCTCAAGCATTAAAGGGTTTAGCATCTGCGATTACTTCTGGAAGATTGAGTCGGCAGGGAGAAGCTGGAGGGGCCGCTTTTGGAGCAGACGCTTTAGCATCGGTTTTGGGTGAGGGTGGAGATGTTCAAAAACAACTTGCCGCACTTGGAGAAAAAGGGCGTGCAGCTATGGAAGTGGCATTTGATGCCGCTACTAAATATAAAAATGCCCTATTAAAAGTGGCGTCTTTGCAACAGCAAATGATTGAAAAAGAACGCACAATGACCTTGTCCATGCTAGACAAAGAAGCTAGTGTTAGAGATCGTATTAATAAAGCTATGGGTCGTACTCCTGAGGCTATGGCTCAAGCTACTGGAGATCTGCGTAAGAAACTTGAAACCTTAACGGCGCCCATAGCTGGAACAGGTGTAGGAGAAGTGGGAGATGTATTTGATGTTGGTCAGTTAACAGCTCAACGAGAACAATTGACCGCGAGAAGAAATAAATTAAGGGAAGAGATAGGAACGGCTCCTACTCAAGGAGTAACAGATGCACAAGTAGCTCAGAATGAGAAGAATGCTGAAGAACTCGGAAAGGTTAATGCGCAATTAAATGGAAATACTTTAGCTCTCCAAACACTTGCTAATGACACGAGACAACTTGCGGCTATTGAGCAAGAGATTGCAGGTTTGCAGAAAAAAGCATTATCTGCTGAGCAAAGCGCCTTGAGTTTAGCCGAGGCTCAAATAAAGGTCGCCGCAGGAGAAATGAGCCCCGAAGAATTTAAGAAGAACTTTGCCGATCCTATTAATGCACTTAGAAAGATGAGCGCTGGAAAACCCATCGCTCCCACTGCTTTAGTGGACCTATTAAAGAGGTTTAAGAGTAATGACCCTGTTACGTCTGCAGATTTTGATAACCTAATTAAGCAAAATCTTGCTGCGCGTCAAGCTGCTGGTGAACAAGTTAGAGGTCCCGGTGGAAAAATGAGATTAATTGAAGAATCAGATGTTCGTGCAGAACTAGAACGTAATATGGAAGACCAAGTAGCAGCGGCAGGAATTGCTACTGGCGTAGGTGGTCGTCATGCGCAGGAAAAAGTTAGAAGAGATATTACAACAGCGAGGAAGACAGAGGAGGAGGTTAAAGGTAAGGGTGATGAGATGCAAACCGTTGGAGATAGAATGCAAGAAGCCCAAATGGCCTTGTTTACTTCCCAGAAGGATGGATTTAAAGAAATATTTAAAAATGCTAATGATGGATTAGAAAATGCTGTTAATAAATTTCAAGATGCTGTAGATGCCTTTAGAGAATTAAGAGGTAAGGGTATTAGTTCTGAAGAAGCCCAGAGAAAGGTTAGTCAGCGAGAAGCTAAACTTAGAGATCTGAAGGAACAGGCAGAGACAGAAGCTGATCCCAAAAAACAGAAAGAACTTCAAAACAAAGTTCGTGATGCGCAAGATTCTTTAGCTGAAGCAAGACGTAATCTGGCTACGGCTGAAAAGCGGGAAATTAAGGAAGCTGAAGACAAAGACAGAAAGGAACAGGAGAGAAGAGCAGAAGGAGCAAGCCAGCTAAGTTTGCGTCCTCAGGCTCTCAAAGACGTGGAGGATCAAAGGACTAAATTAGACAAAATGGATCGATCAGCTTTGGAAGCCAAAGCAAAAGGGTTGAATGTCTCTACTGGTACTGAAGGGGGAGTTAAATCCGATGAAAAGCTACGTGAAGATATTCACAGAGCCGAACTTGAAAAAACGGCTACAGATTTAGGGATTGATACTCAGACTACCTCAAGAGTTGCTACGCAAGGAAGCTGGGTAACTGGTCATAGCAAGATGGAAGACAGTAAAAAAGATAAAACATTAGGAAGGTTGCAAGAAGATATTTTGCGTAAGGAACAAGAACAGGCAAAATCCGTTAAAACTACATCAAATGTAGACAAAATAAAGGCAAAACATGAGGAGCAAAAATCAAAACAGGCAAAACCCGTTAAAACTGCTGCACAGATTGCGCAAGAGAACGAAGATAGAATAGAAGCAGGAATTGCTACTGAAGTAGGTGGTCGTCATGCGCAGGAAAAAGTTAGAATAACAGCCGATACTGCTGCGGGAGAGGACGTTCCTGTTTCTCCTCCACCTACGCCCGCCGCTCCAGTTCCTCCTGATCCAGCAGCCGCGCATGTAGAACGTGATATCGAAGGGGATTTTGACAAGAGAGTAAAAACAACCCAAGCTAGAACTACCCCTACCAGCCCTGCGGATCTATTAAAAAGAGCGCAGCGTCCTGAGCTTAAAGCTTCCGATGTGGGCGTTGGGGAAATGACATCTCCTAGAGACGTAGGAACTACTCTTGGCGCATTTCGACAGGCTGAATTTGCGGGGAGAACTGCACGAGCAAGATCTGGGTGGGATAAAAATAGAAACGTGCAGGGGGTCGCTACTAGAGTCGGAGCTTCTGCTGGTCCAGCTGGTGGTGCCTTCAGCGTTCCTCCTGATGAAGTAAGCTTACGTGATAAAGTAGGAGATCCTACGAAACTTCCACCTGCAGCTCAAAAGGGAGAGCAAAAGAAACCTGCCGCAGCAGCTGGTAATTTAGAACAATTAATGCAGTCTCTTACTGGCCAACCATTTGCAGAAAAATTGCAAGAGACATTTACTACTGGTGGAGATTATGTTGCGAATAGAATTGCTGAAGCCTTTAAGACTATACCAGAAGAAATTCGCCTTAACGCTACTTTAGGTCCTGTGACAGTTAATTTGGCAGGTGGAAAAGTATTGGAAGAATTAAAGAATGGTATTTTAAGTGAAATGAGGGGTGCTATTCAAAGCGCAATTCAAGCTCGATTTAATGCAGATGGTTCCGCAAAAGACCCTTCTACTCAACCTACTGAACCCCCGTGGAACAGAGGCAAGGGTAGAGAACAAATGATGGAATAATTATATTCATATATAGAGAGAATATATCATGCCACTAGGCGATGGAATTACATTTAAATACGGTGACTATCAGTTTGATCCGAGGCCGTTATTTACTGTTAATAAAGAAACATTTAAGACTCCTGCAAATACAGGGTTGGGGACAAAATATAGTCTTACATTACAAGGTCAGATACTTCCCACGGGTATTGATCCAATAGAGGGAAATGTTCCGGGTCTAACTACAGTTTTATCTGGAACTAATGTTTTACGCAATGCCTTTGCTCAAGATTTTAGATTGCTAATACTCCAATGCGGTACGAACACACCTCTCATAAGTGGATATCCTAAGGTAGTAAGTATAGACGTAAATAATGCTGCTGATAACTATGTTCAACGCGCAGATTATACTGTTAATTTAGAATTGCCTTCTTTAACTGGAACCTCTTACGAAGCAGGAGGTATAGAAGTAGGTGGTAATACAGTAGGTAATTTGAGCGCTAGCGGGCTCATTTCTCTTACCGATGAATTTACAGTAGAGTTTTTGGATGAGAGAATTGGTGGCGATATTAACATTAGTAATTTTGGGAGTATTCCTACTGTATTTTCTTTACAGCGTTCATTGTCAGCGCAAGGGGATTCTTTTGGAGTTACAGCAGAGCAACTAGCCGATGGAACTGGCTATAGAGAGCCATGGCAAAAGGCTAAAGCTTATGTAGCAGCCAACTTAGGTCTTACTGATGGTATGACCGGACTGGCAAATTTGATGTGTGCCTCTGGTTCTGATATGAATTTTTCTAATAATTTTAGAACTGTATCAGTTAATAAAACAGATGGTAGTGTTAATGCTACTGAAACATGGATTGCTTCTACTGGATCAGCCATGTCAGAAGATTTTGAAGTTAGTGTAGATCGATCTCTGGACACTCCGCTTACTTCTATTACTATTAATGGCACTATTCAAGGTTATAGCACTATTGATTATATGGGCGATAACGATGGGTGTCTTCCCACGGGGCAGCCTAAATTTAATAATGCTCTGACCGCATGGAGCGGTGCAGGTGCTATTTCTGGACGTTTATTCCCCAGAGTTCAGGCGGTTTACAATAGTCTGACTAAACATAGGGCAAATTTAGCAGGTTCTTTAAATAATGAACCATTAAGTGAGAGTTTAGGCTATAATATTGTAGGGGGAACGATTACTTATAGTCACTCTTATGATGATCGTCCTACTAATTGTTACACAGGAGCACTAACGGAAACTATATCATTCTCTTACAATGAGCCCAATGATATATTCGCTTCCTTGACTATTCTAGGAAGAGCTAACGGACCTTTATTACAACAAATTGGAACTGTAGGACCACGAACACGGGATCTTTCTATTGACGCAATTTTGCCCTTAAAGGCGTGTGATTTTGCCTCGGCAATAGGAGCTAATGAGTTTATAGATTCGCCTGCAGCCTATGATACTTTAGTTAGTAATTATGAAGCAAGACTTAACGCAGAATATTCTCAAGTTTTTGTAAATAGTTTTTCTAAGAGTTGGGAGCCTAAGGTAGGGCACTTTACACTTAGTAAATCTTGGACTGTAGGATCTTGTTAATGACTCAGAATTTATGTACTCCTCAGCCAATTTATGGCCCCTATAGACAGACGGTATTTCTGGGTTGTAGCGTTCTTAGCTTCAGCGCTACTGCTGGATGGAACGGTCAATCTTCCGAAGTTACTGTAGATCTTGCTCAGGATCAATGTGCTTCTCCTGAGGGGACTCATAAAGAATATTGGTCTAACGTAAGCACTATCTTTCCAGTAGCTCAACAATGGACTGGTGCTGACCCCGGATTTACCTATCCCAATATTGGGGCTCCTGCTTATTTTCGCGTAGCTGATTTTGAATATGCGGGAATTATACAGGGATGGACTATTAAGGAAGATGAGGGTGGAAATCCTGTATACAATGTTAAGCTTACTGATCCTAGAGCTATTTTAGATCACGTCCAAGTTATTTTGGATACTTATGAGGGAAATACTACTCTTAGCGGTTTATATAACTTACTTAATGTTTATGCTTATTTAGAATATACTTCTGGTGATTGTCAAGATCGAGTGGTTCAAGGAACTGGCTTTGGTGCCCCTGCTTTAGGGTTTGGAGGAGCTAGAAGAACAGATAGAGGACTTCCGTGGGATCTCATTAAGGGGGCTATTCAAGACCTTGCTGGTTCTAATGCTGGGACTCCTGACGCTAGATATTCTCAAGGAGGATTATTTTATAGAGAAGGAAGTGGAAATGGATGGGGAGAGCTTAATTTCCCCAATTATAATAATAATGATACAGCTCGTTACATTATAGATCTTGAAGAAGTTCCCAACTCTTACACATGGGACTATCGTATTACAGGCCCTGTGGTTTCTTTGGGTCAGCTTATTGATCAGGTGTGCCAAGATGCAGGGTGTGATTATTATGTAGAGTTACTACCTACTGCAAATACTTTAATTATTAAAGTTCGTACTATATCGCGAACCAATCAGCCTACACTTGGAACTTCTACTGGCGACATTAGCACATTCATTAGTGCCCAAAAAGCCACTTATGGAGTGGTGGCTGATTCATTTGGAAGAGAGCTGCGATCTGAAAGCAATAGCAGTTTTGTGATTGGCGCCAAAGCTAGACAATATTATGAAGAAGAAACCTATTCTAATGTTCAGCCATTTTGGGGATGGGATGCTGATGGAAATCTTTTACAGTGGGTAGACGCTGGCGGTGTAAGTGGAAAACAAGTTCGTTTGGATTTTAGAAAGATTAATTTGGCTTTAGGAAATCCAGTTAATTTGGGATTGATCAATAGTGCTTTTGGATGGGTAGGAGAGAATGAATTAAGGTGGGCTTTAGGTGATCAAAAAACTTTTGAAAAAATGATCATGAGCCCTCACTATCCTGAGACGGTATGTAGAAGATATTATAAAGAAACATGTAGCGTAACAACAGCAGGGATGACAATAATTCCTGAAATAGCAGGCGAAAGGATGGGTGTCGATCCAGCCACAGGAAGTGAAGGAAATGAATCTGATGTTACCGATGTTAAAAATATAGATCGTCAAACTTTTTTTAATTGGCTTTCTTCATATGCCTCTGAATTTTATGGGAAACAGTTTCTTGTTAAAGTTCCTTATGTATGCACAGATTTAGATCCTGATACGAAAGAAAGAATTTTTAGCGATCTTCCTTCTACTGAAGGTGGGTGGGCTTCTTTGTTAGTAAATGGAGCATTAGGGGATAACCCTAACGTATTAAATATTGCAAATCCCAGCTTACCTGCTGATAGATTTAAAGATGATGTTGGAAAATTTCAACCCATATTAAAGTATACCACTCCTTCTAGCAACACTGATTCTCTTGCTCCTGATGACTATCTTGCAAATCCTAACAGCACTGAAGTGTGGGTAAAGGCGAGTATTGAGCCTGAATGGGTAGAAACTAAGGGCTGGTTTGGATTAGGAGCTAACGAAACTGCATGGGCTGCTTTATTAAAAATTTCGTCTCCTGTTTTTAATGGAGCGCAAATTCCTGCTATTACTAAAAATATGGGAATCGTAGCCGCCATGAACATCAAGCCCACGGGGCAAATTGTTCCAGCTCCTACGGTGATAAATACAAACACGGGCAGAAACTTAGGTGCGCTCGATATGACCACGGGCGCAATGTCCCCTCCAGCGTCATGGCCTACTGCTGCTGGAGTTCCTGTCGCTAGTAATACGAGAACTTATGGACCATGGTATTCTATTGGGGCTAATCCGGGTGCAGTCACATGCGAAGTAGATGAAGGATTGGCTCCTTGGGAATACGGCGGTTTAGGATATATGAATGCTGCTGGGACCGCTAAAGTCTATAATGCTTCAACCGCTATGCAAGTGGGCGAACGGGGAGAGGTTACTATTCCCGGATATCCTACAATATCTTTGGGGTCAGCCTTGTTGGCGAACCCTCCTAATTCCCGTTTTGATGGTAGAAGTTTGGGAATGGGAATGCATCGTTACGCCCGAGGTCCATGGTCCTATAATTTTGTTGATTGGGCTTTGGGTCAGCAAACTAAAGGGGCTAGCGTTTCTAATATAAATGTAACGGTAGGAGCGGGCGGTGTTACTACATCCTATACTATCAGTACGTTTACACCAGTCTTTGGAAGATTCTCTAAGGGTAATGCAGAGCGTGTAAAACAAATAGGTCTAAATAGATTAAGGGCGGAACGGGAAAGACGTGCTGAAAATGCTCTTAAGAGATTGTTAAAAGCAGCTCAAGATAGGTCAGGAAAAATAACAACTGAGTCTAGTCCTCAACATCCTAATAGTGCAATGCTTCTATTTGCAGGAAAATTGACAGAGGATAAAAAAAGAAAAATAGTAGTATCAGCTGACAAGCATACACTAGGGTATTATAAAGATTACAACAATACCTCCATGATGAGTTTGGATGGCTTCTTTAGACCTGTTTCAAATTATGGTGATGGATCTTTACCCAAGGTTAACACTAATGATTCAGCTTGCTCTGCTCAACCCACTCAAGCTGCTGGCCCTCCTCCCCCCGTAGAAGGATATACCAGTCTTCCTATTCGTCAAAAATATCTAGATTTTTTGGCAGATCCCACTTCTAATACTAGTTTTTTAGATGATGATAGGGCAAATTCTAGCACTAGTGGGCACGATGTAGAGAGTGTAGCCCGTGAAAGCATAGCATGGCTAAAAGCCAATCAGCCTTCGGGCACAAATTCCATGCTTATTCATCTTGAAGATAGCGCTACTTATGCTAATGACTATCGTTATTTAGCAATGAGAGGCCCCATGATTATGCAGGGCTGGGGTTACGATTTACATGGTAAGCCAGTTCCCAATGCGAGTGGAGATAGCGGAGGAAGTTTTAGTAGTGTTGGTAAGAGTGATAAATTTAAAGAAAATTGGTTAGCTGACGCCAGAGACTGGCCAGTTGCTCCTATTGATTTAAGATTTGATAGAGAGCGTGGTGTCTGGACTGTTCCTCCCGCTTTTAGAATGTATCAAGTTGAAAATACAGGCGTGGAGATTTTAGCAGGAGAAGCTGGGTCTGTTAGTGTTGTCAAAAGTAAGGGAGATATTTACGATAAAGATGGGGAGTTAATTGAAAATCCTGCGATCACCATTGACAACTGGACAAATACATCTTTAGCTGTTGGGGGAAAAGCTCTAGCTTATTATGACACTGCTGCATGTGAATATTGGCTTATACCTCCTGCGTCGGGAGGATCTGGAGTAGCTTCGACAGGAGGTAGTGTAGGAGTCGCGTGTAGTGAAAGAATAGCTGTAGGATGTGGATATGTAGCATCCACAGGAAGTGGAGATCCCGGAACTGCTGGATTTAGTTCCACTCCAAACATGAGCGGGGGTATTTGTAGCTTTATAGAATGGGGTAATGGACTTGCCGTAAATCCTATTACTTCATTGGAAGGTGAAAGTGGGATATTAGTTTCCTATTCTGGGGAAGCGGCAAGTGGCACTACAACATGTATTTCAGCAGGAGGAGGATGTGTAAGTGGAGGCGACTTAGCACCTACTGGATATGATTGTATTTCTTTCTCTGGTTTTAAAGCTGTTGTATCGGATCAGGGATGCTGTACTTCTGGAGACGGGACTTCTGCTTTAAGTATTATGGCTCCTACCCTTGAAGGTAAGGACAAAATTTGTAATGGAGATACAGTTGGTGGAGAAACATCTTACTTTAGCCACCTTGTTTTTGGGGAAAATCTTACTGTTGAAGAAGATAGTGGCTGCAAATATACTATTAGCTCTGCGGCAACCAATTTAACAATAGGAAATGAGAATGGATCAGAATATTCTCCTGTTACTGGAATTTCTCTAGGGGAATGTTTAGGTGGGGGACTTCGAGCTGATCCGGGAATTACTGGTGAGTGTGGATCTAGTGTAATACTTTCCACTAGTGGAGTTACTGGGAGAGCTACCATGGTTACTGATTTAACATGTAGTGGAGATAGCTTAGCGGTAACTAAAACTGATTTTATATTTTGTAATGGACTATTAGTGTCGAGTGGAACTTAATTAAAGGAGAAGGAATGAGCACAACGTATATAGGAGGTCATGGACCTGATGCTCAAGAGTGCTGTTTGTGTTGCGGAGAATGTTATTGTAATTGTTGCGCGTGCTCGTATGAAGGAACATTAGATTTTGAAATGATTGAGTGTTCTTGGATAAATCCTATGAATCCTACAGTAGTTCACGAATGTATGTGTGACGACTGGTCATTTACTATGGAACACAAGCCTGATATGTGTTATGTACATACTTCAGGAGGCGGGTGCTCCCCATGTGATGATGAATACCAAGGACATTGTTTTACTGAGTCGTGTTTGCCTTTTAACCCCGACTATACCGAGGCATGGGGATGGAGTGGAGTGGTTTGTGATAGCTGTACTACTAATTCACCTCCCACAAATAGTTCTAGTTGTGCGGGTATGGGAATTAAAGCTAGCCTATGTTGCTGTAAAACTGGAATACCGTTGGGTATTGGAGACCCGAGAAGAAGTGAACATCCATGTCCTCTTCCCAATATTCTACCCCCTAATTGTCAATCGACCCCTCCATCAGTTACTTCAGGAAACCCTTTATGCAGTTTAGATTGTTTTTGGTTTGAGATTACTCCAGAATATACCTACTATATTAACGGAGGATCAGAGCCCGACAGTCCTTGTTCTAGTTGCGCTGCCTTTCCTATGGGGGGTGGTGGAGGTGGAAATATCGTAGGAACTTTACAAGATCGTATTTGTATGATTCCCGTGAGTGGTCAATGTGCTTGCACTACTTGTGATCCTCAGAAAAAGTTTATGTTAACTGTTTCGGGAGATTTTAGTATTAGCTGTGATTGTCAAACGGGTATATATCAAAGTTTTGGAGGAGGAGGAGGTTCAGTTACCCCCGTTACTATGACTGTAATAGGATTAATTTCAGAGTCTTAAGGATTATACATGAATAAAAACATAGAAAACTGTTCAAGTGAATGTCAATGCGATGGACCCGGTTTTTGTCCTTTATATGGAATAAAAATGACTCCGCGCATGCATTCAAAATGTAAAAATGATGCAGGCTGGAGATATAATTATTCGCAATTTTTTAAAGGCCCAAAAGATGAGGCTGAATATCTAGAACGTCAACAAAGAGCGCAAAAGTCTAGAGAAAAACTTCAACAGGTTGTTGAACTAGACAATGTTATTGATAAAGTTGAAAAGGCAGGTATTAATCTTGATAACTATGAAGAAAACCAAGAAGGTTTAGGTGATTTATTAGGTGTGGTTTTTACTAAGTTAGGCATAAGTGAGGAAGCGGTTGAAAAATGGGCTGGCATAGGAGGTTGTGGATGCGGTAAGAGGAAGAAGTTTCTCAACAAAATCCTTCCATTTAGAAAAAGCGAGTCATCTATTGCCCCGAAAAAGAAAACGTAATAATAACCTTAACAATTTAAATTCTCTAGAAGATTTAAGAAACTGGTGGGATTCTGATACAGAAAGGGGAGATCCTTCGAGATCCCACCACGTAAATGTTAAAAAAATAAAACCAAAAAGCGAAAATCAGTCTACATATATTGAGGCCATGACTAATTCTGATGTCATACTGTGTTCCGGGCCTGCTGGTTCTGGAAAGACTGCTGTGGCTGTTGGGTTTGCGTGTCAATATCTCATGGAAAATAAAGTAGAAAAAATAGTAATTGCTAGACCTACCATAGAAAGTGGCCGTGGTCTTGGTCACTTACCGGGAACTTATACAGCTAAAATTCAACCCTACCTTGTTCCAGTTCTCGAAGAAATGAATAAGTACTTTTCTAAAGAAGTTCTCCATGGCTTTAGGCATAATAATACTATAGAATTATGTCCATTAGAGTATATGCGTGGGCGTAATTTCCATAATTCGTTTATGATTCTGGATGAGGCGCAAAATGCCACCATGAATCAAATAAAAATGTTTATAACCAGAATAGGCCGTCATTCTAAGGCAGTTTTAAATGGAGATCCTGCCCAGTGTGACCTTGATCAATATATGAAAGGAGGTTTTGACACCTGCATGACTAAATTGGAAGGCTTGGAAGGCATATCTGTCTGCAGACTAGAAGGATCAGACATTGTTCGTAATGATATTATTGCTAGAATTTTAAGCCGTCTCGGTGAATGAGGTAATACCATGGATAATATCCGTATTTTAAGCAATGATGATGTTGACAATTTACTCACTGTTTCCGAATGCATTCCTGTTATAGATAATCTTTTTGCCAATTTAGATAAAACACAAATGCCTCCTAAGGTATACATGAACGTTCCCAATGGAGACTTTCGGTCTATGCCAGCCGTAGTAGATAAAACTGCTGGAATTAAATGGGCCTCTTTAAATATTAACGAACCCGGTAAGATAAACATATTTGCTAAAGTACTTATCAATGATACTGAAACTGGTAAGCTACTTGCCATTATGGATGCTGAAATCTTAACTGCCATTAGAACCGCCGCTGTTACTGGAGTAGCTACTAACCATCTTGCTCGAACTGATTCTACAACTGCTGCATTTGTAGGATGCGGAAATCAAACACGACGACAAATCGAAGCCGTATCAGCCGTTAGAGATCTTGAAGCTATCTTTTTGTATGACTTAGACCCTGAGCGTGCCGAAATGTTAGCTTGTGAGTTTGACAATGCTCATGTTTTTCATAGTCTAGAAGTCTGTTTAAGAGAAGCAGATATTGTAACCACTTTAACCCCTTCGCGCAAAGGCTTTATCCAGTATGAATGGTTAAAAGAAGCTGTTCATATTAATGCGGTAGGAGCAGATGCAGAAGGTAAAAGAGAGTTGGATGTTTCTGTTTTAAGTAATATGGGGATTGTAGTCTATGATGAGTGGGAGCAGTGTTCTCATTCAGGAGAAATTCAATATCTAAATGAAGTTGCTCGTAAGCCAGTTTCATTTCCATTGGGAGAGATCGTTAGAAAAAATTTACAATATAATAATTCCAATCGCACTATGGGGACTTTATTTGATGCTACAGGATTGGCTATTGAAGATGTTGCTACAGCGCGTTATATTTATGAAAAG
>Ga0114934_10000996_pt1 | contig 18439 bp, 11 predicted proteins | sample 4SBtaG_2_FD_99695 | JGI IMG/M metagenome (GOLD analysis project Ga0114934, IMG submission 99695) | Deep subsurface microbial communities from Kolumbo volcano to uncover new lineages of life (NeLLi) - 4SBTROV10_white metaG | ecosystem: Environmental > Aquatic > Marine > Volcanic ...
AGGCAGGGACGGAAAGCACATCAAAGTCAGGACTGAATTTTTAACTTTTTATCCCAAAACCCTGTCAAGTGTTTTTTTAACTTTTTTACCGTCTGCCACGGGTTATTGAGAAGCTACCCTTTCCCTGCTTATGACAAGGATTTTATTGACAAAAATGAATATCGGTGTCGTGACAGGCAATGAAAATACCTATTGATGCACTCTCAATGCAATAAACTTGTGGTGAATGCGGATTCTCAGAGCGAAAGACAATAGCTTCCCTATGCCGGTTCCAATAAGTTTTTGGTACAGCACTTAAAAATTGAATCTTCTAGAGTTACCCATTGACGGTTTGATCATATTCAAATTCTGGTACCGGTTCAGCGTGTTGTCCCGATTCCGGAAGAGGCGTTTGATCAAAACCCGTATCCCATTCCACTGGCGGTGCATGGGCAGACGCAATTTGAGGCGGTCTGGTGGGTTCGCCGATAGGGTTGAGGGCGCGCTGAATCGGGTCTGCGTCAGTGATAAAAGCAATGATCGCCATCTCACCACCGCATTGAGTGCACACCAGCGGAAGGATTTCATAGATGCGAGCGATCAACATCGCCCACAGGTAAACGGTAGAGGACGGCATTTTAGAGTGACCTCCCGTTAAATCTTCCGTGTTAACGGGGTTTTGATCGGGTAAAACCGGTTGATCACTCAAAGACAAACCGGCATAGGCGGTCACCGCTTGCCGTAACGGGGCATTCGGTGCCAGAACGCCGTGATAGCTGTTACGTTTCGGCTTATTTGAGGTGCTTTGCTCCACGATCGCGTAGCCTAAGAAATCAAGTTTAGAAGCGATCAAACGAAATCTAACATTGCTCATAATTAGAATTATAACTTTCACTCCAAGGACAAAGACCTCAAGGAGCTTCCTACGCTGCGCTACGGACTCCTCCTTGATTAATTATTAGCAATGTTCGAATTGTCCGTCTGAACGTGAAACAATTGACCCTAAATAGACCGGTACGTAATAATAGCGATGGCGATGTTTGCGTGGTGATGGAATCAGCAAAGCCAGCTTATCCAGCTCTATTTTTGCAGTTCCTGCCATAAGAAATTTACTCCGCTTCTGACGAAACACCACAGGTTCCCGCTCCGTGTGATTGTTGACGTTCTTTCGCGCTACAACCGCTTTGCCACACTTGAGAACGCCAGTAAATTAGCAGGGAAGAAATACGGCATTACGATAAGCGCCACAAGTGCCAAGCGGTGGATCGATAAGTTTGAGCCGTACCTCCCGTTTCTTCGTTTGCGCGACCGAGCAAAAAAGGTCTCCAACCTCCGGCACGCTATCCTTGAACGCAGGCTTTTTCATGGCCAGGTGTATGACTTCAAATATCATCGGATCAAAACACAACTTCTTTTAAGCGACGATCCTAATAACGCGCTGTTGTTGCCCCTCCAAGAATATATTCGAGGTCAGAGTAACAAAAACTCAATACGATCTCCTTATATACAGTTGCTCCATTAAGTATATGGAAGGGTTTTGTTCAGCGGCTCTTTGAGTTTGGTACAATAAGAATTATTGATCCAGAAGAGATGGGTTCTGGCAATATCATCGCACAAGAGATGTTGACATTAGATCGAGCCATGTTTTACTTCTTATTTTTGAATGGCTCTGTTCGCGTTAACTGTTGGTTATTCTTTTAATGCCTTTAGATAGGGCACTTATATGCAAACAAGGCGTATTTATTGGCTACCAACAACAAACGCGAACAGAGTCTTTTGAATTGTTGGCTAGATACAATACTATGTATGTAATATTGAGCTATTTACTCAGCACATCCTTTGAAATCAGATACTCAAAGGATGTGGCTATTTAATATATAACTATTCAGTTTATATTTTACAAGAGGCTGTAAACCATTGATAAAATGGGCCTTTGAAAAAAGTGGTATTGCAGCAGAGCTTACAGGGAGGTATGTGTACGTGCAGAATAATTATAGGTTTACTCCTTGGTTATACTGACTGAATAGATACTTTTATTTTTAGATACCAGGCTGGCGTCTACTATCTATATGACTGATATCGGCGGAAGCTCAAATTATTGAAATGATGGATAAGGCTCCTCAGACACTCCTCAGTAACGGGTGTACAGACGAACGCAGGGAAATTGCTATTGTTAGCTGTGATCTGGTCGAATCCACAGCGCTTCAGGAACGTTTGGGTATCGAGCGTTACCGTAAAGTGCAGGATGCGTTTCTGCAAAGTTGTCTCGATAACGCCCAGTCGGCTGGAGCGGAAACCATTCGTTATACCGGTGATGGTTTAGCCTTTGTATTTGGAAGGATCCAGGCATTCGAATATGATTCAGAACGAGCAATAAAACTCGCCATTTTGATGGCAGAGACAGTGCAAAGTATCTGCCCTACTAACCAGGCCATCAGCGGGCGTTTTTCAATTGCTACAGGTAGCGCTATTGTTCAGCAACGACCTGATTTCATGAATGTTCGGGAAGGTATAAACCAAGTGCGAATAGAAGTGGTGGGCCCGGTTCTTAATCGTGCCTACAGGTTGCTGGAGTTTGCCGGTGTTAACGAGATTGTGATAGATGATTTGACTCGTCAGCTGGCCAGTGGGTTGTTTGCAGTTGAAGATTTAGGGTGTCACAAGCTCAGGGGGTTTTCAAAATCTCAGCGTGTGTGGAAAATTCAGGGCGAAAGCGCGATTGAAAGCCGCTTTCAGGCATTGCGACAAAATGTTTCTACACCTTTGGTGGGTCGCGAAAATCAATGTGGTCTTTTTAAGAGCCTTTGGCAAAAAATCAAGGAGAATCATGCGCAGATTGTACTTCTTGAAGGTGAAGCAGGTATCGGAAAGTCTCGTTTGGCGCAGTATATAACCGATGAGGTTCTGGAAGCATCCTGTCAACGGGTCGTTTTATATTGTAACCCGCACAGTCAAGGTGCTAATTTAGCGCCAATTTCCAACTATTTTAGGAATGTCTGCGGTATTACGCTCGATGATAGTGAAAAGGTGCATTATGAGAAACTTTTGTCTTTATTGGCGGGTACAGTGGATGAACCTGAGGAGGCCGCAACTGTTCTCAGTGCCTATCTGTTAAATCGAACCGACGATAAGCTAACTGAGCTTTCGCCGCAAGCCTTACGTGACCGGCGCCTGGCGTTTATTACTGAACATCTATGCGGTTTGTCTCGATACAGTCCACTGTTCATTATGATTGAAGACATCCATTGGACAGACAGAGGTACTCTCGCTTTGGTGCAGCAGCTTATCCAGCAAGCGCGGGAAAATGCCATATTGCTCATCGTGACGTTACGCAGCGACGGTTACGCCGAGAGTCATGAACTGTCTCTGTTTCGGGAAATGTTTGATGCAGATACTTCGTGTTTTACGAGGATAGCTTTAACGCCTCTGAAGGAACACGAGAGTATGAAGCTGATTCATTTGTTTTTTAATGAGACCAAGCCTGATCCTGGTGTCACACAACAAATCATTGAACGCGCAGACGGTAATCCGTTATTCATTGAAGATCTAAGCCGTTGTGTCCTCGACGCTGGTGGGCTGCTAAAGCACGACGATACTACCTCTCCGGAGGGTGTACCGGCGGTACTTTGGCACTCGCTTATGGCTCGGCTGGATCGCTTAAATGAAGCAAAACGCATCGCTCAATTTGCTTCTGTGATTGGCCGTGAATTTCCCACGATTTTGCTCAAACAGCTTGCCTGCCTTAGTGATGAAGTGCTTTCTTTTACATTGTCTCTGCTTTGCGATGCGGGAATAATGCAAGCTCACCCGCAAGATTCCTGCAGTTATATGTTTTGCCATGCACTGGTTCGGGATACAGCCTACTATAGTTTGTTGGAGGAAGATCGTGGAGATCTGCATTGGCAGGTTGCTGAATTACTTTCTAAACACGATTCAGCAGTAAAGCGTTTACAACCTGATTTACTTGCGCTGCATTATGAGAAAGCCGCGAACCTGGGTTCGATGGGCGAGGAGCAGGTAACGCGCTATCGCCGGGCGGCGGATTATTGGTTCGAAGCAGGCCAGTTATCCGCTGATCGAAGCGAGTATGAAGAGGCTCTGGTGCACTTGCAGCGTGCGGTAGATACTTTGAATAAAGTGGATGCGCCTGCTTATATTTGCAGATTCGCGCTTATGAAAAGACTGGAAGTGATGACCGAAATTGTGCGTGTTCAAGTGACTTGCTACGGATTTTCATCGCCCGATGTTCATGGAACGTTAAATGATTCATTTGAACTTTGTGCAAAATTGGGAAATCCAGAAAATATTCTTGATCTCTATACGCTGAGTGTCGGACATTATATAACAGCGGGTAATTTAAGAGCAGCCAACGATTCCGCTGAAAAAGCTTTTAGTGCGATTAAAACTGCGTCTACTACAAATCCGCGACACGTGGTCATTGCAAATAGAGCTATGTCTGGCGTTCGTTTCTTGTCAGGTGAATTTTTCGAGGCAATAAATCACACTGACGAGGTCATCTTACATTACGACGCTCACCAAGACGCGATTATTGAACAGGATGGTCGTATGATCATTGATCATAAAATCGTAGCTCTGTGTTACAAGCAAATTTCGCTTGCAGTGATGGGAAATGCCAAACAGATGCTGAATACTGGTGTGTTGGGGTTGGAGCACGCGAGTAGTTTGGGTCATTCTCAAAGCACTGCATTCGCCAAAACATTTTATTGTGCGGCTCTTTATCTCCTTCAGGGCCCTGATACACGGAAACAAATCGAAAATACACTGGAATATGTTAAACATCAGCGATTTGCTAATTTTGTTGGTATCCTGACAATGCTTCTTGGTAGTGCACTTGTGGATGAAGGCGTAGTTACGCAGGATCAAGACTTGATTATCAACGGTATTCAGGTATTAAGTGAAGGTACGACAGCACATACGGAAATTCATGCGACCACTTATCAACCTCTAGGGTGCGGATTCCTGGCAGCCGCGAGATTACAGGTCGGATGTTACGCTGAAGCCTTGCGTACAGTCGAAAAAGGTTTGGAGATTGCCCGAGCCACCGGGGAAGTCTGGTATGCACCAGAATTATTAAGAATTAAAGGTGAATGTCTAGCTTCCCTCCCCGATGAATTTAATCGTGATTTAATATTGAGTGTATTCGAATCTGCGCTCATCGAAGCGAAAGGGCAAAACGCTCATCTTTGGCAATTGCGGACATATCTGAGTATTTGCCATTTAGCAGAAAAATTGGGTATTGGTGATCGCTACACAAATGCCCTGCAGCAAGTTCATGATGCATTGGATAAGGGTATAGATTTTCCCGCTTTGGCAAGTGCCAAACAGTATTTGGCTATACGATCTTAATCTGAATTTTCTCAGTGGACTTTCTGTTATCGGCCAGCCTCCTGGTTTACTTTATCTCGTACTCCATCACAGTTGTGTTGGGGGGTAGGTTATGACGAGAAGTGGTCAGCTGCTAGGCGCACGAGCGCAGGACTAGTCGCACTAATTCAAGCGAGTGCAACAACGCAGATGGTTGCTTATCGGCTGATATACCCGTCAATACAACAATGATGGAGTACTAGTATTGATGAGAATAACCAGCCGATAAGCCTTCAATCAACAGTCCCTTAACCACCGGGTTAGTACGAATATATCTCCAATAATCAGCTTCGCTTAACGCTTTTCAGTTTAATACTAAACTGATCAAGGCTCACCGGGAGTTCGTCGCCGAGATTGGGTTCGTATAAAGAAAATTTATTCTCAAGTACAAGGCGACCGACAATAGCCTTTATCAGGAGAAGCGCGATGTCCCGTCCCGGACAGGTCTGGATGCCATTGCTGAAAATCGTCGTATAGTCTCCCGCTTCAGCGTACCAGGCCACTTGTGGCTGAAGTTCTTCGTCTTTAATTCCTCTTGGTTTCCACCGGTCTGGCTTGAAAGAGTGCGGACACTGTCCGACAAAACGCCGATCTCTGTTGTTGGCAACGTTATGTATCAATATTTCATCATCTTTATTTATACGGATTGATTGTTTGCTGATCGGTATCTGATCAGAACCCGTAGCGCGTTTTCCAATTAGCGGAACTGCTGGCCATAACCTTGCTGCCTCCAGAATACATTTTTCTAAGCGGCTCAGTCGGTCATTGGTTGATTTTTGTTCATTCAGTAGTGCTTTTTCAAGTTTTTCGACTTTATTTTCGCTGATTTTTACCATATCCCGATATAAAGCCTGCTGAGTATTAGGATGCCTGGCCAGAAGGTACAAGGTGTATATGGTATGAACAGCAAAGGTTCCCCTGATGGCAAACATCCAGTGTGCAAGTTGACCGTGGGCTACGATTTGTTCTGGCTCAAGATTCGCATTGAGCGACGGCTCAGTGACTGCCGCAGCCAAATGCTTGGACAGGGTGGCTTTTTGTTGCGCATTTTTATATGCGCTATCAAGCATGCTTTCGAATTCCTTTAGGTCAACAGATTTGTCCTTAGATTCATCCCGTTTTTTGCGATCAGTAGCACTCTTTTTACCCGATGATGGCATTAAGGTCTCGATATTGCCACGTTCCATCAGCATTTCCAGGCTTGATAGAATATCTTTATCTTCGTATCCCAACACCAGGTTTTGTGCAAGGCGTATGGCCAATCCGTCTATATCGTGCCAGGCAAGGGTTTCCTTGATGTCCATTGAGTCGATTTCTTTATTAACAACCCGAAGAAACTGTTGTCCATCTTTGTGTACGCGGCGACCGAAGCCCAGTGATTCTTCTGTTATTGCTCTTCTCGCGTCGAAAGGACATCCGGCGTTAGTAATCGTTAGCGCATGGGGTTGAAATTTACTCATACCTCTTTCTTTTGTGGCCCCTGGACCATATTTTTGTGGTGAGTTTTCAAGAACATGTTTGATTGCATGCTTATTTGAAACAACAAGGGTTTTCTTGCCGCTCATTTTTACCCAAAACGCGTCTGCACCGCTTCGATAATCGTTTTCCCATGCGTCAAGATCTTCACGGTGTAGTTCCAGGTCTGATCTGGGGATTAGTTTTTCGATCAATTGGATCAGGAACGCCTTTTTTGTCGCTTTTTTATCACGGGCTTTTTTTGCCAGTTGTTCGATTTTGGCGATGAATCGCTGGCCTTTGGGTTTGCGGATAAAGATTCCTCTGTCGAAGTAATGCGCAATCATCCTGTTACGGAATTGCCGGGATTTTTCTGCGTGTCCTGAATGATCTCTCACATGCCAGGGAACGAATGCGTTTACGGATGGATGTAAATCGATTCCGATATGTCGCAATAAATCGTGCATACTTCTGTTGTTTATCCAATCCATGCCCTGTTTTGTATACAGCTCTGGCCCATAATCTGAAGTAAAAAATGGGTCGGCTGCCAGCCTTCGCGGCGCCATTAGTGAAAATACCCGGAAAGTTGTATCACAGAATGCAAAACCATCTGGGGCGGGTTCCGCATAAAGACCGACCATCAAATCCAAATTATCAATATTTCCTTTTCCGTAGACCTTCTTGAGTTTTGTAGCGATTGGGCCGTTTGGTTCTTCTTTGGTCAGGTGATGGTAATCGAAATCAGGGTCAAGCTTTTCATTGCGTAATAATTCTCTGAAGCGCTTGTATCTGGGTACACCGCGCTCCCGATCCCGGTAGATATCCACTGCACCCAAGTCAATGCTTTCATCATTCGGTAAATCGATCCGGTTTAAAATACTCGGTTGATTGTTCAGCGTTAGCGCGCCAGCGAAGTCAGTTCCAAACGCATTGGCAAGAGACTCCATGCCATGTTTCTTTACCACATTTCTGGTTTTCCCGAATAACATTTCAGCCAGGTTTAGTGTATTACTCGATACGGTTACGGCTTCCGGCAACAGTGGGTGCATTCGGTAAACTGATACGAATTCTTCAGTCATTGCGTAATCGACGTCATGAAGTGTCCGTTCTGGTTTCTCTATTCTCTGTATAACCTTGCCTAGGAAAAGTCTGCAAATATCGTGAACAGACTGGGCAATTTCACATGTCCGTTTGTCGTCGGCGTATTGGATCAGTACCTGGGCCATGTCTTTCTCAAGAGTTTGGATGGCTTTTTCGACAGGATGTTCCAGGAAAAGGCGCAGCACATTAAAGGCTTTACTTTTGGATTTGTCGATTAAAGGCTTAAGGTCTTGAAGAATCTTTGCGACTGAGGGGGGAATCTTTCGATCATTAGCGAGCTTCTTTATTAAGGTGTTGAAATCAGTTTGGCTGGAAAATAATTCCTGTATATTTGCTAAATCAGGTCTGAGTGCTTCGTATTGATTGAACAACCACTCCATTGTTTCCCTAAATGACCAGCGGCGATCCAGATTGTCGATTAACGTAATGAGTTCGATTTTATCTGTGTTGTAATTAACCCCACTTTTAACTAAATCACCAGTAAGCCAGGTGGCCAGGGGTATGAGCTGTTGCAAAACTCCTGTTTCAGCGAGTTCCTGGATGACCAGAGCCAGTAAAAATCTTGGAAAATATTCCAGTACCATATCCGGAATTTCCACACCCCACCAACTTGAATACAGCGCGGCGATCATTGCGTTATCGTCCAGTACTGCCGGTGACCACTCGACAGTATGAATCTTCGCCATAAGGCTGACATTGATCAATCGAGCGGTTTCAAACAAGCGGTTATCATATTCGTTCCATAAAGATTCATTTGCGCCTGCATGGGGTGGGTGAAGTACACCTGATTGGTGTAACTCATCGCAGATTGCATTATGTTCATAGACAAACATGGTGTGCAGCAGACTCAGACCTACCCACCAATTGTTGTTAAAACCGGTCAGGTCAAAGCCTTTCTTCTCGGGAGCCGGGTCTGGTGGAAGGAGAGGGCGTCCATCGATATCGGTTTCTGTATCGAGCTTGATCTTTCCAAACTGGTGTGATCGTAACTCCTTAGTTATTTTTTCATCGCTGCCATAGATCTGGGATCCGTCCCACCAATGCACTTGAGTATTGGAAAATGTTTGGACGCCGTCACGTTTTCCAGTCGGTTTAGTGCTCGCAAATGAGATCGATTGATTGCCCTCATGTAGATTAACCATTTTTTTCTTATCGGTTTTGTGTTCGAACCAATCGTGGACCTGGAACTGGATCCAGGCTGCCGCCAGAACATTTAAAGTAGATGCTTGCTTGCGTCCTTTCTTTGTGCCGTGGAGTAGTTCTGTACTGACTTTAAGTGGATCGGGTCCGCGGTGAACATCCTGCTGTGTTTGTTTGGCATCGCCGGGTTGAATGTTGCGTCCGAAGGGTGTCTCCGTACTGCCCATGGCAGGCTTAGCCAGGTCGGTCCAGCTACCGTCTGGCAGGCGCATTCTACACGCTGGCTGAACTGGCGACTTTTTCGATTTGGCCGCGGGTGTGTAGAGATTTTTGTCGTGAAGTTCTTTGGTTTGTTTGAATCTTTCCAGTAACCCTTGTTCGGGGTGCAGAAGTGTAATAATGAGATCGATACCGTGGTAAATCATGTTCTCTCTCCTATGGATATTGATTTGTTATTTAGTTATGTGATCCATGCTTTCGTTCTGGGTATATCGCGATGGGTTCTTTTTATAGGCTGGGGGTTTGTATACTAGTACAAGCTTGATGGAGTATTAGCTATTAAGTACTCATTAGATATATGGATTTTATGGTTATAAGTACTGCTTATTAATTGCGAATAAGGAGCGAGGTTTTAATAATATGCGAAAGATTGGCGCAGGATTATTGTTTGTCTTCAAGGCGTAGCAACAGGCGCATAGCAGGGCTACGCAACTGTTGCTACAACGCAGAAGACGGACAATAAGACAAGTCAATATTCGTATATTATTGAATCCTCTCTCCTAAGCTGAATCACTTCATTCTGAATGAATAAGTAGAAAGAAAACCAACCCAGCGATAAAAATCAAATAATAATTTGTCCCAATAATATTTTGTATATACTCAATGATCTATTAAATAGTTACTTGACAAAAGAATATTTTATTAGGAATGAATTTAAAACTGGCACGGAAACCGTCTGGGAGGCTGCCCAGGAGTGGTATATAGAAGTGGTTACAAACGGAAGAAGTTTAGAGTCTAATCGATAAGAAGATGCGAATATTAGCCTGTGTTAATGATTTTCAAACGGGTCATGGGGCAAAATCCGCTTTTCCGCAGCAGGCTCTCTACTCTCGGACAGTTTGCTACGGAATTTTGCTATTTATTTCCAGAACATCAGGCGTTCTTTGATGCTTTTTTTCGTAGTCATCTGATCTTTATAATGTTCAATGTGTCGACTAATCAAATCCTTTAGACTTAAAAATTCTCTGATGGTATTTACGGATTCTAAATTTTGGCGAAGTTGTCGGCTTAAGTCTTTTTCTTTTCCGCTATCCGGGTCAATATCGATAAACACTCTCGGATGTGATTTGAGTATTTCGTCAAATTGTCCTTTATAGGTTTTGCTTACTTCTAAAACTATTTCATAATCGATATCTCCTGTACTTTTCGCGGAAGCCGATTCGGTTCTCGGGCCGACAGCGATCGTTTCAATAATTTTTTTGTAACGGGTGACTTCCTCATCCTCCAGGTATGGAGGAAGCAGTTCAATAAGTTTAATGAGTCTTGAGCGGTGTTCTTCATTTGGAGAGCGTCGTGTCTTATCAGTTTCATCGCTATGATCCGGTCTGGAAATTGAGGTACGATAGCGAGCAGTGTTTGTTTGTTGAGTTTTTAGATAGGCGGAGTTTGAACCGTGTATCGGTACAGAGAGGTTCTTTTTAACGGTTTCACTGGTGATCGTGACAATTTGGCTAAGTCCAAAATGTGCGTTGGTCGGGGATTCGATGAAATCGAATATATTCGATTTTATTTCAACATAGGATGATTGTTGCAGGCCTAGATTTTTAACTGAGTTGTCCAGAATACTTGTGACCGCAGCTTTTTTTTCTGTTTCGAATGGGATGTCAGGGTCGGACATATTCATCTCGATCTAAAGAAGTTTAGGTAACGCTTATAGCGATAAAAAAGAGTCTATTTATAACCAATAATAGACCATTTCAGTTATTGCATTACGAATAATTGTTTAGCAGTCGGGTTACTCGGGCAAGGGTGTTGCAGAAAAATTCAGATAAATAGTTTTACACATCAGTAAAATTTACGCTGAGTAGATAAAATTTACAAAACGAATATGAGAATTTATGTATAAATTGATGCCGGTTGTACCACTATTTACTTTGCTTTGTGTAATCATGGTGTATTTAGTGTGGGGAAATTCCCCGACACTGAGCACTATCAATAAATCCTGGTTTTTTCTATTCGGACTATCGTTGACTGTTGTGAGTGGGGTTTTTGCGATATTTCGACGTTTCCAGTACAGGCAGGCTTATGACCTGTTTTTTGTCGGTTGTTTATGCTTCTGGTTTGTTTATTGGAGAGAGGTTTACCGGATTGATGCCCCTGTGTTTTCCTATTATCCTGTATATTTTGTGCTGTTGGTGGCTGTACTGACCCATGGGCTGGTGTATCAGTATGGACGAATGGATGAGATACAGTTCAAATTAATGCGATTAATCTATGACTCAGTTTTTTTTCATCCAACATTCTTGTTTGTCCTGGTGATCATGAGTGTGTATTTTCGGGAATATTTTATTTTCTTTCCTATTGCCGTAACATTCAGCCTTATTCGCTGTTCTTTTGCAGTTATTTTTGATGAGCTAGGCTCAAAATTTTGAGGGGATAATTATGCTAAAAAGACTGTTGCGAGGCCTAGAAATGCCAGAAATCCAACCACATCGGTGACGGTCGTCAGCAATACTCCACCGGCGAGTGCCGGGTCAATTTCCAATTGATGGAGCACAAGAGGGATGATTGCGCCCGCTAGAGCCGCACATATTAAAGTGATTATAATTGCGGCACCGATTAGAATGCCCAGATTGGTATTATTGAACCACAACGCAGCAATGGTTGCGACAACCAGTGCCCAAATGATCCCGTTTAGTACACCAACGGTGAGCTCTTTAAAGATCAATAGTCTGGCGTTGCTTCTGCCGATTTGTCTAAGTGCTAATCCACGAATAACCAAGGTCAGGGTTTGTGTGCCTGCGACCCCGCCCATACTGGCAACGATTGGCATCAGTATCGCCAGTGCAACCATTTTTTCAAGGGTCGGTTCAAACAAGCCGATGACCAGTGATGCTGCAACGGCCGTTAGCAGGTTGACGCCCAACCATACTGCTCGACGTTTTGCACTTAGGGTAACAGGCGCGAACATATCCTGTTCTTCATCCAGGCCAGCCATGCTCATAATCGAATGATCAGCTTCATCGCGTATGACATCGACAACATCATCGATTGTTATGCGTCCCAGTAATTTCCCCTGGTTATCGATAACGGGTGCTGATATTAGATCATGTTGTTCGAACAGTAATGCTACTTCTGATGAAGGTAAGGTGGCTGGAATTGATTCCACATCGGTTAACATCAGGCTGGAAACTTTTTGTTCTTCACTATGGGTTAGAAGGGTTGCGAGGGGAAGTACGCCGAGGAGGAGATCCTTTCGATTAACAACCATCAGACTATCGGTCAGATCGGGAATTTCTCCGCGCAGGCGCAGATAACGCAAAACTGCATCCAGTGTGACATCCTGACGAATTGTCAGTGTATCGGTATTCATGAGGCCGCCCGCAGTATCGTCGTCGAATAAAAGTACTGATTCCAGGCGCTGGCGATCCTGATTGTTCATGGAGTGCAGAAGTTGCTCAAGTGCGATGCTTGGGAGGTCATCGGCGATATCGGCGAGGTCGTCCGTTTCCAGGGTTTCTGCAGCGTCTACCAGGTCTCGGGTAGGAGTGGCATCAATCAGGCCATTGCGAACTTCATCATTGAGTTCGACCAATACCTCGCCACGCAATTTTGTATCGATCAGCTTCCAGGCGATTTCACGGTCACAGGGCTGCAGCGCCTCTAAAATCAGAGAGATTTCTGCTGGGTGAAGAGAGTTTAGATTGGAAGTAACACGTTTAAGATTACCGTGGTCGAGCCACTTACTGATTCGAAGCAGATGGTGTTCAATTTGGTCTTTGCGAGCGGTACGTGACATCGGTTTTGTCTGTGTGAAAGATAAGTGAGATCAACGATTCAAAAATGATTAATAGACAGTATGTATATTTGAGCCGTTAAGTGATACTAACAGTAATATTACCAAAACTGAAAATGATACTTTACCTTGTTTGTAAAACTCCGGTAAACCCCATCTACCGCCAAACGGTGGTAAGAGATAAACTGAGGCGGGGTGCCTTACAACAGGGACACACCTTATCTTTTTCCTGGACATCCAGTTCGATCCGCTCACGCGCCAGTGTCTTTGGTAACGGGTTTCTTTTCGGTTTACGCCGCTCTTCGCCTGTACCGATCTCCAGTTTTCTTGTTCTTTCTTCAACCATATGCTCCTCCGGTCTGTTGGTGCCTCCGGGGAGTGTAGGGAATCTTTAGGTCTCGTTTCTACTATATCTGATGAGAGAAATATGAGATAGAATAGAATCTGGGTGTAGTAACCTTAACTGTAAAATTTAAAGACTTTGTTTGCGTTTATTGTTGATTTTTAATACAAGGGTTAATAATAGGCTACGTAAGGTAGCTGTTGGCAAATCGTATTTGTTGGTTACCAATAACTAATACGAACAGAACTATAACACTATGCCATCTAAACTAGTGATTTCTAACCTAGCGGTCGCACTAAGCTATTTCATCGCTGGACAAGCCGGATTATTATTGGCAATTCCACCAAGTAACGCAGCAGCGGTCTGGCCTGCTGCTGGCGTCGCTTTAGCTGCAATTCTCATCTCTGGAAATAAAATATTACCTGGCATATTGCTCGGTGGTGTTTTGGTTCAAACCGCGTCATTTCTTGATCCCTCCAGCACTGAAAAGATAATTTCATCAGTGTTAATTGGAACTGTTATCTCAACAGGGGGAGTGTGCCAGGGATGGCTAGGTTCAATATTAGTGCAGCGGATTCTAGAGCGTGATGTAGCATTATTAAAAGAACGCTCCATTATCTTGTTCTGTTTATTGGCAGGGCCTGTGAGTTGCGTAATTTCAGCGACTATTGGGATTTCCACATTATTTTTTCAAGGCATATTAAATACCGCTGATTTACTTCTTGCTTGGAGTACATGGTGGATCGGTGATTCTATTGGCACTCTTATTTTTACGCCTATCATATTGTGCTTTTATGGGAATCCTCATGATCTTTGGAGTCAACGAATAAAAAATGTTGCCCTGCCCTTGTGTATTCTTACTTTAATCGCTTTCATCGCGTTTAAATTTTCATACCAACAGGAAATGCAATCCATTGAAGAAGAATTTGAGAGGAATTCGCTGCAATTTACTAGAGAGTTAAATGATAGTATCGAGATTCATATTAAAAGCACTAATGATGTGAAGCGGTTATTTGATAATTTAAATGAAGTATCAGCGGAAATATTTGCTCGCTATACGCAACCTATATTGTTACAAAACACTCAGATACAGGCACTCGAGTGGATACCTAAGGTGCTTCATAACAATCGTGTAAATTTTGAAGATAGCTTAGGCAAATCCATTGCAGTACCTGGTGAAAATGAAGAGATGGTGACTTCCCCCGTAAAGGAAATTTATTTCCCTGTTCAGTTTCTCGAACCCTATGCAGGTAACGAAAATGCCTATGGTTATGACGTGCGAAATAATCCAAATTCACGAAGGACGACCAAAACAGCCTGTGAATCTGGTCAGATTTCTGTAACCGATAGCCTTAAGCTTGTACAAGATAAGAAAAATCAACTTGGCCTTGTATTTTATGCGCCGGTGTACAAAAAAAATGTAGTGGGTGAATCTAAAAATACCTGTGAAGCTTTAGCGGGTTTTGCTGCAAGCGTATTTCGTCTCGAATATGAAATAAATAACATTCATAAGAGGTTACCTAAATCAAAATTATTAGTTTCATTAAAAAACCATTCGCGGGTTTTTTATAGTGATAAAGAGATTGAAGGACATAGCATACCAAATCAGTTTCAATTTAAGCGTGTCTATGAAATACCAGTTGCAAATCAGCGTTGGAAGATACTCTTTTCTCCTGCAGAAGGATTTATCTCCCTTTATTCTTCATGGACGATATGGTTGATTATCGTGGGTGGATTATTGATTGCCGCACTTTCGGGTATTGGGTTATTGATGTTGACAGGCCGTGCTTTACGTACCGAAGAACTGATTAAGGTAAGAACTACAGAGTTACAGCGTGAAGTTAACGTACGCAAGCAGGCGGAAGATTATTTAACAGACAGAACGAATCAACTCTTAGACAATCAAAAAATGCTTTTTGATTTAGCCAAGACAGATTATTCATACAAGAAAAAGCCATTCGATCAGATCATTAGGGCAGATGCAGAGCAATTAAAAATCGCTCGAGTGAGCGTTTGGCTTTTCAATCAAGAACGCTCACAACTTGTTTGCAAATCCCTGTATCAGGAAAGGGAACATAAGAGTGAAGAATTAATATTTAACATTCATGATTATCCAAAATATTTCCGTGCATTGGAGGAAAATGGTTATATATCGGCAGACAATGCTACTACTGATTTGAGAACGAGTGAATTTAGTGAGCATTATTTAGCACCTTTTGGTATCACATCAATGTTGGATGTACCTATTAAAATTCAAGGAGAGATGGTTGGAATCGTTTGTCATGAGCATATTGGTGAGAACAGGAAATGGACAGTAGAAGAAGAAGACTTTGCAAAATCCATCGCCGATTTGTGTGCACTTGTTTTAGTATCAATCGAGCACGTACGGGCTGAGAATAAGCTCACATTTCAGGCAAATCATGATGCTTTAACAGGACTGGTTAACCGACGCGTGTTTGAAAATCGCACCGAGCGATTGCTTTCAACTATAAAACGGGACAAGTGTGACCATGCCATGTGTTATCTTGATCTTGACCAGTTCAAGGTAGTTAACGACACTTGCGGACATACCTCTGGGGATGAACTGTTACGCCAAATTAGCTCGCTTTTACTGGAAACAGTGAGACATCGCGATACGCTGGCCCGCTTGGGGGGTGATGAATTTGGCGTCTTGATGGAACACTGTTCACTTGATGATGCCCATCGTGTCGCTACATCATTACTAAAGGCCCTGGAAGATTACCAATTTACATGGGAAGGGCGCAGCTTCAAGATCGGGGTAAGTATTGGTCTAGTTGCCATTACCGAGATTGTTCCTAATTTTACTGAACTATTAAGACAGGCGGACGCTGCATGCTATGTGGCGAAAGATTTAGGTCGTAACTGTATTCATGTATATCGATCCGAAGATGTGAATCTGGCCCAGCGTCATGGTGAGATGCAGTGGGTAACACGCATCCAACAAGCACTGGAAGAAGATTGCTTCTGTCTTTATGCACAAGCCATTGTGCCACTTGATAACAGTCAAGAGAAACATTATGAAATCCTAGTCAGAATGATCGATGAACAAGGTAAGATCACTCCGCCAGGGGCTTTTTTACCGGCAGCTGAGCGTTATAGTCAAGCAGAACTAATCGATCGCTGGGTAATTGAAAATATATTGAAAATATTGATAGATAATCCAGCCTTTTTTAAACAAACCAACCTTATCTCTATCAACCTGTCAGGTCAGTCAATAACGAAATTCGACTTTTTGAACTTTATTACGTCACAATTAATGGTATCTGCAATAGATAGTAATAAACTCTGTTTTGAAATCACAGAAACGGCAGCAATCGCCAATTTGAGTACAGCAAAAAAATTCATTTCTACATTAAAGGGATTGGGTTGTCGATTTGCACTGGATGATTTTGGGAGCGGATTATCCTCATTCGGTTACTTAAAGAATCTGCCTGTTGATTATTTAAAAATAGATGGCATGTTTGTCAAAGATATTGTTGACGATCCAATTGACTATGCAATGGTGAAATCGATTAACGAAATAGGTCAGGTAATGGGAATGAAAACCATTGCTGAGTTTGTGGAGAATGACAAAATCAAAGCTATTTTGAGTGAAGTCGGTGTTGACTATGCCCAAGGGTATGGTATCGCTAAACCACAGTCAATTAATGCTGTAATAGATAGCGTTTTAAAAGAGAAGGCATAACCCTTCTAGCTATTTAGGTGGTTTTTTTGTAACTGCTCGCCCCTCTATGGGTGATCTGTTGCGGAAGACGCCGTAAATACATCCTTGTAGGCTTGGATGCGGCTTCCCTGCCGCATACACTTCCTCCACAGATCCCCCATAGAGGGGTGTTTCGATTAGACGGCAAGTAGTTACGTTTTTTTATCTGTATTAAAAATGCGAATGTTGCGATGAAAGAGATTGCGACTTGCTGTTTTAGAGCCCCTTAGTCTATATTATCCATCCAGTTGATTTTTCCTGGTCATCATCGAACTCGATTTCGTAAACAATAATCTCATATTCACTGAACATCTCTATAACCAACGTAAAACTCAGGTAAACTCCATCTACCGCGAGACCTAAAGATTCCCTACACTCCCCGGAGGCACCAACAGACCGGAGGAGCATATGGTTGAAGAAAGAACAAAAAAATCTTGCGCCCTGATGCGAAACTTGAGTGAGGCGATACAGATAATTGTGAAAAAAATTGCGATTTTTGTCGATGTGCAAAACATCTATTACACCACTCGTCAGGCCTATGGCCGTCAATTCAACTACCGGGAGTTCTGGCGGCGGGTTAAGTCTCAAGGGGATATTATTTCTGCGACTGCTTATGCGATTCATCGCGGCGATGACAAACAACAGAAATTTCAAAAGGCACTCAAACACATCGGTTTTTCTGTTCGGCTTAAACCGTATATACAGCGCAGTGATGGTTCTGCCAAAGGTGATTGGGACGTTGGTATCGCAATTGATGTAATCGAGACGGCAAAAATAGTGGATACTGTTATTTTATTATCGGGTGATGGTGATTTTGACCTGTTACTGGAAAAAATAAAAAAAGATTATGCGGTGAGTGCTGAAGTTTATGGGGTGTCGTCACTTACTGCTAAATCTCTTGTAGATTCTGCCAGTGTATACCATCCTATTGAGGAAGACTTATTACAATGAAAGCAATATTGACGTTTACGCAGCATGTTTCGTGCTTAGAGGCTGCAATCCAGGCTAAGCGGATAGAGGTTTTAACACTATACTGGTTAGATCGTTTCTATTCAGTGAATGTTTTGTGAGTGCTGGCTATCGATTGTTCGAACCTCTGCAACAGGACTGTTGTGGCAGAGCTCAGATGCAAGGCTTGACACATCCTGGGCAATCAATGGCTTGCATCCTAAGGAGCGAGGATTCAATAATATACGAATCTTGACTTGTCTTATTGTCCGTCTTCTGCGTTGTAGCAACAGTTGCGTAGGCCTGCTATGCGCCTGTTGCTACGCCTTGAAGACAAACAATAATCCTG
>Ga0114934_10000997_pt1 | contig 18437 bp, 13 predicted proteins | sample 4SBtaG_2_FD_99695 | JGI IMG/M metagenome (GOLD analysis project Ga0114934, IMG submission 99695) | Deep subsurface microbial communities from Kolumbo volcano to uncover new lineages of life (NeLLi) - 4SBTROV10_white metaG | ecosystem: Environmental > Aquatic > Marine > Volcanic ...
AAAATTTCCAATACCTTCTTAAAGTGCTCTTTGCAGTTAGGGCAAAGATAATCCAAAGATGGCGGGGCTCCTTCCTGGAAACGGCGGCAGCGAGGGTCCTTGCAGTCAAGAAGACGAAGAGGATTATTCTGAAGATGTTTTCGGCCTAAGGGGCCAATCTCTTTTTGATAACGGCGATAATATTTTTTTAGAGCTCGCTTATAGGCAGGGCGGCACTCAGCACAACCAATACTATTAATTCTTAAACGAAGCTGAGAAGATTTAAAACCAAGACTTTCTAAGAAAACCTTTGCTACCAAAATTACTTCCCCATCTATCACTGGATCTTCTTCCCCAATAGCTTCCACATTTAATTGATAAAATTGGCGATATCTTCCTGCTTGTGGTTTTTCGTGACGAAAGACCGGTCCAAAGGAATAAAGTTTTACCGGCTGAATCCAATTAGACATCCCGTTCTCGATATAAGCTCGAACAATGCCAGCAGTATATTCAGGTCGAAGAGCAAGAAACTCTCCTTTATCTTTTGTTCGCAAGACATACATTTCTTTCTCCACTATATCAGTATGAGCTCCTACCCCTTTTTGGAATAATTCTGCTTTCTCTAAAAGAGGCGGCTCCATCCTCTTAAACCCATAAAAAGGTAAGATTTTTCTTGCTTGTTGGATAATATAGTCATAGTAAAGATAGTCTGAAGGGAGAATATCTTTCATTCCTCGTGGGGATTGAAAGGTATAACGTCGATATTTTCTCTTCTCCGGTTTCTTTACTTGCCTTTTTTGTACTTTCTTTCTTTGAAAAGCCATAAAAAATTAAAAAGAGTATACTTCTATCCTTTTTACTGGCCAAAGACGTAACCAAACCCGTCCGATAATCAAATCCTTATTGAGAGGACCCCAATTGCGGGAGTCGTAAGAAACAACGCGATTATCGCCAAGAACAAAGTAATGATTGCTATCTAAAGTAAGATGAACACTTCCGGCTGTCTGTAGGGAAGGAGGAAGAAATTTTTCTTGAAGTTCCACTGGCTGATTATTCTTATCCAAAATAAAAACCTCTCCATCTTTAATCTCTATCGTCTCTCCTGGTAAACCAATAATTCTTTTAATATAGTATTGGTGAGGATGATTAGGTGCCTTAAAAACAATTACTTCATATCTTCGAAGAGAACGAAAATGATAAGAAAGTTCATCAATAATTAAATAATCATTAGTATAAAAATTGGGCTCCATACTACTCCCATGGACAATAAAGGGTTGAACAAGAAAATATCTTACCGGAATAACGATAAGAAGAGCAATAAGAATAGTCTCCAAATTTTCCAAAAAAATATTGCCTTTCATAAAACCTAAAGGGAATAATAACATAGCTTATTAAGAAAAGCAAACTTGCTCTCGAGGACCTTTTTCTGTTAAATTGAAGTGATGAAAAGACAAGGAAAAAATTTTATCTTTTTCTTTCTCCTTCTTAGCGGATTGGCTCTCCTTTTAATTTGGGGAATAAATCATCCCCAAAATTATAGTTTCCTTTCTTTTTCTCCCTCCCTAAATGAGAAAAGAAGTTCGGCTAATAGTCCATCTTTCAATCTACTCTTCCTGGGTATTGCTGGTAATGGTTCCCGTGGTGTCCTCTTAACCGATACTATTTTTGTGTCTCATATCGATCTAGAAAAGGAAAAAATATCTTTAATCTCAATTCCTCGCGATCTTTGGGTGAAAGGAAATATCTATCCAAGTGGTATCAAGATAAATGGCCTTTTCGACTTGGAAAATAAAGGTAAACAATTTAGCTCTTCTTGTTCTTTTAATTTAATAAAAAAAGAAGTAGAAAACATTTTAGGTATAAAAATTGACTACGTTACCGTTTTTGATCTTGAAGGGGTAGAAAAATTAGTTGATAGTATTGGGGGAATAAATATCTACTTGCCTAAAGATGTTACTGATCCCTATTTAGTTAATCCCCATCATCCTTCTGAAATATTCCATCTAAAAGCAGGCTGGAATTACTTGGATGGAGCAATGGTAGCAAAGTTCGTTCGGACTCGCTACGCTCCTTCCGGTGACTTCTATCGCATTCAACATCAACACCAAATAATTGCTGCTTTAAGAGACAAGGTTGGTCAGCTGACTAATATGTGGCAATTTCCTACCTGGTTTAAACTCTGGAAATCACTAAGTGGCCATTATCTAACTAATTTAAATTTTAATCTCGCCTGGAGAATCTTACAATTAGTAAAAACTGTTCCCGCTGATCAAATTCAATATCTGACATTATCTAACCGAAAACCAGATAATTTGCTTATCTCTACTATGCGTCTTTTTGGAGGAAAGAAGGTTGATGTTCTTCTTCCTCGAGCAGGTGAAAATAACTACTCGCTAATTCATAATTATATTCAAGAGAAAATCAATGACTAAAACACTAATCATTGGCTTAGGTAACCCTGGTTCACTTTACCAAAAGAACCGTCATAATATAGGAGCCTATTTTATTAATTGGCTACAAAAGGAGTGGTCCACTTCCCCTTGGAAGAAAAGTAAAAACCTTGCCCTTCTAAGTTTTTCCCCTAACAATTCTCTTATCCTTGCCCGTTCTCTCGTTTACATGAACGAGTCCGGTAGAATGGTTAACCAATTAAAGAGATTCTATAAAATACCTCTTCAAAATATTATTGTTATTCATGACGATACTGACCTTCCTTTTTCTTCTTTTAAGTTAAGTTTTGCTCGTAGCTCTGCTGGTCATAAGGGGGTAGAATCTATTATTAATTACTTAAAGTCGAAAAGGTTCTTCCGCCTGCGGATTGGTGTCCGCCCTCAGAAAGCAACAAAAGAAAAGGCAGGAAATTTAGTACTAAAAAATTTCTCCCGGAAAGAAGAAAAAGAATTAAAAGAAGAATTTCCTATCCTGAAGAAATTTTTGGAGGAACAAATTCCTCAATTAGATTTCCTTGCTAAAAGAGAAAAAATATAATAGAATAAACATGAATAAATATAAATAAAATAACCAAAAAAATATGAAGAAAGATCCATCTCTTATCGTTAGTAGCATTATCCTAGTAGTTCTCATCATCGGGGGGGCTTTTTTTCTTTCCCATCCTCCTGCCTCAAAAGGAAATATTTCTTTAACAAAGGCATCCCAAATAGCCTTAGATTACTTTAACAACCATATCTTGAAAGGAAGGAATATGACTGCTAAGGTCATAAAAAAAGAAGATGATAGCCAAAGTGGCCTTTATAAAGTTCAAATTGATATTCAGGGACAAAAAATCGATGCTTATATCAGCCGTAATGGTCATTATCTTTTTCCTCAAGCAATCAACCTCCAGCCAAAAACAACACCCATTCCTCAGACAGAAAAACCTATTGTTCGCTTATTCGTAATGGCTTTTTGCCCTTTTGGCAATCAAGCAGAAAACGCTATTATCCCTGTCGCCAAACTATTAGGAAGCTCAATAGATTTCCACATTAATTATATTGTTTCCCATGATCAAAATGGAAAGTGGAATTCCTTGCACGGCTCCCAGGAATTAAATCAAGATATCCGAGAAATATGTGTAGAAAATAATCAACCTAGTAAATTCCTTGATTTTGTAGAAGGGATCAATAAAGGCTGCTCTGCTAAAAATGCTGACCAATGCTGGCAGAAAATAGCTCAAAAGGTAGGACTTGACGAAAAAGAAGTAACTAACTGCCAGAACAAGCAAAAAGACACCCTCTTACAACAGGAAACCAAATTAGCAGATAAGGAATACCCGGTAGAAGACCCCTTTAAGATGCAGGGACAAGAAAAAGCTACTATTACTGCTTCTCCTACATTGGTAATAAATAATGTTATCTATACTGGCAGTCGAGGAAGTCAAGATTATCTAGCCGCCATTTGCTCCGCCTTTAAGAATCCTCCTTCCCAGTGCAAAACAAAAATAAGCCAACAGAATAGCGCTCCTGCTGGCAGTTGCAACTAAATCTTATTTACTGAGGATAATTTTCTTTTAGTTTCTCGTACTCCCCCATTAATAACCAGAACACCACGAAGAGAAAAAGACTAAGGGGGAGTATTTTTATTGAAAAATAACTACTCAGCCAAAAAAATTCTCCACTGAGGAGAAGGAAGAATAAAATATCTCGGGATATTTGCTGTCCTTGGAGAAGAAAAGCTAAAGAAAAGAAAATTACCACCCCTCCTAAATAACTGGCTAAGGCAAGAGCAAAAGGCAAAGAACTCAAAAAATATATTCCCAGGGAAAGAAAAACCCAACCGAGCAAAAGATAATGAAATATACAAAATGATCTAAAATTACTCTGGGGAAGAAATATTTTCCCGAAGAGAAAAACGATAAATCCTAAAGTAAATAAGGAAAGCCAGAAAGGTGACAGCCAAGAAGACAAAACCCTTATTTCTATGATTACTAAAAAACTATAAATTAAGTCTATTCCAGAAAGACTGAATAACAATTTCCAAACTACAAGAATAAGAAAAGGTAAAGAAAGAAAGAAAAAACTATAGGGAAAATAAATAAGACTAACAAGAGAAGAAGAAAAAAGAAGAAAGAAAATAAAGGACCTCGAGTTCCTAATCATTTTTTCTTTTCAAAAGTTAAGGTACCTTTCTTAAAACCAATTAGTACCTTATTCCCTTTCTTTACCCGGCCAGCAATAATTCTGTCTGCTAAGGGATCAAGAATTTCTTTTTCGATTAATCGTTTAAGAGGACGAGCGCCAAATTCTGAATTATATCCTTTCTTTGCCAAATATTTCTTTGCCTCCGAGGTTAATTGAATAGTAATATCCTTACCTGCTAAGCGTCGCTGAATAAGACCAATTTGAATGTCTACTATTTTTTCTATATCCTGATGGCGAAGGGAATTAAAGACGATAATGTCATCAATTCGGTTAAGAAATTCAGGGCGAAAATGTTCTCGTAATTGCTCTTCTATCTTTGTTTTTAGCATTTCTTTCCTTTTTCGAAGGGAAGTACTTTTATCGGCAACAAAACCAATAGAGGATATTTCTTTTACATATTCTCCCCCTAAGTTGGAGGTCATTATGATTATGGTATTTTTGAAATTCACTGTTCTTCCTTTTCCATCAGTAAGGCGACCATTATCCAGGATCTGCAAGAGGAGATTGAATACTTCCGGATGAGCTTTCTCTATTTCATCAAAAAGAATAAGGCTATAAGGACGATGCTTTACCGCTTCTGTAAGTTGTCCTCCCTCTTCATAGCCAACATAACCAGGAGGAGAACCAATAAGCCGAGCAGTACTATGTTTCTCCATATATTCAGACATATCGATACGAATTAAGGACTTCTCATCAGAGAACATAAATTCAGCCAATGCCCGAGCGAGTTCCGTCTTTCCCACCCCAGTAGGTCCCAAAAAAATAAAAGAGCCAATAGGTTTATCTTCTTCAGCAATGCCTGCCCGAGCTCTTCTAATAGCTCTACTTACTGCATGAATAGCTTCTTTCTGTCCTACTACTCGTTTACTCAATTCCTGCTCCATACGAGCTAATTTCTGCGACTCGTCTTCAATCATCTTCGTCACTGGAATTCCTGTCCAGCGAGATACTACCTGAGCAATATCTTCTGCTGTAACTTCATCTCGAAGAAATCTAATTTTCTGGGGAATCCGCCCTAGAACTCTCTCTTTTGTTTCCAGTTGCTTATTCAACTTAGGAAGACGACTATAAATAATTTCGGCCACTTTTTCTAAATTACCTTTCCTTTCCTCTTCTTCTGATTCTTTCTTTGCTTCTTCTATTTGCTTTTTTAGCTCACTTACGGCATCAAAAGTATCTTTCTCTTTTTTCCATTTTTTGTATAAATCATCATACTCTTTCTTCAACTTTCTCAACTCTCGTTCTCTATCATTTAATTTTCTTTTTGCTACCTTCCCTTCTTCTTTTTTAATTGCTTCTTTTTCTAATTCTGCTGATTTTATTTTCCGACTAAGTTCTGCTAAAGGCAAAGGTATACTCCCTGCTTCTAAACTTAAGGCAGAAGCTGCTTCATCTACTAAATCAATAGCTTTATCAGGAAGAAAACGCGAAGTAATATAGCGACTAGAAAGATGAACAGCTGCTACTAAAGCCTCATCGGAAATTTTCAATCCGTGATGCACTTCGTACTTTTCCTTCAGTCCCCGGAGAATAGCTAAAGCTTCTTCTTGAGAAGGCTCTTCCACAATAACTGGTTGAAAACGACGTTCTAAAGCAGGATCTTTCTCAATATACTCCCGATAATCCTTAAAAGTAGCTGCTCCGATAGCCCGCAATTCTCCCCGAGCCAGAGCCGGTTTAAGCAAATTAGAAGCATCCATTGCTCCCTCTGCTGCTCCCGCTCCTACTAAAGTATGGACTTCATCAATAAAAAGAATAACATTTCCTTCTTTTTTAATTTCCTTCAGTAAATTTTTTAAGCGCTCCTCAAATTCTCCTCGAAAACGTGTCCCCGCAATTAAAGATCCCAAATCGAGAGAAATAATTTTCTTATTGCGAAGAGATTCCGATACCTCTTTATGAGCAATTGCTTGGGCTAATCCTTCAACAATAGCCGTTTTCCCCACTCCTGCTTCTCCAATAAGAATGGGATTGTTTTTCGTCCGGCGGCACAAAATTTGCATCACTCGCCTTAGTTCTTTTTCTCTTCCAATAACAGGATCAAGTTTGTTTTCCTGGGCTAATTTGGTCAAATCACGACTGTATTTTTCTAAGGCATTCTTTCCCAATTCCTGAAACTCCTCGGTGACTTTTTCTCCCCGACTATACTTATGAAGAGCAATTAAATAATCTTCTTTTTTTATGTTGTATTTATTAATAATGTCCTGAGCGGAATTTTTTGTTGATAGAATACCGAAAAATAAATATCCCGGGGAAACATATTGGTTACCTTCTGCTATCGCTTTTCGCGCTCCCATTTCGATAAGTTGAATTACTTCCTGAGAAAGATACATTTGAGCAAAACCACCGCCAGTAGTAAAAATACGGGGCAATTTTATAATCTCTTCTAATGTATCTTTCAAAATAGTTTTCACATCTATCTTCATCTCCTTTTCCAAAACTTCCCTTACTACTCCCTCTTCCTCACTCAAAAGTACATATAAAAGATGGAGAGCGCGCATTTCTCCCTGATTTCTTTCCATAGCCATTTGTTGGGCCCTTTCTAAATCTTCTTGGGCTTTAGCAGTAAATTTTCCTAAAGGCATATGAGCTTATATTACTATCTTCAGTGTGGTAAATCAACACGCTATTTCGTCCCCGAATTGATAACTTGATGAAATAGATACAAATAATCTAGAACATGGCGAGGAAGAAGAAAATTGTTTTTTACCTCCCTGACCCCTTCCTTACCTAATTCTCTTCTTTTTTTCTTATCCAAAAGAAGTTCCCTAATCCGTCTTCGACACCCCTCATTGCTTCTAATAAGATAGCCGCCACGGCCGGAATGAATTTGACGAGTAATTCCTCCTGTATCTCCTCCAATTACTGCTCTCTTCTTCCATAAAGCCTCACTCACTGTTAAACCAAATCCCTCCCGGATAGATTTCTGAAGAACTACAGTAGCTAATCTTTGAAAGGCATTGACTTCTATATTTCCCACTCCATCTAAATTAGTAAAAACAAAAATATCTTTATCTTTTTTAGCGTACTCTTTAACTTTTCGGTATAATGCTTGCCCTTCCGGATCATCATGAGCTAAAGAGCCAATTAAAACTAATTGTAATTTAGGAAATTCCTCTTTCAAAGATTGATAAATTTTTACTACCCCTAAAGGATCTTTCCAGGGATCAAAACGAGAAACCTGAAGCAAAAAAGGATGGTTGGGATTAACACCAAACTTTCGAACAATTTCCCGAGAAACTTGGGCCCGCAAATGTTTATTCTTGGGAGATAGAGGATCAATAGAAGGATAAATAATAACTCTCTTATCCCTGACTTCTAATCCTCGGGCAAAACTATCTAAACTAAAAATTGCTTTATCATACCAAGGTAAAAAAGATTGGATTAATCTTTTAGCTTGAGGATTAGGTCGAGCAGTATCAATATGACACCGCCAAATTAACTTCGGTTTATTTGAAATTCTATCGGAAATAAACAAAGGCAGAGGCATTGGCTGAGGATCATGAACCACTACCAGATCAACCGGAAAATCAAAATCCTCAGCATTTCTTTTGTTAACCTTCAAATAATATTGGATTTCCTCGGGAGTAATTGTTCCTTCTCCACCTTGAAGTAGATTATGTATTTTTTTAGTAATAGCAAAAAATCTATTGTCTCCTTCTATAACGTACCAATGAATATCAATACCTAAAGATCTAATTAAAGGAACTAAAGAATAAAAGAGCTCTGCTACTCCTCCTCCAAAAGCAGTAGAATTAATAAAATAAATCTTCTTTCCTTTTAAAGAAGCAGCTAATGACCTCGCTTCTCTCTTTTGCTGAGCAGAAATAAAATTGCGATATAAATTTGAATCAATTGTTCTCAGAGTAATCTCTTTCATTATATTCTTTTATTTCTTAGGGAAAAGAGGAGGTTTCTTTCTTAAACGAATAGATTTTTCTCTCCAAGAAGAAGGAGTAATTTCTTCTAACTGCAAGAAAGACAACATCTTTTCCGCTGCTTGAGGCATTGCTGGAGATAGCATCAGAGTAATATAAGCCAGAGAATAAATCAAATTCGCTATAGTAGTCTGGAACTTCTCTCTGTCTTTACAAGCCCAGGGCTTTTCTTGGGAAATATAACGATCACTTAAAGAAGACAATTCGTTCATCTTAGCTAAAGCATTATTGAAATGAAATCCCTTCATCTCTTGCTGATACTGCTGGTAGATTTTCTCTACTGATTGCTTCCAGGAGGAGCTTATTTTAGCTAAAGATATATCCTCTCCTGATTGCTCTCCTAAGGCTAATACTCGAGAAAGTAAATTACCTACTCCGCGAGATAAATCACTAAGATAACGCTCCTGAAGGCGGCGAATAGAAAAATCTCCATCTTCTACCGGAGAAAATTCCCGAAGAAGAAAATAACGAATCACTTCTGGATCATACTGCTGAGTGATATCAAAAGGATCAATAGTTACCCCAGAGGATTTAGAAATTTTTTCTCCATTAATTGTCAGGTAGCCGTGGACAAATATCGTAGTGGGAAGACGAAGATGTGCAGAAAGAAGTAACCCCGGCCAATAAATTGCATGGAAACGGGTTATCCCTTTACCAATAAAATGAATAATCTTATCTGATTGCTCCCACCATTTCTGGAAGAGAGCACTTTTCTCTTCACGGTAATTAAGAGCAGTAATATAATTACTTAAAGCATCCACCCAGACATAAATCACCTGAGAAGGATCATTGGGAACAGAAATTCCCCAATTACCTGCTCTTTCTCGAGAACGGGAAATACTAAAATCCTCCAGTCCTTGTTTAATAAAAGTTAATAATTCATTTTTTCTTCGCGAGGGATAAATATCAAATTTAGGCGAAGCAAAAAGTTGTTCTATTTCTTTTTGATAATGGCTAAGAGCAAAGAAATAATTCTCTTCTTCCACTAATTCTGGCTTTTCTTTATGTTCCGGACACAATCCATCGACTAAATCCTCTGGCCTAACGAAGGACTCTGAACCTACACAATATAAGCCTTTATATTTCTTTTTATAAATATCCCCCCGAGAAGAAATCTTCTTCCAGAATTTCGCCACTCCCTCTCGATGTCGTAATTCTGTAGTCCGAATAAAATCATTATAAGAAAGATTAAATAAATCCTTTAAATTTTTAAAAGCTTGGCTATTTTTATCTACTAACATCTGGGGAGTTATACCTTTCTTTTTAGCCGAAATAACATTTTTCAAACTATTTTCATCTGTGCCAGTAATAAAATAAACTTCCTCTCCCTGAGAACGAAGAAAGCGAGCATAAGCATCAGCTTGTACAATTTCCAATACAAAACCTAAATGCGGTTTCGCATTAACGTAAGGAATAGCTGTTGTAAGATAATAACGCACAAAAAATCAAGTATTAACTTTAAATCGACCAGAATGAAGATCATCCAGAAAATCCATTAGTGTCGCCGCTAAGGGAAGAGCAATAATCGCTCCTCCTACTCCAGCTAATTTTCCTCCAATAAGAAGAGCAACAATAATAAGAATTGGATTTAATCTCATTGCTTTTGCTCGTAATCCCGGAGAAATAAATGCTTCCAGAGCTTGAATAAGAGCAAAAATAGTAATAGCCAAGACTCCTATCAGCAAACCTTGACTAGCCCCACTAAGAAAAGCAACTAATCCTACAAAAATAGGACCAATATAAGGAATAAAATCTAAAAAAGCAGCTAAAATAGCAAGAAATAGTGCTTGAGGAAGACCGATAATTTCAAAACCAATAAAAGCAAGAGTACCAACCATTAGACTAAGAAGAAGTTGAGAAAAGAACCAACCATCTACTTTTTCCTGGGCCCTCTGCCAAAGATGAATAGTATACTCTTCATAACGAGCAGGGCTAAACAAACGAAGAACCTTTTCTATCGCCTTCCTTTCCGTATTAATAAAGAAAGATAAGGTTAATACTAAAAAGGCAGAAAAGGCACCACCAAGTACTTTAGCGAGAAAATTAGTAATCTGCCCCAAGAACTGGGATATCTGATTTTGAGATATTCCTAACAACCGCCCAAAATTACCATTAGAGAAAAAAGAATTATTCTCCCCGATCCAAATTTGGTGAAGAAAATCTTTAGTCATCCAACTGGGAAGAATTTGTTGGATATTATGAAAATAAGCAGTAAAAACAGGAATAACAAGATAAGCCAATAAAATTATAACTACTCCTAAACTAATATAGACAGCCAAAGTAGCTCCCCAACGATTTTTCCATTTCTTCTCTAAAATATTAATTGGCCGGTCAAGAAGAGAAGCTATAATAAAGCCGACTAAAACGATAAAAATTACTTGCCGTAAATACCAAATAGTAAGGAAAAGAAAAAAGACAGCATAGAAACGCCAGATGCTTTGCCAAGAAATATCAATTAAATGATTAGAAGAAGTCATATTAATTAATATTTATTTAGGAAAAGATAAAAGTAATTTTTTAACTTTATTTTTAGAGGAGGAAGCTCCAATAAGAGCCAAATTAAGCGTTGAGGGGAGTAGAATTTGCTTCATCACTTCCTGAATGTCAGAGGTAGTAACTTTTTTAATTTTTCTCCAGTACTCTAAGGGAGTTTCTATTTTTTTCTTTAATAATTCCTGCAGAGCAAGAAAGTTGGCAAAATCATGAATATCCTCCAATTGTAAACTCATTGTTCCTTTAATATAATTCTTCGCTTTTTTTAATTCCTTTTCCGAAATTAATTCTTCTCGCAATCTTTTAAATTCTTCTAATATTACCTCCACAACTTTTTCCACTCGATTATTATCTATCCCCGCTTTTACCGCCCAGAATCCATGATCGGTTAATAATTCCACTGCTCCCTGAAGATAATAAGCAGCTCCCAATTCTTCTCTGACTCTCTGCCAAAGACGAGAGGATATTCCTCCGCTCAAAACTGTATTAGCCAAGACAAGAGCATACCTTCTTTTATCAAAAAGATTAGCCCCTCGAAAACCTAATAACAAGTGACTCTGATTAGTCTTCTGGCTTTTCCAAAATATCTGGGGTTGTTTTTGCTGTTGCTGAACAGGAATCTTTTTCTTTCCTTCACCTTGCTGTAAAGGAGCAAAAAACTTCTTTACCTGAGCCATAATCTTCTTTTCCGAAAAATTACCACTAATAACTAAGAGAGTAGAACGAGTCAGATAATGAAGCTGGTGATAATGAAGAAGGTCACTTCTCTTAAAATGGCGCACATTTGCTTTAGGGCCAATGGTTGCCCGACCAGCGGGTTGATCTCCATATAATAAACGAAGCCAGTAATTATCAATAATACTTGCTGGCTCATCTTTATACATATTTATCTCTTCCAAAATCACTCCTTTCTCCTCCTTTATAGCTTTTTCTGGAAACTGAGAATTTATGTAAATATCAGATACTGTATCTAAAGCTAATTCCACTTCGTCCTTGGCTAAGCGAACATAATAGCCAGTAAATTCTTGACTAGTAAAGGCATTATAGGAACTACCAACAGCATCTAACTCTTGAGCCAGAGCCATACTGGAAGGGCGTTTCTTTGTTCCCTTAAAACACATATGCTCTAAGAAATGAGAAATCCCGTTAATCTTCTTAGTTTCAAAATCAGAACCAGTATTTACTAAAACCATAACTTGCACCGATAAAGATGTCGGAGAAGGAACAAGAAGTACTCGCAATCCAGTAGATAATTTTTTCAATTTGTATTTATACATCTGGCTTAAAACAATTTACAATTTACAATTTAGCAATACATTCATGATATTGCCGCGCTCGCCTAAAGGCTCGCTCGCAATGACAATTAGAATAATTAGTCATTCTCAATGTAGCCTTTCCTCTATCCAATCTGTGGTATTATTTATCTTGATTCTTACTTGTTTCATTGTATCTCGATCTCGAATCGTTACTGTTTTATCCTCTAAACTTTGATGGTCAACGGTAACACACCAGGGAGTACCTACTTCATCCTGACGACGATAGCGACGGCCAATAGAACCGACAATGTCATAATCTGCTGGAAAATGCTGTTGGAGAACCCTGAATATTTTATGAGCTAATGTTACTAATTCTTTATTATTTTTTAAAAGAGGAAGAACAGCCACTTTTATAGGGGCAAGAAGTGGATGAAGATGAAGAACTACTCGTGGTCCCTGAGGAGTATCTTCTTCACTGTAAGCATTAAGCAAAAAAGCTAACATTGTTCTTTCTACTCCTGCTGAAGGTTCAATAACGAAAGGAAAATATTTTTTCTTTGTTTCCTCGTCAAAATAAGTCATATCTTGGCCAGAATATTGTTGGTGCCTCTTCAAATCATAATCCGTCCGATTAGCAATTCCTTCTAATTCGTTCCATCCTTCTCCCTTTGGAGAAAGAGCAAAAGGAAAATTATATTCTACATCAGCACAAGCCTTGGCATAATGAGCAAGATCTTCCTTGCTATGAGGATGAAGACGAATATTAACCTTCTTCATGCCTAAATCTAAATACCACTGCAACCTTTCTTTTAGCCAATAATGATACCACTTTTCATCTTCTTGAGGAGAAACAAAATATTCTAATTCCATCTGCTCAAATTCCCGGGTACGGAAAATAAAATTACCCGGAGTAATTTCGTTACGAAAAGATTTTCCTATTTGAGCAATGCCAAAAGGAATTTTCTTTCGGGAACTATTTAAAATATTCTTAAAATTTACAAAAATACCTTGAGCAGTTTCTCCCCGTAAAAAGACTTGATGAGCAGTATCCTCTACTGGCCCCAAAAAACTTTTAACTAATAAATTAAATTGTTTCGCTGGAGCCAATTCTCCTCCGCATAAAGGACAACGAATTTTCCCGTCTTTCTTGATAATTTTTCCATATTTCCCTTCTTCTAAATAATCCTGACGAAAACGAGTATGACAGGACTTACATTCCTGTAAGGGTTCAGTAAAATTCTGCAAATGACCGGATGCCTCCCATATTTTAGGATTCATAATAATAGCTGTATCTATTCCTACTACTTCCTCTCGCTTCTGTACCATTCTTTGCCACCAGGCTTTTTTAATATTGTTTTTTAGTTCCACTCCTAAGGGCCCAAAATCCCAGGTATTAGCTAGTCCTCCATATATTTCCGAATCAGGAAAAACAAACCCTCTTCTCTTACATAAAGAGACCAGTTTATCCATTAATAATGTTTTGTCATTAAGCATATTCGAGGTAAATTACTAACAAGAAACAAGATACAAGATACAAGATACAAAATTAGGGTTGTACTATTCCTGCCCCAGGAAATACTGTTTTATCTGTAAGTTGATCGGAACGCAAAGGAGAATAAGTGAGGTTAATTTCCTTCTGGGTAAAAGCATCTGTTCCCTGAAAATGTGTTTCTCCAGTCAGGTTTAGAGCTTGGTGTAATTGAGAAGAAGAAGGAACTATTCTAATTTGGAATATAGCTTCGTAAGGCCTAGCAATAACTCCTGCTCCAGCGGGAATAAGAGGAATATTCCAAGAAACTATTCTGTTTGCTGGATTATAAACAGGAATATTGACTCCATAATTTCCAGCTATCTTGCCGGTAAATTCTACACCCAAAGGAAGAGTAGTATCAACTTCGACATTTTTCAAGGCATTAAAACTATTTTTTATTTTCCAATGAATAGTTAATTCTGTTGGCTGATTAACCTGAAGAGGCAACCTCCCTTTATTAACTAAATGAGAAGGAGCATCACGGAAGTAACTTTCCGGAACTAATTGTACTTTACTATTCAATTTAATGGTATTAGTACTGGCTGCTCGAGGAATCTCCTGAACTTCCACTTGTTCAGGAATATTAGAACTTTCAATAGTAGTTTCTACAGTCAAAATAATATTTTTCTGAGCTAAACTTTCCATTGGCCAATCCTTCTTTAATTTAATAGAGAAATGCAGAGTTCCTTTTTCCTGCGGGTTCAATACATATAATTGAGGAACGTGCCCTCCTGTCCAGGTAATTGTATTCAGATGAGAGGAATAAGTTCCCTGAGGAGCTTTGAGAGTAGAAAAATCAAAAATATCACCAGTGAACTTAGTCCGAATTACTAAATTACGCAAAGAAGAAGAATAGTTGTTTTGATAATCAATATCAAAATTAAGATTATCACCTAAACTAGCGTTAACTACGCCTTCTCCATTAACCAAGGAAGAAATCATCAAGGGGTTAGCCGCCAGAGTAATATACCCCTTTGTCTTAGCTAAAGAATAAAACTTGTTATTCTTCTTCAGTCCTAAAGATAAAGCAATTCTTTTCGTTTCTCCTGCTTGACCGGAAATAAAACACTTAATTAATATCTTTCCCTGAGCAGCAGGACCTAAACTACCTAGAGACCAGTAATTAACTTTACCCATTTCTGAAACCGCTTCTGGATTAGTTTCTTGAACCACTAATCCTTCAGGCCACTCAGGTTTGATCTCTATATTATCAAATGTCTCTGTTCCTAAGTTCTCCCAATTTAATTGGAGAGGAAAAACTTGTTCGGAGAAAACTTGCTGGGGATGAGTTAAATCAAGACGGAAAACCGAACCGCTAATAAGAATCTTTTTGATAATCTTGCGACTGAAAGAGGAACTTAGTGTCTTCGGCCGATAACGAAGAACAGCTTCGATACTCTTCGCTGTTTGCGGTTCGCCAGTAATCATTAAAGCTAAAACTTTTTCTTGAGAACTATGAGGAATAATCTCTCCTAAATTATAAGAGATTATCCTTTTTGTCGGATCTTCTGAAGAGAAAATACCCGCCGGTAGTTGAACATCAACACTAGCATCTTCTAAAACTACCCGAGAATTATTAGTGCAAACTAAATGAAAATTTTTTATTTCTCCTGCCTTAGCTTCATCAGGACCAGTAAAAGCAAAAGTTATCCCTCCACTCTTCATAACGCTCCAGACAAAATAAGCAATAAATAAAATAGCAATAGTAATAACTACTCCTCCCCAAAAAGTCTTAAAAAAGTTTTTCTTTTCCATAATCGTAAAAAATAATTACAAAAATTTAGTTTAATCAATGTTATCCTATTATATCTGATTTAATAAGCGCTGTAAATTGTTCCAAAAAACTCTCTATAAATTTCTTTTCTTTCATAACATCCTGAATTTGAGATTTCTGGGAAAATTTGCTTAAAGGAGAATAGAATAAAGATTTTAAAATTCTTTTTTGAAAAGAAGTTAGAGGTAGGTCCCCTTTCTGATGATGAAATTTGCAAACTAACCCTCTTTGAGAAAAGCTAAAAAAATTAGCATCTGTCTGTTTCCCGCAAACAACACAGCCATCAAGAAAAGGAGTGCTCCCAATAAAATGTAAAAGTTGAGCGTTAAAATAAAACCAGGCAAAATCTATAACATCAGGAAAAGAACTCAAATTATTTTCCATCAAGTAAAAAATATTGTAAAGAAGTTGCCAGATGTTGAGGTCAGCCTGATATAAAGGTACAAGAGCATCTATTAATTTACCTATTCGGAAAGAGATATCAAGAGCAGGCAGAGATTCCTTTATTCGCAAATAAGGATCATCTTCTAGAGCAGTAATTAGCCGCGGAGAATGGCCCTGGACAAAATTAATTCTATCCAAAGAAGGAGGTTCCAAATGACCAGCTAATTTCGCAAGGATACGCCGAGCTCCTTTAGCTTGAAGAACGAGACGGCCAAAATCCCGACTAAAAAAATGATATATATTATCTCTCTCTCGAGCTGATTCCTTAAAAAGAACAAAAGCCTCAGTAGAATAATAATTCATTGTTATTATCATAGCACGAGGAGATAATTCTTGAAAAGAGAAAGCTTCAATGCTATTGTAAGAACAAAGCCCTCGTAGTTCAATGGATAGAATGTAGGCTTGCGGAGCCTGTGATGGGGGTTCGAATCCTCCCGGGGGCACAAGAATTGTATTTTGTATTTTGTATTTGGATTTGGGGTTTTGAAATTAGAAATTAGAAATTAGAAATTTCATTCTCATGTCTCTTCATCCGTCTGATTCAATAGAAAAGATACGTGGTGTAGGGCCACGCTACTTAAAATACCTAAACAAATTAGGTATTTTTACTATAAAAGATCTCTTGTGGCATTTTCCTTTTCGTTACGAAGATTTTTCTAAAATTAAAAAAATTAGTGAATTAATACCAGGAGAAAAAGCCTCTCTTATCGCTCTCGTAAGGAAAATAAATATCCGGCGCAGCTTTCGGAGAAAAATATTTATCATTGAAGCTTCAGTAGAGGACGATACAGGAACATTATCGGTCCTCTGGTTTAATCAATCATACCTTATTAGAACAATTAAACCAGGTATTACCCTATCTTTATCAGGAAAGGTTAAGCAAAGAGGAAAGAAACTAATTCTTTCTAGCCCCTCTTATGAAATTATCTCTTACCAAAAATTAGAACAGAATTTCTTTCAAGGGCTGAAACATACTGGTCGTCTCATCCCTATTTATTCCGAGACAAAGGGACTAAGCTCTCGAGCCATTCGTTATCTCATTAAACCACTCTTGAAAGAAGAATTTCTTAACTTTGATCCTCTTCCTCTAGAAATTAGAAAAAAATATAATCTTTTAGACCTTCAGCAAGCAATGAATGCTATTCATTTTCCTCCCAACTTAGAATTAGCCCAAAAAGCAAAAGAAAGATTTATCTTCGAGTCTCTTTTTCTTTCTCAGCTCTATCTTCTCAAGGTAAAAAGACAAAATGCTCTCCTGAAAACACCAAAAATTAAATTAAATATTCCTCTCCTAAAAAAATTTACTCAATCTCTCTCTTATAAACTTACTGATGCCCAAAGAAAAGCCTTGTGGATTATTGCTAAAAATATGAACCAAAAACCAATGAATCGCCTCTTAGAAGGTGAGGTTGGTTCTGGTAAAACAGTAGTAGCTATTGGAGCCAGTCTTTTAGTTTTCAATTCTGGCTATCAAGTAGCAGTAATGGCCCCAACAGAAATTCTTGCTCGGCAACATTTTCAAACCTTTAAATCACTGCTTCTTCCTTTTTCCTATCGTATTGCTCTGCTAACCTCCTCCGAGGCTAGAATATCAGACCAAGGATTAGAAGGAAAAATCTCCAAAAAAACATTAAGAAATATAATTGCTTCTTCCCTGCCTATCATTGTCATTGGTACTCATGCTCTCATTCAGAAAAATATTAAATTTTCTAATTTGGGCTTAATCATCGTAGACGAACAACATCGTTTTGGTGTGGGACAGAGAAAGCAACTTCTCCTTAATAATTTTAAGAAAAATGAGGTTCCTCATCTTCTTTCGATGACAGCTACTCCTATCCCCCGAACCCTTGCTCTTGCTTTTTATGGTGATGTAGATCTCTCTATACTTAACGAGCTACCCAAAGGGAGAAGAAAAATTATTACTAAAGTAGTTCTCCCCAAAAACCGGAATAAAGTCTATCACTTTGTGGAAGAAGAAATAAAAAAAGGTAGACAGGCATTTGTTATTTGTCCCCGAATAGAAGAAAAAGATAAAACCAATATCACTGCTTCCAATCTTCTCACCTTAGCGGAGCGTTTACACTATGAAGTTAAGGCAGTAAAAAAGGAATACAAAAAATTAAGTGAGGAAGTATTTCCCCAATTTAAAATAGGAATGCTCCACGGGAAAATGAAACCAAAAGAAAAAGAAAGGATAATGAGAGATTTTCAGGATAATAAAATAAATATTCTGGTCTCTACTTCTGTAGTTGAAGTAGGAGTAGATATTCCTAATGCTTCTTTAATGATTATTGAAGGAGCGGAACACTTTGGTTTAGCTCAGTTGCACCAATTCCGGGGACGGGTAGGACGATCACACTATCAGTCTTACTGCTTTCTCTTTTC
>Ga0114934_10000998_pt1 | contig 18434 bp, 26 predicted proteins | sample 4SBtaG_2_FD_99695 | JGI IMG/M metagenome (GOLD analysis project Ga0114934, IMG submission 99695) | Deep subsurface microbial communities from Kolumbo volcano to uncover new lineages of life (NeLLi) - 4SBTROV10_white metaG | ecosystem: Environmental > Aquatic > Marine > Volcanic ...
GCTCTTTCCTCTATCGGGAGGAGTGTAATCATCGAGAACACGCATCACCACAATGCATGGATCCTCCCCATCCCAAAACTGTTCCGCTTCTTCGTCTGTCAGGTACGTGTCATGGGTGCTGCATACTAACCCTTGAACCCAGCCTCGGTCGATGCCTTCCTGCTCCCATTTCCAACGAGCCTCTCGATCCCTCATGCTAATTCCCATAGTTAGGTTCCCTATCTGTGGTGTATTCAGAGATGGATCCACAGTCCTCGTCGATGTAGTAGAGAAGATCTTCGAGACGATTAGGGGGTCGCTTGTTCTTAACCAGATTGACGTTTATCGAGTTTTGGTGGAACGCTGCTTCGCCTGCAGTCAAGTTCTTTCTGTCTCGTTGACGGTAGATCTCTATGACCTGATGCGATTCTTGTTCGCCACCGTATCGAGCGACAGAGATACCTCCAGCGGTTCCTCGTTCGTTCGCTCGTCCTGATTGGTGGACCACTGCAAGAGGCAGGTCGGCTTCTTTGCACCACCGTTTACAAGCTTGCGCCAAACGGATAACAGCTTGGCTTCCTGATTCTTTCGCATCGGGTACCAACAGTTCTAGGTAGTCGACCATTGCCATGGTGGTTGGCATCTGCCAATAGTTTTCGGCTTCGAACATTACGTCGTGCATAATGCGGAAGCTGGGGGAACCGTCATGGATGATCATTCGATCAAATATGTTGCCTGTTTCTCCAAGTTCTTGAAGATGGTTTTTCACTTCGGGATCACCGTTGCGTAAAGCGTTCTCCACTTCCGCACCGTTAACCCCAAACATGATGGAATAAAGTTTTGCTACAACCAGTTCTCTTGGTTCGTCTGGTGAGAAGATCAGTATGCGTGCGTCGTCGTTGTTCAACACCGTGTTAACAATCGACTGGTACAGAAACTGGGATTTACCTGAGTGGCTGCGCCCCACACACAACATCATTTCCCCACGGCCCAAACCACGGGTGAGAACATCTAATCTGTGGAACCCCGTCATCCATCGTGACTGAGGGTTCTCAGAATAGTCAAGCCAACCATCGATAGCTGTCGACGTAGGCTCAATAAGGGATGGTGGGGCCGACACCGCAGAAGATGTTTCAGGCTTTGGAGACTGACTTTCTGAAACATTATCGAGCCGCTCATCAATGAGTGATTCAATCAGGGAGGCTTCTAGCAGTGTCGGCCCGTCGCTCATCCTACTCGCTCCCGAAGCGCTTCGAGTGCCTTTGATCTACTGGCAAACTCTACGATTCCTTCGGCAGTGCGGAAAGCTGAAGGCATACTATCGGCCCACAGTCCTTCCCCTTTAAGGTTGTCGTTACCGCAGTCGTTGCGGAACTTGAAGTCGGGGCCTTTGCCGCCACCAGACTTCGCTCGGCTATCTCCGTAGTTGTCGAACACGGTGCCGCTGGGGTTGTTCCAAAGGAAATCCCACATTGACTGTTTCGAGTCGTTACCGAGTAGTCCACCGCTGTCGCCGCCCTGAGGGGGGCTCGCTAGCGTTGGAGTTGCGTTACCACTAGACCTGGAAACGCTTCCCGTAGTAGACGCAGCGCTTTTCGAATTTGCATCTTCGACCTCCTCCAAAAGGATCGAAAGAATAGATTCGAATGAAGCAGCCCAAGCGTCTTGATTGCCTGAACCTGCGTGTATTCGTCCCGCCACATGGGCGGCTGTTTGGATAATCCCCGTACTGGGGTTGTAATCGCTAGCCATGCTTACTCCTATCGGTTGTGGATGGCTGACTAGAATGGGTTGTCACCTAAGAACTTGCCTCGGCAAGTGTCCCAAGCTCCGCACCACTTCGGTGAACAGTACCATGAGTCCCACTGCTTTAGCGCGGATGGTAGGTTCGCCTCTATCTGTATCGCTACAGAAAGACATAGATCTATGAGTGCCGCATAGTCCGCAGCACCCCGCACCATATGTGTCCACGCCACTTCGGGGGACGACAAATGGCACAAAGAAAACTTTGGGGTTTCAAGCGCCCACGAGTAAACGTGGGATTGCAAATTGGATCGTTGTTTGATCCACATTTCGTTCTTACGTGGAGCCTTCGACGGGTTCTTCCAGTCGACAAGCCAGTCGTCTTGCACCCAGTCACAGGTTCCAGATAAACGAATGATGCGGTCGTTGTCCTCCCACAGCACACGATCAAAATGAATCTCCACATCAGTGGGACAGTCCAGTTGGGGGAGGACCTCCTCGTACCACAGATTCAGGTTGCCCCGCACCGCATCTACCACCTGCTCGGGTTCCTGATGCCAAACTGTCCCATCTTCGTTGCCGAATAATTGAAACTCGTTTAAGCCGAACTCGACAAGCTCCCCCCCATCAGGAAGGCGATTCGTTTCAGCCCACTCCATACCAAACCATTCGATGGCGGCATGAACGGCGTTCCCCCGCACAAGATTACTGTTATTCGTTTCGGGTGGCATCAGCCCAAGGTGTTTCCGTCGAGCGGACTCTGGACACAGGAACCATTGGTTCAGGAAGCTTTGACGAAACTTGTGTTCGTGTTTGGGTGGCTTGTTTTTATGCATCTTGCAACTCGATGTCAGGGTCGAAGTGAATGACATCGAAACAAGGAGGACAGAAGTAGTAACCGGCTCGGGCCCCCCGCAAAGTTTCTCGAAGGTTCAACGAAAACTCTGGCCACACGTTCTGAACCAACTCACCGTCCACGTACCTGAACCAGTCGCCTCTCTCAACCTTAACAGAATGGGTTGATCCACACCTCTGGCATGTGGCAGCGGCTATCACTCTTCTTTGTTTCATCATCAGCTTCCCAGCGCTTCATCAATGCGGCGGTCCGCATCATCTGATACTGCAACCTCAGCCATATGGTCTGCACAACAATCACAATCCTCTACGGGTTGCTCCATCCAGAAGTGATCGTGGTCCTGCTTACTGCAATACCTGCAAACCCAACCAACATCAGGTGGGTCATCGCTCAAATAAGTCATGTGTCTCCTCCGCGCTATCTGCTCGCGCCCCATCGGGGCGGCTCTCCCTATCGCGCTAGCTCCATTATAACGATCAGCTACCGGCGAGTGTGGGACCCGCAACTCCACCATCGAAAAGAGCGGCCTCCAGCTACCCAGATGTGATAGGCCATGGCCGCATTGGTGTGGATCTGATAGCGGTCCCCCCACATATCTTCTCCGAAAATGGGCGCCCCCCACCAATTCTGATTTATCTGCCACACGGAATGGTCAACTCCGTTGAAAGCTGTTCGTTTGAATTGACTCTCACACCACGCAACGCTAAGAGCCTCAACCACCGGCCAATCATAGGAGCTAGCTGCTTCCACAATTTCTTGATGATCGAGGCTCGTAGTGTTAACCCCAGCGATGTCGATGAGTAGCCAAATAGCTACCCAACTCACTCTTGCCCAGTGGGGAACGGGACGACGTTATCGTCGCCCATCAGATTTTGGGGCCAGTCCGCAGTGTTGAAATCAACCATTGCGTTTTCAAGGCGCGCCGACATCTCCATGAGATGAGCAGCAAACGAACGCATAATGTGTAACGCCGCATGACACTCCGTCCATAGTACGTCGAACTCTGTCTCTGGTTCTTCACTCATAACAATCCTGCTTCCCTGCGTTGGTTGTCTGTCCATTCTAAATGAGGGTTCAACCGCACCTGTTCACCCAGCGTCGGTTGTTTCTCACCGTGTATCGAGGGACCTCGACCTTGCTTCGAACCGTTCTGTTTCACTGCCCGAGTGCACTTGGCGCAGCGACCATGGAAATAGCCGTCACACACCCCATCGCACACCGGCAAATAGGTTGGCTTCCGTCCCTTATATTTCGTGTTGTTAGGTTTCATCTATCCCTCCCCACCGAGAACTGGTTCGGGAACATAGGCAAGTTCCTTCAATCGGGCTTGGGCATCTTCGAACGTGTAATGCGCCATCCCATCTCCTTGGACAACCCAACACTTCTCGCCAGATTCTATTGTGATCTCAAGAATCTGTGGGCCCCCCATCCACATGGTCGGGCACACCTTCAACTGGTGACACCCACATACTTTCAATACTGACATTCAGCCTCCTAAGGTTGAATGCCATACTACACGACTAGCCCACCAGTTTCCGTAACGGGTCAGGGCGCCCCCCAAACAAATGCCAAGTAAGCGCCCCCCACATAACCATGAGCACCTCACGGCATACCGGTTTACGAGTCGCCGCCAAAAACGCTGCCGACATTGTTTGCCTTTTCGCCGCCAACGCCCACGAGTCGAAGATCACAACGACTGCAGCCAACATGACCCAGCCCACAATCCCTATGCGATCATCCGAATCTGTCGACATGAATACTTGTGCAGACTGTCCCAGTTATGTATCCTGCTATTTAGTGAGTCAGGGAGGCTCACTGTCAATAAACAAGGAGACAGACTTATGTCTGCAGACATATACGAAGATGATCTAGCGCTGTATGCCAAAACGGCGTGGCACAATAAAGGTCACGTCCACGGCGAACTCATCGACTTGGACACATACTTGGATCACCCATGGCCGTTCGTTGCCGAACGTGAACCGCTGTACGTGAAGAACCCAACATGGGCTCAATGGATAGCAGCCAAAAACAGCAACGACATTGACACCCAGCGAGCTATCGAGAACCACGAACTAAACCTCAACAGCTTCGAAGTGCAAGCCTTTATCCCCATCGAACTATTCGAAGGTGTAAAGGACCACTACATGATCCGCCGCTCAGACAATGGCTACCCACTAAACATCGGGGTCACCGAACAGCGAACACTCACCCAGTACCACATGATGGATGAAGTAGTCGAAAGTTTGTTGGACCGAGGGTTCGCTACTGGTGTCGAATCCAAAGGCACCCTGCAGCATGGCCGCAAAGGCTACGTGACACTGCAAGTCGGAGAACCTATCGACATCGAGAACTATTCGAAGATCAACCGATACTTCACACTGGCCGACGCTCACGACTCATCAGTGTCACTGTCGGCTCGCCCCACACTAGGGGTCGTAGTTTGTGCGAACACGTTCGCCGCCTACGTGCTCGGCAACCAGTCGGCAACGTGGACTATCCGCCACACTCGCAACGCCGAAGAATATTTGGACGCCGCTATCGGAATCTTCTATGCGAATCTCGAATTCCAACAAGAGATCAACAAAGAAGTAGAACGATGGATCGACACGTCATTCACTGAGGGACAGTTCATGGATATGACCAAGGACCTACTGCCACCTCGCCCCGAAGATACCGAGGACACCGCCAAAGCTCTCACCCAGTGGGACAACAAGTTCGAGGCGATCACCGCCCGATACCGTGGCGACGACCTCGACGGCTTCATCAGGGAAACAAAATGGGGTGCACTCATGGCCATCCAAGGCTACGAACAGCACGTCCAACGAGGCAAAGGACGTTCAACACAAGGCAAACATGTGGACCAACTAGTGTTCGGCGACATGCCCCTCACCAAAAAAGCAGCACAACTGCTGGTGCAAGTATGAGCGATTGTGTACGGTCAGGGTTCTGCTGCAAGCAGGGCACTTGCCCGTTCGGCATATGGGATCGAGCCACCCACCAATGCGCCCACCTCATCGGCGACACCGTAGGCGAATACGCTTGCGGCATCTACGACGAGATCATCAAGCACCCCGACGCTGTATTCTCACCAGCGTTCGGCGCAGGATGCAGCGCCGCACTCAACAGTGATAGGTTGCTACTGATCACATAGCCCCCCACATATCCCCCCACATAAATTTGCGACCCATCGCTGCGGCCCTCTCGCAGTGGTGGGTCGCATCGCTTTTCACGACGACTCAGACCTCAACCATCGCCGCAAAACACTGACCACAGAGAGCGACGAAACGACGCGAGCTCCTACCACTAATAGTGACCGCCACCACCGGCAGATAGTCCTAGTAATTGTCGGTCCCGTGTGGTTCAATGGGAACTGTTAACAACTAGCGACCATGGGAGGCCGCAAATGCATTTAACCGTTCACAGTGAAGGGTACGCCGAACTCGAATCGGACGCTCTTGACTCAATCCAAGAACACCTAATGGAACAGGTCGATTGGGACGATCACTTCCGAGCCTACGGGAATTTGATTTCGGAGATCGCAAACGACGACCTAGACATACACGACCAAGTTTGCGATGTCATAACTAGCCATGACTTCTACTACGACGTGACAAGCCGACTAGAAGAACTCGAAAACGGATCAGGCGAGGGCGAGTACTGGTCGAACAACAAATACGAGCTAGTCGAAAGTCTGCTCAACGAATACGACCCAAACCGAGATTGCGGTACCGGCGAAGCGTTCACTAAAGCAGTCCAGCGAGCGGTCAAGTTCAACACGTCGCAGGAACTGGAACCAGCACCACACGCCGCACTGAATGAACTTCAAAGCCAAATCGATCAACTGGGAGAAACGGTAGCGACACTGCTACAGGCGTTGTCGATGACTGGTCGCCTAGCTGGTGAGCAATTCGGGCTAGCCATGTTTAGCGACGCATCGAAGCGAGCGAGCGAAGCAAGCCGCAACGCATACCAGAACGAGGTTGCCGACGAACAACGGCAAACCGAAGTCGAAGCAATCTTCGAGGCTCTAGGCGGTGAGCTATGAGAACGAAGGAAGAATGGGTCGACCTTGTGGCCATCTGCCCACGATGCGACCTTCACCCACTAGCCACCGAACTGATCCACAACGCCCTAAGCCGCCACCACAAGGACACATACATTTGCAACCCATGCGGCGAAGATGAAGCGGTACTGGACTGGTGCCACTCAATAGCAGGCGGCAACCTTGACTACCAGCCGCAAGAATGGCCGCTACGGCGAGCCCTGTTGACCTTCGAGCAAGTAGTCAACGCCTCAGGAGCGACACGATGACCGGTATCGCAATCAAAGAACGGTGCCCACGCTGCTTCGGTATCTGGCAACGACCACTACCACTAGAACGGCCCGACTCACTCATGGTCGCCCTAGGGTTAGATCGAACCGAGCGCCTAGCAACATCAGCAAGCTTGTGTGAAGGGTGCGCCATCAACGAATAACTAAGTCCCCCAACCAAAAGGAAAAGCCGCCCGTGAGGGCGGCTTTTCTGATGTATGGGAAAGAATCAAGCGGTCAAATCATCCCTAACGATTCCACCATCCCTAGGCATCGATCCTTTAGGAGATAGCACCACGAGATCACCAGCACGCTGCCGGTACCGTTCATCACTCACGTCACCATCAACAGCGCCACGAGGCACACGATTAGAAACAACAGCCACAGGAACCTCACGCATCGCACGCCGCAACTGTTCTGGCGTGGTCCTCTCACTAACCGAATACGTCAACGACCAGCCCAACTCAAGACCACGCCGCCGCGCCCTAATCGGTGCTTTCGTGTAATCCATCAAAACCAGACCATCGATATCACTTAGTCCAGGCGCGATACGTTCCGTTCGTAGATCACTCAGCACATTGCTACGAAACACACACGAGCCATGTTTGTTCAACGCTCGGTGAAGCTCACCACCAACCACTCGCCAAAACGTAGACGGACACTCAAACAAAAAAGCGGTACGAGCCGCCCGAACCAAAGCATTACGAGCGAACCCGTTATTACCAGCACCACTAAGACAGTTCGGCGGCTCACACCCAGCAGTAGACCAGCCGCACACATTAACCAGCCCCCCAGAAGTCGACGGGGCAAGCACCAAACCCAGCGTGTGGACCTTATTCTTCTGAAGCTTGCCAACATCAACAGACAACAGCGGCCCATGACCCCAATCACGAGCAGGCCGCAAGCCATAACGAACACGACGACGGTTCCACAACTCCAACGCCCGAGCCTTAGACCTAGACCCAGCCTTAAACGGCTCAACACTAAACGGCCCAAGATCCTCTAAATGCCTAGACAGATTCTTCATTGATCATCCTTCACACGATTACGAGCAACCAAACCAGCCACATAGAACAACGCCCGACGCCGCTTCGCCGCCAATCGCCTCTCCTCCAGCCTCGCTCGCTGCCACATATCGTAAAAGAAAGCCGCACCCAGCAAGCAAGCGATAATAACCATCGGCCACAACGGCCCATCTTCTTTCGCTTCAATAAACGACAACAGTTCCATATCAATCTCCAATCGGTAAGCATCACCCAGAATACAAGCCCATCGGTTATTAGTAAACGACGCCTGTTCGGTAGCTGGTGAGGGCGTACTGCCTTAGCTAGCGAGCGTGCGAGCGTGCGTGGGTGGGCAGGTGTGCGTGCGCGATGCGCCACGAGAGCCCGGTATGGGTGGGTTACTTGCGAGAATGTACCTTCTGTGCTGGTCGACGGTTAGCGATTTCTGCCGCCGCTCTGGAAGCTCTGCCTCGTGCGCCCGCCATGCACCCCCAGGGGGGCGGGGGCGCGCCCGCACGCATATGTATAGATAACCGTAGACAGTGCGGTTCTTTTCTTATTTATGGGCTTCTGTGCTGGGCTTGTGGTTCTGTGGCCGTAGGCCACCAGATCGCGCTAGCTGCTATCTATGTGTCTGCAGTGTCCCAGATTATTTGCTATTTTTTTATTGGGACAGAACGGACTGTCTATGACGACAGGAGTAGGAATGCCGCAGAACGGTGGAGGTAAGGGTTGGGTAACCAATCCTGATACTGGTGAGAAGGTTATGCCTGATCTTTGGAAAAGTTTTTTGGAGTGGTTGCTGTTGGGGCCTGAGAGGGTTCCACAGACGCAGAAGGAGTGGGCTGGTGAGAATGGTGTGTCTCCTGATTCTTTGCGGCGTTGGAAGCGTGATCCTAGGTTTCGTAAGGAGTGGGAGGCTCGGGCTGCTGAGTTGAATGTTCATGTTGAGCGTGTGCAGTCTGTGATTGATGCTGTGTATCGTGAGGCTGCTGGTGGTGATGTGAAGGCTGCGTCTTTGTATCTTCAGTATGTTGATCGGTTCACTCCGAAGCGTCAGATTATTGTTGATGATGAGGCTGCGTCTCTTACTGATGATGCGCTTGTTGAGGAACTCGAAAGTCTTTTGGATGGCCTTCGGGGTGAAGATGGGTGATATTCAGGATTTACGTGATGATGGGATGTGGATGCAACTTGAGGAAATGGGGGAGCGTCCTGAGTTGCTGATTGACCCGTTTTTGGATGATGAAATGTTGGAGTGCACTGTTGATGGATATGAGGTGTGCGATTCCTGCCAGTAGGGGGGCGGATGACGATTGAAGATGTTGCTGAACGAACTGATGTTTGGGCCGAAGCCCTCAAAAAGATGGTTAAAGCTGTTACGGCTGCTGTTGTGGCTCTTATTGCTGCTGTTTCTGGTCTTATGATGTTGTGGCCTGGTGGCGAGAAGTCTGAGCCTGCGCCTGTGGTGCGTACTGATTTGGTGCCTGGGTATGGGCCGCAGTGTTCTCAGTTGTATAACACGATTGAGCATACGTGGACTGAATCTCAGTGGTCTGTTTGGGAGAAGTTGCGGAAAGATTTGGGGTGTTGATTGTGAAGGCAAAGTGCCCGAATTGTAATTGTGAGTCGTGTCCTTGTAGTTGCAATCATTGTGATTGCTGTGGGCATATGGATGGCTGATGAAGGTTTGGATTGACCAAGATTTGTGCACGGGTGATGGTTTGTGTGCGGAGATCGCTCCAGATGTTTTTGTGATGCGTGACGATGGTTTGGCTTACGTGCAGGAGGGTGGCCACGTTTTTGATGATCCTGGTGGGGCCTCAGGGTTGGCTTCTTTTGGTGAGGAGCTTTTGGATGCGGTGATTGAGTCCGCTGAGGAGTGCCCTGGGGAGTGTATTTTTATTGAGGTGTCTTAGTGGAACGGTTTTCCGTTGTACCACATGACTGCGCTGTGTCTTTCTCCTGAAGTGATTGGAGTGATTCTGTGTTCCATGAAACTTGGGAAGATGGCCATTGATCCTCTGGGTGCGTCGTTGAAAATGTGCATTTGGTCGTAACAGCGGATTTGAAGTTCTCCTCCTTCGTATTCTGTGGGGTGTGATAGGTTGACTGTTGCAGAAAGTTTTCGGACAAGTCCTTGGAGTTCGGGGAGTGGGGTGAGGTTTAGTGGTATCGGATGGGGAACTTCTGGAAGATATTTGCGTGCAGCGTGGTTGTCAGAATTACCATCAATGTGCCAGTTGTAGTGCCCTTCGTTTTGGTATCGACTGTATTGGACGGCTTCTGGTATCTGTAGCTCATATTGCCATCCTGCTTCTATGTTGGCTTGACGCATATTGGCAGCGATGGGGTCGGATACTTTTGGATCATAAATCCAAGAAATTTGGGAGTCTCGATGTTCTGGGGTATGTCCGAAATGTATTCCTTCGATTTTTTGGTGGTCAGCAGCGACGTGTTGAATCTCGTCGCATTGCTGTTGGCTTAGCGCCTTTGGGACGTACCAGTAATGGTTAGTAAGCATGAGTAGACTCGATGAATTGAAGAGGGAAGTGGAGTGGCGTAAATGCTGCCGTAGTGAAGTCTACTTCTTGGAGAACTATTGGTCTATCGCTCATCCAGCGCATGGACGAATTTTGTTTTCTTTGAGAGAAGCGCAGCGTTCTGCGTTGAAAGAATGGGAGAGTGAGCGTTATTCGTTGACGTTGAAAGCCCGCCAGATTGGGTGGACGACGTTGGTGGCTGCTCACCAGTTTTGGTTAGCTTTTTTTAAGGCCGACCAAAACATTATTGATTTGTCTCGTACTGAACGTGAAGCGGTTTTGTTGTTGCGTAAAACGAAGTACGGGTTCCAGCATTTACCGAAATGGATGGTTGAACGTGGACCTAAGTCTTTGGTTGAGCATCAGCAGCGAATGGGATTCGACAACGGAAGCCAGATTACGTCGATGCCTTCTGCTTCGGATCCTGCCCGTGGCGAATCGGCGACACTTATTGTGGTTGACGAGTGGGCTTTCTTACCGAACCCAGAGGAAGCGTGGGCGTCGATTGAGCCTGTCGCAGACGTAGGGGGCCGTATCATTGGGCTAAGTACTGCTAATGGGTCTGGAAACTTTTTCCATGATCTTTGGGTGGGGTCCACAACGGGGGCCAACAATTTTAGTCCAATGTTTTTTCCGTGGTCTGCTACTGAGGATCGTGGTGATGCGTGGTATCAGGGTAAAGTTGAGTCGATGTTGCCTTGGCAGCTTGCCCAGGAATATCCGACTACTCCTGAGGAAGCGTTTATTCGTTCAGGTAACCCTGTGTTTGACTTAGATATTTTGGATCAGATGAGCAAATTTGTTCGTCCTGGCATTCAGGGATACATGTGGCGTAGAGGTAACCATGTGGAGTTTCGAAGATGACTTTCACTGTTTTTGAGGAACCTGAGTCTCGGCACGCCTACGTGATGGGTGTTGATACGGCTGAGGGGCTAAAACATGGGGATTACAGTGTCATCCAGGTTTTGGATATTAACACTGGGGAGCAGGCCGCTATTTGGCATGGACATATAGCTCCTGACGAACTGGCTGAAGAAGTGCACGCTGTGGGTCTTTACTATTTGGATGCGTTGTGTTGCGTGGAGTCAAACAATCATGGTTTAACAACGATCACCGAGTTGCGTCATTTGGGATATCCGAGATTGTTTCGGCGTCGAGCTCTGAATCAAGTAAACAACAGGGTTTCCCAAGAGTACGGTTGGAAAACTACTAGAACTTCGAAGCCTTTGATGATCGATGAGCTTGGGTCAGCGTTACGAAACGAAGAGTTAACGCTTTACGACAAGCACACTGTGGCGGAATTGAGAACTTTTGTTCGTAATGAGCGAGGCGGTATGTCGGGTTCTCCGTTTGATGACCGTGTAATGGCGTTAGCTTTGGCTAATCAGATGAGGAAGTATGCTCATGCTCCTGAGTATGTTGAAAAACATGATGATTATTGGACTGTTGATTGGTTTGCCCGTCTTGCTAACAGTAATCATAACCAAAAAGATCCTTTTCAAATAGGAAATAATAGTATTCGTGGGACACCCTGAAGCAATGGGTAGTCGACTTTATTGGGAGTTTTGATGGGAAGAAACATCGCTCATACGCCTGGTGGCACTATCGATGGTGCTAAAGGGAAAAATGCAAAGATGGAACGTGGTTCAAGCGTTTCAGCTAACCCTATTTGGCGTCCAGGTGGCGAACAGTCACCAGACCAGCGTATGGATAATCCAAAGTACGCTAACCAAACAGGCGGTTACGGCGAAGTGAGTGGCCGTACTACACCTAAGAATCAGCATGGGATTACCGGCAAAGTAGAACCAGGTAAACAACCTGACCTACGTGGCCACGACGCTGGCTGATTGTGGCGGTCCTACACGATGGGGCCACGTTTGAAGAGTTCACTGAGTACGTCATAAATCGGCGTGGTCAGGTTCCTTTAACGGAATTAAAAGAACTCTATGAACGCCATTTGCGCCTAAAGTCAATCACTGTGTCAACGGGGCAAGGCTATCAGTCGACCCTTCCCCGAGATGAACAGGGTTTAACTAGGCGCGAACGTGAAGCTAAAGTTTATGCTGAAGCTACTGCGTCTGGACGCAACATAGAAAAGCTTCCAGAGAAAGTCCAATTCTGATATGGCCCGCAAAACTCGGCAAGAAAAACTTGAAAGCTACATTGACAAAGTTGGAAAATGTCAGCGTTGGCGTGAACAAGAACAGTACGAGCAGACATGGCGTCGACTTGTCGACATGTACAAAGGCAAACATTGGCCTGCCACGACAGCAACAAAGTCTGATCTGATAGCAGTTAATTTAGCGTTTTCTACTATCAATGTGATAGCGCCTAGTGTCGCAGTCAATTACCCCAAAGTTGTTGTTCAAGCTACTAACCCAGAAAACCGTGACCGTGCGGCTTTTGTTGAGGCTGTAGCTAATTATCTTTGGAAACACCACGACTTTAGAACTCCGTTTCGACGTACAGTCAAAGATTTCTTAATCTTTGGTCATGGATGGGTTAAAACGGGTTGGAAGTTTGTTGAACAAGAACAGCGAATCAGTGAAGATGAACGTGAAAGTATGTTCAATTCTGCTTTAACAGAGTTGGATGCTTTTGCGCTGGAAACACCAGAACTGTCAAATGATCTGCCGTCAGAGGAAGATGTAGCAGCAAATATACCTTCTACCGTTATGCGAATTGTGGAAGATCAACCCTTTGTTGAACGAGTTTCTCCTTTCGATATGTTTGTTGACCCTGCAGCTACATGCATTGAAGATGCTCAGTGGATTGCACAACGTATTAATCGACCTTTAGAAGAAGCGAAAAACGACCGTAGATATAAAGCTTCGGCTCGGCGACGACTTTCAGCTAATTCTGATTACAGTGAAGATACATACGCTATGTCTGATGATCGTTGGGAGTTTCTCGATGATCAAGTAGTAATTTGGGAATACTACGACATCATGGCTAATACTGTCGCTGTTTACGCTGAGGGTTCAGATGAGTTTCTTGTGGATCCTGTTTCAATGCCGTATGCCTATGGTCATCCTTTCACAATGCTACGAAACTATGACGTTCCAGGCCAGTTCTACCCAATCGGTGATTTAGAATCAATCGAATCTTTACAGTTGGAGCTCGATAAGACACGTTCTCAATTGATGAACGACAGAAAGCGTTACGCCCGAAAGTATTTATATCACGAGCGATCTTTCGGTCCTGAAGGACGCGAAGCTTTAGAATCTGAAGAAGATGGGCGGATGGTTCCCGTCGTAGACGAAAACCGTCCTTTGAATGAGGTTGTTATCCCAATGCCTCAGGTGCCAATCAGCCCAGAAATTTATGCGTATTCCGATATTATTGAACAAGACATAAACACAGTCTCAGGTATTTCGGAATATGCTCGTGGAGCTATGCCCGAGATACGACGCACAGCTACTGAAGCGAGTATTATTGCTGACGCCCAGAATGCTCGGGCCGCAGACAAGTTAGCTATTGTTGAGTTAAGTATCTCCAAGGTTGCTCGTCGAGTTCTGCAACTCATGCAACAATTTATGACAGGCGAACAGATGGCCCGAGTTACTATTCAGGGCGATGATATGTTTGTCAACTACTCCAGAGATGATATTACTGGAGAGTACGATTTTTCGGTGCAAGCAGGATCTACTCAACCTTTGAATGACACTATACGAAAGCAGCAAGCAATTAGTCTTTTGAATGCTGTCGCTCCTATGGTTGGTACTGTCATAGATCCACAAGCTCTTGCGGTGCATGTTTTGGAATCTGGTTTCGGAATCAAAGACCCAGAAAAATTCCTTATGCAAGCCCCTGATCAAGCTGTGGCAGCAGAAGAAGGTCAAATTCCCCCAGAGGGAGAAGCTCCGATGGCGCCACAGCCGGTAGATCCTGGCATTATGGCTCCACAAGGAGGAGCTTTTGCTCCAACGGGTGGAATACCTCCCGAGTTGCTTTTACAGCTACAAAACCAGATGGGAATGGAATTACCTTCACTCTAAGTGGGACACCCCTGCGGTTACGTTTGAGCAACCATTTAGGACTCGTAGGAGGGGCTTGTGCCCGAAACAGAAGAAATGATGGTCGAGGAACCAGTCGATTACGACACTCCAGACGCCACAGATGAAGTTTTACAAGAACCTGGTGAGCTATATGCCGTCAAAGTTGATGGCGAGGAACAGCAGGTCAGTTTGGAAGAACTTCAAAACGGATACCAGCGTCAAGCGGATTATACCCGTAAGACGCAAGAAATAGCCGCTGAAAAGGAACGGCTTCAGCAAGCAGAAGCAATCGTTTCTGCCTTAGAGGCAGACCCTAAAGCCACGTTAGAGGCGCTAGCACAAACGCTAGATGTTTCTGTGGATCTAGGTAGCGATAATTTTGAGGATGACGAATATCTTGACCCAACGGAAAAGAAACTTCGACTACTTGAAGCCAAAATCGAACAGCAAGAAGCTGTTGAACGTCAGCGGTCAGTGGAACGTGAAGTTCTAAATCTACAAGAGCAATACGGAGAGTTTGATAGACGAGAACTGTTAAATCATGCGGTAAAGCACAAGATAGCGAATCTTGATGCAGCATACGCACATTGGCAGTTCAACGATGTCAAATCAACGGCAGATAAACTGCAAGAAGAACGCGATATCACAGATAGTAAGCGTTCAGCAGCAGCCGTTGTCACAACTGGAGGGTCAACCCAAGCGGGAACCCAAACTCAGGCTCCGAAATCTGCTAATAGCATTAGAGAAGCGTTCGCATTGGCAAAAGAACAATTAGGCACTTAACCTTTTAGGAGAATGTAAATGGCTGGTAACAGCAATTTCGATGAGATTCTGACTACGACTCTCAACAATTACGTTCCTAAGCTGGTTGACAACGTCTTTTCGGCTCGTCCGCTGTTCTATGCGTTGACAAATTCGTCAACAATGCGAACAGTTAGCGGTGGCGCAAAGATTGTTGTTCCAATCATCTATGGAGCGAACGATACCGCTGCTTCGTACAGCGGAACCGACACTATTGACACTACGGCTCAGACAGGCATTTCGGCTGCTGAGTACAACTGGGGTCAATATGCGGCTACCGTAACGATCAACGGTATGGAAGAAGCCAAAAACAACGGTGAAGCTCAAATCATTGACCTTCTCGAAGGCAAAATCTTCCAAACCCAAGAATCCATCATTGAGAACATGAACACCATGTTCCACGCTGATGGCACTGGCAACACCAACAAGGACTGGAACGGACTCGTAAACATCGTTAACGACTCCGCTCTTACAGCTAACGCCCTTGGTGGAATTGACCCATCAGATACAGGCAACGGGTTTTGGGTGTCGTCATGCACAACAACCACAGGGTCTTTGACCTTGGCGAAACTGGCGACACGCTACAACGCCGTGTCAGTCGGTAACGACCAACCAACAATAATCATCTCAAAAGCAGATGACTATGAAAACTATGAGGCGCTGCTAACCAGCAACATCCGCTATACCGATACCGATATGGCTGACGCTGGGTTCCAGAACCTCATGTATAAAGGCGCTCCGTGGACCTTCGATGCAGCTAACGCCGATGGTGTTATCTACATGTTGAACACGAAGTACATGCAACTTGTGCGTCACTCGGACACTTGGTTTAAGCCAACGCCGTTTGTGCGCCCAACAAATCAAGACGCTGTGTTCTCACAGATCTTGTGCTACGGCCAGTTGACATGCTCAAACAGGGCACGTCAAGGCTACCTTGAAGGCGTAACAGCCTAATAGCATAGCGGCCAGGTGGGGGATGAGAGCATTGCGCTCTCATCCCCCCAAGAGTCTAAGGAAACTATGGGACGTTCTCTGCAAGTCGGATACAGCGGTAAGGCACGACCTTACGGTCAACCCAGCGATAATGCCGAAGGGCTAACTGTCGAGTATGTGGGTGGTCGAAAGGTATCTGAAGTACCTGCTTATGCTGGCGAAGTTATTGCTGGTGTCTGCATTGTTCCCACAAAAAATGGGGCAGCGTGCAAAGCAATTCCAGTGACGGGAACTAACCGCTGCGTTTTTCATTCACAATTACCTAAGTAGGGTTTATGGAAATCCAAGAAATGCGTGCTTACATCAGAAACGTCGTAGAAATCGACAGTAGCGACATTTCAGATGACGTATTGAACCGATTCTTAGGTGAAGGTTACGACCAGATTGTTTACAGCGAGAAACGCTGGCCTTGGTACGAAACATCAACAACATTTTCTACTGTCGGAACACAGAAAGATTACCCGATAGCAACTATTGGGGCTTCTGTGGTTGGCGGGTTGCGCGAAGTGCAATCTTTAAGAACAGATGACTGGGTTTTAACATTCTTGGGTCGTGACGACGCAGATGTTGTTTACCCTATAGATGCTGCCAGTAGCGGAGATCCGTATTACTGGAGTTATTGGGGCGAAACAGCCAGAATTTATCCAACTCCTGGCGGTGCCCAAACCATTCATGTTCGTGGATACAAAAATCCGTCAGCATTTGGGGCGGGTTCTGCTGATGGAACTTCACCTAGTGACTTCCCAGAACCTTTCCATATTCTGATAGCAACCTACGGGGTTAGTCGAGCTTACGAACAACAAGAAGATCTCGATATGGCTGGATCATATTTCAACATTTTTATTAGAGAGTTGGATAACCTTCGGGCTCGCCATCTTGACACACCAGCACCACAGCCTCTCGTAATCAATGATCGTCTTGCTTCCAGGTGGCGTTCTCAAAGCATAATGCCTGACCGCTTACGATATAGCTGGGAATAAGCAATGGCTCGTGCTCGATTCAAACTCGACATGCTCCAAGATTTCAGTGGTGGCCTGAATCTGCGTTCAGATCAGTTCAATCTTGCACCTTCGGAAAGTCCTGCGATGTTGAATGTTGATGTGGACCCTAGAGGTGGCATCAAAATGCGTCTTGGCGTAAGTGCGCGTAACGGAACAGCCCTGAATCAAGACGTTACTGGGTTAGCGCAATTCACTCCCGATGGGGGTACTGCCCGAGTAATTGCTGCTTACGGAACAACGGTAGCCGAATCTACTACTGACAATTTTACGACCCTCAGTGGTGTTTCAGTCACTTCAGGTGACCGCATGTACGGTCAAACAACGAACTCAAAATTTTATGGAGTGTCGGGAACAAGTCCGTCGTTCGTTTATGACGGAACAACGGCTTCCAACTTGGCATCCAATGTTGACGGCTCACCTGGTAACTATCCGTTAGCAAAATATACGTGTCATTGGAATAACCATGCATGGGTGGCACACACAACGGAAAGTGGTACGGCGCACCCTAGTCGTGTTCGTTGGTCCAAAATGGATGATCCTGAGTCTTGGCGAGAGTTCGATTATGTCGATGTAAACGTCGGAGAACGAGGCGATGAACTATCAGGTCTTGTCCCTTTCGCTGATCGAATGCTGGTGTTCAAAACAAACAGTGTTCACGCTTTGTACGGTTCAAGTACGGAATCTTTTCAACTTGTTCCGTTAAGCCAAGATGTTGGATCTATTTCTTTATCTTCCCCCGTTTCGACGCCTTACGGTGTGTTTTTTTGGTATGACCGTCAAGGTGTATATATTTATGACGGAAATTCATTTAATTGGGTATTTGAAAGACTGCAACCAGCTATTGATGACGGCAGATTACAGTTTGGTACTCCACCGCAGCTTGCTTGGTTTAAGAACCGTCTATACGTTTCTGTTGACTGGGATGAAACAAGCGGGAACAACCCTAAACGTCGAGTACTAATCTACGACCCCACCTTGGGAGTGCCTGATGGGCCTGGTGCGTGGACCATGACCGATATAGATGCAAATGTCATGTTGGCGTTTGCTCCACCTAATGCTCAACAAGATCTTCTAGCGGGATGCGAAGAAAATACGGGTCGTGTCATCCATTTGGAACAGAACTTGGAATCAGATTTCTACGGAAGTGGTTCGGCTACACACATAGATAGCTCATATACGTCGAGTTGGCTTGTGGGTGGTAACCC
>Ga0114934_10000999_pt1 | contig 18430 bp, 16 predicted proteins | sample 4SBtaG_2_FD_99695 | JGI IMG/M metagenome (GOLD analysis project Ga0114934, IMG submission 99695) | Deep subsurface microbial communities from Kolumbo volcano to uncover new lineages of life (NeLLi) - 4SBTROV10_white metaG | ecosystem: Environmental > Aquatic > Marine > Volcanic ...
ATAGGCTATCCGCATCCCACCAAATCCAATGCGCCCGATACAGTATTGACCATTCGCATTGACCCACATTGTAATCCATTGCTTTCGGTTGATTGTTTTCCCCTTCCCGATATAGTCCGTTACTTGGATTGTCTTTTCTTTAATGATCATTTGCTTTTCCTTTTCTGTTACCTTAAGTATACCACACCCTAGTGACTAGTCTGGTCGCTCGCTCGCATTCTTTCCATAATTAATTGGGATTCTTTTTCATCTTCCAGATCCTCTATTGCGTCGTCAAGCTCCCACCTTGCGACGTTCACCAGAATCTCATGATCACCAATGCGGATGGTAAGCCATGTGCGATCACCTACCATGTTAGCGTCGTGCTCGTCACTCGTCCAAACCGTTGCGTCGATCTTCTTCATTGTCTTTCCCTTTGAGTAATGTTCTCTATCACTTATATCGTCCATTGTACACGCTGATCTTTAGTATGTCAAAGGTAATCCGACAAAATATGCCAAAATAGTCGAAAATATCTTTGGCACGCTATTTGCCCTAGATATTGACCTAACCCCTGACTACCACAGTACTTACGTCAAGTCGGGTGGGGGTTATTTGTTCAAAGTGGGTATCACCTTTGAATCAAGAAAAAGCTGGGGTGGTTCAAACACAATTCAAAAATTTTTTTTCCATATGTCTTACCCATTCTATTCTGACCGAATCTACTAGCAACATATCGCCCCTTTCTGCTCTTTTTATCGAGCGAAGTGAGCTTTTGGTGTATATTATAATACTAGATTCACCTCGCACCATAGAAAGGCGAAAAATGACTAAAGACAAACCCACGAAAATTGATACGAAATATGTAGCCAAAGCTACTAAAGAATTAGAAGACAAGGTCGCCCAAGAACTTGCTATTGACGACACTAAAGAAACAAAAGCATCAGCAGAAGCCATGTTTCAAGGGGGAGAGCCTTTCGGCGGTGAATATAATCCCCCACACACTATATGTGGGAAGGATTTTAAAGACTGCAAAGGCTGCGAATGAGAATTCCGAAGAATATGACAGAGGAACAAGTAGTAAGCATTATAACTAAGGTTGCTCACCGTTTAGCCCCCAAGTTTACTTTTGCTTTTTATGAGACAGAAGACATAGAACAAGAGGCTTTTATGTTAGGGGTTGAAGCTCTAGCCCGCTATGATGAAGGCAAGCCCCTCGAAAACTTCCTCTATACTCACATATCAAACCGCCTTAAGAACTTTAAGCGCGATAATTATTATAGATTCGATCACGGAGACGCCCAAAAGATCCAAGATCGCAAAAAGAGCATCCTCGACGCCGCCGACATAGACAACTTTAAGTTTATTTCTGCTGAAGATGAGGTATCTGATGATGTTCACATGAAAGAAGTTAGTGACTTAATAGACCGAAAGCTCCCCGCTTCTCTACGAAGTGATTATTTACGGCTGAAGTCTAATACACCTCTCCCGAAGAATAGGCGTGACCACATAATTCATGTTATTGAACAGATTATAGAGAATGAAAATGATTAGGGAAATTAGAATAAGCGATTTAAATGATAGGTATTTTAACTTGCTGGCCCAATTAAGTGGTGATGTAAAAGATGTTGATAGAGAAGACCTATGGAAATATTATTTTAGCAATCCCTGCCACAAGATATTCGTTTATATCGAGCAAGGCGAGATTGTAGGAACGGCGGGTATCTTTATTGAGCATAAGTTGTTACATTGTGGCTCTCATGTGGGTCATATTGAGGACGTAGTAGTAGATGATAATTGTAGAGGTAAAGGGGTGGGCGAGGCTCTTATTGCACGATGCAAGGAATATGCGGGGCGATGGGAGTGTTATAAGGTGATCCTAGACTGTTCTCAGGACAATGTTTCTTTTTATGAGAAGTGTGGGTTTCGGACAGTTTCTGTGGGAATGAGGTGTGAATAATGTGTGGTATATTTGGCTCCATAAATAAAGGGGCTATGGGCGATACCTATAGTGGCCTGAAGCAGCTGGAATATCGTGGTTACGATAGTTTTGGATTTATAGCTGTACGCGACGGAAGGGCGATAGTTGAAAGAAGTTTGGGGCCTTTGGACAGGGGGCTATTTAAGGGGCGCTATGATGCCGTGGTGGGCCATGTGAGGTGGGCGACCAATGGAGTGGTGAGTCTAGAGAACTCGCATCCTCAGAGCTGTGAGGGCTATCATGTGGTTCATAATGGGGTAGTAGAAAATGCTCCGACCACTATGTTAGATACTAGGTGGATTGCCAATCTGTTGATCCTACATGGAAACGTTGAGGATGTTTATGAGAAGATAACGGGCGACAACGCTTTTGTTTTTGTAAATCCAAAGGGAGAGATTTGGTGTGTAGCAAAAGGCAGTAAGCGACTCTTTATAACAGATAATGGTTATGTAAGTAGCGATTTAAATGCACTAGCTGGTTTTAGTGACGATGCTCGTATATTATGTAATGGGTATTGTAGGTTGGGCGAAATTCTTGATGTGGGCATGCGGTTGGTTTCGGTGTCGGATATCCATACGGTTACACCGGGTCTTCTTCTTACAGAACGATATCCAAGTCTTATGGGATATGAGATGCTATCGGAAATAAAAGAGCAGGGGCGACTACAAAGTAATCAGTGGCTGTTCCTCGATGAGGACCTAGATATCGTCGCTACGGGCAGTAGTTTACATGCGGCCATGTTTGGGGCTTATGCCATAGAAAGCGAACTGGGGCTATCTGTGCGCTGTATACATGCTAGTCAGGCCAATCATAGAACACTGGGAGATAATGTGTGGGCGATTAGCCAGAGTGGCGAAACAAAAGATGTAATTAATGCGGTTAAGAATATCGATCACTTTGCATCCATTACGAACAATGAGCATTCGGTGATACATGATATGGCTGACACAGGGATTATGTTAAGGGTGGGTACTGAGCACGCAGTTGCTTCCACCAAAACATTTACTATGTCCTGTATCAAACTGTGCCAATCTGCGGGAGTACGTGTGCCACATTTATTTCCTTATATTCAGAATATTATAAGAAGAAAAGTTGAGCTTAAATCGCTAGCGGAACAAATTATGGAATATGATCATTTTTTGTTCTTGGGCGATAGACAGAATTATCCAATAGCTCTTGAGGGAGCATTAAAGTTTAAAGAGGTTTCATATGTACATGCAGAGGGTATGCCTTCTTCCGAGATGAAGCACGGTCCTATTGCTTTAGTAGATAAGAATGTTCCTAGTTTGTTTATTGTGACTGACGGTTTTACTCCAGAGACGATATCGAATATTAATGAAATCAAATCGCGTGAGGGGCCAGTTATTATTATAACACATGACGCCATTAAGGATCGGTTTAAAGATTTGACTGATGTTATCTTTTCCTGTAAGGATACGGGTGAACAATATTCTCAATCATTAATTTTAAATGTTGTTTTACAGTTATTGTCATATTATATAGCGGTCAAGAAGGGTATTAATCCAGACCGTCCCAAAAACTTAGCTAAATGTGTAACGGTGTAATTATGAAAAAAGGTAGATTTGGACGTTCAGAAATGACGTTTATCGAGCAGAATTGCGAGACTCTTTCTCCTGAAGAAATTGCTGATAAACTGGATAGAGATCCCCTATCAGTAACCAGCTGGATCAAAGAAAACGTAGGTTTCTCGGCGTCTCAAAAAAAAGAAGCGGCGGTTGCGCATGAGCTAAAGAATAAACCTTATTACCGGGAGCTAGACCAACAGTTTTCTGAAGAGGAGCTAGAGATGTTCGAGTTCCACTTTAAGAAGATGTGGTCTCAGTTTAGAGAGGATGTGTTCCATACGGAAGAAATACAGATAGTAGATACGATTAAGTTGGAAATACTAATGAATCGAATTCTCAAATCGCAACATAAGGGTGTAGAGGAGGTTCATCGTATAGGGCAATTGGTCCTTATGGAAAAGGAAAAAGAAAAAGAAGATAGGGACCATGAGTATATCATGAACATGGAGCGCCAAATTGCGGTCCTACAAGCTACACAGGAGACCTTATCTAAAGATTACAAGGACCTACAGGCGCGTAAATCGACGATGCTTAAGGATCTTAAAGGTACGAGAGACCAGAGAATCCGAGCAATAGAGGATTCCAAACAGACGTTTGCGTCTTTGGTGAAGAAGCTTGCGAGTGATCCCGAGTTTCGATATTCAGTGGGGATTGAAATGGAAAAAATGCGGTTAGCTACTGAATCTGAGAAAGAGCGTTTAGAAGAATACATAGAATACGAAGATGGTACGGTGGACCAACCATTTTTATCTCCAGAAACAGCAAAGGAAGACTAATGAAGACGGCAATGATATTTGGGATAACTGGACAAGATGGAAGCTATTTAGCTGAGCTACTTCTAGAAAATGACTATAAGGTAGTAGGCATTACACGACGTGTAAGTGTTGACACTTTAGAACGGATTAGGCATTTACAGAATAGCGCACGACTTGTTATCGAAGAGGGCGATGTGACTGATTGTTTTTGTATTAGCAATCTAATGAAGAAACATAAGCCAGAAGAAATTTATAACTTGTCCGCCCAGTCCCATGTAGGCATTTCTTTTACGCAGCCGTCTTTAACATGGGATGTGACAGCGGGTGGATGCTTGAATATATTAGAAGCCATTCGTTATTCGGGTATGTGTCAAACCGCTAAGTTTTATCAAGCTTCTTCTAGTGAGATGTTTGGAAAAAATTACAGTGTTCTTGATTCTGATAGGGGAAAGAAGAAATTTCAAAATGAAGATACTCCCTTTATGCCACAAAGTCCTTACGCTATTGCTAAATTAGCTGCGCATCATTTAGTAAGAAACTATCGCGATTCTTATGGTGTGTTTGGGTGCTGCGGTATTTTGTTTAATCATGAAAGCGAAAGGCGTGGCGAAAATTTTGTTACACGTAAGATTACTAAATATATTGCAAGTCTAATGGGGGGATTGCAGGAGGCGTTGTCTAATATAGAAGACGTATATGAATATAATGATGACATGTTAGCGTGGCCACCTCCAATTGATGCAAAGAAACAAATTTGTACATATCCAAAACTAAGACTTGGTAATTTAGACGCCCGTAGAGATTGGGGACATGCGGAAGATTATGTGCGTGCTATGTGGCTAATGTTACAAAAGAATGTGCCTGATGATTATGTAATAGCCACAGGAAAAACATATTCCGTGCGTGAGTTTTTAGATGAGGCGTTTTTGTATGTAGGTATAGACGATTGGACTGACTATGTAGTTGTTGATCCTAAATTCTATAGACCAGCTGAAGTAGATTACTTATTAGGTGATTCTAGTAAAGCGGCTATTGAACTTATGTGGAAGCCTGACGTAGACTTTACAGCATTAGTGAGAAGGATGGTACAAAACGATGTCGAACAAGAGAGACTACAACGATCCAGTCTACAAGGACTTTCGCATCAAGGTGCTGAAACGAGATAAGTTTACATGTAAGATGTGTAGCAAAAGAGGCAAACGGGCTAGGTTAAATGTTCATCATATAAAAAAATGGTCTTCGGCGTCTACATTAAGGTACGAGATTAGTAACGGAATCACTTTGTGCTATGCTTGCCATAAAAGTATAAGTGGCAAGGAGCGACATTATGAATCATATTTTTATCAGTTGATAAGTAAATGAAAATACCAAATTATACAGTGCTTAAAGACACCCGAGAACAAAGCGGGTGGACATTTCAGGAATACGATAAATGTAGTGGTATGGAGCTGAGCACGCTTCATACAGGAGATTATACTATTAAAGGTTTTGAAGAAGTAGTATGTATAGAAAGAAAAGCAAGCACTTTAGAGATTGCAGGTAATTTAGGGAAGAATAAGAATAGGTTTCATAATGAGATGAAAAGGATGCAAGAGTTTCCTTTTGCTTTTTTGGTTCTTGAATTTTCAGCTTCAGATCTCATTAACTATCCTTGTAATGTAAAATTGTCAAGACAGCAAAAGTCGAGGATTCGTGTTACAGGTAAGTATTTGCTTAAGTCTATATTGGAATTCCAAATTTGGTATAATATCAATATATTGTTTTGCGATAACAAGCAAAATGCTTTTTTAGTTACTAATAGCATTTTTAAGCGGTTAAACGAGCTGTTTCACAGCGGAGACAATAATGGCCAGAAAGAAACTTCCAACTAAAGTATATGTACTAGGACATGAATATATAGTCGAGGAAATGTCAGAGAAACTATTTAAGGAACGTGAGGCGTATGGAGACTGCTGTAACGATCAAAAGAAGATTAGAATATATTGTGGGGTGGCAGAATCGGTTATTCGAGATACGCTACTGCACGAGATATTACATGCTATGTGGCATTTAACCCACATACAAAATCATGATGAAGAGGAGAAAGTGGTTTCTAGAATTTCAACATCCCTAATAGGGTTTTTAGATGATCCTAGAAATGAAAAAATAATAACTCTTATAATGAACATTTAAATGATAGATAATAAACAGAAGTTGGATGATGCTTGGCTAGGGATTAACGTAGACGAAAACGAACTATTTAATCCTATGAACTTTGTCTTTCAGGATGATAAAGATAAACTATTAGAACGTATAGCATGGCTAATGATGCGGCCAGAGTATTTTTCATTTGCGTGTAAGCATCTTCTTAATATAGAGCTTTCGCCATTTCAGTCACTTATTTTGCATGAAATATGGAATCGTAAATTTCCCATGTTGATTGGTAGTCGTGGTATGGGAAAATCTTTTTTGCTATCCGTATATCCTATTTTACGGGCATTGTTTATACCGAACAGAAAAATCATTGTTGTTGGTGCCGCCTTTCGTCAGTCTAAAGTTTTGTTTGAGTATATGGATACAATTTGGAAGAATGCGCCAATCTTGCGTGATTTATGTGATCAAAATAGTGGTCCTAGAAGAGATGTGGATCGGTGCGTAATGCATATTAATCAAAGCACTATTACCTGTCTTCCTTTGGGTGACGGTTCTAAGATTAGAGGTCAGCGTGCTAATGATATTATTGCTGATGAATTTGCATCTATACCTCGTGATATTTTTGAAAACGTTGTTGCTGGTTTTGCGGCTGTTGCTTCTTCTCCGATTGAAAAAATCAAAATTAAGGCGCGTAAGAAAAAAGCTGAAGAGCTGGGCGTTGATGATGTTAGCCTGTCATTTTCTTCCGAAGACGCTATGGGAAAATCTAACCAGATTATCTTGTCAGGTACAGCATATTATGATTTCAATCATTTTGCTGACTATTGGAAAAGATATAAGTCAATTATTAAAAGCAAGGGAGAGTACCGTAAGCTCCAAGAAATTTTTGGCGAAGATGTACCAACAGACTTTGACTGGACAGAGTATTCGGTTATTAGAATGCCCGTAGACCAATTGCCTGATGGTTTTATGGATGATGGTCAGGTAGCTCGTTCTCGCGCCACAGTACATTCCGGTATTTTTCAAATGGAATATGGGGCCTGCTTTACTACAGATAGTCAAGGGTTCTTTAAACGAAGCCTGATAGAGTCCTGTGTAGCCTCTCCTACTGACCCTATTAATCTACCCAGTGGTCCTGTTTTTTTTGAAGCCCAACTTTTAGGAGATCCCACTAAGAGATATGTATACGGAGTTGACCCCGCTTCTGAGGTCGATAATTTTAGTATAGTAGTTATGGAACTGTGGGAAGACCATAGGAGAATAGTTCACTGCTGGACAACCACTCGCAAACAGCATAAAGAAAAGCTTAAATCAAAATTAGTAGATGAAGATGATTTCTATTCTTATTGTGCAAGAAAGATTAGAGATCTAATGAAGGTATTTCCGTGTGCTGAGATTGCTCTTGATGCTCAGGGTGGTGGTATAGCTATCATGGAAGCGTTGCATGATAAAGATAAGATTAGAGAAGGTGAAGTTGCTATTTGGCCAACAGTAGACGAGAATAAGGAAAAGGATACTGATGATGAAGTCGGATTACATATTTTAGAGCTATGTCAGTTTGCTAAGGCTGATTGGCTAGCAGAGGCTAATCATGGATTAAGAAAAGATTTTGAAGATAAGCTTGTTGCGTTACCATACTTTGATAGTGTGAGCTTGGGGCTTTCGTTTGAACACGACAAGGCTGAAGGTAGAATATATGATACGTTGGAAGATTGTGTAATGGAAATTGAAGAACTTAAAAATGAACTAGCTATGATAATCATGACCCAAACTACGACAGGGCGTGAAAGATGGGACACTCCTGAAATTAAGGTTGCCTCTGGTAAAAAGGATCGTCTTAGGAAAGATCGTTATTCTGCGCTTATTATGGCCAACATGTCTGCCCGTCGTTTGCTCTTCGCAAAACCGCCAATACAATATGAATCTACAGGAGGCTTTGCTCAATCTTCTGGTTTTAATAGAGACGATGGACCTCTATATCATGGTCCTCAATGGTGGACGCAAAAAATGCACGATATTTATTGAAGTGTGTATATGAATACGCAGTCGTATTATCAATACAATTAATTGGAGATCAATAGCAATGTCAAAAGAATCTAGTTTCCTGACGTGGAGTGGCGACTCTGAAAGAGAGAAAGCGTATGCCGAAGCCTCTGATAATATTCAGTCTTATGATGGTATTCAGAAAGCTGTTGCGTGGGGACGAAGAACTAGTTATATAGATATTGAACCTAATAAATCTGTTAGAACAAGTTTTAATAGAGACGACTACAATCGCTTCCGTCCCGGAGAAGCCGTACCAGAATATCAAAAGCGTATTCTAAAAATGTGTATGGAAGCTTATGACAGAGTAGGTATTATTAGAAACGTTATTGATCTCATGGGAGATTTTGCCGCACAAGGTATTACGATTGTCCATCCCAATAAGAATATAGAGAGATTCTATAGGAAGTGGTTTCATCAGGTATGTGGAATTGAGCGATCAGAAAGATTTTTGAATTATCTGTATAGATGTGGTAATGTTATAGTTAAACGTCGAACTGCTAAGATTAGCAAGAAGAAAGAAAGAGAACTTCGTAAAGCGTCTGCTTCTGATATACTTATTAAAGAAATAGACCCCAAGAAAAGAGAAATCCCTTGGCAGTATGATTTTCTCAATCCTCTAGCGGTTAATGTAAAGCATGACCCTATTGATTCGTTTACAGGTAAACCTAGATATGTGTTAAGTTTATCAAAGAGCACATATCAAGCCTTGACGCAAAGCAGTAATCTTGATCGTAATGTATTTACTGAGTTGCCTTCTGATCTATTGACCAAATTGCAGAAAGGAGACAGGTTTATAGACCTTGATCCTGATAAGATTAGCGTCTTCTTTTATAAGAAAGACGATTGGAACTTATGGTCTAACCCCATGATTTATGCCATTTTAGATGACATTATCATGCTGGAAAAAATGAAGCTTGCTGATATTGCCGCGTTGGATGGAGCTATTTCCAATATTAGATTATGGAAGCTTGGAGATCTGGAACAGAAAATATTACCTACTAAGGCAGCCATTAACAAGCTAAGAGATATCTTAGCCAGTAATGTTGGTGGCGGAACGATGGACTTAGTATGGGGGCCTGAACTTGATTTCAAAGAGAGTAGCACGCAGGTGTTTAGATTTTTGGGTTCCGAAAAGTACCAACCCGTACTTACTAGTATTTATGCTGGTCTTGGTATTCCCCCTACCCTTACCGGGGCTAACACTGGCGGTGGCTATAGTAACAATTACGTTTCTCTTAAGACTCTTATCGAGAGATTAGAATACGGGCGAGATCTTCTGACGCAGTTTTGGATGCAGGAGATTAAGATTATACAGAAGGCTATGGGTTTTAAGTTTCCTGCACAGATTCATTTTGACTCTATTATCTTGTCCGATGAAGCATCTGAGAAACAGTTACTGATCCAATTAGCTGATCGGGATATTATCTCTCATGAAACGTTATTGGAGAGATTTAGAGAGATGCCGAATATTGAGAAGATTAGAGTTAGACGAGAAGAAAAAGATAGGGCTAATGATACGTTGTCACCAAATAAGGCTGGCCCTTACCATAATCCTCAACATAAAGAGGATATGGCTAAAATCGCCCTGACTAAAGATGCATTAGATCACGAGGAGTATCTTAACCATTTGGGATTACCTCCGGGTTCTATGAATGAAACCGAAGATAAAATACCTCTTAAGGAAAACCCTTCGCGTATTGATGAAAAGCGAGAAGTTGACGAACTACAAAATTCTAAAGATCTTAAAGAAAACCCGGATGGTGGTCGTCCTAGATTTTCCAAAGATCAACAAAAGAGAAAACAAAAACGGGTTTTGCCTAGAAGCAGCGATAGCGTTTCGGTATGTTTATGGGCAGTGAATGCTCAAAAGGAGATATCTGACTTAATTGCTCCTGTAGCCATAAAACACTTTGGAAAGAAGAATGTTAGAAGCTTAACTAAGTCTGAGTTTGATGAACTAGAATATCTCAAACTATGTATATTGACAGGCATGACACCTTATATGGATATAACTCCTGAGCTAGTTCAGAACCTGCTTGACAATCAGACTAAACCCTCTGTTGGGTTTACTTCCTTGGTGACAGCCTCTATAAGAGAGTTTTCTAATTTGAATAATAGAAAACCAAATGTCAATGAAATGAGATATATATATGCTTCCGCTTTCTCGGAATTAGCCAGTTTTTAATTAAAAAAAACTTGCTATATATTTTTTTTGTGTATTATGAAGTGGAGGTATAATAAATGGAAATTAAAGTATATAAATCTGAAGCCGATGCTGGACTTAGCGATGCGATTATTAAAAACTCTACAATCGCCTATTGCTCTCCAGCTACAACATATAATCCGTCCGAAGCAGAAATGCTGAAAACCCAAGCGTTTTTGGCTAAAGCCGAAGACGAAAAGCAGATTGATTTATATTATTTACAATCTGTCCTTGTAAGTACTGGTTGGAATAAGAACGACGACGTTTTTGATCCGCAGGAAACTTGGGCGGCAAGAAAATCTCCAGAAGATAAACAATTTAATTATATGCACAATGAGAAGGATATTATTGGTCATATAACTGCTAATTGTGTTGTCGATTTTGATGGTAATGGGATTGACGATGGTGTTGATTCCAAAGAGGTTCCCAGTGACTTTAATATAATAACTAATGCGGTTTTATATACGTCGTGGGGCGATCCTAATTTGAGAGAAAGAATGTCACAGATTATTGCGGGGATAGAAAGTGGAGAGTGGTTTGTCTCCATGGAATGTCTTTTCCCGCATTTTGATTATGCTCTGGAGAGTTCGGAGGGAGAAACCAAAATAGTCCATCGTGAAGAAGCTTCCGCTTTTCTCACACAGCATTTGAGAGCTTATGGTGGGAGTGGCGAATATGAGGGTTATAAGGTTGGTAGACTATTAAGAAATATATCGTTTTCTGGTAAGGGCTTGGTTGCAAGACCTGCTAATCCTCGTAGCGTTATTCTCAATGGAAATAAGGATTTCAATGCATCTAAATCTCAAATACTAACTGTATCTTCAATGAAGGAGAATCCAATGTCAGATATTCTAGAAAAACAGGTTGAGGAGCTGAAGGCTGAGTTGTCACAGGCCCAACTTGAGAATGAGACCATGAAACAAGAAGTGGAAGCTCAGAAAGACGAAGCTATTAAGGCTACTATAACTGAGAAGGAAGAGGCTTTGGCCGATTTCCAGACACAGTTGGATGAAGCTGCCGCGAAAGTGGAAGAGCTTCAAAAAAGCCTTTCTGATGTAACTACGCAGAAAGAAGAGTATGAATCTAAGATTCAGGCTATGGAGCTTGAGGCTTTGACTGCCAAGAGACAAGGCGATCTCGTTAGTGCTGGTCTTGAGGAAGCCGAAGCTAAGGAAGCTGTTGAAAAATTTGCTTCTTTAGAAGATGAAGCATTTGAGCAAATTGTGGCTCTTATGAAGAAGAAGGCTAAAAAGGAAGAAGACGAAACGGAAGAGGAAGCCGCGCCAGCTATGGAGCAAAAGGCGTCAGAAGAGACGGAAGAAGAGACAGACGAAGCCGAAGCAGAAGCTGAAGCCGAAGTTATTGAGGAAGCCGAAGAGGTCGTGGAAGCGGCTCTCGCGGAGACTGCTGACGATGATCCGGTTGCCGAACTTAGGTCGTCTGCGAGCGAATGGTTTGGCGCTTTGCTCAAATCTACTCCTAAAGCCGAGTAAATCAGAATTCACATAAAGGAGAATTTAAATGGCTCTAAAATCAGATCGTAACGAATTTCAAACTGACATTAGTTTTTTTATGAATGAAACCGCCACTAGGGGCGGGGTTGTATCTTACAGCACGGGTGGCTCTGGTGCCGCTATGGATCAGGGGCAAGCTCTGTGTACTTACGCAGCGAATGCTTCGGGTCAGGTACCTCTCGGTCTCTTGCTGAATGATATGGTTAATATCGACCTTACCCGTCAACACCTTAACTGGCATAAAGACGAGGTTCAAAAGGGCGGTAAAGTTACTCTCCTTCGTAAGGGTTGGGTGGTAACGAGTAGTATTGAAGGTGCTGATCCTGCCGCTGGAGGCTTAGCTTTTGTTGCACATAGTGGTAATGTTGCCGCTAGTGATCTCATGAGAGATGATGCCGATATGGACGGTCAAACTCGTATTGTCGGACGTTGGTTGTCATCACCTGACCAAGATGGCTATGCTAAGTTGGAAGTTAGCTTACCTAACGTTCATCCCGCCAGTGGATACCATTAACATAACCTATAAAGGAGAATAAATATGACAATGAAAACCCGTCCCTCAGAAGAATTTATCGATCTACTTAAAAGATCTGGTAGTTCTGATAAAGCAGTTGCTATCGAAGCCCAGCGTGAAATCGCGAAAGCTCTTGAGCTTCCGCTTCGCAAAGGTGTTTTGTTTGGCGATATCGTGACAGGCATTTTTGAATCTATGCCTCTCGAACCGGGCGCTGCCCCCGAATTTCCTCTGGATCTTCTTGCTCCGGGAACTGAGAATGAGCACATTGCTTATACGAATCCCGGTCATGGTAGAATTCCTGAACGGCACGTTGAAGGCGACTACGTGATGGTTAATACTTACGGTATTACTAGCTCGATTGATTTCTTGCTTAAGTATGCCCGTGAAGCTAACTGGAACGTTTTGGCTCGTGCCATGCAGGTTTTAGAGGGTTCGTTTGTTAAGAAGATTAACGATGACGGTTGGCATACATTGTTGGCTGCCGCTGTTGATCGTAATATCTTGGTGTATGATGCTGATGCTGCCGCTGGTCAATTTACCAAACGGCTTATCAGTCTCATGAGAACTGTTATGCGTCGTAATGGTGGTGGTAATAGTGTGACCGCTCCGGGTCGTATGACCGACCTCTACTGTTCGCCTGAAGCTATTGAAGATATTCGTAACTGGGGTATTGATCAGCTTGACGAGATTTCTCGTCGAGAAGTGTATCAGTCATCTGACGATGGTGCTCCTCTTACTCGTATCTTTGGTTGTAATCTTCATGATATCTTTGAACTTGGCGATGGCCAAGAGTATCAAGATTACTTCATCAATGATCTTGGCGGTTCACTCCAAACGAGTGATGTCGAATTGGTCGTTGGTGTTGATCAGGTTAACACTGACAGTTTCGTTATGCCTCTTAAGCAGCAAGTCCAAGTCTTTGAAGACGAGGCACTGCACAGGCATCAACGACAGGGTTACTACGGATGGGCTGAGATTGGCTTTGGTGTCCTTGACAACCGAAGAATTCTCGCGGGGTCCTTCTAAAACCCTTTTACGCCAAGAGAAAGCCGTCCTAGAAATAGGGCGGTTTTTTTTATATATTGTGTATCTAATAGTGATATAATCTATTATTAGGAGACAATATGTTTGGTGAATTTTCTTTTTCAGAAGCGCCATTTGCAACCACTGAAGGGTTAGGCACGGTGTTTCCTAGTATTGCTCCTGATATTATATATTTCAATGGTACTATATTAACTTATCCATTATCGGTTAATAAATTAGCCGCATTTAATATGTCTTTGAATAAAATTGTTGATCATAATTCAAAGCTAAACAAGATGGCCACTTTTACAACGGAGAGATAAAATGACTCAATTTTGTGTTAATATCGTTGATGCTGATGTTTCTAGAGTAGTAGCCGCAATGTGTGATACTTATGGATATCATGTTATGGTGGACAATCCTGACTTTAACCCTAGTGAAGAGGAAGGTCCCGATAACCCTCGCCAAATTACAAATCCTGAAACCCATAATGAATTTGCTAACAGAAAAACTCGTGACTTTTTAATGGAAGTTACGGTGTCTCATGAACTTAAAAATGAAAGAAATAATTTACCTCAACCTACGCCACCCAATATTACCGATCCTGCGGAATAATTACTAGCGTAATTCAGTTGTCCACATTAGATCTCACATAGGGTGACATTATGGCTCTTATCATTAAAGATAGGGTAAAGCAAACTACAGGTACTAAAGGTACAGGAGCCCTAGCTTTAACAGGTCTTCTTGGTGGTTTCCAGCCCTTTTCTGGCGTTATGTCAGATGGCGATACTACTTATTATGCTATTCATGAAAGTGGTGGAGCAACCAATCAGTGGGAAATAGGTTTTGGTACGTATACTGTAGCTGGAAACACTTTGTCTCGTAGTGTTATTAGTAGCTCTAATTCTGATAGCCCTTTGGACTTAGTCGGTAGCGGTACTGTCTTTATTACCTATCCTGCTGATAGATCTGTAATTAGAAATGGTGAGAGCCAACTGATTGCAGGCGCGTCAGGAATTATTTTTAGTGATAATAGTACATTTCTTTCTTCAAGTTTGAATGCTTTAAAAGACGCTCAAATTACAGGCACTCCTGCGTCTACAAATCTGTTAGATTTTAATGTGTCTACTCAAAGTCTTTCTCTTGGTGATGGCACATCGTTTCCTGTGTCTGGAAATAATGTCACTTCGGTAGGCTTTGGGGCTGGTTATAATGCAACGACTAATGGTCACACATCTATTGGATATCAAGCCAATTATGCGGGTGGTGATTATAATGCTTCAGTGGGCTATCAGGCTGGTTATGGTAATGCATATGATTATTTAGTTAATGTTGGTTATCAGTCAGCTAAAAATGGTGGTGGCAATAGTTCTATTTGGATTGGTAGACAGGCTGGTATGAGTACTACCTCAGCCGCCTCTTCTATTGGTATTGGACATTTGGCTGGCTATTTAACTACAGCTAATGATTCTATTTATTTAGGAAAACAAGCAGGACAAAGCAATACAACTAATGATCATATTTTTATCGCCAACGATGCTCCGTCTAGTAACGGAACTCTCATTAAGGGCGATATGTCTAATAAGCGTGTAGCTATTGGTAAGGCTGACGTAACACTCTCGACCGATCCGTCTACTGTGCAGGTATATGTTAATGCCTCTACTGACAAAGGTATGATAGTTAGGGGTGCCGCTGGTCAGTCTGCTGATTTAGCTGTATGGCAAAATAATGGTGGTTCTGCTGTTGCTAGCATGACTCCTTCTGGTGTGCTAAATACTTATGGTGTAGTTGCTAGTGGGGCTGGCTTACGGGTGGAAAGATTTACGCCTACAGTTACTACTGATACTCTATATAATATTGGTGGTAATTTATATTGGAATGGAACCCAAGTAGATGCGTCTGCTGATATTGATTATGTATCTGGCGTAGCGGTTTACGCCTCTGGAGAAGCTGTTGGCATAGATTATGTGTCTGGGGTTTCTGTGTATTCGTCGGGACAGGCGATAGATAATGAAAGCGCTATTTCCACTAATACGTCTAATATCTCAACTAACACATCTAACATATCAACCAATACGACCAACATTACCACTAATACTGCTAATGTAACATATGCGTCTGGTCAAGCTATTGCCAATGAATCAGACATTGCAACTAACGTGTCGAACATTTCGACCAATACGTCGAACATCTCTACTAACACTACGAATATTACTAGCAATACCAATATAGCCACCTATGCTTCTGGAGAAGCGGTAGGTATTGATTATGTTTCTGGTGTTGCCACGTATGCCTCTGGCAATACGTCTAATATTGTTTTTGGCTCAAATGTTGAAGGCGATATTCTCTATCATGATGGCACATCATTTACAAGACTTCCTAAGGGTACAGATAGTCATGTACTTACTATGGATGGTAATGTGCCTGCGTGGGAAGCTGCTACTGGAGGAGGTGGCGATGTAACAACGGGTCAGTTAAATTATGTTTCAGGTATTGCCGTTTATGCTTCTGGTCATGTACATGATGATATATATGTTTCTGGTATTGCGAATTATGCTTCAGGCGTTGTGACTGGTGGCACCCCCACCTTTGATGGTATGTATGTGGATCAACGTATCACGCATACGGGCGATAATGATACTTACATCGAATTTAACTCTGACCAAATACGTCTCATCACTGGCGGGAAGGACTTATTCTCGATAACTGAAGGGACAGTCGAGCACGTCGTAGTCAATGAGATTGGTAATGATACCAATTTTAGAGTGGAATCACAAAAGAACGAAAATGTGTTTTTTGTCCATGGTTCTACTGACAGGGTTGGTATTGGCACAGCTACCCCCAAATATGCGTTGGACGTTGTGGGTGCTGGCGCTAGTGGCATTATTCAAAGTAGCGGTGTTATTGTTGGTAATTCTGGTGTTGTTCTTGCGAACAGTACTCCCGCTATAACTACAAATACATTATACAACGATGGTGGAACGCTTAAATTCAATGGGTCTACTGTCGGTGGAGGCGATGTAACAACAGCTCAGTTAAATTATGTTTCTGGTATTGCTGTATATTCTTCGGGTCATGTTCATGATGACATATATGTTTCTGGTATAGCTACCTATGCGTCGGGCCAAGCAATCGACAACGAAACAGATATTGCAACTAACGTTTCTAATATCTCAACTAACACGTCGAATATCTCAACCAACACTACCAATATTACTGCTAATGCTAGTGATATAGTTGCTGTGTCGGGTATTGCGCACTATGCTTCTGGTCACGCTCATGATGACCTGTATGTTTCTGGTGTAGCAGCATACGCTTCTGGTCAAGCGATGGCTAATGAAACTGATATTGCAACGAATGTCTCGAATATTTCTACTAACACGTCAAACATCTCGACTAACACATCGAACATTTCGACTAATACCACAAATATAGCCAGTACGACTGCTGTAGCTAATTACGCTTCTGGCGAGGCGGTGGGTGTTGATTACGTGTCAGGAATTGCGGTATATGCTTCTGGTCACGCTCATGATGATTTGTATGTGTCTGGTGTTGCTGCGTATGCATCAGGACAAGCGATTGCTAATGAGATAGATATAGCAACCAATGTTTCTAATATCTCAACTAACACGTCGAACATCTCGACTAATACCACAAACATAGCAAGTACGACTGCCGTAGCTAATTATGCTTCTGGTGAGGCAGTAGGCGTTGATTACGTGTCAGGAGTTGCTGTATATGCTTCGGGGCAAGCGACTGCTAACGAGACAGATATAGCAACCAATGTTTCCAACATTTCTACGAACACATCGAATATCTCAACTAATACCTCGAACATTTCAACTAACACGACAAACATCGCTACTAATGCCGATGATATAGTTGCAACTTCAGGAATTGCAAATTACGCTTCTGGTTTAGCTATTACAAACGAGTCTAATGTAGCGTATGCGTCTGGTCAGGCTATTGATAATGAAACTGATATCGCGACTAACGCTTCTAATATTTCTACTAATACTACTAATATCACAAGCAATACAAACATTGCTACTTATGCATCTGGTCAAGTTAATGTTACTACTGATGGCACCGCAGAAGCGTCGAAGGCTCTAATACTAGACGCCAATAAATCATTTAGTGGTGTTAAGAACGGTAGACTTAATCAGTTTGATTCTTGGTTATATTCTAGCGGTGTTAATGTTGGAAATTCTGGTGTTGTTCTTGCTAACAGTACTCCTTCTGATATTGACAATACGCTTTATAATGTGGCGGGAACTTTATACTTCAATGGGACTCAGTTAGCTAGTGCTGGTGGGGCGAGTCCGATTGCTCAATATGCTTCTGGTCAGGCTATAGAAAATCAGGGAGATATTGTTGCCGTTTCTGGTATTGCACATTACGCTTCTGGTCATGCTCACGACGATTTGTATGTATCTGGCGTAGCGGCTTATGCTTCAGGTCAAGCCATAGCTAATGAAATCGATATTGCAACTAATGTTTCTAATATATCTACCAATACTACAAATATAGCGACTAATGTTACTAATATTGCCAGTACCACTGCGGTTGCCAATTATGCGTCTGGAGAAGCGGTTGCAGTAGACTATGTTTCTGGTATTGCGGTTTATGCTTCTGGCCATGTTCATGACGATTTATATGTGTCTGGTGTAGCAGCATATGCTTCTGGTCAAGC
>Ga0114934_10001002_pt1 | contig 18411 bp, 20 predicted proteins | sample 4SBtaG_2_FD_99695 | JGI IMG/M metagenome (GOLD analysis project Ga0114934, IMG submission 99695) | Deep subsurface microbial communities from Kolumbo volcano to uncover new lineages of life (NeLLi) - 4SBTROV10_white metaG | ecosystem: Environmental > Aquatic > Marine > Volcanic ...
CGAGATGGAGAAAAATATGAAAGGACTTAGCATGTTAAAAATCAAAGAGTTTTTACGACTAAAATGTGAAGCTAGACTATCCAATAGAAAGATAGCAAGAGCTTTAAATATCAGCCATAGTGTAGTAAACGAATACACCAAAGAGTTTAAACTCACAAACAAGAAATATAGCCATCCCAGACCAAACTAAGGCATACCAGCAAGTCATAAATAAGTAAGATGTGAAGCATATAGCTTATTTATGACTTATCCTTCGGACGATTAGAAAAAAATGCACTTGACTTCGTTGGAAAGTCTTGAAGCGTCTTTAGCGGTTGGGTAGTTCACTTTAGCTTTCCAGCGATGTATTGTTCTTCTACTTATTTCGAACGCATCTTTAGTGACCTCTAAGCCATATTTCTCATAAAACTGTAAGATTTTATATCTTTTATTTGCTTCTTGTGTACACATATTAAAAATATAGCTAAATCTTTTTAATTTCGTATTCCCTTTTATTCCATTGAATAGATAATCTGCTTGCATTTCTCACTCCTTAGTTCTCCTCTAAAGAGTGCCATATGTTTCTGAACTTATGCAGCCATCCATAGAAATAGACACATTTATAGCCTTCTATCTTGAGCTATCTCATACACCTTTTGAATTTCTTTAAAACTTTTTATTGCTTTCAGTCTATCCAAGATTATTCTATTTTTTTCTATAAAATCAATTATGATATATTTTGCTCCTGAATTACTTATGACATTTACAAATTGTGCAAAATTTGATATTTTGATTCCATTTACAGATTCTACAGTAAAAATATCACTTTTGTAGCCACGATTGACCATGCCTGGAAAGACATTTATAAGTGCTACAGGTTCCTCAAATTCTGATTTTTTTTCTTGTTGATAAAAAAGCATAGCGAAAGAATATTTTTCTTTGCCAAAAGCTTTAAGAAAATTTTTTGTTAGAGGAGCAAATACTAGCCCTCCAAAAATAAAATATTTTGGTTCTTGGTTTAACTCCAATTTTATCAATGGAGCAGAGTATTTTAGCCTGTATGAAACTTTTATGATTTTTGCATCTCTTAAAATACTCAAATTGACACTCTCTCCAACTTGCTTAGAGTGAAGTGCTATTTCATAATCTACTCTACCTAGTTTTGTCTCAATTGTTCCATCATTTGCTATTGGTTTTCCATCTATTGCCAAAAGTATATCTTCTTTTTTTAATTCAATATCATCCTTATCAACAAAAGTCACCAATACGCCCTTGTCTTTTATATGATAATACTCTTTCATCGTTGGATTTTCGATAGTTCTTGTTGTTGTAGCAGTAAAATGCAATCCATCTATCTTTCCATCTTTTGCATCTTTTAAAAAAGTTTCGATAAGTATGGCGGGCACTATATAGCCTATATTGCTTGCATTTTTCATAGTTTGCATTGCTATACCAATAAGTTCACCCTTTTTATTTATAACAGGACCTCCACTGTTGCCACTATTGATTGCAGCATCTATTTCTATAGCTAATAGATTATTTCTACTCCAAACATAAGGTGTATATTCAATTCTTGAGACAACTCCTGTGGTAGTTGCTATGCTATTCCCGCCTATTGGATACCCCAATACTGTTACGGGATCTCTATGTGCTATTTTTTCATTTAAAACAAGAGGTTTAGTACCATCAAAAAAACTTTTCTTTTCTACTTCCAAGATTGCAAGATCTGATTGGTTTGAAATATATTTTATTTTTGCTATGTATTTATTTGGATCTCCCTCTTTTAATACTTCTATAAAATTAGCACCACCAACCACATGAGCAGATGTTAAAATTTGCTTATTTTTTATGATTGCTCCAGATCCTGTATAGTTATAAACAATAGGTGCCTGCCATGGAAATTTATAGTTAAAATGGCTCACTGATGCAAAGATTTTTACAACAGAATTAGTTGGAATTTTTGATCCAAATAGATTTGTGACTAAAAACAATCCTAGGATAAATAGTAACTTTTTCAAGATACTCCTTCTTGCGAAGATTTAGAAAATTTCTTTTTATTTTTCCATCTTTGCATAACCTCTTCATCACCCATCCACAAGTCTTTGCCCTCTATCACATCTTTAATCTCATCTTCTGTTAGGAAACCGAGATAGTAACTCTCAAATGCTTTTGCTAGTTGATTATCAATAAATATTTGACGAGCTCTCATCTCATGCCCCTTGCCTTGTATTCCTGATGAGTAGTTGTGTACCATAAACGCTAGATTTGGAGAAACAATTATATCCTCACATGCCATGACTACGATAGTAGCTGCTGAAGCAACTGTTCCAGTGAGCCTACAATTTACTTTTGCTTTAGAAAATCTGATAGCATCCACTATCATAAATGCAGAATCTAACATACCACCAGGAGAATTAATCATAAGGACAAATGTCTCATATTCACTTGCCGTTATAAGCATATGACAAAGCTTATTATAATTTGATGGGTCATTGAATTGCTCTGCAAGATAAACATAGTGTGTATCTTTTTCAGAGATAATTGGCACATAATCATCCCACTGTGTAGCAGAACTTGCGTTTTTCATATTTTTGATGACATTCTTAACGATAGTTTCTAGTGTCTCTTTGTCCATATATAAGCTCCTTGTGAATTTGTGAATGAAAGTATATGATTTATCTTAGACATATTTTGTCTAAGATACTATTTTCTTAAATTTCTTTCTAGAGTATGCTTTTTTGTTTTTCACTACTCTTGTTACTGGGTTAAATCCCCAAGTAACTCTTTGTTTTTGTTTGGGGATTTTTATGGTTGTTTTTTTCATGGTAAAGCTTCCTTATAAAATAAATATTTAGAGAGTTTATTACTTAATATAGACTTATTTTGTCTAATATATATTTTTATATAATGTCAAAAAAACTATTACTCATCCCTTAACTGTTTAAAATCCAACTCTAGCACGCTTAGATTGTCTAATCGCGTCTATTTTACTTATTCCTTCTTCTTTGCAGTATGATGTAGTTTGCTTTTCCTCTCGTGTATTTTTTTGAAGTAATTTTTCTGCTTCTTTTGCTAATGATGCAGGAGTAATTTCATCTACATTTTTATAAACTTTATTAAAATCATTTTTACTCAGTTTAAATCTTTTTACCCATATACCAACCGCTTCTTTTTGATCTAATGCTCGAAGTTCAAGTGAGTCAAATAGTCTAAAATCCCTACTTAAAGCTTTATCTATCTTACTGTATGTAACATTTGTTGTTATCAATATTTTTGTTTTTTGATGAAATAAGCCATCAGTGAAAGTTAACATTTTATTGACTATATCGTTGTGAGATTTATCCTCGCTTGAATTTATTTGTTCATTTCTCTCTTGAAGTATATAATCTATATCATCTAAGATTAGAGCCTGAAAATCGCCCTGTCTTAAGCGTATCCAAAAATCTTCACTTGCTAGTATCTCGCTGCAACTTGGTCTTGCAATTTTCAAATTGTTCCCCCCTTTTGAATATTCAGGTTTTGTAAGAAGATGCTTAATAAAAAGTGTTAACAGTTTTGATTTGCCAAGACCAGGTTTTCCAGTAAACTGAAGTATTGGGGATTTAGAATCTAAAAAACTATCAAATAACAAATCAATATTTAAATAGGGTTCGTAAACATCTCCATTTACTTCCATAAAAAGTTCTTTTTTAAAGTACTCAACATTATCTCGGACATCACCATAATCAGAAGGGGCAAATGAATGGTACTCAACCAATACCTTGTCTGCATTGGTATTTTTATCAAGTTCAATTATCGAACTATAATATTTGTCGAAAGTATCTATATCATTTGCAAAAAGTTCAAAAAAACTTGCTGTCTCTTCCATATCATCATCTACGCTTTTTTGAGTGATAATAACCATAGCGTCATCATTGATAGCTAAGAAATTATTATAACTGCCCTCCAACTTGACAATCTTGGTATAGACCTTATCTTCCATAATTTTTAGTGCTGTATCGTTTTGAATTTTTGTAAACTTGTCCAGTGAAAAAGTATATCTATCACTAATCCATTTTGCAAATAATCTTGTGCTAATAGAGTCATCAGAATGAACTATTTGAGTCTGCATGTATTTCTCCTATTTTAAATTTTCAAAGATTGTCTACGGATTTTTCCCGTTAGATTTGTTTCTTGTTCTTTGTAAACACCCATATAAATATCATATTTTATAGAGTACGAATTATCTGTAATGTACTCTTTGATTTTTTTTCTATTATTTTTATTCCCAGTTACTGCATAATCAATATCTCTTTTAAAAACTTGATCTCGAAGAAAAATTCTAGCACCGACAAGACAGGTTATAAAATTGATACGGTTTCTTTTTCTATGACAAAATCCATTTAGATGTGATTTTGTTTCAGAGATAAATTGATCTCTGTTACCAACTAAAGACATTTGATATGCTCCTTGTAAAATATATAATAATAGAATATTTTCATTATTACTTACTGATTAAATAAATTCCCATTTTTTTGTATTTTTATTGAAGATTTTTTTATTTTTAGTAAGTTTGTTCTCTGCATCTTCTAATTTTTTTTTAATTCTAATTTCTTGATTTGCTTTTTCTACTTTTTTCTCTTTTTCTGTCATATATGTCAAAGTATTATGAGGATTTTGATTTTTGATTACATTTGATGAATTTATTTCTCCAATGAAATTATATGTATTTCTATTTTTATTAAATTTTCCTTCTATTTCAGGTATGTTCTCCCAATTAAGTAATCCCCATGTAGAATCAGTCCAATCGCTAATATCACTACCTTTGCCGATAGAAACACCACATTGATTAGTAATAATCCATCTTTCGTGCCATTCATTTTCTTTTTTTACTTCTTCCCAAATATTTATGGTTATTGTATGATCATATTTTTGCTCAAAGTACTTTAGAATTTTTGGCACATCAGAGGTATATTGCCAAACAAACTGTTTAAAGTTATTCATCATTGATTTTATTGAAGTATGTATTTCTATAGTTGCTTTATTTTTTTTGCCATGTTTGTTACATAAATTTTCACATATTAACTCTAATGATTTTTTAAATCTCTCTTTATTCCCAACTGTTGGTATTAATGAAAAATATGGGTCAAAAACTTTTACTATTTCAGCATAAGAAAGTATGGGAGCTAACATATTTTGCATAAAGAGTTCAGTTTGTTTTGCAACTATGGCACCTGTATATTTATAGTTTTCTCTTTCTATGGATTCTACAATTTGAACTATGCCTTTGTTTTTAGTTCCCGCTATAAAGTCGAATGCACTTTTGTTATTTATTAAAGATATTTTTTCAATCCATTCTTCCTCATTGTCATAATTTTCATGAGACGGATATGACATTATCCTTTGTCTATCATCAATCTCTTTTAGTAAAGATGATATGTCATCTTTTTCATCATTTTCATACTTTTCAATAAAATCTAAAACTTTTTCTTTCCAATTGCTTGATGCTGTGATAATTATACCACTGTCTATTAAACTTTCTAAAATAAGAATCAATTTAGTAAATCTTCTTCTATTAGATAGATTAAATTCTTTTTCAAAAGCTTGTGGTGTAAAAGTAACTTCTTTAAATATAGAATTTGACATTATGAAAACCTCTCTTTAAACCCTTCTTCAAAAAAGCCATTTGGCCAGGCATCAAGAAGTTTACCACTAGAACTTAATCTTAACTCTTGAATATATGTAGAATCTCCATCATTATCTATATAAAGTAAACAAACATCATCAGGTGTTAAATCAAGAGTTTTATCTCTATTTTGCTTATTTTCTGCTGTATGTCTCATCCTTTTCATAATTCTAAGCAAAAGATGCTCACTGTGAGTTTCTATCATAAACTCATTTTTATTCTCTTTTGCACTTCTTATAAACTCATCTGCGATTTCCATTTGTACTGCAGGATGTAGATGTAGCTCTGGTTGTTCAAGATAAATTTTTGTTTTTTTGCTGCTAAATATTGAAATTAGTATTGGTAGTATTTGAGATATACCCAAACCCATATCTCTTGGAGTAGTTTCTATATTATAAGACAAGTCTTTAAATATAATTTGACTCTTATATCTTTGTTTTATATTTAGTCGTCTTTCTATTGTGTTCAAAATAGTATTAATAAAGATAAAAGGCTTCACAAATATCTTATCTATTTTACTAATATTTCTTTTTTTAAATCTTATATTATTATTTTTAAAATAGGTTTCTTCAGTATTAAATAATTTGTTAAGAGAAAACCAAAAAACTTCCAAATAAGTAAAAGCCGTTCTGTTTATCTTTACTTCATAAGAACTTTTTAGTTTTTCTTTATTTTGTAACCATTTGTTCAGCTTTGGTAAAATATCTTGATCATATATTAAGGCTTTCCATGCATTATTAGCTTGATATTTATTTTTATTCCAAATTTGAAAATTTTTAGGAAGTATTTCATTGAACTCATCAATGCCTTCTTCATCAAATACAAACTTTCTATATCTTTTGTTTACATACAAAGGTATTAGTAATAAATTTACAAAATAGTTTGTAAAATTTTCAAGAGTAGAATTTTTACCTTTTTGACTGATATAAGCAGCTAGAAGGAAGATTTTTTTTATCACTATATTTAAATCATTTAATTCTATTCTTTCGAGATTATTCTCTTTCTTTTCTATAAAAGACATATCCCATCTTTGTGGGTATGGTCTTAGTGGCCCAAAGTATTGTATTTTATCTTTTTTTGAAATATTTATCAAAAAATTTGCTAAAGAAAAATTAATATCATTATAAATATTAAAAAAATTATTACTAAATTTTTTACGGAATAGTATATATTTTGATGTAACTTTATTAAATTCTTTTATACACACATTATCTTCATTTAGATAGGGGTTTTTATATTTTTCATTTTCTCTTTTAACTTCCATAAGAACTTTATCATCTATGAAAATGGATATTTTTGGAATAATTTTAGTATTTTTAATATATGAAATATCTATAAGAATTGTGATTTTTTTGATTTTTAATAAATACTGAAAAAAATTTAATCTTGATACTATATCTTTTGTTTTTGTATGAAGAGTAAGAAATATAATTTTTTCTAATTCAGTTGCTTCTTTTTTAATTTGTTTGATTGTTTTATGTATTTTATTTGTAAATTCTTTTTTTTCTTCTTCGGTTGTATTGCTTATTGATTTGTTAAAATAATCTTCCATTGCACTGTTTATAATTTCTAGTTCTTGTTCTTTTGTAGCTTGCAATTTTTTTTCAATTTTTATTTCATCTTCTTGTGAGTAAAGAATTGCTAAAATGGCTTTTTCATCTAGATCAATTAAGTCCAAAATATATTGAAATTTTATATTTGTATTTTGATAGAATGATTCTAGTTTTTGGTTTATCATCTCTGAATTAATTTCATTATTTAAGACATTTGAATTGATTATTTCCTGTATTGGTAAATTATTATTTGAAAAGAAGAATTCTAGTATGTCTTCTTTTTTTGTGTATATAGTTTCAAATTGAATAGTACTATTAATATCATGCTTATGTGCATAATTTTCAAAACCACCAAAGTCTAATTCATCTCCAGCAAATAATGATTTAAAAATATCTCTATTTGATATCTTTAAATTTTTAATATTTTGTAAATATAACTGCGAATGTAAAAAACTAGATTTTCCCATACTGTTTGGACCATATATTAGAGTTATAGGTTTTTTTGTAAAATATTGCATTTTTGGACCAAATGCTTTAAAGTTATTAAATCCTACTTGATTTTTTCTCATTATTATATTGTCCTTTTTAAGTTTTGGCAAATTATACAAATCACTATATTCATATTTTGTCTATTACTAATTATTTCTATTATTCAAATAAGCTTTGCTGCAGATTTTCATTTTTATATGTGTAAACATTTGAGCTACCTTTTTTCTCTTTTTTCACAAAAGATAGTCCACTTAAATATAATGAAAATTTTCTTGTATCAATATCATAGTTTATTTTTTCTTTGATTTGTTTAGCTGATAATGCTATACCTTTGATTGTACTTTTTATTTTTTCGTCAAGGGGAACTTCATCTGTTTGGTTTGATTCAATGAGAACACCGTTCATATCAACAGCTTTTCCACCTTTTAAAATAAGTAAATCATTAGCATTTTTTTCATTATTTTTTGGATTTCTAATGTATATAGTTCTTTCTGCTTTTAAGCCCTCTAAAACACCAGACCAAGTTCCACCTTTACTATCAGATTCAGCCACATATATCTCTTTTGATAGTCCATAAATATATTTATTTCTTCCCATAGCAAGACCTGTACTCCATCCAGCTTTTGGAAAAAAAGTACTTAATATTAATAAGTCACCTTCAATAATATGTTTGTAGTATTTTTTCATTCCGCTAGAAAAAGTCAATATTCCTTGTGGTAAGACCAGTATACTATGACCATTTGTTTTAATACTCTCATCTAGTGCTGTTTGGTCAACACCTTTTGCACCACCACTCACCACACATTGATATTTTTGAGTAGCATTTTTTGCAATATTTCTTGTAAATTCTAATGATATTTCACCTGCTTTTCTTGAACCAACTATCGCTATAGTATCATCATTTAAAAGGCTTTTATTCCCTTTGATATAAATAAGTGGTGGGGCAAATTTTAATTTTAAATTATCTTTTAAAGTCTTTGGATAATCACTTGAATTAAATGGTATTAGTTCATATCCTTGACTCAGCATGTCTTCAAGTAAAAAAGAATAGTTTGCTAACTCTTTTCTAGCAGTTTCTAAATCACTGATTTCTTTATCATTGAGTTTAAATATTTCAATCCATTCATCATGCGATAAATTAAAAAACTCTTCAAATGTAATTTTTTGATTATGTAAAATTTCCACAATTAACTTGTTTGTTTTTAATGTTGTCCATCTTGGTAAATGTGCAAATAATATCCAGTAAACTAAATCAGTTTGCAATATCGCCTCCTACAGTCTTTGCTATCACTAAAGGGGCTATAACTTTTGCACCTTTTTTTGTAAGCATTTTACCTATCTCTTTAATGGTAGCACCACTATCAAAAATATCATCTATAAGTAAAATTGATTTATTCATTATATCAATATTTATCCCAAAAGCATCTTTTATATTTTCAGTTTTTAATGCTCCATTTTGAAATATTTTTTGTTCTTTAGTCTCTCTTGTTTTAACTAATGGTTCAATGGGAAGTTTTAGAGTTGATGCTATCTTATTTGCAAAGTTCTCCACTAAATTTCCAGATTTAGTCGGTGGAACAAATAAAACTAAGTCAAATTTTTGTTCTTTAAAAGTTCTTCCGAATGCTCTAAGTGTTTGTTTTAATAATATTGTAGGATAGTCACCACGATTTTCATATTTACATTTATGAATAATTGCTCCAACATTTGAAAAACCATAATAAGATGAAGCTACACCATTGATTAGATTTGTTCTAGTGGTTTCAACTTCTAAGATTGGGAAAAAATTGTCTTCAAACTGTTTAATTTTCTCTTTATCATTTTCACTCATAGAAAATTTATTTTTATTATGTAAACAACTATCACATATTTCACAATTATTGGAGTTGCTATCTCCCAAATAGTTACATAAATAAAGCATTTTACACTTATCTGTATTTGTATATTTAACCATTTTTTCAAACTCTTGCAATCTATGGTTTCTCAATGCTTCGAATGATGTAGTATTAAGTTGTGGAGCATTGTACTGATACTCATATTTTTTACTTCTGCCATACATTACTTCTCTAATGATTGTTTGGTCTAATAAATCTGCTTTAATTGTTCTGATTTGTGTTTGTTTTAAATTTGTAGCTTTCATTAGATTTTTTTCACCTAAAGGCTCCTGCTTTAAGGCATGTATCACTTTTTCATATTTTTTAACAGATGGTCTAGCATTATTTATAAAACTCAATGGTAAATCAGTATCCTTTGGATTAAAGAGTAAAAATATTTCAGCAGTTTTTCCATCTCTTCCTGCTCTCCCAATCTCCTGATAATAATGTATTGGTGATTGTGTTATTTGAGTGTGAATAATAAATCTTATATCAGATTTATCAATACCCATTCCTAAAGCATTTGTTGAAATAACAGCTTTATATTTATTATTCATCCACTCTTTCTCAACCAATTTTCTACTATCACTATCTAAGCCTGCATGGTAGTAAATTGTATTTAATTTTTCACTTTCACACCACTTTGAAAATATTTCTGAATTACTTCTCGTTCCTGTATAAACAATACCATTGCCTTTGACTTCTTTAAGATAATGAGCAATCCAAGCCATTTTATCCTCTTCGCTATCTACATGTATTACATTTAATCTTAAATTTTCACGCAGCAAGTCACCACGAATAAGTTCAATATCCTTACAAATTTGTTTTTTTATATCTTCCGAAACTCCTAATGTAGCTGTTGCTGTTGTAGCTAAAACTGGTATGCTGGAGGGTAGTACTTGCATTAAATTTATAATTCTTCTAAAATCTGGTCTAAATTCATGTCCCCAAGTTGATATGCAATGAGCTTCATCAATAACAATAAAAGAAATATTCATTTTAGATACTGCATTTTGCCATGATAAACTTGCTAATCTTTCTGGTGTGATATATAAAATCTTTAATTCATTGTTTATTGCTTTTTGTATAATTAAATCATTTCTTTCGTTAGTCTCTTGACTATTTATTAGGTCAGCTTTAATTCCTTTTACATTCAAAGATTTTATTTGGTCTCTCATCAAAGCGATTAAAGGTGAAAAAATGATTGTCAAGCCATCAAATTGAGTAGCTGGAAATTGAAATGTCAAAGATTTTCCAAATCCAGTTTTTTCAATCAATAAAACTCTTCTTCTTTGGAGTATTCTATCTATCGTTTTCCATTGGTCATCAAAAAATTTATCAAATCCAAAAACCTGTTTTAGTTTTACTTCTGCTTCTAGTCTATTCATTGTTCACCTTTCAAAATTTTTTTATCATTATAGAACTACTATTTCCCATATTTTATCCATCAATATAAACCCCAAATAACAAAAAAGTAATTTTATTTCAAAACCTTAAAAGATTATCCAAACTATGTTTTTTCAAAGTTCTATATATCAAAATCACTATCATTACTCAAAATGCCTCTAGATTCATAAATTTTATCTTTTTTGGATCAAGAAACACCTAAAAAAGTTAAAGAATTATGATTTTACATAATTTATCAAATCGGGAGGCTAAGGAAAAATAGAAGTGTAACGAAATATAAAATTGAAGTGAAATTTACCCTCAACTTTGTATAATTTTCAGCGAAATTATGTCAAACACTTTGTCAAACATGTTGCTCCTTTATTTTTTAAACTACCCGAGACCCTTTGTGAGCTTCTTGCCTATTTGAATCTTTTTGATCTTTTCATCAACTATATTATCTAGTGCTTGTTTATCCGTGTTTATAGCTACAAGCTCTATATTTGTAGTATCTACACTCTTAACAACATGTCTGAGCATATTACATCCTCCTCCACCAACACCAACTACTGCTATCTTTATATCCGAACTTGTCTTTTTTGTTTCTTTTACTTCAAATGTTTTCATCTTTACTCCTCGTTATTGTTTTCAAGATACTGTTGCAAATCTCTAGCTATCTTTTCTTTAAGCTCCGTTGGCTCTACCACTCTTACATGTGGAACCCATCTTTTGATAAGCTCTTCTATCTCTATGAGTTGCGTCACCTGGTATTTTACTATTATATTACCACTATCCTTTGTTTCTAATATTTGTTGCGATTTGAGATACTTTTTTGATTTAAAGTAATATGCTTTAAGAGCATCTACTTCTACTATGATATCGATAAGATGTGCTCTAAATCCTCTTTGATACTTAGGAAATGGAGTTTGCATAAACTTGATAAAGTCTTCTATCTCATAGTTTTTTTGATAAGTTTTTTTAGTATCTTCTATATTTTTTATTTTAGAGATTCGATAAAGACCAAATTCAAATTCTTGATTATATATCTCACATGCAAGATAAAAGTTTCCATTTACAAAGACTATCTTATATGGGTTTACTTCTATTTTTTGCATATTTGAAGATATGGGATACTCTATGATGACAGACTTTTGAAGTCTGATAACAGTTTCTAGTTTTTTAAATATGACCAAATCATCAGGTTTTGATTCAAAAGGCTTATTTTTAAACTCATAGCATTTACTTACATCTTTGATTTTACTCTCTAATATTCTTCTATCACTTGGCTCGATATCTAGATTTTCAAACATATTGCTCTTTTGAGCAAGATTAAATGTTTGTACTAGCAAAGAGAGAAGATCTGGTTTTAAAAAGTTGTTAAAAGACTCTTTTGTTACTGCTTTATAGCAACCTTTTTCACCGCGAACAAGTTCAAAACTCTCAGGGAAATACTCTTTGATAACATTGAGGTCTCTTCTGATAGTTTTTTCACTTTTTCCTTCCCATATCTCATCATACATTAGCGTATCTATACATACTTTCTCACCGTTGTTAAATCTTTTTAGGAGTTCTAGCACTCTTGCTGTTTGGTTTGTTGTCATGTTTTTCCATTATTTTTTTTATTTGAAATATTATAGCTTAAATAGTGGACTTATTTTGTCTAATATCAAAAAGATTGTTTATAACGCTATCTATTTCATTACGGCTCGAATTATTATTAAATAGCTTTGTTATTTTATTTGGTATAGGCATATCTCTCATTTCAGATGCTTGTGCTCTTAGGATATTTTCCATTTGATATGAATTTTTCCACTCTTTGCAAAATCTTCCTAAATTGTCACACTTGTTTAAATCTATCAGATGAAGAAACATGGTTTTATGGTTTTTAAACTTTTCAAATATATTGTTTATATTTTTATCTTTATGAAATAGAGAGTGAAGGGCTATAAGCAAGAATACTTCTACTGCTTCATCTTGAGTCACTATTTTCTCACTTATCATGGTTTTTAATACTTCTATACTCATAAAAGCTGATACTACCTCATGACCAAAAAACTGCACATGATTATTTCTAGGATTTACTCTTCTTACTGAGGGCTTTCCTATATCATGAAGAAGTGCAGCGATTTTTACTACTTTATCAAAGTCTTCTAATTCGGCAACCTTACAAACCATCATAGTGTGTGACCAGCAGTCCGACTCTAGATGGTATGGGTTTAACTTCGCATCATCAAAGTTGTGCATACAGTTTTTTAACTCATCTCTTAATTGTGGATAGTTTATTTGAAACCAAGATATTAATTCATACACATCTTATCCTTGCTGTCAACTGTTTTATCAAAGTCATTATCTATACCATCTCTACAAGATTTCCCACTTTGAGGACTTTCTGGATTTGGGTCTTTATATAGGTATTTATTTGGTATAGAAGCCCAAAGTGATAAGAACCATTTTTTATATTGTTTTGTAAGTTGTCTGTTTTCTATGATGAGCGTATTTTCATCATTTTTAGAGTTTCCTGCTTTGGTGAGATTCATGGAGCCAGTTACAAAAAACTTATCATCGATGATGATAGACTTTGCATGCATTTTGCCTCCAAAGTTTTCTACCTTTACTTGTAAACCTTTTTTTCGCAAAATTCTATGAGTAGAGTATCTGTTTCTTGCTGCGGTTGCATCTAAAATAATTTTTACATCAACTCCTCTTTTGTGAGCTAAAATAAGCTGTTTGCTTAGACTTTTATGTGTTAAATAGAAGATAGGGATATAGATATACTCTTTTGCATTTTTAATCAACTCTTCTATGGCATTCTCATAGGTTCTTGATATTGGTGAAAAAAAGATAGATATAGTGGAGTCTTTCGTTTTTACATGTAGAGTTGTTAGATTCTCTTTTTTGTTATTGAACTTACCATCTTCAAACATCTGATGAAACTCTTTAAGATAGATACTTGCTACTTTTTTATCTTCTACAACAATTACATCGTTTGCATTATATCCACCAGTTCCTGTGTCGCTTATATTTGAGGAGCCTGTCCATACTATCTTTTTATCAAATACAAAAAATTTGTCATGCATAATGTAGCTTATATGATCACTCTTTATCTTAAAACTTTTATAGAGTAAATATGTATCATTGTAGTAATTGTTACCATGCGAGTCACTATCTACAACTCCTCTTACATGTACACCTCTTTTTTGAGCATTTTTGAGAGCTTGCAGAACCTCGTCTTGACCTCTTAGTCCATATATGGCAAATGAAATCTCTTTTTTGTCACTATTTATAAGTTTAATTAGCTCTTTGCCAAATGAAGTTTTGGTCTTTTTTGATGGTAGAGAACTTGGGTAGTTTAGGTATAGTGTCTCTTTTGCACCAAGAGTTAGTGTTAAAATTGCAAATAATATAAATTTTACCATTTTATCTGCTTTTATATTTTTTAAGTATCAAATCTGTTTTACTATTTAGTATAGGTTTTTTCATCATCTCTTCTTCTATTGGTTCAAATATGATTTTTCTAGGAGTTTTTTTGTGTGGAGGTAGCTGGGTTATTTTTATAGATTTAAAATGGCGAATATTCAATAAGATAATAGCGATTAAAGTAGAATATTTAGTCAGTACAAGCACCCAAAGGCTCTCTTTGCTAGATATTTTTAGGATATTATATACATCATCATATACACTATATGTCAATAAAATCAATATAAAAGATACAAGAAGATAAAAAAACTGTCCTCTAATCTTTTGCCAAAGCATATAGTATGTGCCTGTTTTAAATAAAAAACTAAACATCTCTATATCCCAGACAATAAATCAAGACCCAAAAGGCTAAGTCCTACTTGTGCAGTTTTTTTAGAGTAATCTAATCTTATATCTTTTTGTGCATCACAAAGCATCATTTCATAATCGTCTTTATCTATATCAGATGGCGATAGGTTTGCGGTTTTTAGTTTTTTTGCCACTTCTTTGATAGCTTTTTTTCTTACATGTTGATTATATCTATCAGTTATATTTTTTGAGGTAGATTTCACTGCAGTTGTTGTTTTTTTTAGTATATTTTTAAATTCCATCACATTCTCCTTTTTGAAGTTATGATGGAATTATACATCTTAGTTTAGACAGGTTTTGTCTATAAAGTTATTTTTTTAGTATCTCTTTTATCTCATCATAACTTTCAAGAGCTGCTTTCTTACCAATCTCAGGTTTCATGCCAGAGCCTTTGCCTTTTGTGGTGTTTTCGCCTATTTGAAGTTTATTTGCAGCTTTACTGTTTTCTAGTGCTTGTGTATCAGTATTTATAGCAATAAGTTTTACATTCTTTGTAACATCACTTTCCACTAGATTGTCAACCATATTGCTGCCACCTCCACCAACACCAACTACTACGATCTTTATATCACTTGAATTCATAGTTTCTTTTTTTTCTGTTATTTTAATCTTACTCATTTTGCCTCCTCGAAGTTATTTTATACAGATAAACTTTTTTTCTTTTCCCATCTCTCATTGACTTCTTCTGCGTTCAGCCAGATATCTTTTTCGTCAATCACATCTTCTATCTCTTTATTTGATAAAAAACCTGCATAGTACTTTTTGAAAGATTTGTTTAACTCTTTATCCGTAAACCTTTGTTGAGCTTTTATCTCGTGACCTTTGCCCGATAATCCAACTGAACTATAATTATGAATCATAAAGGCTAAGTTAAAAGTTGTCTCTATTTCATCGCAAACAAGAGCTATGATTGTTGCAGCAGAAGCAACTGTGCCGATAAGCTTGCATGTTACTTTCGCAGGTGAAGATTTTATTGCATCAGCCACCATAAAAGCAGAATCAAGTATGCCACCAGGAGAACTGATAACAAGAGTAAATTCATTATACTCATCGGCTGAAAGCAATTTATGGTAGAGTCTATTGTACTGTGAAGGCTCTCCAATATTTTCTGTCAAGTATGCCGTATAATGGATACCATCAGTTACAACTGGAACAAAGTTATCCCATTCACTATTTGAGTTATTGGTTTTGAGGGACTTCTCAACATTTTTGAGTAGTTTTTCTAAATTTTCTTTACTCATAAGCATTTCTCCTAGTTTGAATTTGATTGAAAGTATACTTTTATAGATAGACTTATTTTGTCTATTTTTAATCTAATTTATTTTTTTATTGAAATAAAAATAAAAATATAGACAAAATATGTACACTTAACTTCATATAATACGGGCAACGTTTTAAGGAGAGATGATGCAATCAAAATTTAGAGTTTTAAATGAAGAGATCTATTTTGATAGTGCCAAAGAATCGCAAGAGTATGCAAAAAATAATCCTGGAGTTGTAGTAGTACGCAATAACAATGCAAATAAAACATCTAAACATCCCATAAAAAAGAGACAACTTTTAGATATCTCTCCAAATATGATTTTAAATTATCTAAACAAACATGTCGTATCCCAAAATGATGCAAAAATAGATGTTGCATTATCTATGTATTATCACAGTTTGAAATCAAAATATCCAAGAAATAAAAATATCACAACAAATGGCCCTATTATGATGGTTGGTCCAACAGGATCAGGCAAAACATTTATAGTGCAAAAGGCTTGTGAATATATCAATACAGTTTTTATACATGTAGATACTGCTAGTATGGTTCCTGAGGGTATCGTGGGATACTCGATAAGTGAACTTGGCAAAGATATTTTAAAAAAGGCAAATTATGATATGAAAAAAGCATCTCATTGTGTTGTATTTTTTGATGAGATAGATAAACTTTTTCAAAAAAGTAATGGCTCAGAAATTACCAGCCAACTCTTAAGACTCATAGAGGGCACAAAGTTAAAAATATCAAAAGATATAGGAGCAGAAAAGATTCTTAATAAATCTGTAAATGAATTAGATACCTCAAATATGCAGTTTATCTTAGGTGGAGCATTTCAGTGGATATATGATAAAAAAGAGATTCGCAAACAATACTCTATATATTATTTAGCAAATCAAGAGTTAAAAAGAGATAGTGAGATATCATTAGAAGACTTATATAAAGAAAATATCCCTAAAGAGTTACTTGGGAGAATGAGTTCCATCATCAACCTTCACAAACTTACCAAAGATGATTATTATCAGATTCTTATAAACAGTGAAAGCTCTCCGCTCCAAGAGTTTATCAAAAAAATAAAATTTCATGGAGATAGAGTAGATATAAGTGATGAAACTATAAAACAAGTTGCATCTATGGCTGAGAAGAGTGAGCTTGGAGCAAGAGGCATGAAACATCAACTAAAAGTTATGTTTAAAGATGCTCTTTTTATGGCTCCTGAGGATGGGATTAGGACTCATAATATAACAATAACCATATAGACAAAATATGGCTATTGATTTAAATATAATAACTGCATAAATTGAAAAATATAGGAGAGCGACCAATGTTTAACAAAGTTATAATAGTAGGAAATTTAACAAGAGATATAGATATGAAGTTTACATCATCTGGTTTAGCTATAGCAAATACAGCCATAGCTTCAACAAGAAAATTCAAATCACAAAATGGGACTCAAAAAGAAGAAGTTATGTTTGTGGACATAGCTTTTTTTGGAAGAACTGCTGAAATAGTACAGCAGTATCTAAAAAGAGGTTCAAAGGTCCTAATAGAGGGAAGATTAAAATTTGATCAGTGGACTAACCAAAACGGACAAAAACGCTCAAAGCACTCAGTAAGTGTAGAGTCTATGCAGATGCTTGGTTCCAAAGAATCACATCCATCATCACAAGAAAAAATTCCACAAACAGCACAAAAAAATACTACGCCACCAGTAGATGAAGATAATCGTTTTTCAGATGAGATAGAAAATGACATTATACCTTTTTAGTTTTTACTAGTAAAACTTTATCAAGTATCTTAGTAACCTCGTACTATATAGAGCTCGACTCGGTTTTCTAGTGCCAAAGTATAGCACCACAAATATATTTTTTGAAATTAGTTTTTCTAGGTATTGTTTTCTTATAAAATCTAGTGTTATACTGTTATATTTCTTATCTGTTTATTTTGAATATACTTTGAATTTTATTTTTTGAGGATTGATTAAGTTCACTTTTGATAGCAAAACAATTCAAACACTATTTGTGAGTTAAACTGTCTTGTCAGTTATTTGATTGCATCAACCAGTATTTCATAAAAGGGTCCACTAAGTAGTATCTATCATCAATTCTATCACATATATCTTTTTTTAGAAGTGATTCTAGTGTACTTTTGAGTGTAGAGGCACTGAGATTTATTTCATCTAAATTATCATTTGAGTAAAGATTGGTTCCATTAAACAGAGCGATGTATTTAAGTGTTATTTTTTGATTTGGGGTAAGTGGACTAAATATATATGCGTAGAGATCATACTCTCGCTCAAGCATAAGGTTGAGTGCTTTTTGTATCATCTGTTCATTTACACTTTGCTCGCACTCTTGCCACACATGATATAAAAGTTGC
>Ga0114934_10001003_pt1 | contig 18397 bp, 28 predicted proteins | sample 4SBtaG_2_FD_99695 | JGI IMG/M metagenome (GOLD analysis project Ga0114934, IMG submission 99695) | Deep subsurface microbial communities from Kolumbo volcano to uncover new lineages of life (NeLLi) - 4SBTROV10_white metaG | ecosystem: Environmental > Aquatic > Marine > Volcanic ...
ATAAATAAGGAGTAACGGATGCCAACACCAGAACAATGTGCCGTGACGGACACAAGACTGACAGGACTCGACAGGGAGATTATAGCAATGCGAGCAAGACAAGACCGACTTGAAGAACGATTTGAAGAACTCAGAACGATGGTCGCTCAGACTCGTGCCTTTGCTGCTGGTATTTTAGCACTAAGCCTAATGCCTGAGTCCATAATCGACCTATTCCAGAAATGAAAACTATCAACAGCATTATCATCTCCCTTTGTCTAGCCTTTTTCATCGCTACTACTGTGGTTCTGTTGGTACAAGGATATTTAGGCGGTTTGGATGGGTAATGATATATTGAGAGGTTAAGTAAGATGTTTAAAACAAAATTAAGAATTGAAGCAGTCGATAGAGAGGACTTTTATATTCTAACTTCTAGGTTGAGTTACATCACTAACTTAGGGGATAAGATCAATGTTCCTAAAGGCTTTAAGACTAATTTTGCCAGTGTGCCGAGAATAGCGAAGTTCTATATTGACGATGACGACTGGCAGATACGAGCGCCTTCTGTAGTGCATGATTATCTCTATTCTAAGGTATCAGAAGATTTAGGATTTAACCGCAAGCAAGCGGACGAAATCTTACTTGAAGCTATGATCGGTCTTGGCATGAGAAAGTCTAAAGCACTTCTTATCTATTATATTTTGCGTTTATTTGGAGGTTTTAATTATGAACAACGATAGTATTACATTTCCAAGATGGTTTACATTTGCACTCGTATTGATGATTTTCATTCCTTTATTGGAGGGCTGTTCGGCAGTATCGGTTGCCTCAAAAAGTGCAAGTTATGCCGTGTCTAAGTATTGTGAGATCCCCTCAACAGGACGCAAAGCTGTTAGAAAGGCTGTCGGCAGGGCTGTGTATCCAAATTCCATTGAGATAAGCTGTGCAAAAGATTAGTCAACATTTCGCTAGAAGCGAGTTCGCTTGTCAGTGCGGTAACTGTCCACAGTCACAAGACCCTACAGTGGATGTGACATTGATTAATATATTAGAAGAATTAAGGCGCCATTTTAATACTCCTATTACGGTTACTTCAGGGGTGCGGTGTAAAATTCATAATTCTAATATAGGAGGAAGTCCTTTTTCAAAACATCTTGAAGGTAAAGCGGCTGATGTGCTACTCAAAGGCATAACACCTGAGAATGTATATGACTATTTAATAGACCGGTATCCTAATTCTTATGGTCTTGGGAAATACGGAACTTTCACCCACATTGATAGTAGGAGTTCAAAAGCGAGATGGGAATCAACCAGTTAATTTGGAAAAAAGCTGAATTAAATAAGCTTCAAAAATGTGTCGATCAGATGGGAAATATTACATTGATTGAAGCTGTTAAACTTCATCATGCAATTGATGTTCTTAAAAAAGAATTGATGGGGCATCCTATTGAGTAGGTAATATAGGACCCCCATCCCTGGTCTTTTTAGAGGGGACATGAAAAACCTCGCACCAAGATCCAGTGGGTGCTACTCCATCTTAGTTAATGGAGAATTCTTATCATTCATTCTTGGTAAATAATAATCAGTTGTGCTATTCCATAAAATAACTAAATTTTGCTTGCTCATTCCTTCCGTCGGAAACCTGAAATAAGCACAAATTCTTTCTATATCTACTGGGTTATCTGAATATCTTTCACTCATATATCTGATCTCCATCTAATAGCTACACAATGAAAAGGTATATTATCATCCGTCATATCGGCATATTCACACGTAACATATTTACCAATATACGAATTTCTTTGGTCTAATATTTTTATCTTTTCAATTACAGTGCCTGGAGCCATCGTTTTAAATGCTCGAGAATCTTCATTTTCTAATACCAAAATTCCCCATCCTTCTCTTGATGGTATAATATCAATACATTTATAATCTTTATCTTCTCGAACTTTAACTTTTATTAAATCATTTGATCTTCTGCCAATTTTATACTCTCCATTTTTATGGCGCAAAATAGCTCCTTCATATCCTTCAGCTCTATAATCAAGACAATATTCTATACCTGGCTTGTTTTCACAAACTTTAGTTTCCACTTTTATTATTCTTGGATTATCTATTGCAGTATCAAAAAGATATGATAGTATCATCATCCTTTCCCGGTATGCGCGGTATCGGTCCTCTTCATCAATAATATCATAAATGTGATATTCTAATAATTGAGTATTCGGTTGTCTTCTTTTGGCCCAAGACCCTATAGTTTGTAGTGATGTGCCATGATGATAAAGTTCGCCATCAAATGTTATTCCTTTTGGTACGAATAAATTATCGACTATTTCAGGAATAGTTTCAATTGGTTTTCCTCTTCTGCTATAAGCTCCTTTATTATTGATTAAGCATCTGTGACCATCTAACTTTGGTTGAGCATACCAATTAGAATCAAATTTTTTGGTGAGCACATTTTTAAAAGACATAGCTAACATCGGAGAAGCGAATCCTAATTGATTAGTAATTCCTTTCTTAGCTTCTTCAATTGAATACTTAAATCCTTGATCTAACTTACCTCTAACCCTAGCCCTTACTCTTAATTCTATTTGCTGAGCTAAATTGCGACCAGATAAATTTAATCCAACTTTTTCTTTATAATATTGTCCATTAGCATGAATATAAATAGTATCTTCTTTAGAATAAATTTTCCAAGTATTTATACCTGAAGCTCCTTTCATATATAATTCATGTTCATTTTCCATCACATATACTCCTCACTAAATTAAAAGGGGTTTTCCACTCTGTTGCGACTAATACATTAAATTCTTTATTAGTCAAATAATCAATAAATTCTATTTGATGTTGAGATAATTTACCAACAGGAGTTTTAAATTCAACGAATAATACTTCTCCTTTTGGTAAAAATATTATTCTATCTGGCGCTCCGCGGTGGCCAGGTATTTCGAATTTAAAAGCTTTAATTCCTATCTTTTCGCATTCTGATACGAACTTTTTTTCAATAGTTTCTTCGGGTCTCATTTTTTGCAGTACGCTCCGCCTATGTTAGAGTTCCATAATCTCTTTAATCCGATTCTCTTAATCCACATTTTTTCTAATTTAACAATTTCATTTCGATCAAATGTTTCTCCAAGTATTCGCATTGAAAAAGTATTAGCTCCATATCGTTTAACGGCTTTACCACACTTTGTAAGAGTTTTCCATTTTTTATTTTCAGTATTCATATGAGCACGAAATCTTTTTTCTGGATTTGTGGTTATTCCGATATATTGTTTATTACATTTAGAGCTTTTTAAACTATAAATGTAATATGTTATTTCCATTCTTTTGCGGCTTCATAATCTGGCGATACTGAACTTCTGCCATCAGTTTCCGGAGCTAAAGTTATTTTACCGGTAGGTTTAAATACTAATTCTTTAACATCATCCCAAATTTTAGGATCTAAAATTTTCTCCATTTGAGTTGGAGATTTAAACTTCTTGGTATACAATTCTTCAGTATCAATTCCTTTATTTAATAAAAGTTCTTCTGCTTCAGATTGACTTTCCCAAGCTCTTATACTTCTTCCATATACTAATTTATAAGTTGGAATTTCTTTACCTCTTCTCATTTCTTCTACTGCGAATTCAGTAACTCCTTTTAACCATTGTTCAATTGCTTTTGAATGCTTTAATATTTGAGATATTTGTTCAGAAGTTAAAGCATTTCTATCGGAAAATGATTTTGAAAATTCATTTTTTGTTTTGGCAAAATCAGCAAACTCTAATTGAGCGGCTTTCAAATTGAATTCAGCGAATGGTTTGCAGTGGGGAGAAGCTTCACACCACCTACAATTTTCTGGTGATGGGCCAAAAGAAGGATTTTCAGACTTAGAATTTTCAACTGCTTTTTTAATTTTGTGTGATAATTCTCTTAATCCAGCTATGGTTACCATCCAAGATCTTATTGGGCCTTCTATATGTGGAGCTCTAGGTTGCACAATTGTAAGAGTTATTTCAGTCTCATCAGAGTAGGATATTCCCTCAGTATTTAACCATTCCACAATTCCAATAGCATATATTGCTAATTGATAATTATCTTCAGCTTCTACTAAAACTCCTTTACCATATTTTAAATCAATAATTTCAAACGAATCTTCTGAAATTATTATGGCATCTGCAGTTCCAAACATTTGTTCTTCTAAATTAAACATTGGGATTCTTGTTTCAATAAATAATTGACCATCCCAAGTAACTTTGCTTAATACATAATCAACGTATTTATATGTTTCTTTTGCCATATGTTTATCAACAGTAATCCCATTGAATTTCTTACCAATATACATTGATGGAACTGTCTCTTCTTCAAGACATAAAGCCGCTAATTCATGAGCTGCCGTTCCTTCATTAGCATAAAAAGAAGATGATCCCTTTTTTGGTGTTTCTTTTACCATGCGAATAGATGCCGGACAATTTACCCATCTTTTACCTCCACTTGGCGAATACTCACTATGGTCTTTCATATCAGGAACTATTGGTTTATTTAATTTCATATATCCTCCTACAATTTTTGGTAATTATGTAACAATTTACCTTCTGCCTCTAATGGAATGCCAATTCCCCAATCAGGTAATTGACAAATTATTGATTCAAAATCTTTTATATCAGCTAAATCTTCTTGAATTTCCGCGATTATTTCATCATATACACTGAACAAAACTTTGTATCCTGACTGACCAGCTTGCTTAGCTCCATAATACATTAAATCTCTTGCAATTGCTTGTATAGCGTTCTCAGTTAATTTGCCTCCATAAGTAGATTCGCGAAGCCACTGACCATTTATTTGTTTTCTATATGAGATAGCTTTTCTTTTGACTCCCCATGGAGTGGTTGCTTTAGTTACCTTAATATCAGGATACATTAAGCATCTTCCAGATGGCAATTTCATTAATAGAAATAGTACTCCACTTTTAGTTTTAAATGTTTTAAATGATATTCTACCTTTTGCGGCGTACGTAGCTTTTCCTGTTATACAAGCTTGATATGATTTACTATCGATGTCATTCCATAGTTCAACAACTTCTGGATAATCTTCTCTATACGATTTAATAGCTTGTTTCGCCAATTCTTCAGATACTGTTACTCCATACCTTTCGCAAGAGCCAATAAATCCTTTCCAACCTAATCCAAAACCCGCACCAAGAATAACTTGTTTGCCTAACCATCTTTGGTCTTCGGTGACATGATTGTATGAAACATTAAATATAGTAGAAGACATATCTTTATATAAATCAATTCCATCATGATATTTTCGAAGGCCAGTAATACTATGGGCTAACCAAAAAACTAATCTTGCTTCAATTGAAGCATAATCAGCTACACACAATATGTTATTATCTGAGGCTTTTATTATACCTCTTATAGCTGTTGATGCGGCTTTTAAATATGATCCATATTTTGAATTAATTTCATCGATAGTTAAAGTATCTAAATCATAAATTAAATCATCCATCGATTCATATTTAATACTAGGTTTTGGAAGATTATTTAAGTTAAGTAATTTAGAAATTGTTCTACCTGTATGAGCGCCAAACGAGATTATCATTCCGTATATTTGATCATCAATAGACGAATTAATATACCTATAATATTTTCCAGTAGACGATTTTCCAGAATGTTGTCGCATTAATAATAGTTCTTCGGATACTTTATCCACTTCACCGAATTTTCCGTCTAATATATCTATTATAGTATCAGCAGCACAATTTGGTATTTCTGAATTAACATGACTTTGAACCCAAGTTTTAATTCTTTGTACTTGAGTTAATTTTGTAATGACACCATTAGTTAATTCAGTAGCTCTATCACCAAATGAAGATTGAATTTCAAGAACATTAGTATAAATTTTCTTTGCTAATTCAGTATCTATTCTAACTCCGCGTAAATTGCTTTCTAAATCTAAACGTATATCATCTCTTTCGGAACCTATAAATGCGGGTAGATTTTCCCAAAGTTCCTTACATATTATAGTATCTAAATTACAATATTCAATAAATAATTCTTTTTCTCTTGGTCTTGAGTTCATATCTACAAATGGAGGAATCGAAAACAATTTAATTAAATTCTTTCCTTCTTCTAATTTATTAGATAATTTAAGAGCAATTGCTGCATCTTTAAGACTAAGAGGTAAGCCAGCTCGGCCGGCCATGTGCATTGTATCTAACCATTGACGGGTAGTTGGAAGAGGCCATTTATATTTTGGTCCCATAACATATTTGAATATAGCTATTTCAAATAACATATTATGAGCTACGATTTTATATCCGTTATTTATACAATAAAATAATTCATCTAATTGCATATCATATGGATCATCAATGCATATAGGAGGTTGGTCTCCAATTATAAATGAGCACAATAAAAAATCAGTTGTTGGATCTGCTGCATAGGCGAAAGCTCCATCTTCAATAGATCTTTCTGATTTGGTTTCAAAATCTATAAATACGCAATCGTTTATTTGAGCCATACGTTTTCCTCGCAATAAAAAGCCCATGCATCTAAACTTTGATGCATGGGATAGAGCGCATAAATTTAAATTAAATCTTTAAAATCATCTTCAGCAGAAGTTGAGCCATCAAGTCTTTCGCCATCTTCCCATTTGATAAGATTATTAAGACCAGTACCTACGCCTTTATTACCAGAAGTATCATACGCATAGAAAGTTAATGAAGCTCTAGCTAAACAGCCAGAATAGAATTCTTCTCTATCAATGATAGGGTCTAAATTTCTATCGACTATTCCTGGTTTTGCTTTAGATCCAGCATTTAAGAACCAAGAATTTTTCCATTCTTTTCCATCACGTTCTTCATCACCATCGCCAATTGGGCATTTTAAGTTTTTTGGCCATTTTTGCCAGTCAGCTCCAAATTTCTTAGCTGTAACATCAACTATAGCTTGAGCTATTGGTCTAAGAAATCCTAATTCATCTTTACTGAAAATCATTCCAATTGAATATTTAAGATCTCCGTTTGGAGTTTCTCTTGGTTCAAATACAAATGCAAATGTTGATCGAAATACTGGTGTTTTAACTCGATTTGAGCCTGCTACATTTGGTTTTACCTCAAAAGTTTGAATCAAGGTTTTCATACTTATCGACATATTTTTCCTCGCTTTATTGACATAAAAGTTATAATTATTTATAACTTAGATATATTATATTACATTTTTTATATTGTGTATACTATTAAATATTAATAGTTTTAAAGTTTCTACCATCTAAAATCCAAAGTTCTAATGCTTCCCAATGCGAATATTTTTCGGCAAAATACAAATTTTGGCATGGAGTAGCTAATAAAGCTTTAAGACAGTGGATACAAGGTGATACACTAATATATGCAGAATGGATTAATTTTGGATTTGTGCAATGAGCAATTGCATTTATCTCAGCGTGAATGGCATTACAGGATTCTAACTCAGTTCCTGATTTAGCATTAGCTCCTTTACATGGAATATCGATGCAATGACTCATATTTTTAGGAACTCCATTATATCCAGTGGATAACACATGATTCGATTCGTCCACTAATACGCATCCTACTTGTCTTCTAGAACACGTACTTCTCTTAGCCGCTAATAATGCTATAGAAGTAAAATATTCATGAATGTTTAATCTATTGGCAGGTTCTGAGTATATCATGTATTTCTTTCCTACTGTGTAATTCGTTATATGAATTTAAAATGTAAGCTCGAGATTCAGTACACAATTCTTGAGTCGTATTGTCAAATGGTAATATTTCGTCAGAATTTGCTATGTGTAATTCAGGAAATTGACCTTTATAGAAATGCCCATGATCTAAATCTCTATCAATATACATTAAACATCCTGCTAATATTGATTCATACATTCTAAGAGTGATATAATTATTTTCATAATGCAAATCACCTACAATTACTGTAGCTTTACCTTTTGTCATCGTCGAAATAAATTGTTGATAACTAACTGCTTTATTAATAGTAGCATTAACACCCCGCAAATTGCCAAACAAGAAATTAGTGTGCCTAGGATTTGTATAAAAATGCTCAATCTTTTTCCTTTTGTGGGCATTTCTAGTAGCTCCTCCAAAGATTAAATCATACGGCCGTTTATCAAAGGATTTATAATCATATTTAAATTCTCCAAATCCAGTAGCTAAAATTGTTTGAGCCCATGGATAATGATAGATATCATATGGTCTTATATTATCGAACTTTTTCCCGAGTTCTTTTCGAACTTTATATAAATCGCGTCCTTGTGTAATGTATATTACCCTGTTTGGATCTATAAAAAATTCTTCTTCTTTGTATGGTTTAGCCCATTCTCTTTTGTAAATAGAAGGCCATAATTGTTTAAAAGGTAATTGCCCATCGGTTTGAACATAAGCAATTTTTGTTTTTGTCTTAGCTAATTTACGGTATAAATTTAATAGATTTGGATCTTCTTTTCCTCCAAAGAAATTTATACTGAAATTAAACAATAATACTAAATCAAATTCATTAAAATCTACTTTGTTAATTTCGCAAGATTTTAATATAGACGGAAAATATGTATTTCTGGTATGAGCTGTGACAATCGTAATATCCATTTCTCTTGGTGATATTTGATTTATCGCATATTTAATATCAGCGTTAGCTGCTGATCTATTTCCAGTACTGAACGTTATATTTGTCCCACCTTTACAAATGGCTATCTTCATGGTCTGATACTCCAAATAGGGTTCATAGAATCTCTAGTTTTTAATAACGAATCTGTGACAAATTTCCAATTTTTAGTAGCTATAAAAGGGACTCTTTCAGTTTTTGTAATTCCTTCTTTTTTAGTGTGTTCTAATATTTTATGCGCCCATTCTATTTGCGTGCTATAAATATGAGCTGATACAGTATTCAAAGTCATTTCACCAAGACCGATTATATCACTTTGATGCCGCAATTCTTCATTTATTCTAGTTAAAACTCTTAGCGTCATAATTGTAAAATTAAATATATCATAAGGCCTTCCCAATATTAAATCATTTGACCGCATTGTTACAGTAGCATGCAATTTATGCTTTCGAATATAAAAAATAAGAGATACTGTACATCTATAATCTTTTGATTTAATAGGATTTGGTACCCATATTGTCATGACTGCTTGTCTAGAATACGGATCTTTTACTAGTGTATTAACTACGCTTTCAACTTGACTAATAAACATTGGGCCATATGCCCCATTGAATATGTATTTATCATCGCTATATTGCGCAATATGTTTGTTATATGGTTCAATTTCTTCTGTGAGTAGTCCTCCTGATGCTATCCAATACGCTTCGGCTGTCATAAATTTGTAGCTTAAATTTCGTTCAAAATTATGACACACGGGGTACTCCATATCAAATGTAATTGATTGGTTTAAAACTTCTAAAGTTTCAAGTCCTCTTGCAGTTATTTTTCTGCCATTAAGCAAAGTTCCTTCAAGAGAATTATGCCAGGCTTCGTTAGCTGTTATCATTCAGTATACCTCCCTAATGAAAAATCATGCTTTACTATAGGTAATGAAGTATAGTTTTCTATTTGGCAATATTCATCATACACTTGTGACATTAAATCTTTGTCTTTTACATATTCTTCGTCAAGTCTATCTTCCCATCCTTTTAAAACTATATCTTTAGGAGGAAGGCACAAAATTATTTGAGCATTTAATCTTGATAGTGTCTTTTCTATTTCATTATATTGATTATACATCAATTGTTCGCCTCTTACTACTGATCCATATATAGCAGAAGATATATGAAACCTATTAAAAAAGGTCCCAGCTTTTCCATATGTATTATTGAAAATACTTTCAGTTATATATAATTGCCCTTTAAAGGCTTTCATAGCTATAGCTTGAGATTTATACACACTATTGTAAAAGTACATTGTAGAGTATTTGTCAGATTCTTCTCTTATAGAATTAATTAAATGATCTTTGCCAGAGTAGTCAGGTCCTTCAAATATTACTATCACATTGTTCTCCTAAAAGAATTGAATGATCAGGAGCTTCCCATCCCTCAGGTTTAACTACATCAAATGAAGAACCTCTTTTTGATTCATCTGCTGATTTGGCTCGAATTTTTTTCATATTCGCTCTATGAACTAAATTCCAATGCCTTTGTCCATCCACTCCCATTAAATCAAGAGTTCCAGCGGCTACATACATGAGATCTATTAATGCATCAATTTGATCTGCGACATTTTGTTCATCAACTGCCGTCTCCAATTCTTCCATTTCTTCCCAAAGAAATTTAAGTCTAAAACATAAAGTTTTATGATTTAATTTAAGTGGAGGTTTAATTGATGGAATTTTATATTTTTCGTGGAACTCATGAACATCTTCAAATACTGATTTTTGGTTTCTAAGATTTACATTGGCTGGATCTATCATTATATCGTTTCCTCACTTATTAAGAGCCTTAAAAAAGCTTCATAGATTTAATCTATGAAGCTTTACTTTTTAATTATTTCTATTATTCAACTAATGAAAGATCATCATCTTTAGGAGCTCTTTTAGCTGGAGTGTATTCTTCTTTAGAAGCTCCATCAATATAAATATTATCATGAATAAAATCATAATTAATATCACCCATTGTTAATCCATTGTCCAAAGCTTCTTGAACAGTTGCAGGAGCTGGATTAGTTAAATAACCTTCGTATCTTTCATAAGAAGCAGATCCTTCTCTTTTTGGATTATCAGTTACATTAACGATTAAATCAGCATCTTTAGTTACATTAATAGCTTTAATTTTTGTTGCTGGAGCGGACTCTTGTTCTGACATATTATTTCCTCGTGGTTGGTTAAAATTATTACATTAAATTATTTAATGTACGTATATTATATAATAAATATGTAAATTTGTAAACATATTTTTATCGGTTATTTTTATAATTTTTCAATTCAATTAAAAAATCTTTTGACATTGAATTTTTACTTTCAATAGTTTGTATAATAGCTTTATGAATAGTATTTTTAACGATTAATCGCCAAATAATAATACTGGAATGCTTTGAACCTTGTCGTTCAAATCTTCTTATTAATTGGTCATAAGTATCAAAATTATATGTGAGAGAATAGAACAAAATATTTCTACCTGGCCCATACTGAAGATTAACTCCGTGTGATAATTTGTGTATCTGAGCCAAAAGAATGCTTATTTTGCCTTTATTCCAATCATCTTCTATTTGTTTCATTTGATTGCCATGTTTAACTATTGTAGCATTTGGGAAAGCTTCTATTAACCTCCTTTCATCTTCATTAAAATTATAAGTAATAAGAATTGGCCTTCCTTGCAATTCTTCTACTTTCTCTTTGGTTATTTCAATTAATTCGTCATGAATAAAATGCGTTGACCTATTATCAGACTCATCATAACTGTATAAAAATCCATTAGCTATTTGCCAACATTTCATTAGAGCTGAAGTTCTATTTTGAGCCAAAATTTTCTCTTCATCTTCTTGATCTAAAATAGCAAAAAGATCTGTCTCCATTTTTGTATACATTTTTTGAGCTTTATTTGGCATTTCTAATTCTAAATCAATTACTACTCGGTCGGGCAATTCTAATATTTCGTCGACCTCTACAAAATTAACAATGTCACTAATTTTGCGTATTATCTCTTCTTTAGCTCCAGGCTTCAATTCCCAATTAAATCTTTTATAATCAGTAGGATAAAAGAATTCTTGCCTAAAATTATAAAACGAAGTTCCTAATCTTTGACCTAAATCTAATATTTGTAATTGAGCCCATAAATCTTCAAATTTATTTGGAATTGGGTTTCCACACAATATGTATTTATTTTCAAATGTTCTTAATATCTTCTTCAGTTCTTTAAATCTTTTTGATTTAGGATTTTTGAATTTTACTGATTCATCTACTATTAATAATTTAAAAGGAAATCTGCGCGTGTTTTTAATTTTATCAACTAACCAAGGAATTCCTTCAGGATTTATAAGATATATGTTAGCTCGTTTATTAAAATTTTCAGCTTTAGCTGAGCCGTGTAAAACTGATATCGTTAAATTCTTAGAAAAATCCCATTTATTTGGTTCATTAAGCCAAGTCGCATATAATATGCTTAATGGCGCTATTATTAATGTTGGTTTTTTATGATGACAAATGGCTTCAAGAGCCATAGCCGTTTTTCCAGAGCCAGGAAAAGCAAAAAGACCAAAAGATTTTTCATCTTTTAGTCTTTTTATTAATGGTTTTTGGTATTCGTGTGGATTAAATTTCATTATATTTAAATTCTTGAAGAACTGCGTGCTTTATTTCATCAATAGTTTCATCAGCAATTTTATTTTCGAGCCATTGTAATCTTTCACCTTCAAAATCATATAATTCAAAATCAACTTCTTCATATCCATAATAATCATCGGATGATGGGCAAGTTTCTTTTGGTCCAGGCCATGGTTTAACTACTTTGCATTGAAGAACTTTAATATAACACCAAAGTCCTTCTACTTTACACTTTATTAATGTATTCGACTTAGCCATATTTATCCTTTATTTATTATTTATAATGAAATTATATTATACTTCATTTTAATCCTTTTGTAAACAATTAAATTACCATTCATGATCTTCTTCAGTTTGAATTTCTAAGTAATTGTATAGTCTAATTTCTCCAGGCTCTTCTTCAGGATATTTTGATTTTAGAAATTCTTTTATGTCTTCAGTAGTAGGATTTTCATTATCTTTAAGAAATTGAACATGATCCTCTAATCCATAAACTTTAATGAATTCTTTCATCAATTTAAGAGTTCTTTTAATGGACGGATATACCATAGTAAATGTAGCTGTTTGATCTTTTAACAAATGTGAAGTCGTTCTTTTATCAGGATCTACAGCATATGATAGAAATGACGAGCTAAGAGTGTGTTTATTAAACCATCCACCAATGCGGAAATTTCTTAATTGCTCTTTATTTGTTGAATGAATTTTATCTTTGAACTCATATGGATTTACGTACACATATTTGAACATTATCAAATGGTCATATCTATTAGTAATATACGATTGAGGATTCTTTTGAGCTTCTAATTCTTCAACTTCATTGATTGGATATCGAATGTCTGAATTAGGTACAATTCCTAAATTTGCGACATAATTCATTATACATTGCAATTGTTTATTATCCGCATTTAATTCCATACATAATTCTTTTTGGAAATATGGTTTATAATTCCAACTTAATCTTTTAACTTTTCTATTTATTAAATCAGTATATAAAACTCTTAAACCTCTAAGTTCAGCTCCTGGATAACCAAACAGAAATTTGGCGATTCTTTTCATACTTTCTTCTATATCTGATCCTATTTTAGGATTTGGAGAATATAAAAGAGTAAGTCTCCTATCTTCAAGCATAGAAAGAGAATCAGGTAGGTGATTTGTCGTAGTAAATATATTAATACTTCGCGCTATTTTCGTAGACTGAATAAATTTCTTGTTTACATGTTGCATTTCAGAAGTACTAATTGCTTTTATTTTATCCCATATTTTTGATGTTTGGGTCGTGTCAGTTAAATGAACTTCTTCTATAAGAGTCATTTCTTTCATTTCTTCGTGTGGGGCTATAAACGATTCAAAATCAGGATATATTCCTACTACGTCAAGATTAAAAAGAGATGATATAAATGTAAAAAAGGCAGTTTTACCGATTCCTTGCTTTCCATAAAAAGCTACAACATTATCAATATTTACATTTGGATGTTGAAGTGGTAATGCTATTTTATCCAAAAGAAAATTATATTCTTCTGGATTCTTTTCATCAGTTAAAGCTCTGCGAAATGTGTTATGAAAAAATTCTAATTCTTTCTTTTCGACATCATTAATACTTTCTACTGGTATTTCTATATCTTTCTTTATTCCTATATTAGCAGTCCCATTTTCGAGTATATATTTTGACTTAGCTGATGAAGGTTCTTCATGTATTATGTGGACTACATTCGAATAATTATTAAATTCTGCAGTGCCACTAACTTTTTTATTATTCTTTCCTCCTTCTGGAATAAATACATAATTGTTATTAAACTCTGCATATGATAATTTCTTCCAATATAAACTACATTTTTGAAGCGCATCAAATAGAACTGAAAATCTAGGATTTGTTCCTTGTTTATATTGATTGTATTCATGAGCAAATGCCCGTTCAAAACTTTTATGTGATACTTTAACTGGAACATATATACTTTCATCAGTTTTAATGAGTGTTTCACAAAAAGCTTTACGATTTGTATTGTTTGATAACATAAAGTTTTGAGTCATACTCGTTAAATGTTCAACTCTTGCAGTATATAGATCTCTTTCAATTTTAACAAACCCATAATCATCTTTTGGAAATTCTTCCATGATATGATCAAATGAATTTTCAAACTCTCTTCGCGCATCTCTAATCCTATTAAATGCACTTTTTGTAGTAGCTTCGAATTCCCAATCTTCTAAAGGAGGTGAAAATACGCTTTGTTGAAGTAAGACTAAAGCTTCCATTCCTTTTTCATATGATAAATTAAATGTATATATTTCCATAGACATTCTATACAAATAATCATTTCTATGTTCTTCTATTTTTTCGATACCAAAAAGATATTTACTGTTATATTTGATTAATTCGTTTTGAGCTGCTGTTATATTAGTAAGACTATCTTCAGTTATATCTGCAGTTCGACTTCGAATTTCTAATTTCTTGACTGTTCTTTGTCTTTCTGATTCAGAAAGTTTAGTTAAAAACGAAATTAATTTATGAGATAATTTTACAGGTTCTGTTTCTTGTATTATAGTATAATATTCAGATTTTGATTGCCGATATGTTCCTGGTCCTTCTAATGTTACATTAAAGTCAGGTAAACAAGTTTTAATTTCTATTGGCAAAGTTTTATCTGGTAACTCAATGCTTTGAAAATTATTCTTTTGTATTTTGTTTACTAATGTATCAGTTTCTATTAAATACCATTCTTGAAAGCCCGATCCACTAGGTGTTTTTACAGTGAATGTTTCAGTCAACCCAAAATATTGATGAACAGATTTTTGTAGTTCAGGAAGATCGACTTCATTAGTTCCATGATCATCATAATCCAAGACAATATATGTGTGATCTTTAGGTGCAGACTTTGGATCAATTTTATAATTAGTCCAACTTTTTGAATTAGTTAATTTCAGTTTTAAACTTTCGGCTGATAATAAATTCTTTTTATCATGCACTCTATGATTGTCAGTTCTTGATATTCTATATTTTGTATCAGGTCCTAATAATTTAGATGTTAATTCAAATTGTTGGAGAGTTATTTTTGTATCTTGCATCATAATATTCCTTTAATTGCATAATATATGCAAGAAATCGTTGATATAGCAGAGCTGGCGACCATTATTAAAAGAATAATGTGCCCAATTAGAGACGACACTAATGTATAGCGTTATCGCCTTCGCGGATATGTATTAATTTGGTTTCTTTTTCTACTAGATATTCTACAATCTTATCAGTCAAAGATTTAGTATTAGTATTTCCATCGGAGGGTAGTTCTTGAGTTATTTTATTAAATGCTATATCGATTTCTCTATGCGATATACCTGTAAATATTTCAAAAACATTAATTTTTATTTGGTCTTTAATTTCTTTATGGATCTGTCTTAATTTTTCATGCTCTTTATCGGCCGGACTTATTATTTTATTTGTCATATTATTCCTTGTATGAGTTATCCACTCTATATTATATTATAAATTATTTTGGGAGTTGTGTATACCTTTTCAATCGGTTATTTTAGTAAGACAATAATAATATCACTAACCAAAGAGCTCCAAGACAGAATACGAACGATAATCCTGTTAAGATGGCTTCAATTACTGATTCTTTATCAGATTCTATTAAGTGTTTTTGATCTTTCATGTGAATTCTTTTCTGTGTATTTAATCCATACTTTAAATGTTTCATTTGGGTACTCCTCTAGTCTTTTAATTAATTCTTCTGCGGTATCGAATACATACGTGACGCTAATAAAAGCGGGATCTTCAAAAGCTAATTTACAACAATATAATTTGTCATTCATAATTTATCCTTTGGTAATTTTTTTTATTACTATAATATTATATCACAGTTTTATATCAAGTGTTCTATCAATTTTCTTATATTTTTAATTTAACCGAAAGTTTCTGTGTACTTCCACGCGAAATTATATTATAATATATTAAAGCACTAAAGGAGGTCCGCTTGTATAAAATGAAAGATATTCCCATCGAAGATAATGGCGCAGGACATAAGCAAATGTTGTCAGATTCGATATCACTTAATGGCAAAGATCATTTTAAGAGTTCTGAATTTCAATCTCTTATATCATGGGAAAAGATGTTGCTTCATGATAATGAGATTCCCGACATTTTGGCTGTCATTTGGCTCGACCATTTTCCTATTGATGTTTATACTTCTAGGAAAATAGTCGATAAAGCACAGCGCATGCCAAAAGAGCACATTAAAAGCATAATATTTCCTTTGTATGAGTTGACTAAAGAAGAAGATTTGTTCTTCGATGTACTTGTATCTTTTGGCTCTGGGATCGGGCTTGATTTAGTTACTGCCGAATTGTTTGATGGAGCTAGAAGTGGAGACCCACGCGCTGTTAAAATGTATTTAGAAATGCAAGAATATATTAGTGGATTAGGTCTTGAGATCGAAGACAAAGGACCAAAAGGAGGGTTATTAGTGAATTTTGATATGACAGGGAAGCTTAGCGGAGAGACAGACAAAAAATAAGGAGACACTCTTTCGAGTATCTCCTTATTTGAGCTTAGTTATTTAGTTATTTAGTTATTTAGTTTCGTCATTCTCATTTTCCCAATCTTCTGTAACTTCATCACTAAGTTCTTCCATTGGAGTTTCTGCATCGTCAAGTTCTTCATTTGTAAACATTAAGAATCCTTTTTCATGATCATATCTAAGATCGGCTTTAGCATATTTTCTTTCTGCTAATTCAAAATATTCTCCAACAGTGGTAGCTGTTTGATATACTTCGTATCTTGCCCAAGCTTTACCACTACTACGTTTAGGATTTGGTCCAAACTCGATTGGAGTATTTTCATCAACTTTTACGTCATTAACTAATAATTCCATATTATCACCTACTATTTAGATTTAAAAGAGCCATTAAAATAAATTTTTAATGTGGTTATATTATACTTCATTTATTTCAATTTGTAAACAATTATTTTTCAATTAAATTAATTTGTGGGACCCGGTTTATCACCGGATCCCCTCCCATTAATTATACAAACTCATCGTGTTCTGCTTGGGTTTTTTCTGACCAAAAATAAATTTTAATACCGTCGGGTCCAAATTCAATTTCCGCGGGGACACATTTTTGGGTTTGTGTCACTGGGAAATATTCACCAATCTGATCCATTGCAAAATCCCATTTTTCACGTCCACCAGAATTCAAAACCCCATCCATATTAATCACAATTTTATTCAACATAATAAATCCTCCAAATTTTTAAAAAACACACACATTATTAAAATGGGTGTACAATAAATTAATTTTTATTGTGGTTATATTGTACTACATTTATTTCAATTTGTACACAATTATTTTTCATTAATTGACAAAATAATTTTTTTATATATATAATAAAGAATAGATTATCCAAGAGAGAATCCGTTCTCTCTTGATTGATTTTATTATTCTTCGATTATTGTTAAGAATCCTTTTGCGTGATCATATTTAAGATCTGCTTTAGCGTATTTTTTCTCAGCTGTTTCTAAATATTCTCCGATTGTATTAGCATCTTGATACATTTCATATCTAAACCAAGCTTTACCATTTGTGCGTTTAGGGTTTTTTACATACAAAATTTCAGTATTTTCATCAACTTTCACATCATTAATTAACATTTCCATAATATATACCTATTTAAATTAGTTTATAAAATAACATTTAATTTGTTTAAATGTTGAGGTTATTATACTTCATTTATTTCAATTTGTACACAATTATTTTCAATTATTTATTTGTATATAATGATAAGAAGATAAGATGATAAGAAGATAAGAAGATAAGAAGATAAGAAGATAAGAAGATAAGAAGATAAGAAGAAGATAAGAAGAAGAAGATAAGAAGAAGAAGAAGATAAGAAGAAGAAGAAGATAAGAAGAAGAAGATAAGAAGAAGAAGAAGATATGAAGAAGATAAGAAGAAGATAAGAAGATAAGAAGAAGATAAGAAGATAAGAAGAAGATAAGAAGATAAGAAGAAGATAAGAAGAAGATAAGAAGAAGATAAGAAGAAGATAAGAAGATAAGAAGATAAGAAGATAAGAAGATAAGAAGATAAGAAGATAAGAAGATAAGAAGATAAGAAGATAAGAAGATAAGAAGATAAGAAGATAAGAAGATAAGAAGATAAG